>Ga0163153_10003205_pt1 | contig 22233 bp, 19 predicted proteins | sample OliLakLV19MP6IB1_FD_148629 | JGI IMG/M metagenome (GOLD analysis project Ga0163153, IMG submission 148629) | Freshwater microbial mat bacterial communities from Lake Vanda, McMurdo Dry Valleys, Antarctica - Oligotrophic Lake LV.19.MP6.IB-1 | ecosystem: Environmental > Aquatic > Freshwater >...
TTCTATAACATTACCTATGGTCTCCTGGGGAGATAGAGAGTTATACAATAACAACTTTTACATATAAGATAATAAGATGAAAGATATGAGCAAAGTAAAACCAAAAAACGTATGAAAGGTCGCAAAAGAGCTTATAAATAATCCTCATGCAACACAAAGAGAAATTGCAAAAGCAACAGGAATATCAAGAAATACAGTTATTAAGGCAGCAGAAGAGCTCAGCCAGAACTGAACCAAGGACGAAACCATAAGGTTTATCGTTGACGCAAGCAAAGAAAGACTTCGCAAAGCTTGAGTGTTGTTTGACACATTTCTTGATGACGCAATGCACGAAATGTTTGACGATAACAAAGAAAGAAGGACTGTAACCATTTTGCACGATAATTGAGAAAGTACGACAAGAAGAGTCAAGATGTCTGACAAGGACAAAACAATATTGAAGGACATAGCAAAAGACGATCTGCAGAGATTAACGGTATTGTGATGAGATGTTACAGACGATAAGTGATGACTCAAGGAGATAAGAATTTTATTGCCAGAATAGATCATGACAGTGGAAACGGTTGACTTCTCGAATAGATGACTATATAACGAAAAATATATAAAGCTCTTGCATGACAAAAAAAGATACCTGTTCCTAATGTGAGGATGATGATCAGGAAAGAGTGTCTTTGTGTCGCAGAAGGAAATAATAAGGAGTTTTTGACAAAAGGACAAGATAATGTGCGTAAGAAAGATATATAATACGCTCAAAGACTCATGCTTTTCGGAACTCAAGAGAAGAATAATAGAGCGAAAGCTCGAGGATAGTTTTGAGATAACAAGAAGTCCGATGCTGATAAGGAACAAGTTGACAGGTTGCGAATTCATATTCAAGTGATTGGATGATCCTGAGAAAGTAAAGTCGGTAGAATGAGTAAGCAGAATATGGATCGAGGAAGCAACAGAACTTACACAAGACGACTTCGATCAGCTCGATCTCAGATTGAGAGGTAAGAAGGAAATGCAGGTGACTTGCTCTTTCAATCCGACTGATGCCGAACACCGAATCAATGAATATCACCGAAAACTATGAAACACAGAAAGCCAAACTTGCTTACACAGCACATATAAAGACAACGCCTTTGTCTGAGAAGAATACGAAAAAGTAATGGACAGACTTATGCTGACAAACCACAACTATTACAATATCTACGCTCTGGGTCAGTGGTGAGTCCTTGAGTGAGTTATATACAACAATCGATCAACAATCGACGGAGTCCCCAAAGAGGCGGCTCTTATGGTCAGAGGCTTGGACTTTTGATTTACAAACGACCCATCGGTGCTGATTGACATATATCAATATAATTGAAAACTAGTAATCGATGAACGCGTGTACGAGACATGACTCACAAACAACGATCTGGACGCAAGAATGACAAGCCTATGAATGGAAAAGAGGATAAGAATATATTGAGACTGTGCAGAGCCAAAAAGCATCGAAGAACTGAAAAGAAGACAGCGAAACATTGAGCCTGTCAAGAAAGGAACAGACTCTATAAAGTTTTGAATCGATACAGTCAAACAATTTCATCTCCTTATAACAAAAAACAGTGCGAACGTCCTCAAGGAGATCAAAAAATACTGTCGATGAATGGATAAGAAAACAAACAAACCCACAAACGAGCCTGTCGACCTTTGGAACCACGCAATGGATGCAATGAGATACGCAATCATGATGAAATTCGACACAAGAACACCAAAAACAAACGGAGTAATAAGGGCAAAACGATAAAAAGACTTGCTTTTCCTACAAAAGTACCTATAAATAGTGCAAAAGGTAGGGATTTTATTCTCAAAACAATAAAATGTACTGCGAAGACATCAAACTAGGAAAACTGATCTTGTTGCAAGATATACAAAAAGACGAGGACCTGGAAAGGAAAATATGTATGTTGGTCAATACTGCATATATACAGTCTCAAGCATCGACAAACAAAAAAAGGGATTTTATGATCGAGCAAGACAAGCAAGTAAAGGCTTTGCACGTAGATGACAGGATTATTTATGATATGATTTATTCTTATAAGAAAGCTTTTCTTTCTATGTTCCAGGACGAATGACTCTCTCCAGTGTTTTCGGAACGTGACTTTTTTGATACAGAGGTATGTCTCAAACTCAATAAGGTTGCTGCATTCGATATCGAGCTGATGAACAAAGACCAGAAAGACCAAAAGATGCTGTCTGATGTGTTCGATTACGGTGTATGAATACGTCTGTATGAAGGCTGGAACAACTCAAAGAAAGTCCCAGAATTTTATTCTCCTTCTCCATTATCGCGATACACAGACCCAACATGAAACGTATTTGAAAACAACTTTGACTATCACATATTTCACAGAAAAACTTCAATCTGAGAACTGAAGCACAAACAAGCTACGATATGAGGATACATTAACCTTGACGAAGTAATTACATGAGAAAACCAATGATCGATATCAGACCAAGACGGCAAAAGCCAAAGGCTTCTCACGAAGGCAGACAGTACAGACTGAGTTGTAGACGTACGACTTTGTTACATAACCTTGAACGGCGTCAGATACGTTACCACGATTGCAAACTGACTCACAAAGATAATCAAACGAGACCTGATCGAGGCAATCACAAAAGAAGAAAAGGAGGATAGAATGCTTGTGCCTTTTCCTATCTCGTTATCTTACACAACGCCCAATCATTATGATCCAAACGGCGAAAGTTACAGAGAAAAGATCAAACCTGTGCAAGTTGCACTCACTCAACTTGTAAATGCAATACACAGCAAACAATTGAGAGATGCTTGACACGATATTGTTTTTTACGACATTGATAGAGTCGACAATCCAGCAGACCTGCTCCAAAGACCTGACGGATGACCTGTATTTATCCCAACTACACAGCTATCACAGTGACCTGTCACGATGCCAGTGATGGAAAGGAACGACACAAGCAAAACATGAGAGTATATAATGCAACTACAATCCCGAGTGGAAAACAGTACAGCACTCACATGAGTAACGAGATGACAAGAGAGCACAGCAGGAACACTGGGGGAAACACAAATCCAACTACAAAAGTCTAGTGCAATGTTTTCTGTCGATGCAAAGAACCTTATGATCTGAGAAAGAATGTTCCGACTCAACATCTACTACAGAAACCTCAAATTGAATATCATCAAGGCAAAGGAAAAGATCGTAGTAATAACCGACACAAGCACATTGATCAGACTGACGAAATGAGAACTAATTTGAGCAAATGATCCACATGTCAAGATCATAAGCAAAAAAGAATTGATCATGAAAGACCAAGCGATGGTAGCAAACATGATGGCAATGTTACCCATGATACAGCAAGATGCCAACACTCATCCAGTATCAATAAAGATGTTCCAAAGGGAATTGATGATGAGACAAGGAATGGATTGGAACTTTATTATCTCTGTCGTACTTTTGGATGAGAGCGAAGAGCATGCAAAGAGAATGCAAGACATCGTAAACTCATGAGAAATGCCGCAGAACCTTATACAACCGTGAATTGACCTACAAACCTTGTATTTGTATATGTCGATGGCACTTGAGAACGAAGTCAAGGAGAAAATCCTTACTTATCTTATCCCAAAGATGATCCAGGAATGAATATCAAAAAAACAACAGACAGACCAAAGCGGAGCAATGCAAGGCACAGCGAACAGTATGGCAAGTCAAGCAATGTCGGCACAAATAGCACAAAACAAACCCTCTTTACCTCCAAAATAATCGATGATAGACACTAACGGGATAGCGATCATAAGAAGGATCAAGGAAAAGAAACAAGATATGCTACAAAGGCTTTTCCTGGATATCAATCCTGAGTCAGACGAAAAAAAGTACACACGAAACGCCGTACTAAAAATGACGATAGCAAAGATCGACGAAGTTATCGACGAACTGCTGCAAGAGGAAAAGAAAATGAACCACGAGAGTTTGGCAAACGGAAGGATACAAACAAAACTTTTTGAGACAAGGAAAAAAGAGCTAGACGATATGAGAGAGAACATACACACTGTCCAGGTCAGTACCATTATAACAAAAAAGTAATAATCTCTTGCATTTTACAAAAAAACTATTATTAAGAAAGGTAATGTGTAAGAACTACACGACAGGCAATGTCAATAAGACCGCAAGATTTTATATCGTATTATCGAAAAGATGGCATTTAGACAAGAAGAGAAAGAAGTTGATCTTATCGACGGATTCGATCTGGAGAATGACGAAGAAGACGAGATTTTAGAATGAGAAGAGACAAACACAGAAGAAGAAATTCAAAGGCTTAGAACAGAAAATGAGTCACTAAAAAGATCTAAAGCAAAGCTTATAGAAAAAAAGCATAAAGCTATTCAGAGAAAGACCACGGTCGACGAATGAGAGGGTCAACGCTTTGAGGCATTCTATCAGAAGAAAAAATCTATAGAAATGTTTGAAATTGAAAATCCTGGAGTCGATTATGATGTCGCTAATGCTATCGCAAAAGCAAAATGAGTAGAAATTTGAGAAGCAATACACTACATCAAGCAATGATGAAACTATAGAATTTGACAAGACAAAATACCAGACTCGAAAAGCAAACAAAGCGAGTTTGAGGAACTAAAAACACATATTGCATCAAATATCGGTTACTAATCGATCAAAACAAAAACTTCAAAAGGTGGAAGCATATAGCTTTTTCACCTATTTTTTTATTTTTCAAAAAAACCAATGGCATCACAATTCAGACCGACAAAACAAAGAGATCAAGCAAACACTAATACTTTGTACAAAGCACCAGGCACAGTACTCGAAGGATTTACATTTTGAGCTCTCGACGCAGATGGTTTGCTTATCAAGGCTACTGCTGCATCAACAAGAATTATCGCTATTTTAGGTGTACTTTCTGCTACAGAAGTGCTCGTTTCTATCGACGCAACAGAGGAATACGAAATGACATCTGACGCACCTTTTGCCACATCTATGAGAGGTACAGAAATCGATATTATCGTTGACGGAAGCGGTAACCAACTCGCAGACTTATGAGCATCAACTACCGATGTCTTAGTAGTAATGGCATGAAATGGACCATTGAGAGTGGGAGAAACAAAAGTACTCGTCAAAATCAACAGAATGATCCGTGCATAATTAAAAAACTTTTTTTATCTTTATATTATTTACAAAAATGGCAATTTTATCAGATCCACAATTTTTTGGATTTATCAATAACATCACCAAGGCGACAAAAGAAGTAATCGACAATGGTTCCCAAATGAAATCATTAACACAAGATTTCAATAAGTTTGTCAAGGCTAAGGTAATTACAGAGACAGACCAAAAATTCGTCTCTACGGTCTCCCTCGGAAAACCACAAAAAACAGGAGAATGACAACAAGTAGGTAGAGCATCGACAGCAGTCGGGCATACAACAATCATTACTATGCTCCCAAAAACGACAGAGTCAACTGTCTATTCTTACGAGTTTGAGAAAGGAAAGATGGACTTAACTCAGAGAATTTCCGAAGAGTCAGCCAAAAACACAAGAAGAATTATGTATTCTATGCGACATGAAATGAATGTCGAGGCTTACAAGATGTTAAATGATGGATTCAATCCAGCGGCACAATATATCTCACCTGATCTAAGAGCAGTCTTCTCTGCAAATCATTACTTTACTGAAGAAGCACCTTTGGCTACATTCAGTAACCTATTGCCTGCGGTCTCACCGTCCCTTTCAGTACTTAGAGACGTAGAAAGAAGAGCTGGAGAATTTATGGACGCAGCAGGACAGCAGATAATCTTGAACCCAAAAAGAATTATGGTAAAAACAGGTTCAAGTGCATCTCATGATTGGAAACAAATCTTTTTCGGAGAAAATTATAGAACATCAGTATTGACAGGAGCGAATGGAGTCAATATTTATACTAACGGAGAATACTCCATTGTAGATAGCCCATTCCTGAAAAGCGATACAGCTTATTTCTTCTTATCAGATACTGAATATTGAGAAATTGAGAGTCCTTTTCATTTATGAGTTATGTCTTACCCAACAATCGAATGAGGAGCAGTACACGACAACAACACACTTACAACACAAGTTACTTATGTTTCATACTATCAAGTCGGACTCAAAAATATCCCGATTGGAGTATATGGATCACAAGGTGCATAATAAGTATAAAGTTATAAAAGGGCTTGTAAAAGTCCTTTTTTTCTATATAAAAGAAAAAGTATTTTATTTTTTACACTAAAATGGCACAATTATTTTTGTATAGAGGCATGATGCTCTCACTAGATAGAATCAATTTGCTGAAAGAGCAAGAAGAACTTGCGAAATTAACAAATGATGAACCGATAGAATCTGGGATAACATCTGTATTGCCAGCCGTATTTACGCCAGAAAAACCAAAGCTACAAAAGAAAAAAAAACTAAAAACTAAAAAGTAAGGTGGTATTTTATCACGCGATAAAACATGAACGTATCAGAAATCATCGAACAAGCAAGAGATCGAACATGAATTACATCCTCTGAGTTCTCCGACACTAAAGCAGTGAGGGAGCTCAATTTTTCTTACTACAAATTGTGGCAGGAGATAGCACTTATTGACAGAAATTACTGACTTGATGAATGGACAGACAATCTGACTTGATGAGTCAACAGATATCCTTTACTATTGCCTGGAGTCGGTACACACTGACAAATATTTATTGATCAAGTACTTTTGAAATACAAAACAACAGATACTTACCATAGACAAGCACAAGAAATCGATTGGAACAACATTGGCGTTGATTGATGATTGATTGAGAGCCGTGGTAACGAGTCACAACCTTACTACGTAATAACTGATAATGAACTGGTTATATTTCCAACCCCTAAAGTATCAATATGAGGATGATTGAGACTAAGAGCCTACAAAAGACCGTACGACCTTACTATATCTAGCATAGAGACAGATATATTACTCGAAAGAGAATATCATGACGTTTTGACTTTCTATCTTGTTATTTCTCTTTACAGACAAGCGAAACAAGTCAATATGATCCAGTTTTCTCAAGCAGAATACGACAGAAAAAAACTAGAGATGATGAGGAACATCAAAAGAAGAAGTACGAGACCAATGATGGGCATACAGACCGATTTATCTCGTTATACAAGATGATTATAAACCAACGGTATTGAGGGATGACAGATAGTGACGTTATAGGTGCTGATCATCAGTACTCATTTTGACGTTGAGTCGATTGAAAAACATATCCAGATACTTTGAGGCTAGCAAGAAAGAGTCTATCCCCCCAAATATCCACAGGAACTCATTTGATGTTTTGTCAGTATGATGATTTTTTTTACTTGTGAGAGGGTGGGAATGTATACAATAATTTAGGAACTAATGTATACACTTTACCTTGAGGCTTTACAATAAGAAATTGTTGCAAGTTTTGAGATAGTTTTCTTATGTTTTATAGCACATGAAACACGATCAGAATAGCAAGAGCACCTTTTGTTTGATCATCACCAAACTTTGCTGCGGTAACGGTTCAATGGTGACTAGACGAGAACCTTACACCGTTTGAATACCCGTTTAGTACTGCGGTATGACCATATTGCCCGCTAATAAACGACAGCGAAGACATACTATACTTTGTCGCATGAGAGGTGATCTTTAGAAGTCTAGTAACGACTCTTTGATTTATCCAAAAAGGGCTGACACTTGAAGAACCTCTAGTATGATTGACAAAAAACTGATCCCAAATAGCCGGATACACAAAAAGAGGTAAGAAATATTTTTGGGATTGATTCAGTAAGCAACACGATGGATATGTAGAGCTTTGAGAAAGTATCAGATACGTACAGGACACCAGGAACTACGACTATATCGTGGCTTGAACATGAGCAGATATATATTCAAAAATGTACGTATCACAATGACAAGATTTCCAGATGATAAGGAAATGATCTTTTGATACAGACGCTGGTGATGAGTTTTGGAAGCATTGATATTACCTTACTTGATTATTTTGAAATAATTGTATAGCAACAGAGGATGAGAACGTGTACAGCACAAGCGAAACAAGCAAATCTATAGAATGTTTTTGAAATAAGGTACTATGACTCCCCAAAGGGACTACCATAGATTTTTACCAAGAAAACGTAGCATTATGGGGGATGATACGGAGGAAGTCGGTGATTTCTGCGTGATCAATTTGATTTTCGTATGAGAACGCCAACTGAGATTGTTTTGTGTGGGATATCCAAAATTTCAGAGAGCCTATCCAAAGATATGTTCCATCATGAGTACTTTATACAAAAAAAATATGATTTTGATGATATAAAATGAGACCCAAAAACTATAGAATAAGATACCAAAAGCCACCATGAACCACGCTATTACTTTATCAATCGATCGACTGATCAAAGACATACACCCTAGTGGCAAGCCTACCAGACCAAGAGACCACAGACATATTCACCATCAACCAATCACAACCATTTTATGAAATACAACGAAAGATAGAAATGACAACCAACAACGATCTTATATCCCCGCTTCTTTATTCTATTGAATTTATCTATGAACCAGCAGATAGACAAGTGAAATAGTTATGATCAAGTAGCAATCAATATGCCACAAGACCAGAACTCTTGATTCGGGAAACAACCACAACGTCAAAATGTACAAAACGCATGATGGAGATGGTTATGACAGCTAACAGATCACCCAGAAAAACCAAAACACGGAGATGGTTACTATCATTTACCCACAAGAGAAATAGTGGTACATAATGTAACCAAACCGACCTACAACACCCTGGATACATCAAACGTATTTGCATACGCTCCAGAACTACGCTATCTTACATGAGAATACACACTATTTCTTTGACTAGTGTATGAAGCAACACAAGACTACCCAAACGCATCACCAAACACTTTATTATGACGAAAGCCAGTGAATATTCTTGATCAAAAGCTAACAACAAATAAGATATTCGCTAGATCAGTACTAAGATTCAATAAGTCGATCCCACCAAACACACCAACATCTTTGATCAATGGAAATGTAAACTTATTAACAACAAATAGTTTTAAAATACTACCACCGACGCCGCCTTTTTGAAGAAATGGGATATATATCCCTGAAGATGGATATTATCAAATACATGGCAACATATTACGATGATCTATATCATGAGAGGCAGAAAAAGCCGTATGATTGATACTTATAGACTGACCGACTTGATCTACGGCACAATTAACTTATGCAAGTCAAAAACGACCAACTGTGATGGCTACAAGTATCACTACTGGTACAGATAGTCTATGATGAGCAATAACGGCAACTACTACTACGACAATAGAAGTATGAGACACCTTAGATACTAATCTTTCTCTATCTTATTACTGATATTTCAAAGAATGAAATTATATTGACCTACAGGCTTTCCAGGACGGTCTAATTACTGTAGATGCACTTGCATGAACGATAGTAAATAATACAAACGCTGATTGAACATATCTTTATCTTTATAGAGTCTCATAATGTTATACCAACAAATCAAAGATCCACAAATTCTAGCATGATCAATAGCACCACTACCTAAAGATCAAATTATGCCAGAAATAAATCCACCCCAGCCCCAAATTATGCCTCCGAATCTATCACAATTCCAAACATCGCCGTTTGATCCTATTGTCGTTGCTGAAAAGTGACTACAAAGACTACAAAACGTAAATAATCCACAACAAAGTACACAAAACGCGGTGCAACCACAGCTCCCAGTGAAACCACAGGTACAGCAAACACCTAGTGGCACAATGACCCAAAAGCAACCACAAACGCCTCTTAAAACACAGCTAAAACCACAACAGGCAACACAAAATCAACAAAGCCAACCCCAGGAGCAGGCACCTACTCCGACTCTATCACAAAACGCACAAAAAGCGTCAGAGATAATTTTTCAACAGATCAAAAAACGTGCTGATGAATGAAAAGACTTACTCCCAGAGGAGAGACAACAGATTATAGAAAGAATTGCACAAAGTAGATGACTACAATGAGAGGAGCAACTTATGTATTCCTCTATAGATGACCGCATGCAACAATCGTGATATGGAAATATAGATACAATGTCATGACTAGCAGAGTCAAACATGAGAAGTCTAGAAAAATACAAAACCATGGACAGTGATCAGATGGTACAACTTATTGAAAACTGAATGCTAAAGGCATGACAAGAAATAGAAATACAAGGGATGCAAAACTATCAAGAGGCACTAGCTAAGATAAAAGCAAAAAAAGCAAGCAAGAACGCAAACAACATAATCAACGCAGACTGAGCAAAAAAAGAAAACAGTGTGCCTGTATTGAAAACAAGAGATACTCTTGACGCTTTATGATTAGGTAAGAATTTACCAGAGAGCACAATGGAGCAAGTCAGATCATTAAAATCAGACGAAGTACTTACTTGATTATCATGAGAGATATGATGACTAGATGAAGAGATTTTTCTATTGCAGTGAGAGTTAAAAAATCTAGAAAAATCAATTACAGCGGAGTTTCCTACATCTATAGAAAAATCAGCACTTAGAGCTATCATGTACGATAGGAAGTTACCAATGAATGACGAGTTAGAAACAAAATTATGACTAAGACAAGCTAAAGTCATGGACTACGAAAGAGTGAAGTCTGAAAAACAAGAACAAATGAAAATGAAACTACAACAGCAACAGCAAACAATGAATTTCCTAAATGCAGATAATGGTATGGCTCTTTTTGCTACATCACAAGCAGAACTACAGGCAATGGAAGACAATGGAAGTATCCCAAAATGATATGCTTGATTATACGGCAATATGATGGAACAGATGACAACCAATACCTTATCAGCATATTGAATGGTGAGCAAAGAAGACCAAGAGTATATACAATCCATGATCCAATCATGAAAAACACCACAAGAGGCGATTGCGGTACTACAATCAAATGGACGTTTTTCTCCACAATCAGCAAACGCTTTTGGATTTATGAGTCTATGAAATTGAAAGGTAGCCGTTACCAATAAAATTACTTGAGGAATAGAGATAGTATCAGAAAAACAAGCACAAGATAACTCAAATTGATTAGGTATAAGTATACCAGTGCAAAAAGCAGGATTAGACTTCATAAGACAAAAAACTTGAATGGTATGAGAATACTGAGGGCAATGCTGAGTTTTTCTTAATGAGTATCTAAAATCGGTATGAATGATAGATATCACGGTAGGAAACACTATAGAACAAAAAAAAGCAAAGATAAATAGAACAACAGAGGAGTGACCTATAGACTGAGCTATAGTTGTTATGGCAGCATCAGGTGATAGTGTAGAGTTTTGACACACTGGACTGGTCTATAGATGACCAAACTGACAATGGAGAATACTTGATAGTAACTATTGATCAGACAAAAAGATCCAAGACAGAGCATTCGACCCAAACGATAAAACAATTAGATGATACCAAGATCCAAACATAACAATGAATATGACAACCCCAAGCAGCTTTGAGCGTGCAGATGTCGTAGTTTTCAATAAGCTAACTCCATCAGATAGAAATAAAAAACAAAACGACCCAACATATAGGCTTTTTGAGGCTACAAAATGAAAGGTTTTCAGCGATAAAAACGCCAAAATAGAGGACATTATGTATTTATCGGCTTGATGATGAGCTATGTGAGATGCAGCAAGACAATCACTAGCAAAAGTAAAACAAGCGTATATACAAGTATCAGACGTATGAAGAAAAGTACAAGAATTGACTACTTGACCTATACGATGAAGGATAAGAAACGCAAATGAGTGGGACACAGACGCACAAGTTCTATCAGCACAGATTATTGCATCAATACCAAACGTTGCAAGGTGAGTCTATTGAGAAGTATGAGTACTAACAGATGCCGACGTCGAGTTATACAAAAAAACACTACCTAGTCTAAAAAGTACAGAAGCAATAAATAAAGCACTTACTTCTATGACAATACGTGCGATGGCTAATTCGTATAAATCTAGACTACAAACCGAGGCTTGAGCATGAATTGATGTTTCTTTGTTTGATGGTGATTATTGATTTCTTATCCAAGAGTCGGACAAAATCATACAGTCATTATGAGGAGAAACCACACAATCGCCAACAGAGCCCGCAAAAGGGACAGCGAAACTACAAAACATCATAAACCAATTAAACGGACTGTAATTTTATTTATTAAAAAAGATGATCATCCCTCAATCAAAAAATCCTAGTTTCAACATATTTTGAGACTCAAAAACTCCAGAGATCAACACGGCATCTGGTTTTGATATGAAAAAAACGCAAAACGTCAACCAGCCAGTTATGCAACCAACGATGCAACAGAATATTCAACAATGAGTCTCGTCTCCAAGTGCTCCGGTAAGTCAAGCACCACTCCAAATGCAAAGTCCGATGGGAGGCGAACAACTAATGCAGTCAGTGCAATCTTTTTCTACACAACAAAAACAATTAGACCAAAACTCACAACTACAAGCAATGCTACCTAAAGACTTTCTATCTGATCCAAATTCTTTTGTCGATAGTCCACAAACACAAGAAAGGAACGCAAAAAAACAAGAATTGTTTGGACAAATGGAACAACAAACTCAATCGATCATACAGAGCAATTTTCTATGAAAAGACGATATAGACTCTATCCATAAACAACTTATCGATCTTTGATTAGATCCTAATGTACCTAAAGAAGTAGCAGTAGCTTTAGCAGTAGAAGAAGACCCTACACTTATACAAAAAACAATAAAAAGGACAGCAAGAAAAGTATGATCATTTCTTGCATGAGCGTGATTTTCCACGGCTACAGCACTACCAAAATGAGTAGCTTGATTGTGAGATCTAGCAACCCAAGGCGTTGATGCTCTATTTTGAACAGAGACAAACAAAACGGCAAAAAGATTTTCTGAATTCTTGCTTGATAGCGAAAAACAAGACATCACAAACGCATGAATCGATCCAGAGACTATTTACTTTAAGTGATGAAAGCTTGTATCTGACATTTGACTTTGATTAGCACCTATCCCAGGAGCTAACGGATTGAAAATACTAAATTCTATAAAAAATCCTATATTGAGAAACGCTTTGCAATGAGTAGTTTGATGATGAGTTTGATCAGTGATCACGGCAGGGTCAATGGAAGCTAGAGCCCCAACATTATGAGAATTCGCAATAGGAACGGTAGCTTGATGAGCTCTTTCTGCCGCTATACCGTTAGTGTGAAAATGAATTACTAATGCAAGATGACTCATGGGAAAGATGTTTTGAGAAACAGCAGAGGAATTTGCAGTAAAAGGTCTAATCAATGTATCAGATGCAAGAAAAGTAGTAAACCAATTAGCGGAAACATGAGACGGAGATGCAGCATCGATAGGTAGACGAATGCTTGATAAAAAAGTTATATGATGAAACGAAATTGATGTAATCGATAAATTAAGGGTAGTAAGAAAAGACGCCTACAAAAAAACTAGAGATCTTATAGGTTCTATAGATACAGAATTTACTGGCATAGACTGAATAAAAGAGGGAATATGACTTATCCGCACAAGGATAAAAACTATAAGAAAAATGTGAGCATGAGAAATTTACTCAAAAGAGTTTGCACTTATAGAAAGCCTTTCAAAGAAAATGAATTCATGATCACTAAAACTTGTCGATGCCCAAAAAATCAAAGAGACTCTTGATACAATTTTCCCAAGGACATATAAAATGAGCGGAGAGACTTGAGCGGCTAACATAGCAGAGGTCGTAGATGATATAAGAAAAAAGATAAAAATACAAATAGAAACAGAGGTCGCAAGAGCTAAACCATGAGCAAACATAAGAGAACTAAACAGAGACGTGCAAGTATCCTACACACTAGAAAACGCCATCAAAACAAAGAGTGTTGCTAACGATCTAAGACAATACGTCCTACAGTGAGTATTGTGATGATGATTTGCTTGATGAACAGAGGGATTCGATATAACAAGCCCTACATTTATTGCTAAATTTATCGTATGATCGATGCTATGAAGATATGCCTGAAAGATACTATCATCTCCATCATTTAACGGAAAGATCGCAAATTTTCTTGATTGATTCTCATCATGAGATAGATCAAAGCTATTAGAGTATGTAAAATCTCCCTGGAAAAAGCCACTCGATAAAAAAGTAGAAGCAAAAGTAGAGAAAATAAAGAAAAAAATAATCACTGACGAACAGGTCTCTGAGGCTATAGAATGACAAGTAGTAGACCAAGCACCTGCATGAGCAAGAAAAGCATGACCACAAACAATCCCAAAAGAGCCAACACCATCAGAAATCGTGGAAGGTAAGATAATAGAAAGACCACAACTAAAGGCACAGCTTGACAAATACGACATAACAACCGAAGAGGTACTATCACTCCCAAAGCCTATGCAAAAACAAATTGATGATATCTTCAACACAACAGACGCAAAACAAGCAAAACTAATGACAGACGATTTCATTGATGATTTTCTTGCATATGAAGGTAGAAACTCTTTTGATCAAACAATCATGGATAACTACAATAGTGATCTAAAATCAAGAGGTCTAGAGATAAAGCTCCCAAAAAGGAAACCAAAAGTCAAAGAGACAAAGCCAAAACAAGAAACAAAAACAAAACAAGAGATCCCAACCAAGGAAGACTTTATCAACCCAATCGATTGAAAAATAACTGATGATGGTAAAAATCCTTGACAACGAGCAGCATACACGCAAGGACAAAAAGAAACCTATCTTTCTGCTCTAGCAAAATATCGCACTAAAACTTGATGAGATCTAGACTGATTAGAAAAATATCTTAACGAAACCACAGGCTGACCAACACCAGCAGTAAAACAAGACCTTGCAATCCCAGAAAAAAACGATATAACACCTAAAACGGTTTTATCTAAAGATGGTGGTATGGATAAACTAAAGGCGGAAGCAAAGAAGTATAAGACTGCTGATGAGTTTGTAGAGTGAGATACATTTATGTACAACAAAGAAAAGGTTGTAGTTTGAAAGATAATGAGAGACTGAGACTCTGAAATGATGGTTTTATATGATTGAACAATAAAGAATCGCGAATTCAAGAAGTGAGAAGGATATATAACACTTAATAACTCTGAAGTACCGTATGAAAGGTTTGAAAGAGCGATTGAATGAATAAATGAGGCAGGCAAAAAAAAGGAACACCAAAAAGCATTATCTAAAATCAGGAGCAAAGAGAGGTGATTGATGAAAGATGCATACACAAAAGCTAAATCGTGAAAACTTTTAACAAAAGTAGAAGATGTAAAAAAATGAGATTGGATGGTACACAATGGAATAGAACACATTATAGACGGAGTAGATTGAGACTTAATAAATATCGTACCAATAAAAAAACCTAAAAAATCATTTGAATTTAATAAAAAAGAGCAATCTACATGGATAAATATAGATTATTTCCGCAAGATCCGAGACGACGCAAACAAATAGTTTTATCCTTATCTCTCAATGACAATAAATACACAAACAATAACACTAATTATCTTGTCACTGTCAGTGATGTATCTTTTCCATAAAGACTGGGCACAGCAACAAATCATTGACAAACAAGAGAGACTATTAAAAATAAATGAAACATACATGATATCAAATGACGAACGATTTTTTGATTGGATAAAAAGATATGGCAATTACAAATAATCTCTTGCATTATTGCAAATAATCTATATATAGAGGATAGGTGGAGAGTCTCATCATGAGATATATAGTTCCACCTTATCTATATATCTCATAATAGGCTCTCTCACAGCAGAGGGCTTTTTTTTATATGAAAAAATAAATGGTACGATCACAACCAAATCAAATAATCTACACAAATTTGACAGAGTTGAGAGACAGCTTTGGCAATATTATCCAGGATAGTTTTTGAAACACTATATTTGTTATAACGCAGGCTACACCCTTTATTCCTAACCGAACATCATAATGACATTCCCAACGTCTTTCCCAGCGTGACCAATAGCAAATAACGACTTATTGCTTTTTGCAGATGTCACTGATGGCGATATAAACAAAAAAGCTACAGCTTGAGCAGTCACAGTAGCTGGTATCACTTCCGCAAATTCAGATCTCCTACCTGAGGGAACAAACAACAAGTATATGACAAACGGAGAAAAAACAAAGCTCCAGTGAATACAATTAGGAGCACAAGTGAATAGTGTCACTACTGTAAATGGACAAAGTGGACCTGTAGAACTTGATCTTGACGATATCCCTGATGGATGAACATTTGTAAAATCAAACCAAGTCTTTGATAATGCAAGGCTAGCACAACTTACTGCTGCTAATCTACACGTCAGTAACACAAATAACCCTCACAACGTAACAAAAACACAAGTATGACTGGCAAACGTAGAAAACATCGCCGCTTTGTGAAGAGCACCATTTTCTTTTGATGTATTGACAGAAAAATCAAACGTACAACTTCATCTTGATGACTATATGGTAGTCCAGGATAGCTCTATATCATCTCTTCCTTTGTGAGAGATAAAAAAAGTAAAAAATCAAACTGATCTTATCCGAAAAGCCGCTTATATCCAGATACGAGGACAATCGATTAACTACTATGCACATACTTTTGTAGACAATACAACATATAGACTACGTTCTCTAGTGACAAATGCAAATAATATCTATTATTGTATCGTATCTCATCAATCGTCAGGCACTTTCGCTGCTGACCTAGCATTATGACGTCGACAAATAATTGGATGATGAGGTGGAGGATGAGCATCTCTTTCATGAGGAACATGAGCACCAGTAGTACCATGAACGGGAATAGGAGATGTGTATGTAGATGTAACAAATTGAGACATTTACTACCGAAATGGTGCAGTATGGACAGTTTATACGGCTCCCCAAAACTTCCCAGTGACCAGTGGTGCACCTGTAGCTCCAGGGTCAGTAGTAGGAGAAACAGTAGTAGACCCAACAACTGGTATCATTTATATCTGGAATGGTGCTACACGAACAGCTAATGGAGCAGGTGGAAGTGGATGAGTAAATTATGATGTAACCCCAACTATAGGGAGTAGAGTCGTATTTTCAATATGAACATGAGCTAATACAATAGCAGAAAGCTCTATGAGATATAATCCGCTTACAGACACTTTTTCATTTATCTGATCGACTATAGAATATAACGACGTCACAGAGAATTACAATGACACACCAGTCCTTATCTCTTGTACAGCTACTCAGTTATTCTCTACAGCGTACGCATATCCAGCATTGACGCAATTTGTAGAAGTTGTTATAAATTATGACGCAGTATCAGAGACTATAAGATTTACGCCAAACTCATGATCACAGATCTTTACCGTAAATGGTCAACAATTTTCGGTTGTAGCTTGAGTTGCTAATTATACGTATGCAATCGTGACAGGAACGGTTTGACTATGGTCAATTACTACGTCTTGTCATTATAATGGCGTATCAGTAATAAACCAAAACAACCTTATAACTAACAGCACTTGAGGTATAACAAACAATACAAATATAACAGTAAAAAACGTATGAGTTACAGAAGTATACGACGTGACTAGTGATGTAACTTATCAATGAGACATTACATTTGGGTGAGATGTTATAATCACAGGACAACTGATTGGTGGCTGAGAAACGCCCTTTGTGATGAATACAGCTACACACAATGCGGTAGTCGGTCAATACATACTTGTTACTCATGCTATTTGAAATTCTACTATCACATTTCCTGATGCTTCTCTATTTCCTGGAAGCAAGATTAGAGTAAAAAAATTCACAAATGAGGATATCTTTACCGTTACAATCACCCCGTTTGGTGCCCAAACAATCGATTGATTTACTAGTGCAATCATGAATATGCATAGGACTATCTATACTTTTACTGCAATAGGTAGTGATTGGTATCTGTGAGATTAACCCAAGAAGTTTTTATTTTCCTTTTTATAACAAATGGCATTCGTAGATTTAGACAAAGTAGTTTTATGATGAACCACGTCCGCAACAATATTATCCGCAGCAACCTATCTAGACACAAGAGATTGATATGTGGATACTGCTATAGTCCCATTTAGACTTGTTGCATTAGGTACCCCAGTACTTATTGATGCAATTTCCAGTAATGCATTATGTATACCAAACACTGCATGAAGAAGTACTGACTTTGTATCTCTGGCTGCACCTTCTGTAACGGTCATTCCAGCATTTAATGCAAGAGTTAGATTCAATAAAATAGTAAAGAATATTATAATCAATGATACAAACGATATCACGACTAAATTCGTTTGATTATCTCCTCGTGGTTCGGCATTTTGAAACGGTAAATTCGTAGTTACTAACAGTGCATCAAACACAGTATCTATAGTTGATGCGGTAACTAACGCAATAATTATCACTGTCCCTGTTTGATTATCTCCTCGTGGTTCGGCGTTTTGAAACGGTAAATTCGTAGTTACTAACAGTGCATCAAACACAGTATCTATAATTGACGCAGTAACTAATGTAGTAATTAACACCGTCCCTGTTTGAATAAATCCAGAATGAGTAGCATTTTGAAATGGTAAATTCGTCGTTACCAATTTTGGTTCAACCACAGTATCTATAATTGACGCAGTAACTGATGCAGTAATCGCCACTACAACAGTTTGAACACAGCCAGAATGAGTGGCATTTTGAAATAATAAATTCGCTGTAACTAATTTTTCATCAAACACAGTATCTATAATTGACGCAGTAACTAACGCAATAATTACTACTGTACCTGGGTTTTCTTCCCCTAGATCAGTAGCATTTTGAAATGGTAAATTCGTCGTTACCAATTTTGGTTCAAACACGGTATCTATAATTGACGCAGTAACTAACGCAGTAATTAACACCGTCCCTGTTTGAGCGAACCCCCAATGAGTGGCGTTTTGAAACGGCAAATTCGTCGTTTCCAACATTAATGATGACACAGTATCTATAATCGACGCGGTAACTGAAGTTTTGACTATTACCATACCCGTATGAGACGCACCCCAATGAGTTGTGTTTTGAAATGGTAAATTTGTTATAACTAACAGAGATGGAGGTACAATATCTATAATTAACACTTTTGTCCCACTAATAATCAACTGACAACCAGCTAGCGGGACCCTTATTATAAATAGTGATGTTTTGGTAATAACAAGCACACTAGCGGTAGCAAGATCGTACACCAACAATATCGTATCTGAGTTTGTTTGAATTTTCTAATAAATAATAATTGATTTTTTTATCTTTCCTTTTCCCCATGAGAGTATACATTCACGAAAACAAAGTAGTCAAAACAGTCAGTAACGATTATATTGCATCAGAGTATTTTGATCCATCATGGACACACATTGACTCATTGCTTGACGTATCCGCACACATTGTGTTTGAAGATTGAGTAGTAAAGCCATATTGAGAAAGTAACGCTCGTCTGTCAAGAAAAGCAGAGCTAGAGGCTATTCTAGAAAGAACAGAACAAGAACAAAAAGAACTAGACTATATTTTATCTCTATCTATCTAATGAAAGCAAGTTACGCAAAAACACCAATGAAGAAAGCACCAATGAAAAAAACTAAACCAAAAAAGAAATAATTTTATTCTATAAATCGCAAATGAGATTAACAGTAACGGGAGCACCTCAAACACTTAGACAACTTATAACGCTAAGCGAATACAACGATATAGTAAGGACTAAAGAGGGGGTAAGTGTTACTTACGCTCTTTTTGTAGTGACTGGTACGGTATTTATGGAAACAAACGGGAGACCTGCAACAGTTGCAAACGGATACCCCATCAAGGAGATCTTTATTGACGAAACAACAATACAAGATATCTCTCTAATAGCAGATTGAGCAAACGCAGACGTAAGACTTATCTCTTGCTAGTTTTATCCAACCAAAACAATGAAAATAAAAATATTCTCCCCTTGATCATCTGAGCCTATCCCTGGAGGTCAATTTTCGGAAAGCTGAGTAAAATGAGATGGTTCTCTGGTCAATCCATTACAGCTTGCTACAGTAGAATTACCAAATGCAGTCGTTGCCTTATGAGCAATGAGTTTTGCCGTGCATAATCCTGTAGTTCCTGCCTATGAAGAGCTAACAGTGACACAACTTGCCTCATTTGTTACAGGTCTATATAGATGACAATTCGCACCTGTTGCTGATATTTTTGCTTTATCGGCACTCATTACTGATCCTATAGGCACGGTAAGGTTTGTCATATCGACAGCTACAGAATTTCGGTGGACTGGTACTTTCCGACAACAGATAGGAGAAGACAATCAAGCTCTTACTAATAATCTGGGCTTTCGAGACGCCAGTACCAATACGCCGATTCTCCTTGATTCGATATGAAACGCTGGAGATTTCTATACAGTTAGTGTCGGTGGTAATTATCCGCTTGATTCGGTGACTGAGTGGGCAATTTGAGACTACGTCCGATTTGACGCCAGCACTTCTGAACGAAAAAAGATTGACAATCAGTCGCCTATACAAACACAATACATAAATGTGACCACTAACGCGTCTTCTCCCTTGAATTGAAATTTCCTTTTTTGTACAAACATTGTTGCAAATACAATCGTTACCTTGCCTTTAGCGAACATAAAGCGAAAAATAGTAGTCAAGAAATTTAACCCCTCTATATTCAGTGTGATTGTCAATTCTCAATGAGGAAACCTGATCGATTGAGACACGCAAGCTATTATATCGTTTGAGAATACAGTTGCAACTTTTGAAAGTAACTGAGCAGGTAGGATTTTTATCTCATAATTTTTAGACAATGCCAAAAAACATAGATAACATAAATCTAAATGCACAAGGGTATATCTCACCAAACAACTTTCAATCTTTTTGAGACGGTGTTTGTCCTGATGTCCAACTTTCTTGACAACTCATATTCATAGATCCTGCGAGTACCTTAAATAAGTTTACTTATCTACCTTGATCAAGAACCACTGAGAGGAATTTCCTTATCTCTTGAAATACCGCTCCAGGCAAAGCGTATGTCAATACACAAAATACAATCGCCAGGGTAAGCGTTTCATGAAAAGTAAAAAGAATAAATATCAATGATCTTATGTGATTAACTATAATCAAAAACACACAAATCCAAGACATAGAATGAGTAAGTACATGAACAAGCATACAGTTTGATACAACCAATCCTAATCTTGTTCTTAATTGAGGTGATTGTCAACTCTATAATTTTTCTGGAAATGTAGGAGTATCTGTACGAACAAATATATTTCCTGCTAGAGAAATATATCAAGATGCAACATATCGATATGTTATAGGACTGAGCCTGGCAAGGAGGATTTTGAAATCTACGTGAGTGACTACAGGTGCCGACATAGTACTTCCAAATACCGCCGTCAATTGAGAGATACAATGAAATATTTTTTGGGTATGAACGCTTGCTGGTGTGTCCAGGATCGATCTTGCTGCACGATCACTTACTGTGAACATTGTAGTTCCTACATGTACTGGTTTCTTTCTCGTACATCCTACTATCCCCAATCGTCTAATCGTTTCTATTAGTGCACAGCCTGCATTTAGAGAAATTGAGACTATTTGAAACACTCTTATTACGGTTAGTTCTTGACCTTCCAGAAACGGAGGTAGAATAATGAAAAATAGTATATGAGAAATACGAGGGTTCTTCGCTACTGCCTGATTTACCACTACAATAGTACAAACCAATCCTTTAGGTTACTTTGATATGTGAACATATAATCTATCTGCAACGATTTCTTCCCCAATACTCACTTGCAAGATGGTGGGGGATTTGATATATTTTATATCTGGTACGAACGGTTCTGTTATATCGATATTTGACACAATTAGAAAAACAATAATAATGCAAGACCTTCGTTTTTCGCAGTACGCTACATTTTTTTGAACAACCGCAATAACGGTAAATGCAACATCTATAGTAATTCTCACAGGAAACTCAAAAATTATAAGGCTCTCTCATGGTTTCCCTATAAGTATGTCTGTCAATTGATGAGCACCTGTAGTGATACCTACATGAAGCCAAGACATACCAATCACATCTTTACTTGACACAACAGACATTGCATTTACAGTGCCTTTTCCATGAGTAAATTCTTTTATTTCTTGTAAC
>Ga0163153_10003208_pt1 | contig 22213 bp, 23 predicted proteins | sample OliLakLV19MP6IB1_FD_148629 | JGI IMG/M metagenome (GOLD analysis project Ga0163153, IMG submission 148629) | Freshwater microbial mat bacterial communities from Lake Vanda, McMurdo Dry Valleys, Antarctica - Oligotrophic Lake LV.19.MP6.IB-1 | ecosystem: Environmental > Aquatic > Freshwater >...
GCACCGGCCACCGTAACCGGTGTCCCCGTCCGCGAAGCCTCCGCCAAAATTGCCGAGACCTCTTCCGCCGAACTGGGCTTTTCCAACCGCTCCGCTTCTCCGGTGTAGCCGGAGGCATCCTCAAACGTCATACTTCCAGAATAACCGGCATAATCAGCGGACGCCGCGCGGTCTGCTTGGACAGATAGCGCTTCAGATCCGCGCGGATCTTCTCCTGCATCACGCCCCAGTCGCCGCGCTCTTCCTGGCTCGAAGTCTCCAGCGTTCGCGAAACCACTTTCTTCGCTTCCGCCAGAATCTCCTTGTTGGCCTCGGACAAGAATCCGCGGCTGACAATCTCCGGCTGCCCCTCGGGCTTCCCGGTGGATTTATCGATGGCGACTATCGGCATCACAAATCCGTCTTCCGACAAATGCCGCCGGTCGCGAATCACTAGATCCGCCACCACCTCATCGATCGAACCCGAATCGATGCAAACGCGCCCCACCGTCACGCGCTCGCCCTTACGCGCGCCGTTCTTGTCGATCTCCAGCGTCTCGCCCGTCTCCATAATGAACGAAGCTTCCAACCCGTGATCCCGCAAATGCTTCGCCAAGTGCGCATGGCGCGAAAGCTGCCAATATTCTCCATGCACCGGTACAAAATACTTCGGGCGCACCAAATTCAAAATCAGCCGCAACTCCTCGGCGTATCCATGGCCGGAGACATGAACGGGCGGTGTCATATTGCCAAAAACCAGATTAGCGCCGCGGCGCGCGACGTGGTTGATCATGCGCATAATCGGCTTTTCGTTACCCGGAATCATGCGCGAACTCAACACCACCGTGTCGCCTTTTTCGAGCTTCAGACTCTTATGATTGTCCACCGCCACGCGCGATAGCGCGCTCATCGGCTCCCCTTGCGTCCCCGATACCAGCACGCAGACCTTCGAAGGATCGGCCAATTGAATGTCCTGCGGCCGCAGGAGCAGATTGTCGTGGATCTGCAGCAATCCCAGCTGGTGCGCAATCTCACTTACGGACAACATGCTGCGCCCCAGCAGTCCCACCTTGCGCCCGGACTTCTGCGCCATGTCAAAAATCATTTGCAGGCGATGGACCGACGAGCTGAAGCACGAGACTACCACCCGCCGTTCGCTCCGCACCATCACGTCTTCCAATCGCGGCCCCACCGATCGTTCGCTCTCCGAATAACCCGGGCGGTCCACATTCGTCGAATCGGATAGCAGCAGCAACACGCCCCGCTTGCCATACTCGGCGAACGTGTGCAGATCGAACGGGCGCCCATCGAGCGGCGTCGGGTCCACCTTGAAATCGCCCGTATGGATAATCACGCCGAGCGGCGTCGTAATCGCCAGCGCCACGCAGGAAGCCGTCGAATGCGTGACGTGAATAAACTCAATCTCAAACGGGCCGAGCTTCACCTTGTCGCCAGGCTGAATCTCGTTCAGCTTGGCCTTGGCCAGCATATTGTGTTCTTCCAACCGCCGCTCGACGAGCGCCAGCGTAAATGGCGTGCCGTAGACCGGAATATTCAGGTCCGCCAGCAGGAATGGCACTCCGCCAATATGGTCTTCATGCCCGTGCGTCAGCAGCAGGCCCCGGACTTTCTCTTTATTATCTTTAAGATAACTGAAGTCTGGCGTTACAATATCCACGCCCAGCAGTTCCGCGTCCGGGAACATCATTCCGGCGTCAACCACAATGATGTCATCCCCGTAACGGATGGCCATCGAATTCATTCCGAACTCACCGAGTCCGCCCAACGGGATTACTTGTATTTTCTTTTCTGACATCGTGTCTAACTTCTTTCAGACTAACACTTTCCAGCCATCCCGGACGAATTTCCCCGGTGGAAAACTCTGTGGATTCCTGTGGAATTTCTAGCGGATTTCGCCTATCGCGGCGATTCGTTCGCCAAGGCTGCCAACCCCGTCCCGGTCAACTCGTAATGCACTCGTCCCTTCTCCCGCACACCGTGCAACCGGTCATAAAATACCAGCGCCGGCGTATTCCAATCCCCCACGCTCCAGTACATTGCCCCGCAACCCCGTTTCCGCGCCGCTTCCGCCGCATACGCCATCAACTGTTTTCCCAAGCCTCTTCCCTGTGCCCGCGCCCGCACAAATACGTCCTCCACATACAAAATCGGGTCTCCGGCATAGCTCGAAAACCGCATCTGCAACATCAAATACGCCACCGGTTCCCCCTCCCAAGACCCCAGGAATACCTCCGCAATCGGGTGATCCCCAAAGACGTGCCGCTCCAGGGACGGTCGCGTAATTGTCACCGCGCTTTGCCTCTGTTCCGCTGTCGCCATCTCCCGGATCATCTGCAGAATCAGATCCACGTCCGCCCCGCTGGCACCACGTATTGAAAACGGTTCCGCCATCTCTCTTTCTCCCTATCCCGTATTGTGACAGGCACACCTGTCTGAACAGTACCAGCGGCCGATATTACTTTCTTCTCTGCTCCGCTAGTACGGATTACCTGGCCCAGTATTGCCAGAAGTCCTGATGTTCCGATAGCATAACAGTCAAACACCTTAGAAGCGCAAAGGCCGGGCGCGGCCCCCAGCCGCGACCGAGTCCGTTTTGCGCGAGGTCACAATAATAATGCCGCCCAAACAACCTACCCCGTCCTCCGGTTCTCGCGTAGCAAATCTCGCGGTCGCTTTGGCGATATCGGCTACCGCTTCGGTCGCCGCCCCGGTCGAAGTTTCCAGCGCCGCCGCGATAAACGTCGTCCTTGCCTGTCTCTGCGTCACGCTCTTTACGGTCGTAGTCGTCCTGTTGATTGGACGCGGCGCCAACAGCGTCTCCCGCCTCGCCCCCGTCATCGTACCGGGCGAAGCGGAGATCGTCAAAAACGCCCGCGACGCCATCTTCGTCATCCAGGAATCCGGCGAAATCCTCAGCAGCAATCCGTCCGCGGAAAAGCTTTTTGGCTATTTTTTTGCTGAACTGCGCGGCAAGAGCATCTCTGCCCTCATTCCGCCTCCCGCGAAGGGCCGGCGCCGCTCCAACTACATCCATGCCGCCGATGGGAAGGAACTGGTGGGAGTGCGCAAGGGCGGCGGCAGGTTCCCCTTGGATCTCGTCTTAAGTGAACTTCCTGGCCAACCTGGGAAGCGATTCAGTGTCATCGTTCGCGACCGCACCGATCGCAACCGCGTCGAAGAAGAAATCGAAGGCCAGCGCCGCTTCGCCTCTTCTCTTATCGACAATCTGCCGTCCCTCCTCGTCGTCGTCGATCATGACGGCCGGCTGGTTCGCTTCAATCGCACGTGCGAAGAACTAACTCAGTTTTCCGAAGTCGAGATCCGCGGCCAGTACCTCTGGCAGGCCGTCGCCGCCCCCGCCGAAATGGAGCATTCCCAATGGCAAATGCTCGAGATCCTCGCCGGCGATTTCCCCGTGCAAAGCCAGTCCTCCTGGTATCTTCGCGACAACTCCACCCGCATCATTTCCTGGACGCACAACGGCCTCCGCGACGAATTCGGCCGCGTTACCCACGTTGTCAGCACCGGCGTTGACGTTACTAATACGCTCCAGATCGAAGAGCGCCGCCGCGAAGCGCAATCCCTCAGCACCGCCGGCCGCCTCGCCGGCGGTATCGCTCACGATTTCAATAACCTTCTCACTTCCATCACCGGTTACTCCGGGCTCGCTATGGTCAATCTGGAGGCGCGCGACCCGATCCGCAACGACATCGAAGAGATCAAACGCGCTGGCGATCGTGGCGCTTCGCTCACCCGCCAACTCCTGGCCTTTAGTGGAAACCACCCCCGCCACGCTAAACACATCGATTTCAATGACGCCGTCCGCAATGTGGAACGCCTCGTCCACGTCATGGCCGGCGAAGGCATCCATGTCGACCTGTCGCTCGAAAACGATCTCCCGCTCGTCTTCGCCGATTCCCAACTCATCGAAGAGTGCATCATGCACCTGGTCGCCAATGCCAAAGAGGCCATGCCCAACGGCGGCACCCTGCAAATCCAAACTGGCATCCGCTCACTCAACCGTACTCGCCTTGATGCCCGTCCCCCCATTGGCCCCGGCGAATATGTCACGCTCTCGGTCGTCGATACCGGGTCAGGTATTCCACCCGAAGCCCTGCCCCACATTTTCGAGCCCTTTTACACCACAAAAAAGTCCCCCGTCTCCAACGGCATGGGCCTGGCCATGGTGTACGGCATCGTGCGCCAAGCGGAGGGGTCCATCGTCGTCCATTCCGCCCCGAAGTATGGCTCCACCTTCCGAATCTTTCTCCCCCTGGCCCCGGACCAGGCCCCCCGTCCTAATCTGGAACCAGTGAATGAGGATTTTCTCCACGGTGATGGAACTGTACTTTTGGCCATGGAATCCGATGGCGAGCGTCAGCGTCTGCGCGACGCGATGGAATCGGCCGGTTACAAAGTCCTTGATGCCCGCAGCGGTCTGCAAGCTTTGGAGGTCGCCCACAAAACTACCGAAATCATCCATCTTCTCGTCACTGATCTCGTCCTCCCGCGCATGAGCGGCCCCGCCCTCGCCCAGTCCGTGCGGCAACGGATACCCGCCATCCGCACGCTGTTCGCCACCTCCCGCAGCGCCGAGGACATTAATCGCCACGGGCTACAGCCGGAGGAAGTGCTCCGCCTCGACCGCACTTTCGAGCGCCGCTTCGTCCTTCTTCGAATCCGGGAGGCGCTTACCGTCAGGGCCCGCCAGTAGCAATTCGGCGACCCGTCCCGTTATAGACTCACTGATAATGTCCCTGCTCCTTCGGCGTATTCACCTCTACCTCGCCCTCTTCCTGGCGCCGTGGATTCTCATGTACACCGTCTCGACGTTTGTCATGAACCATCGTTCGCTGTTTCACGGACCCCCGCCCAATCCGCCTCCGAAGTTCGAAGTCGAACGTGAACTCCTCTATCCCGGCGAAATGCCGGAGGGTGCGACTCCCCAACAAGTGGCGCTCCAACTGCTCGCCACCCTCGATCTGGACGGCGCCCACAGCGTCGCCAGGCCATTCGCTCCCGATAAAGTCGTCGTCAACCGCCAACACCCCATCGCCCCGCGCCGCATCACCTACACCGCCCCGGACAAAAAGGTGGTGATCGAAAAAATGGTCTTCTCCGGCGCCGGGTTCTTCGAACGCATGCACCGCCGCCGCGGTTTTCAGCACGACTACGCTCTTGACGATTCGTGGGCCGTTACCGTCGACCTCACCATTTTTGCTCTCCTTCTTCTCCCCCTTAGCGGCATCTGGATGTGGTGGGAACTTCGTGTAACCCGGCTGCTGGGTGCCCTGTCCCTAGCCGCCGGCTTCGCGCTCTTCGGAATCCTTCTGGCGGTGCTCTAATGAAATTCCCTCATGTTAATCGCCGCACCCATCTCTATCTCGGCTTATTCCTTACGCCGTGGATCCTGATGTACGGCCTCTCCTCCATTCCTTTCTCCCACGCCGACTTCTTCGAGCGAAGGGACAAGGCACTTGGTCTGCCCCTGTGGACGAAGACGTTTGACGGCCCTTTTGACTTGGGCCCCATTCCCGAAACCGGTCCGCTCAGACCGCTCGGCGGCCGCGTTGTCCGCGATTTCAAGATGGAGGATTCGAGTTACGGCGCCTTCCGCCAAGGTCCGAATCAACTCAACATTTATGTCCACACTTTCTGGAAGTCGACTCAGTTTAAGTATTTCATTGAGGAAAAGCGACTCGTCGCCGAAGACCGCCGCTTCCGGTGGGAACACTTTCTCACTGGCATGCACGCTCGCGGCGGCTTTGAGGACCAGCGCTTTTTCCCGATCCTCTGGGCGGTGCTGATCGACCTTGTTTGCCTAGCGTTCCTCGCCTGGATCGCCTCGGGAATTTACATGTGGTGGTCCCTGCCAGGTCTCCGCAACTGGGGCTGGATCGCAATCCTGGGGGGGCTCGGTTCTTTTGCTCTGTTTCTCGCCCGTCTCTAACAAAAAAAATGCGGGGTTCCGGAAAGGAACCCCGCTAGTTGAAATGCTTCGACACTTGGAGGAGAAACGACCAGAACACAAACCGGTACTGTAAATTGGCGAGCCGTGGGAGGGGAAAGTTTGTCCGCCACTGTCCTGCTCTGCACTCATTTTAGGGTTCCTGCCGAGACTGGCAAATAGTACACTTCCGCCAATTCGCGAGGTAACCAAAGTCCTACTATTTAGCCAAAAGGTCATGGACAGGTGGCGATATGCTATTAACCATGCTCACTAGGCGCGAATGGCTGGCCGCGTTGCCCCCGATGACGGCATGCGGCGGCGGTGGCCGGCGAGTAATCGGCGTAATTCCCAAGTCCGTTGGCGATCTGTTCTTTGCCGCCGTTCACGCTGGCGTCCGGCGCGCAGCCCGCGAATCCGGTGTTGAAATCGTGTGGAACGGACCCAAAGATGAGACCGATCACGGCCGCCAAATCCAGATTGTCGACTCCATGGTCGCCCAGCGGGTAGCCGCGATCGCCATTTCCGCCACCGATGAACGCGCCCTCCGCCCGCCCGTTGAACGCGCCATTGCCGCCGGCATTCCCGTGACTGTCTTTGACTCCGGCGTGGAAGCGGAAGGCTATGTCACCTTTGTCGCCACCGACAACTACGGCGCCGGCTGCGCGGCGGCCCGGAGCGTCGCTGAACTGATCGCCAAGAAGGGCAGTGTGGCCATGGTCATGCACAAGCCCGGCGGCACCTCGACCATGCTCCGCGAAGAAGGCTTTCAGAAAACGATGGCCGCCGAGTTTCCCGAAGTATTGATCGCGGCGCGCCAGTATGGAATGGCTGATCGCGCCAAAGCCCGCGGCGTGGCCGAAAATATCCTGACCGGAAATCCGGATATTGCGGCGCTGTTCGCCTCCAGCGAAGCAAGTTCCCTGGGCGCCATCCAAGCCTTGCAAAGCCGCGGCCTCAGCGGCAAGATTCGCCTGATCACCTTCGACACGAGTGTCGCGCATGTCGCGGCTCTAACCGGCGGGACCATTGATGTCATGATGGTTCAGGATTCCGCGCGCATCGGCTACGAAGCTGTGCGGTCTCTCACCGAAAAGCTCGCCGGTCGCACGCCGCAACGACGGATGGATTTGCCGGTCCGCCTGGTGACCAGGGATATGTTGGGCCAAGCGGAAATTCAGCAACTGATTTCACCGAAGCTCGACGTATAGGCAGTTGCCTGGCGTCCTTCACCAGCTACAAGTCTTCTGGTTTTAAACCGGCCTTCTTCGCAAGGACCCTCATCGCCGATGGGCCAAGCGTGTAGACCGGCTCGGTTTCTGAGCCGCGCGCGTTAGCAAGCGGTCTACGGTAGTTCCGAAAATGCTCTAGCCTCGGTGGAAGGCAAATTCCGGAGAGGCTTGTCAGGCGGCAATGAAGGAAACACTCATTAGTCCGGGAATCGCTTTGCCGTGCTCCAGGCGATCGGCTATTAAGCGCAGCGCCAGCGCCTGAACGCCGACGGTGGCCTGTTTCTTTGTGCGCCCAGACGCCGTTACGCCTGGAAGGGCTGGAATGTCTGCGAGCCAGCGGCCATCGTCCTCGCGGAAATATTCGATGGCTAGCGAAAACCCGCGTTCCCGTGGTGTCTTCAACATGACTGTATGGTCTCACTTCCCAAACCGGGCAACCAGTAGTAGCAGGATCACGCCGATTTGATCTCAGTCCAAAGCCGGTCCCGCAGGCGCTGGGCTTCGGGGGTGACGGTGGCGAACCACTCGGCGCGGGCCATGACTTCCGGCGGCGGGTATAGCGTTTGGTTGTTCTGCGTGGCGACGGAGAGCAACGGACGGGCGGCGCCGTTGGCGGTGGCCGTGCGCATCGATTCGGCAATCCGGGCGCTGACTTGCGGTTCCAGTAGATAGTTCAGAAACTCGTGGGCGATCCCGTGGCGGGGGCTTTCGCGGAGAATGACGGCGCAATCGAGACTTAGCGGGAAACCGTCGCTGGGATAGACGAAGGCCAGTTCTTTCGAGGCGTCAATAGCCTGTTGGGCTGTGGTCGACCAGATCTGCGCACCGAGAATATCGCCGGCGACTGCTTGATCGCGGACTTCGGTATTCAGATAGGCCCGCAGGAGCGGCTTCTGGCGGACGGCTTCCCGCTGCGCCGCGTGGAGTTCGTCAGGGTCGCGCGAGTTGAGGGAGAAGCCGAGCTTGCGGAGGGCAGCGGCGAAGACTTCGGCCGGGTCGTCGAGCATGGTCAAATGCCCCTTCCAGTGGGGCTCCCAAAGATCGGCCCAACGGGTGGGGGCGGGTGTCACCTTTTTGTTGTAGAGAATGCCGGTAGCGTTCCACATATAAGGCATGGCGTGCCGCAATTGGGGATCGGTGACGGGGTGCTGAAAGGCGGGGTCCAGGTTTTTCAAATTGGGAAGTTGGGCGTGATCGAGTTCGGCTAGCAATCCCTGCTCGCGCATGGGCGGCACGATGTAGTGAGTAGGGAAGACGACGTCCCAGCCGGAGTTGCCGGAGAAGACGCGGGCGAGCATTTCCTCGTTCGATTCGTAGATGCTGTAGCGGACTTTGACGTCGTGCCGCTTCTCGAAATCGGGAACGGTTTCCGGGGCGGCGTAGGCGGACCAGTTGAAGACATTCAGGCGGCGAGGATTGCGGGGGGCGCAGGCCGCGAGACCGGCGATGGCGACCGAGAAAACGCGGCGGTTCATGTGTTTTTTTGCATCCTCTCGGAGAGGAGAATGAGAGCGCCGAAGCCGAGGAAAATTACGGTTGAGATAGCGCTGACGACGGGGTTGGCGCCGCGGCGGGCCATGGCGTAGAGGACCATAGGGAGAGTTTCCGAATCGACGCCGGCGACGAGGCTGGTGATGACGTAGTCATCGAAAGAGACGGTGAAGGCAAGAAGCGCGGCGGCGGCGATGCCGGGTTTCAGGATGGGCAGCGTGACCAGGCGGAAGGCTTGCCATTCGGTGGCGCCAAGATCGAGGGCGGCGTCTTCGAGCGCCGGTTCGGCGGTCCGCAGACGGGCCATGACGACTAGCAGCACGTAGGCGATGGCGAAGGCGATGTGGGCGAGGATGACGGTGTGCATCCCGAGTTGAACTTGCCAATAGCGGAAGATCCACTGGAACAGCGCGAGGAGTGAAATCCCGGTGACGATTTCGGGAGTAACGAGCGATAGATAGAGCGACCCGCTGAGCCATTTCGAGTTGCGTTTCCAGAGGCCGTAGGCGCAGAGCGTACCAATGATGGTGGCGAAGAACGTGGACACGAGGGCGATGACAAGGCTGTTCCACGTGGCTTCGGCCAGTTGGGCATCATTGAACATTGCCCGATACCATTCGAGGGAGAAGCCCTCCCAGATGGTGAATTTGGAGCTATTGAAACTGAAGGCGCAAAGGATCAGCAGCGGCACGTGCAGGAAGGCGTAGACGAGCGCGGCGAACACGGGGAGGAAGCGGCTCTGCTTCATAATGCTTCTTCGCCATCGCGGCGCAGCAGGGCCATTAGGAGGATCATCACCAGGGCCATAAGGGCGAGAGAAATGGCGGAGCCGAATGGCCAATCGCGGGCCGTTGTGAACTGGTTCTGGATGAGATTGCCGATCATGATGCTCTTGCCGCCGCCGAGGAGGTCGGGCGTGAGATAAGCGCCGAGGCAAGGGATAAAGACAAGGACGCCTGCGGCGCGGAGGCCGGGAGCGCAGAGCGGGATGACGATGTGGCGAATGGTTTGCCAGGGCGTCGCTCCCAGGTCGGCGGCTGCTTCGAGGAGGTTTTTGTCGAGGCGGTCCAGGTTGCTGAACAGGGGGAGGACGGCGAAGGGGAGATAGCCGTAGACGAGGCCGACCACGACGGCCGTTTCATTATAGAGCAGGGGCAGCGGTTCGTGAACGATCTTGAGGGAGAGGAGGATACTGTTAATGAGGCCGCTGTCGCGAAGGAGGAACATCCAGGCATAAGTGCGGACGAGGAAGCTGGTCCAGAAGGGGAGGATAACCAGATACAGATAGATGTTCTTCCAGCGCGCATCGGCCCGGGCGATGAAGAGCGCGAGGGGGAAGGCGATGAGCAGGCAGAGCGCCGTTGCCGCGGTTGACATGACGACGGAGCGCCAGAGGATGACACCGTAAAGCGGGTCGAACAGACGCTGGTAATTCTCGAAAGTCCACGGGCCGGCGACGCCGCCGTAGACGCCGCGCGTGAGGAAGCTGTAGCCGATGATGATGGACAGCGGGATGAGGAACAGTACGACGGTGAAGCCGGCGGCAGGAGCCAGGAACAATGTGCGGAGGCGGTTCATTCGCGCACCGGGAGTTCGTCACGCGGATGCCACCAGATGTGGACGCGATCGCCATTCGCGTATTGCTCTTCGTCGTGATCGACCTGCGCGGTAATGGCGACGCCAGCATTGGTGCGGGTCTGCACATGGAAGCAGTCGCCGAGGAAGACGCTGGTCTCCACCAGCGCTTCGATGAGGCGGACACCGTTGGCGGGAGCTTGGCGGGAGATGTGAGTGGACTCCGGGCGGACGCCGATGCCGTCCACCCAGTTGACGGCGCCGAGAAAGCCGGCGACAAAGCGGGTGGCGGGGGCGAGGTAAATCTCGCGGGGGCTGCCGATCTGCTCAATCTTTCCTTTATTCATCACGGCAATTTGATCGGAGAGCGTGAGGGCTTCTTCCTGATCGTGGGTGATAAAGAGGAAGGTGATGCCGAGCCGCTTTTGGAGCTGTTTCAGCTCAATGCGGACGCGCTTGCGGAGGGCGGGGTCAAGAGCGGAGAGAGGTTCATCAAGGAGCAGGAGTTCCGGCTCAACGACGAGGGCCCGGGCAAGCGCGGTGCGCTGCTTTTCGCCGCCGGAGAGACTCGCCGGGAAACGATCGCCTTTTTCCTGAAGGCCCACGAGTTCGAGCATTCGCGACACTTTCGCGGGGATGGCGCTGGGCTCCTCACCCGCGCGTTCGAGCCCGAAGGCGATGTTCTGCGCGGCGGTTAAATGCGGGAAGAGAGCGTAGCTTTGGAAGACCGTGGTCACCGGGCGTTCGTAAGGACGAAGTCCGTTGAGGCGCCGGCCATTGAGGATGATCTCGCCGCTGTCGGGTTCGGCGAAGCCGGCGATCATGCGGAGAATCGTTGTCTTGCCGCAACCGGATGGGCCAAGGAGGGAATAGAAACAGCCTTTCGGCACGTTGAGGGAGATGCCGTCAACGACACGATTGGAAGGAAATGTTTTCATGAGCGCGGTGAGCGCGAGGGCGGTTTCCATTAAAGACTCAATAAGGTACTTTAGCGAAAAACTCCCGCCAGGCGAGGAATGGTTGGTTGGCGGACTCGGAAAGCGCGCAGGCCATCGGGATGATTCGCCGGTCCGGTGGGAGCGCCATTTGGCGATAGAAAAGCGAGTCGTCGAAGCCGGCGGCGGCGGCTTGACGCTGGGTGGCGGCGTACCAGACGCGGTCCAGGCGGGCCCACAGAATGGCGCCGAGACACATGGGGCAGGGCTCGCAACTGGTATGGATTTCACAGCCGGAAAGGTCGTGAGTTTTGAGGGCGGCGGCGGCGTGACGGATGGCGGTTACTTCGGCGTGGGCGGTTGGATCGCAGTTCGCCGTGACGAGATTAACGCCCTCAGCGACCCGTTCTCCGCCCTTGGTGATGACGGCGCCAAAGGGACCGCCCGTGCCGGAAGTTACGTTTTCGGTGGCAATTGCGATGGCGCGACGCAGCCAGGGGGAATCGGTCATCTCGTTGTTATCATAGGAGAAATGGCAGAGTGCGTAACAGCGGCGGAACGTCTGGCTGCGCTGACGGTGCGGCTGGAGGCGTCGCTGCGCGGCAAAGCGGAAGTCGTGCGGCTGAGTCTGGCATGCCTATTATCGCGCGGGCATCTGCTAATTGAAGACGTCCCCGGCGTTGGAAAGACGACGCTCGCCAATGCGCTGGCGCGAGCGTCCGATTGCGGATTTCACCGGCTGCAATTTACGGCCGATATGTTGCCGGCCGATGTGACGGGCGTGAGTGTCTTCAACACACACACGCATGAATTTGAGTTTAAGCCGGGACCGCTGTTCACGAATTTTGTGCTGGCCGATGAGATCAACCGGGCGACTCCAAAGACGCAATCGGCGCTGCTGGAGGCGATGAACGAGGGGCAGGTGAGCGTGGATGGACGGACGTATCCGCTGGCGCGGCCGTTCATGGTGTTGGCGACGCAGAACCCGTTAGAGCATCACGGAACCTATCCATTGCCCGAGTCGCAATTGGACCGGTTCCTGATGCGGCTGCGAATTGGCTATCCGGACGCGGCGAACGAGCGGGAAATTCTGCGGCGAGGCCCGGTGGATCCGCACGCGCACGCGCCGGCGCTGTTGACGGGCCAGGAAGTGATTGAGTTACAGGACCAGGCCGGACACGTGCGCGTGGACGAGTCGATCATCGACTACATACTGGCGATCGTGGAGCGGACGCGGACGCATGAGTCGCTGACGCTGGGAGTGAGTCCGCGTGGCGCTCAGGCGCTGTACCGCGCGTCGCAGGCGATGGCGCTGGTGGACGGCCGGGAATATGTGACGCCGGACGATGTGAAGCGGTTGGCGGTACCGGTTTTCTCGCACCGCGTGGCGCTGTCAACGCGGGTGGCAGCGGCGCAGCGCACGGCGGTGGCGGCGGAGCGGATTGTGGAGGAGATTCTGACGCTGACGGAAGTTCCTCTATAGCCGCATTGTGCGGAGGTTTGAATGCGGGAAAAAAAATAATCGCTTGAGCCAATCCGTTCGGGAAACGGCATCGTATATCCCAATGAGCACGGCGGAAATTATCCACCGATGCAAAAGGAAGATATGCGACAGAAGAATTTGATTGCCAATTTACGACGGAAATCCAAGGGATTGCTCGCGGTGGCCTTGATCGCCACGGCCGGTGGTGCGGCCTATGGTTCTAGCCATCGGGAAGCGCTGGCGGTACTGAACGAACCTTGTGCGGACAACACCGATACCTATGCCTGGGTGGCGGACGGATCCCACGACAAGCTGTATCTGATTATGAACTTTAATCCGTTGCATGAACCGGGGCAGGGTAACCAGGGACTTCGAGCGTGCAACGGATACCGGTATGAGTTCCATATCGGCAAGGGCACCAGCCTGAAAGACAGGATTGTGTACCGGGTGGAGTTTACGAACACGCTGACGCCGGAAGCGGCGCCGAGCGCGAAAGATCCGCTGGGCGGCGGGAATGAGCTGCTGTGGCAGTTGACGGGCGGCAAAGAGACGATGACGGTGACGCGGGTGGCGGGATCTGAGAATCAGAATGGCGCCGGCGATGTGGCGCTGGCGACCGATATGCCGGTGTTGCCGAACAATCACGGGCCGCAGACCGACCGTTTGATCTACGGGCTGGGCGCGTTCAAGGGCTACAACTCGGGCGATGCGACGAGCCGCGAAGTGGGCTTGTACAACCAGGCATTCGTCGACACTTATATCCATCCATTGTCGAATGGTGGACGCGTGATTGCCGGTCAGTTTGACGATCCCTATCAATTGGATGAAAAGGGCATTTTCGACTTGGTTAACCTGGTGCGGTCCGACTTGGGCGGGATCGCCGGCGCGCGGCGCGATCCGGCGAAGGACGTGTTCACGGGATTCAATATCTTCTCGATCGCTTTGGAGATTCCGATGGCCGATGTGTTCCCCAGCGGGATTCCGCACAACGGCGTTGGTCTTTCGAATTCGACCGATAGCTTGTTGCGCGTTTGGTCGAGCATTAGCCGACAAGCGACGCAGACGGTGGACGCGACAAACATCATCACGGGCGTGAAGGGTTCAGGGGCCTGGGTGCAGGTGGGGCGGAATGCGCTCCCGTTGTTCAACGCGGGTCTGGTGGGCACGCAACGGCACACGCAGTACCTGCGTTCGAGCCCGATGGATGACGTGACCAATTTCGGCGCTGACATCCTCTTTCCGGTGCTGGTTCGCGACCTGGACGCTTTGGGAGTTTACAAGGCGCTGGGACTGCCGGACGCAACGGTGGAGACGCTGAAGGGACCGCGGCTGGACATCATTAAGGCCGTCAATCTTGGACGGCCGATACCGATCGAGGACGGATCGACGGGCGACGTCATTACCATTGATGCGGCGCTGGATTCGAGCTTTCCGAATGGCCGCAAAGTGGGCGGCGGCACGGCGCCGAACCGGAATCAGGTGAACGTGAATACCGTTCTGATCAGCCTGATAGCGGCGGGCGATCCGGCGGCCGGGTTGGCGAAAGGCGTGGAAGTAAACGATAAGAACTATTTGAATCGCTTCCCGTTCCTGGCGCTGGCGCATCAGGGATTATTGCAGGGGCACGGTGGGGTGAATACTCCTACGGTTCCCGACATTCCGAATCCCTAAGAGTAGGTGATGAAGAAATGGCCCTCTTCTTGCTACGGCGGGAAGAGGGCGCTTTTTTGTTGGGGAGGACAAGAATGATTCGAATGGCTGGAGTTTTGGCGGTAGTTCCTTTGGCGCTGGCAGGGCATGACATGTGGATTGAGCCGGCGACGTTCCGGCCGGTGACAGGCCAGGCGGTGGCGGTGAAGTTACGGGTGGGGCAGGAATTGCTGGGTGATCCGATACCGCGGGATGCGCGAATGATCCGGGAATTTGTGGTGGTGGACGCGGCGGGACGGCAGACGGTGACGGGGCGTGAGGGTAGAGACCCGGCCGGATACGTGCTGGGCGGGGCGTCGGTGATCGGATATTGGAGCCATCCGACGGCCGTGGAAATGGAAGCGGATAAGTTCACGGCATATCTGAAAGAAGAGGGGTTGGAGGCCGTGGTGGCGGCGCGGGAGCGACGGCAGGAAAGCGGGAAGAAGGCGCGGGAGCGGTTTTCGCGGTGCGCGAAGAGTTTGGTGGCGGGGGCCGGTGACCGGGTGTTAGGATTTCCACTGGAGCTATTGGCGGAGCGGAATCCGCATAAATTGGGCGGAGCCGCGTTGCCGATGCGCTTAACCTATGAGAACCGGCCGTTGGCGGGGGCGCTGGTGGTGGCCTTTAACCGGCAAAGGCCCGCGGAGAAGGTAACGGCGCGGACGGACAAAAATGGGCGAGCGGTGCTGTCGATAAAAGGAGACGGAATGTGGCTGGTAAAGGCGGTTCATATGGTGCCGGCGGGAGAGGAATGGGCAAGTTTTTGGGCGTCGCTAACCTTTGATTTGGGACCGAAGTGATGTTACTTCGATTGTTGCTGGCGACGGGGATGTCGGTGGCGGCGCATGAGATCGGAACGACGCGGGCGACGGTACAGTTTCCAGAGGTTGGGACTTATGCGTTGGAGATAGAGACCGACGCGGCTCCGTTACTGGAAAAGCTAGCGGCGCGGACGGGGCGGACGGGCGAGTTGGCGAGTTACGACGCGGCGTTCCGGGGAAAGGTTGCGTTGACGTTCGACGGAGTGGAGATGCGGCCTGGAATCGCCTACGAACTATCGGCGGACGGCGGGGCCAAGGTGCGGTTGACGGGAGCGCATCCAGCGGGAGCGAAGACGTTTACGTTTCAGTTTGGCTGGATTTTTACCACTTACCCGTTACAGGCGGGCGGCCAGACCGTATGGTTGGAGGGCGGGCAGGTGAGCGCGCCGTTGGCTGTTGGAGTTCCGCCGCCCGCCTCGCGGTGGAGGGTGGCCTGGCGGTATCTGGCGCTCGGATTCACGCATATCGTACCGTATGGGCTGGACCATGTTTTGTTCGTGTTGGGCATCTACTTATTGAGTAACAAGGCCCGAAGTGTGTTACTGCAAGTGACGGCGTTCACGGTGGCGCACTCCATCACTTTGGGGCTGAGTATGTATGGAGTGTTGCGGGTGCCGGCGTCGGTGGTGGAGCCGTTGATCGCGGTCTCAATCGCCTATGTGGCGATTGAGAATCTATTTCTTTCGGAATTGAAACCGTGGCGGGTGGGACTGGTGTTTGGGTTCGGGTTGCTGCACGGGATGGGATTCGCGGGCGTTTTGACCGAGTTGGGCTTGCCGCGAGGCGAGTTTGTCACGGCTTTATTGGCGTTTAATTTGGGAGTGGAGTCGGGGCAATTGGCGGTGATAGGAGCCGCGTTTTTGCTGGTTGGGTGGCATTACGCGGATCGCACTTGGTATCGGAGCCGGGTGGTGATTCCCGCGTCCCTGCTAATCGCCTGTACGGCGATTTATTGGACGGTGGAACGCGTGGCGGGGTGACCGCGCTTTCTATTCGTTGGGCTTGGGTGCGCCGTTTTTACCGCCACGATCGCGAATCCAGTCGTCCCACATGTGAATGAGAGCGTCTAGCTTGCCTTGGGTTTCGGCGCTCTTGATGGCGAGGGCGGTCATAGCGGCGGCGAGATCTTCCATTTTCTCTTCCGTCTTTTGTTGGGCGATAAGTAGTACTTTTCCACCCTCGGCAATTTCCCCGGTTAACTTGAACAGCTTGGCGATATCGCCGATGTCGTCGCGCTGGGTAGCGGTGAGCGCGGCAATGTCTCTCGTGTTAGCTTCCTGGAGCGCTTCGATTCGGGCCCAACGGGCTTCGTATTCCCCCCGCGTTTCCATTTCCATGGTTTCAGTGTAGCCTACCGGCGGCGTCCGGCAACGAGGCCTGATATGCTGTTGCCGTACCCCATGACTGCCATCAACCGGCGAACCTTTCTATCTTTAGCTGGCGGCGGGTTTGCCGCGGCCCAGACGGCCGCGGCAAAGCCGAATGTGCTGATGATCTGTGTGGACGATTTGAATGACTGGATTGGATGCCTGGGCGGGAATCCGGATTCGGTGACGCCGAACTTCGACCGGCTGGCGAAGGAGTCGGTTCTGTTCACCAGCGCACATTGCGCGGCGCCGTTGTGCAATCCGTCGCGAGCGGCGTTATTGACCGGGATTCGACCGTCGACATCGGGCGTTTATCAGAACAATCAGCCGTGGCGGACCGCACCGTTGCTGGCGAAGACGCGGACGCTGCCACAACACTTCCAGGACCATGGCTATAAGTCGATCGGCGGCGGGAAAACGTTTCACGACGCCTATCCGGATCCGGATAGCTGGGAAGAGTATTTCCCCTCGAAGACGCAGCAGAAGCCGGCGGATCCGCACCCGGCCAAAGTTCCGGGGAGCGGGTTGCCGAATTCGGGCCACTTCGACTGGGGGCCAATTGCGGAAGGCGATACGGCGATGGGCGATCACAAGGTCGTCGATTGGGCCATCGGACAGATGAACAAGTCCCATGGAAAGCCGTTGTTTCTGGCTGTCGGTTTGTTTCGGCCGCACCTGCCGTGGTATGTGCCGAAGAAGTATTTCGACATGTATCCGCTAGAGAAGATCACGCTGCCGAAGGTGAATGGCGACGATCTGGACGACGTGCCGCCGATCGGGAAACGGATGGCGAAGCCGCACACGGATCACAAACTGGTCACCGACCACGGCAAATGGAAGGAGGGAGTGCAGGCTTATCTAGCGTCCATTCGTTATACAGATACAGAACTCGGGCGGCTGTTGGATGCGTTCGGAAAGAGTGCGGTGGCGAAGGACGCCGTCGTGGCCTTGTGGAGCGATCATGGCTGGCACCTGGGAGAGAAATTACACTGGCGGAAGTTTACGTTATGGGAAGAGGCGACGCACAACGTGCTAATGATCAAAGCGCCGGGCGTCTCGGTGGCGGGCGGGCGGTGCGACCGTCCGGTCAGCCTGATGGACGTGTTTCCGACGCTAAGCGATCTGTGCGGGCTGCCCCCGAAGAAAGAGTGCGAGGGAGTGAGCCTGAGGCCGTTGTTGGTGAATCCGAAGGCGAAATGGGACCGGCCGGCGTTGACGACGTTTGGGAAAGCGAATCATGCGGTGCGGAGCGAGAAGTGGCGGTACATCCGCTACAGCGACGGGACGGAAGAGCTGTACGACCGGGAGAAGGATCCCATGGAATGGAAGAACTTGGCTTCGGAGCCAAAGTTCACTCCAGTGAAAGCGGAACTCGCCAAATGGCTGCCGAAAGTTGACGCGGCTGAAGTACCCGCTCGCGGTAACGGCTGAGAGCTTGATAGAATCTCACAACAGGAGACCACTTACTACATGAAACTATTTTTGACTGCGGCCGCCACAATTCTGCTGACTTCCGGCTTGGCTGCGGCCGGGGAAAAGGGCATGATGCACTGCTTTGCCTTTACGGTGATTCCGGAGGCGACCGATGCCGATTGGAAAGCGTTCGCGGAAGCGACTGACAAATGGCCGTCGGAGTTCAACGGCATCCAGAAAGTTTGGCACGGAAAGCTGCGCGGACCGTTGGCGCAGTTTACGGTTTCGGCCGAAGCGCGGAAGAAACTGGCGGCCGGTGAGAAGGATGTCGACACAAAAGCGAATCGGTTGATGCGGCAGCATGGAGTCTGCATGCTGATGACGGGTCCGGAAACGTTGAAGGAGTACACGGCGGCGCCGTTCCACAAGGTATGGATGTCGAAGTATGAGAAAGTTCGCGTGGCCGGGACGACGACCTACGACATTTTAGGGCAGTAGCTTTTTGATCGCGGGGGAAGCCATTCAGCGCTTCCCCTTCAATTCATCGATCGAAACCGTCCCGCGGTCCCATCCCTTGGCCTGGGGCAGTTTCCGCGCTTTGTTCCTCCACAATCTCGCTTGTTTGTTGTCGCCGTTTTTCGCCGCGATTTGGGCGCGGGCGTCGAAGACGGTGCCGCGGAAGGGGTGGCTTTCGTCGAGTTCCCAGACGATGACGGCGTCGGCTTGATCGAGGAGAGCGAGGGCGCGGTTGGGCTGATTCGCGAGTTGCGCGGCGCGGGCGGTTTGAAGGAGAACGGTGGCGCGGCTGATGGCGCCGTCAATAGTAAGCAGAACGGGGAGGAGTTCTTCCATCTCGCTCCAGACGGGGGCGGAATCCATGCGGGCGACGGCGATATTGAAGCGGCAGGCGGCGCTCTGCAATTGGTCGATGGCGGGCGAGTGGCAGGCGTTTGTCCAGGCTTGCCGGGCTTCGCGGACGCGTCCGGCGGCGTGAAGGGCGACGCCGAGGCCGAGGAAGGCGGTGGACCGAAGAGGGCTGTTGGCGGAGATCTCGGCCAGGGACCGGTTCCACAGCGGGATGGCGGCCTCCGGAAATCCGCCAAGGGTTAGGTAACCGGCGAGCTCGGCGCGCAGTATGGCGAGGTCGCCGGGCGCGCAGGGGTCGCAAGATTGTAGCGCCTGGCGCTGGTGGGATTCGGCGGAACGCCAATCGCCGCGGCGGGCGGAGGCGGACGCGGCGGAACGGGCCGCGGCGGGATCCTGCCCGGCTGACAACGCCAGAACCGTAAGGACGAACAGAAGTGTTCTCATGCCCGAAGGATGGCGGGTGGCGCAATAGCAATCGCGAGTATGATGTCTGTAAGTAGTTGATTAGGAGGTAAATATAGATTTCAGTCCGGCGTGACCGACTTGCAAAACTTTCCAAAAAACGCTTGCACGGTGTGGTATGTGGCTCCCGGCTGCGTAGTCTGGGAGGGTGTTGGCCGGTTTTGCCCCTAAAACATAAATCGAGGTAATACGGGTCTAAAGCCTTCCGTTTTAGAGCTTGTTTTTAGATGGAAATGGACCGCTAACGATGCAACCGCAAGAGCTGGTCCACCGTGAGAGCCAGCACGCCGAACATCAATTGGGCCATCACCTTCTTCGCGCCTCGTACCCGCATCTGGCTGCTGAAGAATTGATCCTTCAGCCGGCTGAAGCCGCGCTCCACCATCGTTCTGGTTTTGTACCGATGCTTCTCGGCGGGATCCCATTCCGGCGGAAGTTCCACACGGGACGGCACCTGCGTTTTCGGTTTCGGCCGCGTATGGGTGTGAATGATCGGCTTGTGGTTCTGCCGTTGGCTGGCCGTCCGAATCGCCTTGGCATCATAGGCGGAATCCATCACATCGTAAAGATAGGTGATGCGATCGGTGGTCATGTGTATCATCGGAATCGCCACCTGCGAATCATGCACACTGGCTGCGGTGAGGAACGCGGTAATTGGGATCTGGCCGTCGGCCATATCGAGATGCAGTTTGTAGCCGCGCCACCATTTCGTCTGTCCGTTGTTGCCCTTCTTGCCGCCGAGATCGCAGGCGGCGGGGATGCCTTTTAGCATCTCCTCGACGGTCGTGGCTTTTAACTGCTTTTCGATGCGCGTGTCTCGGGAGGCGCGCTGGGCTTGGGTTTCCTTACTACATGTAGTCTTCTTGCGGCGTTTCTTTTCGTTCTTTGGTTTCTTCGTTTTGGCTTTGACTTTGGGCTTTGGGGCACCGACAAAGCGTTCACGGGCTTCAATGGCGGAGCTATCGCGGGCGATGTGCCCGACCAACTGTGTGGAAAGCGCGGAGCGGACCAGAGCCTCGTGCGCGAACGTGGCTAGTTGGGAGTTGGCGAACTCGGCGAAGGCGCGCGAAAAGGTCGATTCGTGCGGGATCTGGCTGGCATGATTCCAGCCGCAGAGCCGGCGAAGGGTGGCATCGTTGGCCAGGACTTCGAGCAACTGGCGGGTGTGGACGAAGCCGTAAACACTCTTGGCCAGAAAGGCGCGCGCAATCGATTGCCGGTCTTTACTGGGGCGGCCGTTCCAGCGGCCAGACGGCAGGAGTTTCGCAATGGGAACCATTGCGCAGACGGCAATGAAGAGCGCGCCACGGTCGGAAATCGGACCTAGGACTGGCTCCAGACGCGGGAACAGTTCTTGCTGCAGGATGTGGTCGAATTGCGTGAGTTGGGCGGAGAGCGGGGGCGGCATGAGCTTTCTCGTCTCCGATGAAAGATGGCTCATTTGAGATTGAATCAAGACTCAATTCTAACCGAAGTTCCTCTTAATACCTAGTTGGGCCGATTGGTTTTCCACAGGTCTGAGGGAGTTTTGCAAGTGGCTCTTGTCACTCGTTTACCGGCCAATAACGAAGCGCTGGCGAGGACGCGACAAGGTCCAGCTCCGCCGTTCCGGTCACCTTTCAAATTCCATACGAAGTACACTCTGCTAACGTAGAGGAATCCGTAATCGGACGACGACTCCAGGCGAGCCCCGTTTGAGGATTTCGGTTGAGGACATTTTGTGGGATCCATTCAAGACGCCGCACCACAATGGCATGTCGTATGGTGCCAACCCATGCCTCCGACCAGTTGCGTCCACTATCGTAGCGACGAGGGTTCCCAAGGATACATGCACGCTGACTACAAAGATTTCACGACCCGTTTTAAGCTGCTTATCAGCAAGCATCTAGATCTGATCACGCTCACGTTGAGTAACATCTTCACGATGCGCCTGATCGGCAATAAAACCCATGGCGACCTTGCGGAGATTGCGATTGCTGAATTCGTCAACCAATACATGTATGACTTTCGTTCCGTTCACGTCGGCGAGGACCTGTATCGTTAACAGTTCAGGTACCCCCCCGAATTCGTCTGGAGGGCAGGTTAGGTGCGCCCGGCCAAGCGCTGAGCAAACGCCGTCGAACGGGGAATCAACAACTTAGCGGCGAGCCAAGGCGCGGGCGCCGACGCTCCCACGCCGGAATTCGACTCATCAAGGGAGGTACCTGAACTGTTACTTCTGTAATGATTGGTATGCGGCAAGGGTTCTTTTCGCGCCATATATCCAATTTTCCCTGCACTCGTCTTCGTAACATGCCAGACGGGTCCGGGCGCCTTACCAACTAGAATGAAGAACAGCCCCGGCCCCGGTGTACGCTCGGGAAGAAATTCCTCGGCGGTTACATGCTTTCTCTCGCCGCGCCCGCAATCGACCACCGGCACCTTGTTGACCTCGGGCCACGCGCGAAGCCGCCGGCTGAATCGTCCCGTCATGCGCATCAGGTGCTCGTCGTCGAGCTTTTCATCGGAACCGTGAAGTGACCGCCACCAATTCCGGAAACCTCCGCCATTACCGCATCCCGGCAGCCATGCATTCACTACAATCCGATCTACGCAATCGTACTGTCCTTCAAGAAGATCTTCGTATTGGCTGGTGAACTGGTCTGACATAAACGCCTCAGACGGCCGCATACGTCATCGGCGACACTGTTTGTGACCAAACACCCAAACTTCCTTCCCAGCTGCCCCGAAGGGACCACTTTTTCTGAGCGCAGCCTCAGAAAAAGCGTGGGGGCCTATCTGGCGGCGCATAGTGCCTGCTGCTGGCGTCAGATTTCCGATCCCTACGGGTCCCTCGTCAAGCCGTTCAAGCTCAGTGCGGTAGCGGACGCAAAAACAAAACACCAATGCTGTATACAAAAACGAAACGAAATCGACACTACTACTAGT
>Ga0163153_10003212_pt1 | contig 22202 bp, 22 predicted proteins | sample OliLakLV19MP6IB1_FD_148629 | JGI IMG/M metagenome (GOLD analysis project Ga0163153, IMG submission 148629) | Freshwater microbial mat bacterial communities from Lake Vanda, McMurdo Dry Valleys, Antarctica - Oligotrophic Lake LV.19.MP6.IB-1 | ecosystem: Environmental > Aquatic > Freshwater >...
GGATAGGGGCCGGGGTCGGGGGTGTCAAGGGCAAGCGCCAAGCGCGGGCGCGCCCGTCCCATTGCACGAAACACGCCTTGTCTCGTCGCCAAGCCGCTGGGTTTGGGCGGTCTGATCCGAACCAAGGAAAACGACGTCGGTCGTCCGATGTTCGTTGAGTACGATGACGCCGCAGAGGAAGGCGCCAATGGTTGGCAATCGTTGATGCGGATTGCAGGCGACTTGCCCGACGAAAGCTGACCTTCGACTGCGCCTTAGACTAGCAGAGCGAGCAGCAAGCCGTTAGACCGGCGCATCGATTATCCGCCGAGCGAGGAGCGCCATTCTGGCCGCCCCCAAGGACAGAGTCCGGGCAATTCTTGGCCCCACCAACACCGGCAAGACCCACCTTGCCGTCGAACGCCTGCTCGCGCACGGGACCGGAATGATCGGCCTGCCGCTGCGTCTGCTGGCTCGGGAAATCTACGACCGGATGGTGCGGGAGAAAGGCGCGAAGGCGTGCGCGCTGATTACCGGCGAGGAGCGCATCCGGCCCGAAGGCGCGCGCTATTTTTCCTGCACGGTGGAGGCGATGCCGGTTTCCGAAGGGGCCGAATTCATGGCCATCGACGAAATCCAGCTGGCGGAAGATCCGGACCGGGGACACGTCTTCACCGACCGCATCCTGCACGCGCGCGGCGCTCACGAAACCCTGCTGCTGGGCGCCGACACCATGCGGCCGGCCTTGCACGCCCTGGATCTCGACATCGACGCCGAACGGCGCGAGCGGTTCTCGAAGCTCAGCTATTCGGGACCGATCAAGATCACGAAACTGCCCAAGCGCTCGGCCGTCGTCGCCTTCTCCGCCGAGGAGGTCTACGCCATCGCGGAACTTCTAAAGCGTCAGCGCGGCGGCTGCGCGGTGATCATGGGCGCCCTCAGCCCGCGGACGCGGAACGCCCAGGTCGGGCTCTACCAGTCCGGCGAGGTCGATTACATCGTCGCAACCGATGCAATCGGCATGGGGCTCAACCTCGACGTCGGCCACATCGCATTCGCCAGCCGTCGCAAATTTGACGGCCATCGCCGCCGCGACCTGCGTGCCGACGAGGCCGCGCAGATTGCCGGCCGCGCCGGGCGTTTTCGCGACGACGGCACATTCGGCGAGACCGGCGACTGCGCCCCCTTCGAACCCGAAATGGTCGAGCGCATCACGGACCACCATTTCGATCCGGTCCAGACGCTGAACTGGCGCAACCACGACCTCGATTTCAGCCGCCTCGACCAGCTGGTCGCCTCGCTGCGGCGGCCGACCTCGCATCGCGTGCTGCGTCGGGCGCCCGATGCGCTGGACGAGATGACGCTGGCTGCGCTGGCGCAGGACGATGACATCCGCAGGGCGGTGCGGTCGGCAGCCCATGTAAGACGGCTGTGGGACCTCTGCACCCTGCCGGACTTTCGCAAGTCCGGCGCGGACGCCCACCTCAAAATGGTGGGCTCTCTGATCGAGAAACTGATCGAGCCGGACGCCCGCATCAAGGACGGCTGGATGCATGCGCAGGTCGAACGGCTCGACCATGTCGAGGGCGATATCGACACCCTGCAGCAGCGCCTCGCCGCAATTCGCACCTGGACATACGCGGCCAATCGGCCGGATTGGCTCGAGAATGGCGAGACCTGGCGGAAACGGACGCGAGAGATCGAGGACAAATTGTCGGACGCGCTGCACGAGCGGTTGATGCAGCGTTTCGTCGATCGGCGGACATCGGCGCTGTTGCGGACGCTCAACTCGGAGGAAGACATTCCCGCCGAGGTCGATGCGGCGGGTCGCGTCGTTGTCAGCGGACATGATATCGGACGCCTCGAAGGATTGAAGTTCAACGCGGACGTCCCGGCCGCTGCCGGGCAGAGCCTCGAGGGGCGCGCGCTGCGCAATGCGGCGCTGCGGGCCCTGCGTCCCGTGATCCAGCAAAAACTGCGGGCAATCTCGGAGGCGGGCGATGGCGACTTCGCGCTTCTCCACGGCAGCGCTGAGATTCTGTTTGGCGGAGCGGCGATCGCACGTCTCGTCCGGGGGGCGGACTGGCTTGTCCCGCGCGGCGAACTGATCGGCGCCGAGGACGCTCTCCCGGTGTTGAGGGAGCGGGCGAGCAGCAGGGTGTCCGTCTGGCTGGAGGATCATGCGCGGACGACGCTGGCGCCCTTGTTCAACCTGCGCGACGCCCTCTCGGGAACCGGGCTTTCTGGCCTCGCGCGCGGCGTCGCCTTCCAGCTGGCCGAGGCCGGAGCGGCGCTTGATCGACGCGGCGCGCGGCCGGGCGTCGGACCGACGCCGGCGCTTGGCGCGCCGGAGCGCGAAGCCCTGGGCGCCTGCGGCGTCCGGACAGGCCGTGTCACGGCTTGGCTGCCTGCCCTTCTCAAGCCCGCCGCCTCGCGACTGAGTCTCACTCTGCGTTCGGTTTATGCGGGGCTTTCCGCCCGTGACGCCCCCTCGTCTGCATCGTTTCCGGTTGCACGCGACGACTGGCCGGACGTTATGCTGGGAGCGGCCGGCTATATCCGCCTTGGCCCAAGGGCGGTTCGTGCTGACATGGCGGAGCGCCTGTCGTCGGCGCTGGGGCAGGCTCGCAAGGCGGCAGGCGTGTCGGCGTTCGCGGCGGCGCCTGAACTCGCGGCCTTGATCGGCTGTCCCGCCGCCGAATTTCCCGGCGTGCTTGCGGCCCTGGGATTGAGGCCCGCACGACGCGATCCTGCGAGCGGCGCCGTGCTGTTGTGGCGCTTCACGTCCCAGAAGACCGAGGACCGAAGGGCGAACGAGGCGCTGGCGGAGGCGGCCGCGAGCAGCCCGTTCGCCGCTCTCGCCGGCCTTGGCGCGGCGCCTGCACAACCGCCAAGGCGGCGGCGCCCCAGGGCGGCGGCCGTATGACCCCCGATGGCGGCGACGAGCCGCGCATGCGCGTCGATGTCTGGCTGTGGCGAGCGCGTTTCTGCAAGACCCGTTCGACCGCGAGCCACATGATCGAGCGGTCGGGCTTGCGCATCGAGCGCGCGGGCCAGGTGCGCCGCATCGACAAGCCGTCGGTCACTGTTGCGCCTGGCGACCTGCTCAGCTTTGCATCGGCCTCCGGTCCAGCCGTCGTTCGAGTTCTGTGTCTGCCCCGGCGCAGGGAATCGGCCGCAGAAGCGGCTCTATGCTTCCAAGCCGTGGCGCATGAACCACCGGATCGGCGGCGGCAGGCAAGCGCCGTTAGCTGAGAAACCTGCGACGGACGGGACGCTGGAACATTGTTTTGGGACTTTGGGGCAAATGAGCCTGTCCGCCTCCAAAAGGATGCATTTGAAGGCAGGCTGATCCAGCGCCCTGCCCGCCGCCGCCGCCGATCTGGCCAAACCGAGGGAGATACAAGCGGATGCTCGCCTCGAACCTGATCGACGGGCTCAAGCGATTGCCGGACCTGCGGGCGGCGATCGAAGCGCTCGGCCTGTTCCTGCTGGTGATCGGCGCGGGCGTCTGGGCGGTCTATTCCGGCGTCCTTGTCCTGAAGCCCATCGAAAGTTCGCAGGAATTGTTGTTGATCTCGGTGGTCGCATTCGTGATGCCGGCGCTCGGCGAGGAACTGCTTTTCAGGGGCTGGGTACGAAGAGGGGCGCCGATCGGGGCCGTCCTTTCGCTCCTGATGTTCATCCTCTGGCATCCCGTGCAGTACATGGCCGGCTCGCCCTTCGCCCGTCCGGAATTCATGGACGCCGGCTTTCTTTCGCTCGTGTCGTGGCTGGGCCTCGCATGCACGCTGAGCCGGATCCGTTCGGGATCGATCTGGCCGGGCGTGGTCATCCATTGGGGCGCCGCGGTGATATGGAAAGCGCTTTTTGCCGGCTGACTCACGAACGCTGGAAGGTTCAGCGCGTCTGCACATGCGGTTGAATTGACAACGGGGCGCGTCGGCCGCATGTCGCCCGCTCAACCTGAGCCGATCAAACAATGACCTATATCGTCACCGACGCGTGCATCCGCTGCAAGTACATGGACTGCGTGGAAGTCTGTCCCGTCGACTGCTTCTACGAGGGGGAGAACATGCTTGTCATCCACCCCGAGGAGTGCATCGACTGCGGCGTCTGCCAGCCGGAATGCCCGGTCGAGGCGATCGTGCCGGACACCGAAGACGACGCCGACGGCAAATGGCTCAAGCTGAACTCGGAGTTCGCCAAGGCCTGGCCCAATATCACGCTGAAAGGCCCGCCGCCGGCCGACGCCGATGACTACGCCCAGGTCAAGGGAAAGCTGAACCTGCTGTTTTCGCCAAAGCCGGGATCCGGGACGTAAACCCGGGACCAGAGGCTGCGGCATGACGCCCTCTTTTGAGTCGCTTATGTGACAACGGCTTGAAATTTCTTACAATTGTGATAATGCTTGGGTTCGCCGACGGGCGAGAGCATTACGTCACAGGTCAGCACAATCCGGCCGCACACGAGCCGTGAGCGGGTGGATTTCTTGACTGTGCGTGCGAGTAAGAGGGTAACTGAAGCATGTCTAAAAAACAGCCGCCGAAAATCGCCGAAGGCGCCTACAGCATCGGCCAGCATGTGGTTTATCCTGCGCATGGCGTGGGCCGCGTCACGGGCGTCGAGACTCAGCAGGTCGCCGGAATGAGCCTGGAAGTCTATGTCGTGGCTTTCGAACAGGACAAGCTGATCCTGCGGGTTCCGACCGCAAAGGCGACTTCTTCGGGAATGCGCCCCCTGGCGTCCGCCCGGATAGTCGGCGACGCGTTGAAAACGCTCGGCGGGCGGGCCCGGATCAAGCGCACGATGTGGTCGCGCCGAGCGCAGGAATATGAGGCGAAAATCAATTCGGGCAATCTGATCTCGATCGCCGAGGTGGTTCGTGACCTGCACCGGGCCGAGGACCAACCGGACCAGTCCTATTCGGAGCGCCAGCTGTATGAATCGGCGCTTGATCGCATGGCGCGCGAACTCGCCGCTGTCGAGAACATCAAGCATGCCGAGGCGGTCGAGAAATTGTCGAAGTCGCTTGCCAAACGCGCAGCCTGAATTAAGCTGCCTTGACGAATACCAAGAGGCGCCTTTCGGGGCGCCTCTTTTTTATTTCCTGTTAGTGCGGAACCGGGTTTCGTCAACCGTGTTCATGGACTCACTGGGCCACCTGATCAGGCGTTCCGGTCGCGAATTGCGCCCCCTCCACGAGGCGGCTCGCGAGGATCCGAAGCGCACGGAGACGATCATGGCCTCCACCGACATGCACGCTCAGGCGGCGGATCGCCGGTTCGTCAAGCAGGCCATGACCGCCCCGCTGCTGGAGCGAGAACACGAGCACAATCTGGCCGCCCGCTGGCGCGACCATGGCGACCAGCGCGCTCTGCACGAATTGACGACGGCCTACATGCGGTTGGTTATTTCGATGGCGGCGCGATTCCGCAATTACGGCCTGCCCATGTCTGACCTTATTCAGGAAGGCAATGTCGGTCTGATGCAGGCGGCTGCGCGTTTTGAACCCGAACGCGAAGTGCGGTTTTCCACCTATGCGGCGTGGTGGATCAGGTCGTGCATCCAGGATTACATCCTGCGCAACTGGTCGATCGTCCGCACCGGGACGACCGCCGCACAAAAATCGCTGTTTTTCAACCTCCGCCGCCTGCGGGCCCTGCTGCGTGACACCAGCGACGGCTATATGAGCCCGGAAAGCCGGTCCTATGTGGCCAAGGCGCTCAGGGTGGACGAATCAGACGTCGAGCACATGGCCTCGCGCCTGTCGGCTTCGGACCGCTCGCTGAATGCGCCGATGAGCGAGGCTGGCGACGCCGAATGGCAGGACATGCTGCAGGACGACACCGCTCTGCCGGAAGATGGCGCGATGAACGAACGCGACCGGGCGACCCGGTCTGTCTGGTTGCGCGAGGCGCTGGAAGAGTTGAGCGAGCGCGAATTGACGATCATTCGCGAACGCCGGCTGGTCGAGGACGGCGTCACGTTGGAAACCCTGGGCCAGAAGCTTGGCGTTTCAAAGGAGCGCGTCCGCCAGATCGAGCACCAGGCGCTTCGGAAACTTCGCTCGTCGCTGACGCGGATCGTCGGCGATCCCGAGGCGTCGGGGCTCATTCCGTCGACCTGAAGACCGCCAAGGCACGCGTTCTATTTGAGCGCATCAAGCGTCCGAAGCGGGAGTTTCTACTTGCGCCCAATGGGTGATGCGGATCTGGGGTTGCCCGGCCCGGGTGTCGATTCGTCCCCGAACGCGCACAGGACGTCCCACGCGGAAGTCCAGGACGGAGTCTGGCGGACCGAGGCGCTCGCCCAGATCCACGGCTATTTCCAGGCCCCTCATCCTGGCGACGCCGTCTCCGGGTATGTTCGCAAGAGCGGCCAGCACGCCTTCGACGAGAGCGAAGTAAGGCGCATCGGCAAGGTCTCCAGGTGACCGGACGCGATAATCCGGCAGTGCCCAGAGCCCCTTGCCCGCCTTGCGGGCTTCCTGCTCCAGATCCAGAAGCTGGCGGGCTCGCCGTGCGTTGTCGGGATAGGTTCGCACACGCGCTGCACCCTGCCGGACCATGTATCCGTTGAGCCAGACAGCGCCGCCGGTCTCATCACTCGCGATGACATGCGCCAGGGCGCGGTCGTACCGATCGCGGCTGAGGCCGCCATAGAACAGCCTCGCCATGCGGCCGACACAGGCGGCTTCGAGCGCCGCCCTCGATTCCTCCGCGAACGGCGCCGAAGGGCGTTCCCGATATCCCAGGCTCGGCGCTTCGATCTCCACAAGGCGGACGCGCTGGCCTGTGTCGAGCGCCAGCAGATCGCCGTCCGAGACGCGGGCGACCCGCCCCTGCTCACCCGGGCTGAGGTCCGGCGCCTCTCCACAGCCCGCCGCAAATGCGACAAAACCCAGTCCGACGCCTCGACGGGTCGGGCCGCGCTCCAGAGGGCGGTCGTCGTTGCGAGACTGAAAAGTATTCACCGGCGACCCCAAAACCCATCGACAATAGGAAATGGGCTGGGAATCGCAAATCCGCATCGAGGCGGGCATTTGCATGCTTGGCGGGCCAGCGGATTTGGAGGCATAAACAGGCGACGATCCCGTAGCTCAGCAGGATAGAGCAACGGTTTCCTAAACCGTAGGCCACGTGTTCGAATCACGTCGGGATCGCCAACAAAAACAACGTGTTCGTTTCTGAGAGTGCTGTTGTTAGACACGGGATTTGCACGAACTCCGGTCCTTGCACCCGCAGATGTTGCCAAGACGAATGCAGTCTCGCCGGTCACAGCGCGCCGCTATCGGGCCTTCGGTGGCCACAAAACGGCTGCTGCCGCGCACAACAAACTGCCCATGGGGATTTTCCTATTGTCAGGGTTTATAAGCCGCTAGAGCCAAATTTCGAGCTTCCAGCGTTATTGCTCGTTAGCCTTCGCCGTTCGGCAGTAGGGTGGCCGTTTTGGCTGGGATCTTGGCCGGGCTTGATTGAGTGGCTTATGGAGGTGAGCTGCTGGGTCGCCTTGGCGACGGCGGCCCTCCGCGCAACGCGACTTACCTTGCGGCCTCTGCAAGTTCGGGGATGCCGGTGAGGAAGCTTGCGAGCAAGGCGTCGGAGTTGGCGAGCGAAGTTCGGGACTGCTGCGGCCGGACTTGTGACTGTTGAGGCGGCAGGTTCGGGAAGTCCCGCTATGAGCAGTGATCACATTTGGAGTTGTTAAGAATTCGCCGAGCTTGGGGCTGGGCTATCCCCACTTTTGAAAGTGGCATTTCCTATTCTGAGTATTCTTCCTTGTGTCTGATTCTATGAGTCTTCTTATGTTGGCAGATTTTGCCGATCCGTAGATGCAAATGTTGCATGTCTTGATGCGCAAAATTTGCCGATCTAGCCGCGCAGCTGGCGAGGGTGTGGATAAACCCGCTGCGGCGGAGCGGAGGGGGAATGGGTTGCTCTATTAGACCTCGGGGTCGTTCGCCCGGCACTGCTGAGTTTGTAGAGGTTTGAGCGGCCGAGCCCGCGTCGGGTGACGCTCAGCAGTTCGACCGTCTCCAGCTCCTTGATGTAGGTTCCGATGGAGCGGAGGCTGACGCGCATATCTTCGGCAAGTGTGTCTTGGCCGGGGAAGCAGAAATCGTTCTGCCAAGCGTAACTGAGAAGCATTGTGTAGGCGAGTTTGGCTCCAGGGGAAATATCGAACTCCCTGAGAACGTAGTTCGGCACCTGTGTAAATCCGCGCTGCGAAATGGCGTCAAAACCTTCGAGGATGATGTTTCGATCCGGCATGAGGTCGCCGATGTGTTTTGCGCCGTCGATTGAAGACATGCCCGAATTATACACCCCTGCTGAGGATCGCGGGTTCGGCGTCAAGGCTCGGCGGGGGATAGCCTGTCCGACGTCGGACACCCCGGCGCGGTCTCCCCGGTACAGCCATCTTTTTGTTCGGCTTGAAGCGCTCATCTTTTCGCCCCGGCTCGCCAGTGTTCAAGGCCGGTCGTGCGGAGGGCGGGTCAAGGACGCGCGCAGGCGCGCCCGGAGGGCTTGTCCTTGACGCGCCCGAGCACGCCGGCAGGGTCAAGCGGCCGGGAAGCGTTTAGTCTGCGGCCGTATCGGATAGCAGCAATTCGAGCAGGGACAGCAGACGTTCGGTCGTCGCTTCAATTTCGGCGTGATGCGCGCGGGCGGACAGCGGGAGATGATCGAGGGCGGTCTTGAATTGTCTGCCGGCGCGGAGGGCTGCGGTGATTTTGGCGGCCGGCGTGGTTGAGGCAAAACTTTTCGCTTCGCGCACAGTCCGAATTGACGGTGGCCTTGATCCGAAAGAGCGCCAGAGTTTGAGCTGGGCGTCTTCATCGCCGGCTTGGGCGAGTTCGATGAGAGTGGATTTGGGTGTCTTTGCGGTTCGAGCTTCAGCCTGGATTTGTGGCGCGAGTGTTTTGAGGGTCAGAAGCTGATTGATGGTGACGCGGGATTTGCCAAGGACGCGGGCGGCGTCGGCTTGGGTGTAGGCGTGCTTTTCAATGAGGCGGGCGACTGCATCCGCTTCGTCCATGGGCGATAGGTCTTCGCGCTGGATGTTTTCAATGAGCGCGAGTTCATCGACATTTCCGTCAGAGATGATGGCCGGAATGCTCTTCCGATCAAGCAGGCCGTAGGCGCGAAAGCGGCGCTCGCCGGCAATGACCATGTAATGATCGCGATCGAGGGCCTTTACGGTGATGGGGTGGATGAGCCCGCTCTCGGCGATCGACGCGGCGAGTTCCTGGAGTTTGGCGAGGTCGAAATCGCGGCGTGGCTGATCAGGGTTTGGGATAATCCGCGCGAGGTCGATTTCAACAATGCGCGGTAAGTCCGCCGACGCGCCAAAGAAGATGTCGGTCGGCAGGATGTTCGAACGGGCTTTAGATGTGTCAGTCATGGGAAGGTTTGTGATCGACGATGCGTTGGTAATTTTGGACGCCCGGCGTCTCCGGCCACAGTTCGAGCGCGGAGCGACCTTCAGCGGCGGCCTTATCAAAGGCGGTCGCGTGATGAATCGGCTCGAAAACATGGATGGCGCGCGGCGCGAGCATGGCGGTGAGTTCCGCCAGGACTTCGCGGTCATGGATGTTGCGGGGATGGAACAAGGTCGGCAACACGCCGAGAATCTGGAGACCGGGATTGGCCTTACGGCGGATGTTGTCGATGGTCGTGAGAAGAAGTGCGAACCCCATGATCGAAAGGTAGTCGGTTTTGGTGGGGATCAGGACTTCCGAAGCGGCGGAGAGGCCGTTGACAGTCAGCAGACCAAGCGTCGGCGGGCAGTCGATGACGATCACGTCATAGGGATCGGACAAGTCTGCAAGCAAGTCGCGCAGAACATGAGCGGCGCCGAGCGGGTTCATCATCTCGTTTTCGGCGGCGGAGAGGCTGATGCTGGCGGGGACAAGGTCGGGACGGCCTTCGCCAAGACGGACGACCATCCCATTTAAGTCGTGGCCCTTGACCAGCGCGAAGTAGATGGTCTGGTTTTGGGCTTCGAGTTCGCCAATGCGTTTGGGATCAAGCCCAAGGGAAATCGATAGGCTGGCTTGCGGATCTAGGTCGATAGCGAGGACGTGGCTGCCCTGAGAGACAAAGGCGTGGGCGAGATTGACGGTGGTCGTCGTCTTGCCGACACCCCCCTTCTGGTTGGCGACGGCGATGATGCGCGCGTGCATATGCCGTTAGTCTATCACATGGCGGCTTGGACGCCGGACGATGTGGAGAGCAGGAGCCGGCGAGCGGCGGGAATTCGGGGCATGTCGGCCGTGCCGATCATTGCCTTCGAGGGTCGTTGGCCAGAAGTTGCCCATTATAAAAGCAACGAAATCTCTGAGCGAGTGGCAGTCGAGGCGGAACGCTTCTTGAACAGTGTGGTGTCAGGCCCGGGATGAGGCGCAAGAACAGGCAGCGCCGCTGCGAAGCCTGCTTGAACGCGAATGGCTGCGTCCAGCTATGATCACTTCGCGCCGCGTTGCCGGCGCCAAAAGTTAGGTTGCGGCCGTAATAACCGTTTGGAGTCTTGTTTCGAGGTCGCCTGCAACGAATGGCTTCGGCAACATCGGGCTGCCGACCCACTCGCCACTCAAGCCACGCGAACCGTATCCTGAGAGAAAGACGAACGGGATGCCGCGTGATTTGAGCTCATGCGCGACGGGATAGATTTCTTCGCCCGCAACATTGATATCAAGCAAGGCGAGATCGAACGATTCTGTTGCGACCAATTGGAGCGCATTGGCAACACGTGAGGCGGGGCCTACGATTGTGTGTCCAAGTGCGTCGAGGCAATCCTCAATGAAGAACGCGATCATCATCTCATCTTCAACAACAAGAATACGGAGCGACCGTCCGGTCATGGCGCCGCCTCGATCGAGGCGAGCGGCGCTTCGAGAATGAAGCGTACGCCAGCGCTCTCGAAGCGGAGCTCCGCAGTGCCATTGAGCTGGTGGGCCAAGCCACGTTCAATCAGGCGAGAGCCCAGGCCGCGACGCTTGGGCGTTGTCACGGCCGGGCCGTTGCTTTCACGCCATTCCAGGTGGAGGCGGCGTTCGCCACCCCCGTTCTCAACCCCCCACTTAACCTGGACCCGCCCGGCTGGAACTGAAAACCCGCCGTACTTCGCCGCGTTAGTCGCCAGTTCGTGGAAAGCCATGCCCAAAGCCAGCGACGCACCGGGGGTGAGCTTGACGTTCGGACCTTCGATGGCGACGCGATCAGCGCCGTTGGTATAGGGTGCGGTCTCTGCAAGCAGTACGTCGTGCAAAGGCGATCCCCTCCAATCGCCGTCGGAGAGCAGATTGTGGGTTCGCGACAGGGCGGCGAGCCGCTTTTGAAATGCGTCGCGAAACGCTTGCGGATCCGGCTCGTCGCTCAAGGTCTGCGACGCGATCGACTGCACCGTCGCCAGCGTGTTCTTGACGCGATGATTCAGCTCCAGCAGCAGCAACGCCTGGCGCTCTTTCGCGCGCACCCGCTCGGTGATGTTGCGCACGATCAGCGAGGCGCCGGTGATTGCGCCAGCCCCGTCCTTGACCGGCGAAATGCTGACCGAAACATCGACAAGGCCGGCATCACGGCGCTGGCCCATCGTATCGTAGTTTTCCACCCGCTCGCCGCGGTTGATCCGCGTGCGACGGTCAAGCTCTCCTGACCGCAGGTCCGCCGGCACAATCAGCTCCACGTGTCGACCGGTCGCATGCGCGTTGGCATAGCCGCAAAGCGCTTCCGCACCGGCATTCCAGGACAGGATAACGCCCTTGGAATCGAGACCTATGATGGCGTCGCCCGAAGACACCACCATTTCCGATCGCAATAGCCGCTCGGCGTCGAGCTGTTTGCGGTCGGTAACGTCCAGGAAGGTGACGACGACGCCATCAATGACATTGTCGAGCCGCCGACAAGGCCTAATGCGCATGATGAATACCCGCCCTGCGGACGTAGCCACTTCACGCTCGACCATCATCAGCGTCCGCAGAACCTCGGCTACATCGTGGGCGAGATCGCCATACTCGAAGCGGGGGGCGATCTCGGTGACGGGGCGCTGATAATCACTCTCGCGCAGATGGAAAAGGCCAGTCATCGCCGGGGTGAAATTGGTCACACGCAGCTGCGAGTCGAGGAAAAGCGTGGCGATCTCCGTGCTGTCGAGGAAATTCTTCAGATCGCTGTTGAGCCGCAAAAGTGTGTCGTTCTTGGCGTTCAGCTCGGCATTGACGGTCTGCAGCTCTTCATTGATCGACTGCATCTCCTCTTTGGAGGTTTCGAGCTCCTCGTTGGTCGATTGCAACTCCTCGTTGACTGATTGGTATTCCTCGTTCGCTGATTTCATCTCCTCGTTGTTGACTTCCAATTCATCGACACTGGCTTGAAGGCGCTCGCGCGTCAGCGCCAGCTCCTGCTCAAGGTCTTGAACGCCTTCGTGGCTGGACGCCGACGCCAGTGGCGCAAGGCCGCGATCGAGGAACGCAAGCACACAAAAACCAGACTCGCCTCCACCGACCGGCTCGGCGAGAAGATCGATCATGTGCGTGGCGCCGTCGATCTCGACAGAGATGTTTTTTTGCACGGCCGACTGGCGGCCGCGCACTGCTTTTTGAAGCGCGGCGCGCGCGGGGGGCCTAAGCGGTCGTTGTAGAAGAGCGAAGAGATCGAGGCTAGCGGCGCCTGGCGAAGGCCCGAGGTATTTCGCCACGTGGGTCGAAAACCGCACAACTTCGTTGCGGGCATCGACCACGATATAAGCCGGAAAGTGTCTTTCCATGGTCCGGCGGGTATCGATGTCGAGGCGATCTTCTGGGGTCGCGGCGGACCTTGCGGCAATTTGACCGGAAGCTACCTTAGCGGTCGCGTAGGGCAGATTGGGCAGCGAAGCTAATACATTTTCTCTCCGTCGGAATATGCGATTCTTCTTATCAACGATCGAGAAGGTTTTGTTCTGCCGCGCGAGGCTTTCGGAAAGGCCCAAGAAGAGATATCCTCCCGGTCGCAGCGCGTACTCGAAGACGCCCATCAAGCGGTCCTGCGCCGGTGGCTGTAGATAGATCAGCAGGTTGCGACAAACAATCAGATCTAGCTTCGAGAAAGGCGGATCCTTGATGGCGTTGTGAACCGAGAACACACAGAGTTCGCGCAGCTGCTTGGCGGGGCACCATCTGTCATTGTCTTGGACGAACCATTTTTCGCGTCGCGCCGGCGAAACGCCTTCGAGTTGATCAAGGCGATATCGCCCGGCGCGGGCGTGGACTATCGCCTCTTCGTCGATGTCGGTGGCGAATATTTGGAGTATAGGTGCGCCGTCTTTGCCCGCGAGCTGCTCTTTGAGCAGGATTGCGATCGAGTAGACTTCTTCACCCGTAGCGCAGCCCGACACCCAAATCCGAATCTTATCATTGGCGCCCTTGTCGGCGACGATTTGAGGCAGCGCTTGGGCTACCAGCGCCGCGAATGCTTCGGGATCGCGAAAGAAATCGGTCACGCTGATAAGAAATTCCTGGAACAACGATCTGACCTCACGCGGCTCCTTGCGCAAATAATTGACATAGTCGTCCATCGTCTCAGCACGCGCCCCCTGCATCCGGCGCTGGATGCGGCGCATCAGCGTCTTGTCCTTATACTCACTGAAGTCGTGCCCAACCACGCTGCGCACAATCCGACAAATTTTGGCGAGGCTGTCGGCATCGCCGGCAAGCACGCCGCCGGCCCCGATGCGGTCGCGCAAGGCTATGAGGTAGCGGGCGTAGTCCAGCAACTTTTCTGGCATCTGCTCGACGGGCAGAACGTCATCGACGCGGCCAGTGGCGGCGGCACTGCTCGGCATGCCCAATTTGGCGTGGGAATCGAACTCTGCTTGGGCCAGTGTGAGGCCGCCATGTTCCTTTATGGCGGTAAGGCCGATGCTTCCGTCGCTGCCGCCTCCGGAGAGAATGATGCAAACAGCGTTGTCTCCTTGCGCTGCGGCCAGTGAAACAAAGAACGTATCGATCGGGCGGCGCGTCTCGCGCGGCGGCGCCGGACGTGCGACGCGGAGAACGTCGCTCTCGACGGTCAAGGTCGCGTCTGGTGGAATAACGTAGACATGATTGGCGATTAACTGCGCACCGTCCTTGGCCTCGGTCACCGGCATCTGAGTGGCGGCCGACAAGAGATCGACCAGCATGCTCAGGCGGTTCGGGTCGAGATGCTGGATCAGCACAAACGCCATGCCGCTGTCGGTGGGCATAAGCGAAAAGAAGGTCTTGAACGCTTCCAGGCCACCTGCAGACGCGCCGATGCCGACGATCAGCGGCGATGGCGGCGCCAGCTCCCCGTTCTCGTTGCCTTGGTCGTTGGTTCGCTTAGCCGGGGTCTTGGCCATATAACATGCCTCGATTGCCCTCCACCCTGTTCCGGTTTACGCAATGGAGCAACCACCAAGAGAGCGACGGGCGTGCCTGAGGGTTTGAACTTTTGCCGTTCTACCCGAAACGACACCATTTGGCGAAGCTAGGGCCTCGTCGAGGATGAGACGGGCATCGTTGCACTGCGCGTGCACGCGATTGCTTGATAGATGCTGCTTTGGGTGAGCTGAGCGCGCCAAGGAGATGAAACTGATGAGCCGCTATCATTTCCACCTCCGGACCCGTGACGGATATGTATTCGATGAGAACGGCATGGAACTCAGGGACGCCGAGGCGGCTTATTTAGAAGCGGTCCATAGCGCCCGGGAAATCAGCATCGACATGTTGCGTGGTGGGCGAAGCGCAACGCGATATCGCTTCGACGTCGTGGATTGCCGAGGCAGCCTCGTCCATGAAGTCCTGTTTTCGGAGGCGATGGGTCAACGGGTTGCGAACAATCCGGCGTCCGGGTTCGTCGCGGGCGCCAGCCGCGGATACTTGATTGCCAGCGCCCTTGCACGCGAGATCGCGACAGCGCGGCGGAACCTAAAGACCTGTCGTGAGCTTTTAGCGCTCTCGCCGGCGCCCGCAAAACAACTCTGAGCGCCCGTACGGCAGAGGCCCGGCAGCAGGTAACCGTAGTCGATTTTCGACTTTTCGTGCGCAATGCGTCTGAGCGGCTTGTTACCAAGAACCAGAGTTTGCGAAGAATGTCTGGACGGTAGGGCCTATCGGATGGTTGCGTAGGAGCACGTAGCCGCCATACCCGCCCCGAAATTTCAAAGTGATGCGCTATCGAGCGCGCTCTTTCCGCCGGGGAGATGGCGATAGAGCGTGGCCGGGGAGATATTGAGACGCCGCGCGATGTCAGCGACGGGTATGGCGGGGTCGGCGAGTAGGGTCCGGGCGACGGCGAGGTCGGCCTGCGACATTGACTTTGGTCGGCCGCCGAAGCGCCCCCGCCTGGCGGCGGCGCGGAGCCCTTCGTTCGTGCGTTCTCGGATCACGGCGCGTTCGAATTCGGCGAGAGCGCCAAAGATATGAAAGATCAGCTTACCGCCTGCCGAGGTCGAATCGATGGTTTCGGTGAGCGACCGAATGCCGACGCCGCGTTCGGCAAGACGCTCGACTGTTTCGATGAGTTGGGCGAGAGACCGTGCAAGGCGGTCAAGTTTCCAGACGACGATAGTGTCGCCCGATCGCGCGAAGTCGATGGCTGCTTTCAATTCGACCCGATCAACACGCGCACCGGATGCGGTTTCGGCGAAGATGCGTTCGCATCCTGCCGCGCTCAAAGCGTCGCGCTGCATGGCGGTGTCCTGGTCGTCGGTCGAAACGCGGGCGTATCCGATGTTCATGGGGAAGCGGGTCGCAAAACCCGTCTTCAGTGTAGCATGTGAGACGCCGGTTTTGAGGCATAGTTTTGAGACGGGCGGAGAGCCCCTGGCGGCGGTATCGCGCCGTCTTCTCGAAAACGGTGGTTATTGCGACGCCTTTGAGCGCATGGGCGCGCCGCGTGGTAGACTGTAGGCATGAGAAAATCGAACACAGCGGCCGGCTCGATCGCAGTGGAAACGGAGGAGTCCGGGGCGGAGCTGATACAACGCTTGCTGTCTGAGGTGGCAACCCTGCAAGCGAGCGACCCGAGGGTCGAGCGCGTCATCGCCTTCTAGTTCGTCATGGTCGGCGCTGCTTTGTTTTGCGCTGACGGCATAAGCAAGCCGCCCGTTTCCGGGCGGCTGGAAGTCAATATTCGGATGCGAGCATGACAGTGAGAACGCGGGTGGTCTTGGCTGGGTCGCTGGGATCGTCGCTGCCGGCGATCATGGCTTGTTCGTAGTAGTCGATCTTGAAGAAACAGCGGCGCCCGTTGATGTCGAGCGCGCCGAAATCGTGTTCGCCGTAAGGGTCGTTGTCGGCGTTGAAGGCGTCGAAACGGGCAAGCGCCTTTTGCACTTGTTCGGCGGATGCTGCGGCTATGATGCCTGATGTCAGGACCAGGCGGCCGCCGCTGCCCGTCGTGCGCAGCAAGTCGTTCAAGGATCGGATGGTGGCCGTGTTGGACACGGGGGTTCTCCTTCATGACCAGCCAATCAGGATTGATGGGCTGGTTGATGGAGAAGACGCCGATGGAGACTTTAGCACGGGCGACGGATTCCCGCACGTTACGTCCAAAAGGAAAGGCCGCCTGGTTGAGGGGCGGCCTTTGCGATTGGAGCGTTGGCGATTAGTTCATCGACTGATCCGGAAGTGGCTCGGGGACGATCGGTTCGATCTTGTCGCGCGAAGGGCATGTACGGGCGGTGTGTCCGGTCTGCTGACACGTCCGGCATGTCACCGAGCGCTTGGCAGCGAGCGGCGCTGCGGACTTGGGCGCGCCAGCAAGGCGGGCGATCTTTGCGTCGACGCTATCGCGCTCCGAGGCGAGCTTTTGAAGCTCGGTCAAAGCCTCCAGCCGGCTGTCCAGTTCTTCGCGACGGGTAATCAGATCTTTGAGGGCGGCGATATCCATCACGTATTGTCCTTCCTGTTTTGTGGGGCGTTGGCGGTGGTCTTCCTGGCGCGACGCTGGTCGGCGCGATAGCGTTTCATGGCTCGGTCGCTTTCGGCGCTGAGGCGGCGCTCGAAATCATCGAGTTCGGTCCCGGTCATCGTCTGGAAGTTGGGAAGTCTGAATGTCATTGGGGCTTCTGTAGGTTGCTGATCTATCTGTCTTACAGGTGAACGAGCACAGGTTCTTCGTGCAGCATGTTCCGCTATTTGCTGGGTGTGCGCGGATGTGTGCGGGTGAGAACGCATCAACTTTTTGAAAAGAAGAAGCGCCCGGTCTGGGCGCTTCGAGTTAGGCGGACTTCGGAAACCTGACGATGTTGGTCGTGAAGTCGGATGGCAGCCGCACGGGGTCTTCGAGACCGATATAGCCTTGGATGGCCCCCTGCTCGTTCCGGACTGGAACCGCGACCGTGCCGCGCATGATGCCCTTGGGGGCGTAGCCGATGCCGAGGCGCTGGGCGACGATGGGGTCGAAGCCGATGGCCAGGACGGCTTCATGCTGGTGTTCAAGGTAGGGAAGCGAAGCGAGGCTTTTGCCTTCACCTGTTTGGTCTTCCGGCTTGGGCGACGGTTCAGCATCCGGGGCGCTGCTGTCGGCGATGAACGCAGCGGCGTCTTTGACGGAGCAGTTGCGGACATGAGCCGCCAGGGCGATCTGATCTCCGCCCTTGTGGGCGGCAAAACAGAAGAACGCCTTGCCGTCGGTGATGACGAGTGCGCGCTCGCCGCCGGATTTACAGGCCGGACACGCACCCCGCCATTGATTGCCGCGTTGGGTGACCGGCAATTTCAGAGCGTCGATGACCTGGACAAAACCAAAGCGCTCTTTCAGGTCGGTGAAGTCGATGAAGGTGGACAATGCTATCTCCCGCTAAAGAGCTAATCCCCCTGCCATATGTTACCATGCGCTCAGATGTGCTCGCTCTGAGTGAGCGTTGGATTGCGGGCTTCTGGTTGTTCTCACGGATCGCCTATCGTGGGGACCGGCAGCCCGCAATTCAGCGGGACTTGGAGTGCGATAAATGCCGAAGAAGAAGGGCAGACAACCGGACTATAATGTTCGGGCCAAAGTGAGCGAGTACTGGTCGACGGTCGGCGCTGCGTGGCTGGTGAAGGATGGCGGGATTTCGATCCGGCTCAATTCCATTCCGGTCGGGGCTGAGTGGGACGGCTCGCTGCTGCTCCTGCCGCCGCTTGCGCCAGAGGACGAACCATCGTCACCGGCGCAAGACGCCTAACCCATCAAACGTTTCGCGATGTTCGGGACGACTACAAGGCCACCACGCAAGCGGTGGCCTTTTCCTTAGGCGGCGCTCGATGCAGGCGGCTTCGGATTCGCGTCGAGGTGCGTGTCACCGGATGCCGTCTTCCAGGCATCGAAGACGTGAAGCGTTTGTCGGGGCGTGCGCCAGACATCGCCGAAGTCGGGGAAGGCGTTGAACAGGAATTTGCGATGGTATCTGGCGTCAACATTCTCGCGGACGTGGCTGACCATGCGATCCAGATGGGGGAAGTTGGTCGTAGCGAAAAGAATGGTGAGGTTGGGAATGCCGAAGTGTGAGGCGAAGGTGCGGTTGGCGATGATGTCGGTATAGCCTTTGAGCTTCTTCGCGATCGAATTCCTGACCGGCTTCTTCGGGCTAATGGTTTCGGTGTTGCGGTCGATCTCGACGGCGAAGAAGCGGTAGCCGCCGCCCTCGAAGGCCAGGCCGAAGAGATTGTCGGGGACCAGGTGTTTGGCGTCGGGGTCGTTGATCGGTATGGCGAGCGGGTTTGCGGCGTTGCGCGTCGCGGCTGGACAGGTGTCGCGCTGCAGAATGTCTTCGAGTGAGATGAAGCGGTGCGGTGCGGCGAGGAGTTCGACGGACGCTCCAAAGCAGCCGCCGAAGAATTGATGGACGAAGCTGTCATTGCGGGCGGCTGCGTACTTGGCCGCCCTGCCCTCGGCCATGAGAAGGCGATGGCCCAGCGGCGACAGGCTGTAGATGATCGGCTGATAGCGGGCCTGGAGATTATTGAACTGCTGGAAATCGCGAACAAGGAAGGACTGCGCCGCACAGGTGTGGGCCAGGTTTTCGAAGCCGTGCATCCGGTGTTCAACATGATTGCAATAGCCGTTGTAGAGCTGGGTGAGACGGCGCTGCAGGAAGCTGTAGTTGACGCCGATGTCCTTGGTGAATTCGTAGATGTAGTTGGTCGGCAATTTGCCATGGCGGTCGAGCGTCTCGAAAATGCGCCAGTCGCGTGGGCTGAGCTGGAATTGGGATTTGAGGGCGGCAGGCGGTGCAAAGCGCGAGCGGCGGCCGAGAGCGTCTTTCATAAAGTCGAGATAGGTCAGGTCGATGCGACGGGTAAACGTGGCCGTATGCGGCGGCATGCGGCGGTACGCGCGGCTATGCGCTGCGGTGGTCAGCGATCACATTTTACCATTTGGACGAAACGTCTTCGTCGGGCTCCGACGGCTTTTGCGGCGGCGGGGCTTCTGGCCGGTAGGTGACACGGGCGCGGTTGCGGTCGAGGAAGTCTTGATACTCGTCCGACGAAAACTGTGGCGCGCGTTCGAGGACGCCGGGCTCAACGGCGATTGAAACCGCTTGCGGCGTCACGCCGCGAACATGGGCGGCGAAGCGAAAGCGGGGCTGGGAGACAATGAAGTCGGGCGTAGTGTGCATTTCCTGCGCCATGTTGCGCGCGTCGGACGATGAAAGTTTGGCGGCGATTTTGATGGTAGGAATAGCAGCGAGAGACGCCTTCAAGCCGCTCGTTGCTTGGTCCAAATATTGATGGCTCAAAATTATACCGCAATTGTACTTGCGGGCTTGCGTCAGAAGTTCGTCGATGTTGTTCGAGAAATACTCGTGTGCTTCGTCGATGTAGAGGAAGGTCGGCTTGCGGTCGTCTTCGTCAATTGGCGCACGTTCGAAGATGGCTTGCAGGATGAGTGCGATGAAGATTTTGCCGAAGTCGGCGGACGCGCCTTTCAAGAAATCCTTGGCGGTATCGACGAGGATGATGGAGCCGTTGTTGAGCTCCTCGAAGAGGTCGAGCTTGGTCACGGGCGCAGAAAAGAGCCGCTCAAGCGTGGGATTCTGGATGATGGCAAGCAGCCGATACCGGATTTGGTCGCGGGTCTGCGCGAAGGTCTTGTTTTTGGGATCGAGAAAGTCGCGCTCAAAGAATTGTCGGGCGATCGGGGGCAAGGCGGCGATCGCCGGCCGGTAGGGCTCTGGATCGACCATGAGATTGAGCATGTCGAGGATGGTCGCGTTCCGCTTCACCCGCTGGTTGCTTTCCAGCACGCCAACATCCGACAGGGAGAGCATGAGCTGGGCGAGAAATTTGAAGAACACGTCCTGTTTGGCAGTGAGGTCGGTGCCGATGAGGCCGGTAAACAGATAGTCGAATGTCTGAGTGACACCCGCCATCACCTGTTCTTTTTCGGCCTTGCTGTAGGTCGCGAGCCGGTCGCGGTTGATGTTGAAAATGTTGATGGCGGGCGGGTTATCGACGTCCTTCGGGTTGATAAGGATCACGTCGCGACCCAGGTTCATGCGCGAGATTTTGCGGATGAGGTCGCCCTGGCTGTCGATGACAACGATCGAGGGCGGGTCGTCGCTGGCGACGTCATGCAGGAAGAGATTTTCAAGCAGGACCGTTTTGCCAACCCCGGGCGGCGCGACGACGTGCATGTGGGTGAAGCGGTGCTGGTCGGTCAGGTTCAGCGGTATCGGCGTTAGGAACAGGTCTTCAAACGGCGTGCCGCCGAGGTAGGCGGAGACAAGTTCTTCGAGCGGAAGTTTACTGGCGATCGGTTCGATGGCTCTGGAGGTCATGTCGCTTCGCTTGAAGCCGCTAGCGGCGGCGACGTTGTCCCGGAATTGTTCGCGGGTATTATGGAAGAGTTCGCGTTCAAGATACGGGCTGTCGGAAAACGCCCCCATCAGGTTTTGAATGACGACCTTGGGATTGGGGATTGCGTGGATGGCGGCAATCTCGAAGGGCGAGTGGTCGGCGACAAAAGGCAAGTGTTCTTCGAGCCCGCTGAGGAGCGACACAAGAAAGGTGCGGATGAGGTCGAGGGAATGGGACTTCGTTTCGTAAAAGCGGATGCGCTTCTGGAGATTGTTCCTATATGCCGCGAACTCGTTGAGCGTCATGCCGTTGAAGTCGGGTGATGGCGGGGAGAAGATGTACTCTTCGCCATGGATGAGAGTGCTAAAGATCCTCGACATGGCTGGAATGAAGACGGAAGGAACAGAACCGCGGGGAAGCGAGCTGATTATCTCTTTCCCGAACCGGCTGGGGTCTACCCCTTGCCAGCGATGGAGTTCGGCGGCCTGCTGGTATAGCTCATAGGTCTCGCGGACTTCACGCTGGTACTCGTTGCCAAAACGCCGGAAGAACGGCGTGAAGGTCGAGTAGTCGGGATCAGGCATGAGCGCCGGCTTGGTTGAAGTCGATGACTTGCTCCGTGCCGTTGAACATCGAGGCGGTGTCGAGATACGCCCTGAGGTTCTGGCAGGCTTCGGTCAGCGCTTGTTCCGCGCCCATCACCTCTTCGAGGCTCTTGCACTCGATGTGCTGGCCTTCCTGCAGGCTGTTGATGGTGATGTTGAGCTGCATGGCGGCGATTGCGAAGCGGCCGATTGCTTTCAAACCTCCAAGGGTCGATCCGTCCATGTTGGCTTCGCCCTTCTCGATCTGTTTTTGCGACGCCGCGCTGTTGTAAACGACCTGCTTGCCGAGTTTGTATTTGTCGATGGCTGCGCGCTCTTGCGATGTGAATTCGGCGCGGGCGTCGAGCATGAAGACGACGCTCTTCGACATCATGCCCGCTTCTTTTTGCGAGCGCTTGATCTTGAGCTGCATGAAATCCCCTCCACATAAGAGGGTGAAACTGCTCTCTCGTGAAAGCGAGTCAAGGGAATTTTGGCCGTACCCTGGCTCAAAATCCGACTGGTTGGCCCCCAAATCCGGCCGTTCCGCCACGAAAGCTGGAAGGGAGGGAATTCGCCAATTCCGTTGAAAAACTCCCGTGCGTTTTCGGGCGAACGATGATTCCATTTCTGCTCCGGCAGCGATGGAGGCGTCGATGATGGGTGAGAAGCGCGGGGCGCAGGGACGGCTGTTCTACGAGTTCGACCTGGAGGCGATGGTTCCTGACCCAGCCCCCTGAAATCCGGCCACGAATTTGCAGAGTCCTCGATAGAGAGGATGCAAGATGCGCAAGAGCAGATTTTCGGAAGAGCAGATCATCGGGATGCTGCGGGAGCACGAGGTGGGGGTG
>Ga0163153_10003213_pt1 | contig 22201 bp, 12 predicted proteins | sample OliLakLV19MP6IB1_FD_148629 | JGI IMG/M metagenome (GOLD analysis project Ga0163153, IMG submission 148629) | Freshwater microbial mat bacterial communities from Lake Vanda, McMurdo Dry Valleys, Antarctica - Oligotrophic Lake LV.19.MP6.IB-1 | ecosystem: Environmental > Aquatic > Freshwater >...
GCCGCCACCAACAGGACCGCGACCTCCAACTGCAACTGCCGCTGGACCCCTTCACCCTGGTGATCGAACTGGACGCCTGGAACATCCGCGAACGTGACGAACATTGGGGCCAGAGCGCGGCCCGGCGCGCGGCGGGCCAGGAACCGGCCCGCTGGCACTGGGCTTACGGCGGCACCTGCTTTCGCTTGAACCAACGCGCGCAGACCGCCGGCGGGCGGCCCGTGATCCTGAGCCGGGGCACCGTCAATGACCCGTGGCGGGGTGGACGCGCTCAGGGAACAACTGTGGGCCGAAGCCCTGCGCCGGGGCCTGGGCCGGGCCAGCGAGGTGCTGATCGTGGCCGCCGGCGCGGTGTGGATCTGGAACCTGGCCGGCGACCGCTTTGCCGGCGCGCGCCAGCGGGTGGATTTTTATCATGTGAGCCAACACACCTGTGGGCGGTGGCGCGCACGCTCCATCCCGACGACGAAGCGGCGGCCCGCGCCTGGGTCGAGCCGCTCCTGGCCCAGCTCAAGGCCGACGAAAGCTGCGCCGTCATCACCGAGTTGGAGCAACTGCAAGGGCGCTTGGAAGGCGCGGCCCGCGCTGCGGTGGAAAAAGAGGTCAACTGCCTGCAAAGCCATCGCCAGCGGCTGGACTGCGGGACGGCCAAAACGAAAGGCGAGCCGCTGGGCAGCGGGGCGATGGAATCGACCTGCCGACAGTATCAAACGCGGTTCAAGCGCACGGGCCAGTTTTGGAGCCAGACCGGTGACGAGGCGTTAATGTGTCTGGAAATCTTTTGGCGCAACGGCCGTTGGTCCCTGCTCTTTCCTCACGCCCACCCCCCGGACCCCGCTAAAAACTGATCTGCGCCCCCCGCAAAGAAATCGCAGATGACCATCCGTCGGCTGCCGCTATCGGGATGAACTGAACTTAACGCCCTCCTCCAGCACCGGGTGGGTGGCGTGGAGCCGGGTGAAGCCGATTCCCTGAACCGAGTCACAGTACTTGGCCGCCCCGCATTGCATGAGGCCAAACACGCGGACCAGCTCGCGAAACCAGTCCGGGAAGCGGTTCGTGAATTTCAACTCCAGGATGACCTGGTTGCGAAAGCTCAATGCCGGATCGTGCATCTCCGTCTTGATCGAGTAGTCCAGATTGGCATCCCCGAAGACTTTGCGATCGATGGTGACGCGCACCTGATCGTCGTCGCTGACGTACGCTTCGCGCATGTAGAAGATGTGAACTTTGGGCTTGGCGTGGATCTGTTGCGCGAGGTTGCAGAAATTTTGCAGCGCAACCAGTTGGTTCGGCGCCTTGGAAACCAGATGCTCCTGCTGGGGCAGGTGACCTTTCAACAGGAGAGGAACCGACTCCTGACGCACGCCGCCGCGCTGCTTCATGATGCAGCTGTTGACGCGGCGTTTTACTTCAAAAAAGACGGGGGCATCCGCGCTGGTGCTGTAGTAACGCAGCCGCAGCTTGTATCGGTTCTTGTTGCCGTTAATGGTCTCCCAATAAAGGTTCAGCGGGTCGGAATCGAGATACAGGCTGTGAACAGGATAGGAATAGTTCGGCTTCCCCACGCTGTACTCGTCGAAGTCCAGATAGCTCCGCACAAAGTCACGAACCAACAGCGCCGATTCCTCAGTGATGAGGTATTTCATTTCAAAACGCTGCTTCTGCATCCGATCTCTCGACATAGTTTTAAAGGAGTTTGATTGAAGTTATGTCCGTCATTGCCGGGACAAAATCAACATCATTCACGGAAAGTTTATCCTCGTCTGCTCGCTACAATGAGCTGGCCATTCGCCTGCGCGTTCGGCTCTCAGCTCAGTGCCGCAGTGTCCCAATGTTCTCCGGCCAGAAGCACCTTGTAAGGCTGTTCAAATCGCCGGGCTGTCGCGATGAATTCTTCCGGCGACGCCGTGTTGAACTCGAACATCTCGTAGTGGCAGGGGATGACCATTTGTGAGCCCATGTCCCTGGCCAGAACCGCCGCCTCCTCGCCGTTCAAATTCCCTGCGACCCTGCGTTCCGGCAGATTTCCGTTAATCGGCAGAAGCGCGATGTCGATGGACCGGGGCCGCAGCCAGTCCAACATGCCTTCGTAACGAAGAGTGTCGCCTGAATGGTAGAGAGTCCAAGGCCCGGCCTGCATGACGTAGCCGAGAAACTTGTGGTCTCCTGCGGCGTCCGTCTCCAGTTCGTTATGGGCGGCGGGCAGGGCGTGGAGAGTGAATCCATCCACCTTCAAAGATTCGCCCGCCTTCAATCCCTTTGGCCTCGCAGCAGGAATTCCCAGCCGGCTGACCACGAATTCCCGGTTCGCTTCCGGGATGACGAGCTCAATGTCCGCGTTGGCTTCCAACAGCGGCAACAACGTGTCCTTGTCGAGATGGTCCGTGTGGTTATGGCTCGATGTCACTACTTGGACGAAGTCCAGTTGTCCGGGCGCAATCACCCGTTCCGTCATGCGGACATGCGGCTTGTCCGTCGTCGCATACTTCGCGGTAAGCGAATCGGAGAGATAAGGGTCGAACAGCAAATGCTGTCCCTGCCATTGCACAAGAAACCCGCTCTGTCCCAGCCACCAGAGGTGGAGATGCTCAGGGCTTTGCCGGGCGCGCTGCACCGATGCCAGGAAGGCCGCGTCCTGGAGGTGGGGGACGATCATTTGTCAGGCGTTACGGCTTGGCCGGCAGTTCGAGGTCCGCTGGCTTCACGCCCTTCTTGGCTCCATTGAAGCCGTACATCGTGGCCTTGAACTCTCCCACGTAATCCACTTTGGCCTTCTTCGGAATCTTCTTCTCCAGACCCACGGCCCAGTAAGCTCCATTGACCAGCAGCCGGCGCACGCCTTCGTTTTCCAAGTCAGTGGCGGAACCCATCGTCGTGGTGAAAATCTTGTTCACCTTGCCGCCCTCATTCTTGAAATCGCGAACCCACACTACCGGCATCATCGGATCGTTCACGCCTTGCTCCACGCCTTTTGCCGTCTTCTTTCGATACTCTGCCGGCGCATCCGTCGGCTTCATTCCCTTGAGCACCTGTCCTAGGACGAGCACCTTCGCATCGGCGGGAGGCGCTGCTTCATAGACGTCCGTGTCGCCAAAGACCATGTCAATGCCGCGCAGGATTGGATGCTTCCGGACCGCGTCCGGGATGATGCCGAGCGTCGCCTCTTTTTTGTGATTGCCCCAATGGCTCACCCACGTTTCGCCCAGCACATGACGGCCGAAACCACCCGGCCACTCCTTGCTCGACCAGCTAAATTTCTTATACGGACTTTGCGAATCCTTCCTGTAGTCAAAGGCATGAGTGCTGGTGCGCAGCGCCATGACCGGTTTGCCTGCGAAGAAGTAATCCGCGAAATGCTTCATCTGATCATCCGGCCATTCACGAAAGCGCAGCAGCATGACGCACAGGTCCGCCGAGTTCAGCGCCTCCATGCCGGGTTCGTTGTTCTTGATGTTCGGATCGATCTCGCCGTTCTTGTTGATGGAAAAAAGCACGGTGCATTTGAACCCGTGACGAACCGCGAGAATCTTGGCCAACTGCGGCAATGCCTCCTCCGAACGATACTCTTCATCTCCAGTCAGGAAGACGATGTGCCTGCCCTTGCCTGGACCTTTATTGCCTTCATACGTCACCCAGTCGCCCGCGAGCGCGGATTGAACCAGGACGCCAATGGCCAGAAGCAGAGTGGAGATGCGTTTCATAAATAGATTCGTTTCAAAGGAGCAGTGTGCCGAGTTGATAGAACGAGCCCGGCGAAGATGCAACCCAAACTAAGCGTTTGCTCCATGAACCTGGAAACAGCAGTTCAATCACGGATGGCCACCGATGCACACGGATAAGAAGAGGGAGGAAGACACGAATTCCACGAAGGCTCACGAGTTCGTTTTCAGCCTTCGTGCTGGTTCGTGAAATTCGTGTCTCATCCCCAATCCGTGTCCATCCGTGGTTTCCCACTGTGTCTGCGCATCTCAGCGTGATGCGAGAGAATGAACACGCAGCTCGCGAACGATCCCTTGCCAGTGCCAGCGCGAGCGCGCTGGGTGGCGGAGAAGGCAGAGGGCGTGCAGCAACACACGCCCCAGCCGGGTGGAAGCCAGGGTGTTCGCCAAGGCTTCGACGGCGATCAAGCCGTTGAATGGTGTGGGGGAATCAGGCGGGAAAGGCGGATTGGTCTGTGTGGGATGCCCTTGAAGCATCGCCAGCCGCGCAAAGGTCAACAACCGGCTGCCGCGTGTTTCTCGCGAGAGCCGGACGGTTGCTGCCTGTTTGTTTTTCTTCATGCGACCTACAGTTTGCCTTCACCAGATACAGAAGAAGACAGGTCGCAGCTATTACAGAAGAAGTGTGGAAGGCGGATGGAACTTATTCCTCAAGCACCGAAAAGAACCGACGCAGCTCGTCTTCAATCTCTGCTGGATCGGCCACAGTGCGGACGACCTCCTCATGCACGAGCTTCTTATATCTGTCGCGCAGGCGATGAACGGTCACCGCGACCGCGTTGGGCGTCATGTTCACCCTGGCGGCGGCGTTGTTGTAATCGCCGGATTCAGCATCCTCGACCACGAAGAGCTTGAGCTGTTCGAACAGCTCCGACTTGCCGGCGGCCTTCTGCTCCTCGCTCAACCGCGCCAGCGCCTGCTCGAAGAGCGTCAGAAACCAATTCTTTTCAAAAATCTTTTCTGGCGACAATGACGAGGCCGGCTCGTGGATGAAGCGGTTCTCCGCGTCCGTATCGTCCAGGGAGAGCAACGCCTTTCCGCCGCCACGCTTGGCTGCGCGTTCGTAATCGCGCTGGTTGGAAACGAAGTGATTCAAGGCCGCGAGCAGGAACGAACGGAACTTTCCACGCCGCCGATCCACGGCTCCCAGATAATTCTCCTTGATGAGCCGGTAGAAGAATTCCTGGTTCAAGTCCTGCGCCTTGTGCGGATCAAATCCTTTCCGTCGCAGATACGAATAGAGCGGATACCAATAGGTGAGGCAGAGCTTTTCCAGTGCGGCCTCCGCTTCGCGCGAGCCGCCGCGCTGGGCGGCGAGCACATCGGTCCAAGAAGTCGGGGCGAACTGCGCCCCATATCCAGTCACCTGACCAGAGCTTGGCGTGATATTGTCCTGAGGTTCCGGCGTCATCCCAACTCGTCTCCTGTCTGATTGATTGCGTCATCTATGGCAGAGAACTCATTCATCCCTGCCGCCAGAGTGGATTGAACGTCCAGCCCGCCGGGATGGCCAGCCTTATTTGGCGCGAGATGGGCAGGCGGCTGACTGTGGTGGCTGGTGGTCGGATTCTTCTGGCGTGATTTTGGCATCATTGCGAGAACCGGCTAACCCGCTGGCTGTGCGCGCCGATAATTGTGTTTGCGGCAGACTTGTGAGCCTGCCATCCAGCGCGGGCGCGAAATTACTTTTGTCCGGTCGCGGTTGCTGGTTAATTCGTAATCAATTGTTCGATGAATCCTAAGGTCAAACTGATTTTATACGTGGTGCTGCTGGTAAGCATGGCCGCTTGCGGGGCCGGCCTGCATGCGGCTTACCACAGCAAGGACGTGGTGGAGCCTGCGCCGATTGGCGTCACCACCACCAATCTGCCGACCGGTGCTGCTCTGACGAATCAGGCCGCGCAGACGGTTGTCGATCCGGGTGACGACTCCACGGCGCGGAAGAAATCGCCACGGGTCGGGCGGATGATCGCTTACGGCATCACGATGTTCTTCACGCTGATCGGCCTGGCGGTGATGGTCGGCTACGATGTCTCCCGATTTTTTGCCAATCGCGTCAACGAGTTCATTTTCAATGACGACCTGAAGGGGATGAAGGATCCCGAGTATGAGGAGGCCGAGAACATCTGGGCGAAGGGCGATCATCTGGCAGCCGTGGGCTTGATGCGCGAGTACCTCAAACGCCATCCGCGCGAGCAGTATGTCGCGCTGCGAATCGCGGAGATTTACGAGGCCGATCTGAAGAACTATCTGGCGGCGGCTCTGGAGTATGAGGAAATCTTGAAGAAGAAGCTGCCCGATGAGCGTTGGGGCTGGGCCGCGATTCATCTGGCGAACCTCTACTCTGGCAAGCTGAACAGGACCGCGCAGGCGACGGCGTTGCTGCATCGGATTGTGGAGCAGCATGGCCAGACAGCCGCCGCCAAGAAAGCCCGCGAACGGCTGGGCCTGCCTGCGCCGGTGGACGTTCCTGCTGGGATGGTCCTCGAACCTGAACCGGCAGCCCGTGCCAAAGACGACGAGCCGCCGGTGAGCAATCTGCCGAAGGGCTTTCGTCCGAAGTAAGGAGTCACTTTCAAAACCCGGTCGCAGCCGCCGGCGTGAGGAGGCGGAAGCATCGGGTTGCACGACAGTCCGCCTCCTCACGCCGGCGGCCACAGGGTTCACAGGAGGAGAGGTCTCACGTCCTTGCTGGCCTGAATTATTATGCGCCGGGGGAGACTTCTTGAATTGACACCGTGCACTCTCCGTCAGCTAGATATCCGAACTAATCCTTTATGAACGAAGCCAACACCCCACTTACCACCCGCCGGGAATTCATCAAGACTTCCGGCAAGATCGTCACGGCATCTGCCCTGGCCGGGATCGCCATCCCGCATGTGCATGCCGCAGAAAACAACACCATCCAGATCGCGCTGATCGGTTGCGGCGGTCGCGGCACCGGCGCGGCGGGCAACGCGCTCACCACCAAGAAAGGTCCAGTGACGCTGACGACCATGGTGGATGTCTTCGAGAACCGTCTCAACTCCAGCTACGACACGCTCAAGGGCAAGTTCGGCGATCTCGTCGATGTGCCGAAGGACAAACGTTTCATCGGGTTCGACGGCTACAAGCAGGCGATGGATTCCATGAAGAAAGGCGACGTCGCCATCTTCACCACGCCGCTCGCGTTCCGCTGGGTTCACTTCAAATACGCCATTGAAAAGGGGCTGAATGTCTTCATGGAAAAGCCCGTCACCGCTGACGGTCCGACCAGCCGCCGCATGTTGGATCTGGCGGAGCAGGCGAAGGCGAAGAATCTCAAAGTCGGCGTCGGCCTCATGTCCCGTCATGCGCGCCATCTTCAGGAACTGCACAAGCGCGTGCAGGACGGCGAAATCGGCGACGTCCTGCTCATGCGCGGCTACCGGATGCACGGTCCCGTCGCGTCCGCCTTCTCCAAGAAATGGCCCGGCACGCCAAGCGAACTGCTCTGGCAAATCTCCCGCTTCCACAGCTTTCTGTGGGCGAGCGGCGGCTGTTACAGCGACTTCTACATCCATCACATTGATCATCTGTGCTGGATGAAGAATGCCTGGCCGGTCAAGGCGCAGGCTCTCGGCGGACGCCACTATCGGCACAGCCCCGATGGCGATCTGTGGGTGGACCAGAACTTCGATTCCTACGCGGTGGAGTACACCTTTGAAGACGGCTCCAAGTTCTACATGGACGGCCGCTGCAACACCGGCGCGCACCCGATGTATTTCAGCCACGTCCATGGATCCAAGGGCATGGCCATTGCCGCCAAGAATGGCGACTACGGCGGTCCTTCCAGCATCCACAAGGGCCAGTTGCCAAGCCGCTCCAGCATGACCTGGCAATCCAAGGATTACGGTGCCGAGAACGACCCGTATCTTAACGAGTGGAACGACCTGATGGACGCCATCCGCAACGACAAGCCGTACAACGAAGTTCCCTTCGGCGTGCAGGCCAGCGTCGTCACCTCAATGGGCCGCATGGCGGCGCACACCGGACAGGAAATCACTTACGACGACATGTTGAACCACCCGCACGAGTACGCGCCCGGCATCGACAAGTGGACGATGGATTCGCCGCCGCCAGTGGCCTCGGACGCGGACGGCAAGTATCCGGTCCCGATGCCTGGCCTCAAAAAAGATCGCGAATACTGAGCGTCCCAGCGAGACGTTCTGTTCAGTCATTCTTACCGCAAAGCGCCGGGATCATTCCTGGCGCTTTCCTTTTGTCCAGCCGGCATGGCTAGGCAACGCGACGTCCACAGTTGCTGTTCCAATGCACTTGTATCTGGAGACGCCGCGAAATTAATCTGCGGCAGCACTGTCGAAGAGAAACTTGAAACTTTCCAGTCCACTGAGGTGTTGAGTGGAGACCCATCATGGCCAACGGCAAATCTAAATCAGGGCGCAAGTATTGGATCATCGTCGTCGTGCTTCTGCTCGCAGGCGGCGCGGCGGCGTGGTTTGGCTACTTCCGCAAGAAGGAGGAGATCGTCACCATCCAGGCCGAGAAGGTGAAGCGGCGCGACTTGACGGAAGTCGTGGTGGCGAACGGACGGGTCTATCCCGTGGTCCAGGTGAAGATAAGTCCCGAGGTGAGCGGCGAAATCATCGAGCTGCCGGTGAAGGAAGGTCAGTCCGTGAAGAAGGGCGATCTGCTGCTGCGCATCAAGCCGGACTTTTATGCCGCAAGCAAACGCTCGGCGGAGGCGAGCTATCAGGCGTCGGTGGCGAACAAGGATTTGTCCGCCGCGAACCTGCGCCAGGCCGACATCGAGGCGGAACGGAACGAAAAATTGCTCGCCGGGAAGCTGATTTCTGACTCGGTGTTTCTCGAAATGAAGACGGCGGCGGAAGTGGCGCTCGCGTCGTTCCACGCGTCGGAACATCAGGTGAACGTGGCGAAGGCGTCGCTCCAGCGCGCGGACGAGGAGCTGGCCAAGACGACGATTTTTTCTCCCATCACGGGAACCATCAGCAAGCTGAACTCGCAACTGGGCGAGCGCGTGGTGGGCACGGCGATGATGACGGGCACCGAGGTGATGGTGGTCGCGGACTTGAACGAGATGGAGGCGCGCGTGGACATCGGCGAGGTGGACGTGGTGCTGATTGCCCTGGACCAGAAGTCGCGGCTGGAGGTGGAGGCGTTTCGCGACCGGAAGTTCACGGGGCTGGTCACTGAGATCGCCAACTCATCGCGCAGTCTGAACGCGCAGGGGAACAACAGCGGTGGCGGAGGTGGCGGCGGTCAAAGCCAGGAGGCGACGCGCTTCGAGGTAAAGATTCGCATCAAGGACAAGGAGACGTTCCGTCCGGGCATGTCGGTGACGGCGGAGATCGAGACGCGTTCGCGCACGAATGTGTTGAGCGTCCCGATTCAGAGCGTGACGACCCGGCTGCCGAAGTCGGAAGGCGGGAAGGGATCTTCAACCAATGCCGTGGCTGCCGCTGCATCCACGAATGCGGCCGGTCTTGAACGCAAGCCGGGTGAAGCGCCGAAACCAGTCGAAGTGGTTTTCCTCACGGCCAGTGACACGGTGCGTTCGGTGCCGGTGAAGCGCGGCATCAGTGACGAGAACTACTCCGAGATTGTCAATGGCCTGGAGGAAGGGCAGGAGGTCGTGTCCGGCGGCTACAAGGCGATCAGCCGCGACCTGGAGGATGGGAAGAAGATCAAGCGCGGCGAGCCGGAGAAGGAGGAAGTTAAGAAATGACCAAGGACGCAATGTCCAATGACCAAGGCATGAAACGCGGCATTGACGCGCTGCTTCTTGGACATTGGGTCTTGGTCATTGCGTCATTGGTCATTGGACCTTGGTCATTCTGATTCCCGCCCATGCCGCTCATCCGACTTCATCAAATCTCCCGCCGCTATCAGATGGGCGGGGAGACGATCCATGCGCTGCGTGAAGTGTCGTTGAACATTGAGCGCGGCGAATACGTGGCGATCATGGGGCCGTCCGGTTCGGGCAAATCGACGTTGATGAATCTCATCGGCTGCCTCGATACGCCCAGCTCCGGCCAGTATGACTTGAACGGCACCGACGTGAGCCAGATGGACGACAACGCGCTGGCGGACGTGCGCAATCGCGAGATCGGTTTCGTCTTTCAGACGTTCAACTTGCTCCCGCGTTCGCACGCGCTGCACAACGTCGAGCTGCCGCTCATCTACGCGGGCGTCGGGGCAGGGGAACGGAAGCAGATCGCGCTGGATGCGCTGGCCCAGGTGGGGCTGGCGGACCGCGTTCACCACAAGCCCAACGAGATGTCCGGCGGCCAGCGGCAGCGCGTGGCCATTGCGCGGGCGCTGGTGACGAATCCTTCGATCATCCTCGCGGATGAACCGACCGGCAATCTGGATTCAAAAACTGGCGCGGAGATCATGGACGTTCTGGAGGTGCTTTCCGAAAGGGGAAACACGATCATCGTCGTGACGCATGAGGAGGACGTGGCGCGACATGCGCGGCGCATCATCCGCATCCGGGACGGTTTGATCGCCAGTGATGAAGCGGTCGAGAACCGGGTTCGGCCGGCCAGCAATCGCCCGGCGGTGGCGGACGGCGCGAAGCGATGAAGATAGGCACTGAGTTTCTGGAGGGAATCCGCATCGCGGGCGGCGCGATTCGCGGGAACAAGATGAGGTCCGGGCTGGCGACGCTCGGCATCGTCATCGGCATCGTCACGGTGACGTTGATGGGGACGGCGATCACGGGATTGAACAACGCCTTTCTCCGCAGCATTTCCAGCCTCGGCACGGACGTGCTGCATGTGAGCCGGTTTTCGTGGTTCATCAATTCCCACAAGGAATGGCTCAAGGCCCAGAGCCGCCAGGAGATCACGCTCGCGCAGGTCAGGGCGCTGGAGCAGCAACTGACGCTCGCGCGGGCCGTTGCGCCTTACACGGAATGGAACGCTCCCGTGCGCTACAAGAACCGGAGTTCACGGCGCGTCTCGGCGATCGGGACCACGGAAAAGTTCCAACTGACCGGCGGTGTCAATCTCGCGCAGGGCCGGTTCCTGCTGGACACGGAAGTTTCCGGCGGCCGGCCGGTCTGCGTGATCGGTTCCGGCGTGGCGTCGAATTTGTTCCTCACGGAATCGCCGTTGGGCAAGACCATCCGGCTGGGCGAATATCCGTTCGAGGTCGTGGGCGTGGTGGAGCCGCAGGGGAATTTCCTCGGGCGCTTCAGCCTCGACAACCAGGTGTTCATCCCCGTGCAGCAGATGCTCGCGTGCTTCACCCGCCGGCCGTTCACCATGATCCAGGTGAAGGCGATCAGCGTGGAGAAGCTGAAGGACTGCGAAGAGGAGCTGCGAGGCGTGCTGCGCAAGATCCGCCGTGTGCCGCCGGGGGATGAGGACGATTTTTCGGTCAACCAGCAGGAGAATTTCATCAGCACTTTTAACCGCGTCGCCGGCACCATCGCGGCGGTCGGGCTGTTCATCACGGGCCTGTCGTTGTTCGTGGGCGGCATCGGGATCATGAACATCATGTTCGTGAGCGTGGCGGAACGGACGCGCGAGATCGGCATCCGCAAGGCCATCGGCGCGCGACGCCGCACCATCCTGCTCCAGTTTCTGATTGAGTCGGCGGGCATCTGCCTCATTGGCGGACTGGTCGGTCTGGCGATTGCCTATCCGCTGACCTTTGTGATGAACCATTTCCTCCCGGCCAAGATGTCGCTGACGGCGGCTGGCGTCGCACTCGTGGTCGCGCTGGTGACGGGATTGGCATCGGGATTCTTCCCGGCCTGGCGCGCGGCGCGGATGAACCCGGTGGACGCGTTGAGGAACGAGTAACCATGCTGCGCGCTGAAATCAAAGAGAGCTTCCTGATGGCGATGAACGCGCTGACGTCGCACAAACTGCGTTCCGCGCTCACCTTGCTCGGCGTGCTCGTCGGCGTTTTCTCCATCATCGTCGTGATGACCGCGATGCGCGTCCTGCAACGGAACATCGAGTCAGAGCTGAGCGAGCTGGGCGCGAACACCTTCGCGGTGCAGAAGTGGCCGGGCGTTTACTTCGGCGGCTCGGAGGGATTCGAGAAGTTCTGGCGCCGGAAGAACATCACGTATGCGCAGGGATTGCAGGTGCGAGACCGCGCCACGCTCGCGCGCAATGTCGGCATCGAGCAGTCGTTCTGGGCGGGTGAAGTTTCGTCCCGCTACGAGAAGTCCGTTCCCGAGGCGCAGTTGTTCGGCTCCACGCCGGGCTGCTTTCCTGCGAAGAACTGGAACGTCGCCGAAGGCCGCGCGCTGCTGGAATCCGATGTCGAGAGCGCGCACGACATCTGCGTGCTGGGCGCGGGCCTGGCGAAGTCGCTCTTCCCGTTTGGTTCCGCGCTGGGCGAGCGGGTGAAGTTTGACGGCATCAACTATTCGGTGGTCGGCGTCATCGAGAAGCGCGGTTCGGCGCTGGGCGGCGATCAGGACAATTTCGCGGTCATCCCGCTGACGACGGGGCTGAACCGCTACGGCCGGACGTGGCGCAGCCTCTCGCTCCTCGTGCAGGCGCGGGACCAGTCGAACTACGAGGACACGGTGGAGCAGGTGCGCGGCATCCTGCGCGCGATTCGCAAGGTGGAGCCGGGGAAGGAGGATGACTTCGAGGTTTTCTCCAACGACTCGCTCATCAGCCAGTTCAACACCTTCACGCAGACGGTTCGTTATGGCGTCGCGGCGGTCAGTTCCATCGCACTGATTGCGGCGGGCATCGGCATCATGAACATCATGCTCGTCTCGGTGACGGAGCGGACGCGTGAGATCGGCATCCGCCGTGCGGTCGGGGCGAAGAAGCGGAACATCATGACGCAATTCATCATTGAGGCGGTGGTGCTCTGCGAAGTCGGCGGCGTCATTGGCGTGGGACTGGGCATTCTGGGCGGGAACGCGATGGCGTTCTTTCTGGAAATGCCGCCGGTCGTGCCCGTGGACTGGGCGGTGCTCGGCCTGCTGATTTGTTCCGTGGTGGGAATCATCTTCGGCACCTATCCGGCCTACAAGGCGGCGAACCTGGACCCCGTGGAATCGCTGCGCTACGAGTGAAGGGTTCTGGCCAAGTTTCGGCGGATTCGTTCGGCCCGGGCGCATCCGGCGCTCCGACCGAGACTGTAAATTTTGGGGCGGTGATAAGATGCCTCCGCTCGGCCTGTTGACCGGACAGCAGTGTTGACATCGGCGGACGATTCAATCCAACCTCCGCAGTCAATCGGGAGCATTTGAACAGGGCGCTCTCGACCCGGCTGTTTTTGATGTTGTTGATCATCGCGGGGGTAGGTTTTGGCAGACACTGATAAATATCTCTTCGAGCTGGAGGCTTTGGAGCCAAGGCTCTTGCTGTCGGCAGTTGACTTGATGGCGGGCGTCACCGCCGCTTCATCGTCCGACAGTCCGTATGGTGGAAAAGGTGGTGCCGACACCTCCGAGTCCATCGACTCCTTTCTCCTTGGTTTTTCTTCCGCCTCTCCGCTGGTCTATCAACCGGAGACCGCCGCCTCGAATCTCTCCGAACTGTTCGGTCCTGAGCCGACTTTAGAAGTGGAACCGGGGACTGAGGGAACCCCATCGGGTGTCAGCTCTGATGGCCAGGCTGGGCCAGAAGGAGGCAATTCACGCGAGGACAATGGGCTGGAGGCTCAGTCTTCTGCCCGCGAGGATGACGGTGGACTTTCAGATGTCCCAGAGACCGCAGCTTTGACCGCCGCCTCGGCTGCACAGGATGCATATTCTGTGGCTGAAGAGCAGGTGGCCACGCTGTTGGCGGCCATGCCTCCGCCGATCTACGGACCTGAAGTTGAGAATGCAGATACCCACAGTGAGCCGGCTAGTTCCGGGGCAACTGATGCAGAACAGAGCTTTCAGGCCGCTTCGCCGGAAGGCTCTCCTCTCGTTAGTCTGACCGGCATCCCGCAGTGGTTGGAGCAAGGCCCCAATGCGATTCTAAACGGCCAGGTCGTCATTCCCGCGCAAAACAATCCTGTCGCCGGAGGCGTGCAGTCCATCGCCGTTCATCCCGACGGGCGGCATGCGTTTCTGGGCACGGTGAATGGCGGAGTTTGGCGGACGCGGGACATTCGTGCGCTCGTTGCCGGCCAGCCGTCGCCGGTGTGGGAGCCGATGACCGATCAGTTCTCCACGCTGTCCATCGGTTCGATTGCCATCGATCCGAGCACCACCGCCACCACCCCGCTGAGCCAGACGATCCTTTATGCGGGCACCGGCAGTTTCACGAATTCAGGCAGCATTGACGGTTTTGCCAAAGGCGTGCTCCGTTCAAGCAACGGTGGGACATCCTGGAAGCTTTTGGGTGCGGACACGTTTTTTGATCTGCGAATCACCAAGGTGGTTCCCACTGCATTCGTGAGTGTCGGTGGAAGCGTGGTTTACGTGGCCGCGCTGGACAAGGTGGACCCGAACACTCAGGCGGTCACGAAACGGGGAGGAGTGTTCCGCGGGGTGACCAGCGAGGATGCCGCCGGCCATGTCACGGAGGCCTGGACCCGTGTCTCCGGGGGTGCGAACACGGGGCTGCCGGATGGTTCGGCCACGGACTTGATTGCCGACCCTGCCGATGTCTTCACGTTCTATGCGGCCATCCCGAAGCAGGGGATATACAAGCGGAGCGCGGCGGATAACTGGAGCCTGATCAGCGGCGGGGCCAACGGCGTCGCGCAGGCCGCCAATGCCGACCGCATTCTTCTCTCGATTCATTCATCGGCTGGCAATCACGTCATTTACGCGGGGCTGATCGGCGACGAGACGACCATCACGACGGCCATTGCCGTCGGCGACACCACCATTCAAGTGGCCAATGTCGGCGGGTTCCAGGTCGGCGAAATCCTGACCGTGAATTCCCGTCCGGTCCGCACGACGCTGACGGCGGATGTCGCCGCCGGTTCCATGCAACTGTCCGTGGCGGATGCCTCCGTGTTCGCGAATGTCACACGGCTCCTGGTCGGTGGCGGCGCTGCGGCCGAGTTTCACAGCATCGCGTCCTTCGATCCGGCAGCGAACACCGTGACCCTGGCGACGGCGCTGGCGAACAGCCACGTTCAAGAATCCAACGTGAGCAGCGCCACCCGTTCCGTGAACCTGCTGGCGATCAATGCGGTGACCAGCACGCTGACCGTCGATGCGATTACGGGAGTCGCCGGCAACCAGCCATTCCCCGTTCCGTTTCCTGCCGGCATCAGTCTTGCGCGAAATCCGTCCGCCGGCCGTTTGTCCGGCCTGTTCCGCACTGGCGACGGCGGGACCAACTGGACGGCGCTCACGCTGCCCACGAGCATTGACATCGTGGCTTCCCTGGATCTCAACAACGACGGGGACACCAATGACGCAGGCGAACGGACTCAGGACAACAATGGCGACGGGGACACTCGGGATGCCGGCGAGCGCGTGGCGGTGACTTCGGGCATTCATCCGGGCGGTCAGGGAGAAATCAACTTCAGCCTGCTGGCGGACCCGAACAATCCGAACATCTTCTTCGTAAGCGGCGACCGTCAGACGTCGGTGGACATGATTCCGGACCGGGACGCCAACGGCAATGGACGCTTCGATTTCCCGGCGGAGTTCATCCCCGGCAATGCTGCGGGGCTGACTGATTTCGTGGCCCGCATCTTCCAAGGCAACGCCACCACCAACGTCTGGCAGCAACGCGTGGGCAACGGTGCCAGCAACACCGCTCCTCATGCGGATTCGCGCGTCATGGCAGTTTTGCCGCCGTTGCCGGGCTCCGGTGGAACCTATTCGTTGCTGGAGGCGGATGACGCCGGCATTTATGTGCTGATCAATCCCACCGCCGCCAACGCGCAATGGCAGTCCTTGAACGGCAACCTGCGCATCACGGAAGCCTATTCCGTGGGCTACGACTCCACGAACAACGTCTCGACCGTCGGCAATCAGGACACCGGGACGGCCTATCAGTCCGCCCAGAACAATCTCATTTGGAACACGCCTTTGTTTGGCACGTTTGCGACGGGGCCGGGCTATCAGACCGGGGATGGCAACACCCAGGCCGTGGATGCGACCTCGAACGCAAACCTGCCGTTCCGTTACTCGATGGGCAACAGCTTCAGCTTTTTCTGGCTGCGCCAGTACAGCAACCTGAACGTGCTTCAGGATCTCGTGGCCGGGGAGGCGGCGGGAACAAACTATTTTGCGCGGCTGATCCGGCTGGGAATGCCGGGAAGCGTCGGCCAGCCGCAAATCGGAACAGGTGACGCCACTCATCTGGGAGGATTGACCCAGGTGGATCGGAGGATTCCCTTCGTGCCCAAGCTGCCTTACGCCGTCAACCGTTTTGATCCCACGCGTCTGGTGCTGGGCTTCAGCGGGCTGTATGAAAGCTTCAACCCGGTCACAGGCGCGGGCGATCAGGGCGACACCGTTCAACAAGTCCAGGGCGACATGTTTCCTTTCGTTCGCGCCGTGGCCTATGGCGGACGATTCCCGGATGCCACGGGCACTCTGGTCAACAACAACGACCTGCTCGTCTTCACGCGCGGCAGCAGCCTCTACATCCGTTCGGCGGCGCCCACCGCTTATCCGCCGGTCGCCGCTGCCGAGATTCCGGCCCGGCGAATCATCCCGGGCGCGAAGGACATTCGCGACATCATGCTCGATCCGGATGATGGCCGGATCATCTACGCGGTGGACGAGCAGAACGTCTGGCGCACCACGGACCGCGGGTTTGAACTGGCAGCGGCTGACCGGCAATTTGCTCGGCGAGAATGTGAACTTCCAATCCCTCGAGCTGGTGAAGAGCGCCGGAAAATCTGCCCTGCTCGCCGGTGGCGCCGGTGGTGTCTATCGTCTGCAGGAACCAGCGCGAGCGAACCTCGGCATCATCAACTGGACCGAGTTCGGTCTCGGCCTGCCCAACACTCTCGTGATGGACCTGGTCTATAACGCCGCGGACGATTTGCTGCTGGTCGCAACCTTGGGCCGCGGGGTCTGGCAGGTTCCGGGAGCCGCCGCCTCGCTGATGTCCGAGTCCGTGCTGAGACTCGGTGATCAGGGAGTCGTGCCTTCCAACGAAGAACGAAGATTCCACCTCCGGCTCCAGCCCCAGAACCGGAACATGCTGGAGGTTTACCTCAATACCCAGCCGGGCGTGGGCGTGACCCCGGTCCTGGCGCTGCCGGTGGCGGCGATTCAGCGCATTCAGGTGCATGGCGGCCTCGGTGACGACACGCTGGTCGTGGACATGACCCAGGGCGTGATCCCAGTCGTCAATGGCATCGTCTTCTTCGGCGGCTCCACGGTGGGGAATCCCAATCACCTCATCATTCGCAAGGGGCCGTATCAGACGGAATACAACTCCGTGTTCGGCTTCGTGGCTGAGCCAAACACCACGTCCAAGTTTTTTTGGGAAGGCAGCCGCTATCAGGCGGTGAGCTATCGGAACGTGAACGATGTGCAGCCAATCAGCGCGGCTTCAGCGGAAGCGGGCGGCGACGGCGTGCGCGAAATAATCTTCGGCCAGGCGTTGCAGCATTTCAGCGCCGGCAGCGGCAGCTTCCTGCCGGATCAGGATCTGGCCCTGTTCCGCTCCTCGCTCGCCACCGCGTTCAACACCCAGGTCATTCAGATGCCTGCCATCAGCGATCTCCGGCGCGCGGCGGGCAAGGCGCAGCGGGCGTCGCTCGTCGGCGGAGCGGGCAGCCAGTTCCTTGCGCGCCTGTTCGAGTCCGGATTGCAGCCTTTCAACATGGAGCTGATAGGGACGGAAATTCTCACCGTTGCTCAAATCCTGGCGCGGCTCGACGCGCTGGACGGCACCCCGGGTAATGTCACCGTTTCGGACACGTCGAACGAACTGCGGTTCGACGTGCAGGCGCTGATTCCCATCGAAGGCTCCGCCGAGCTGGACTTCGGGGCGTTCGGCGGACTGCTCTCCATCGCCGGACGCATCAACATCAAGGCCGACGTCGAAGTGCGGCTCGTGCTCGGCGTCGATGCGGACGGGTTCTTCATCGAGGTGAACAACGCGCATCCGGAATTCGTGCTGCGTAATTTCCGCTTTGACGGCGAGGTGCAGGCCGTGGGCAGGCTCGGGTTCCTGAAGGTCACGATTCCCAATGGCACCATCGTCGCCGACCCGATGGTGCGGATCGAAATCGACATGAAGGAGCCGGGCGCCCTCACCGCCGATGGCCGTCTTCGTCCTAACGAACTCGGCTACGTGTTTGAAGACTTCTTCACGACGACGCTGCATGGCAATCCGGCGGCGGACGACCTTGTCTTCACCGGACGCTTCGCCCTTGCGCCCGTGCTGCCAGGAGCGCGCGAGCCCTTGGAACTCGGGAACGCGCTCATCCGCCTGCGCTGGGCCGACCTCACCGCGCCGGAGAGCGTGCAGGTGGAAGCGGCAGCGACCGGCGGCAGTGATCTGTTGAGCCTGCTCAACGTCAACATCGGCGAGTTTGCGGATCAGTTGGTGCAGATCGCGGAGCAGCTTCAGAGCATCACCGGCTTTGATCTCATGGAGGTGGAGGTGCCGCTGGTGGGCAGGAGTCTTGGCGAGATTTTGAACAGCCTGCCCACGCCGTTGCGCTTCGAAGGCACTGACGTGTTGATCGTCTCGACCGTGACAGTGCAGGGCGGCTTCAGGCAGTTTCAAGTGCTGGTGAGGGGAGACCGCCTCGAACGCGACGGCGTCGCCATCGGGAAGAAGGTTCGTTATCGCGGTGCGGGCGGCGAATCGTTCGAGGGCGAAATCGCGCAGGTGCTGCCCGCCGGGTTCGTGGTGCGCTTCGCCGCCGCGCTGGCTCAACTGCCGGACAGCACGAACGCGCGGTTTGAAATCATTCGTGGCGGATCGATTCAGGATCAGCTGACCGCGCTGCTCGGCAAGGGGCTTAACTTCGCTGCCCAGGCGCCCACGCTTCAGGAATTCCTGGAAGATTTGGCCGCCCGCATGGGAGTGAACCTGAACGTCTTTAACTTCAGCGTCACTGGCGAGGGCAGCGCCCAGACGATTCAAATCACGCTTCCCTTCGATCCTGATCCGCTTGCCTTCGAGCAGTCGCTCGATCTGGGCGGCGCGCTGTCTGGATTGAAAGTGGACGCCTCCGGACGGTTCCGTTTCGAGATAGACCCCAAGTTTGAACTGACCCTGGGCGTCTCGCTCGCCAACGGCCTGCCGTTGCGCAGCCGCCTGTTCCTCGTTGAGAACGCCGCGCCGGAAGTCACGCTCAGCGTCTCCGCGCAGCTCGATGATCCGGTGCTGGCCGGCTCCGTCGGCTTCCTTGGCATCACGCTGCGGGAACAGGCGCTGGCGATCAACCAGGGTCTGCGCATCAGCGGAATCATCACGATCAACCTGTCTGATCCCGGTTCTGGTTCGGTGAACAATGACCGCATCACGCTGGACGAATTCACGCTGGAAAACCTGGGGAGCATCTTTGACTTTGAAGCCGATCTGCGGTTCGACATCGATGGCCTGGAGATCACCGCCGCCGCAGGCATCACGCTCGGCACGCTGAGGCTCTCGCTCGATGGCGACAGCGGGCCGAACGCGCCGGGACGCATCACCAGCGTGTCGGCCCTGCCACAGGTGTTCAGCCGGATTCAGATCGATGGCGAGGAAGATTTCCTGAACTTCAACGACCTCAGCGCGCAGGCGTTGATTGGCGTTCTCCGGCTGGTGGGCCAATGGCTTGCCAACCTCCGCGATTCGCCGGTGCTGGCCCAGGCGATTCCTTTCACCGGCCGGACGCTCGGCGAAGTCGTGGACCTGGCCCGCGGCTTCTCCGATCAGATCACCAGCCTCGCGGACACCTTCCGGCTGGTGGCGCTGGAAGACCTGCCGTCGAATGGCCGGCTCACCAGCAACGCCACGTTCACCGTGAAGATCAACGACGCGACCGACGTGCTGGTGCTGGTCAGCGCGGGAGAAACTGCGGACAACGCTTCCGTTCAAGATCTCGTCGCCGACGTGCAGGCCGCGCTGGTCGCGGCCCTGAGTCCCACCGCGTTTGCCGCAGCGGTGGAGGCGCGTCAGAAGGGCCAGCGCCTGTCGTTGCGCAGCGTGGACAAGCGCGTCACTGGCCTGAGCGTGACGGGCGGCGCAGGGCTGGGGATCGGCGCACAGCAGACGGCGGCCAGCCCGGCGTTCGATTCGATCCAGGAATTCCTCACGGAACTCGCGGCAGTGGTGGGTGCGCGTTATCTCCCGGCGAACAACGTCCTGACCTTCGACTTTGATTTCTCCACGCGCTTCAACGATCCGATTGAAGTCCCCCTCGTTTTCGATCTCGACCTGTCGCCGTTGCTGGAGCTCCAGAGCGACAGCCTGATTCAAATCCGCCCCACGGTCTCTGGCCAGTTGACCTTCGGCATTAATCTCGGCGCGCTGGGCGCAGGCTTTACGCTGAACGACGCCACGCTGCTCACGGCGTTGAACGGTGGCGATGGCGTCCGCACGGTCAGCGGGGACGATCTCTCCATCACGCTCAGCACCGGCTCCACCATCACGGTCGATCTCGACGGCCTCACCACGGTCGGCGCGCTGCGCACCGCGATTCAAACCGCCACGCAGCAGAAGGTGGACGTGATCATCGACGGCACGCGCAAGAGCCTCCGCTTGATCGACCGCTCTGGTGGAACAGCGGTTCCGTTCTCGGTCTCCGCCGCCAATAATTCGCCCGCTGGCGGTCCGGGCTTCGGCTTAGGAATCATCACGGTCGATGAAGAGGGCGATGGCGTGATCGATGGCGCGTCGTTGCACGGCGAAACCTTGGCCGACCGTTTTTTCATCGAGGCCGATGCGAACTTGAGCGTCTCCGTGGAGCTGACCGCGCCGCAGATCAACGCCTCTGCGCGCCTCGGCTTCGTGAGCATCGGCGTGGCGGGCGGTTCGGGTTCGGCCATCGCGGGAGCGAGGCTGGGACTGCGCGAACCCGGCAGCAGCCCAGATGGCCGCATCACGCTCGGCGAGTTGTTCACCGGGTTGAGCAATCCCACGGCTCTGGTGTCGGCGAGTGTGTTTGGTTCGGCGTCGTTCACGCTGCCCGTCACCGTCACTCCGAACATTCTTGGCGGCGAACATCCCGAAGATGCGGCGGTGCTCATCAACTGGTCGAACCTCTCCGATCCCGGCACGGTGGCCGTCACGTTCACGGGCGAGATTGATCTTGTCGCCGGCCTCCAACATCTGGTCTTCACCGAAATCATGGACGCGCTGCGCCAGGTGCAGGGCTTCCTCGAAAGCGTGGAGAACAGCGGCCCTCTGAAACTTCAGTTGCCGCTCATCGACCGCAGCATCGGCGGACTGCTCGGCCTGTCCGTCCGTTTTGGCCGGATGGTGGACCGCCTCGAAGCCTCGCAGCCGCGCACGATCCAGCAGTTCCAAACCGCGCTCGCCGCCGCCATCGCGGCGGAACTGGGCGACATCGTTGGACTGCCGAATGGCCCTCCCGTGGCCGTCAGCTTCACCGGTGGTGTGCTCAATCTCGACCTGAACCTTAGCGCCGGATTGAACGAACAGTTGCCCGTGAGCTTCGATCTCGCCGCGCTCGGCAGTGCTGAACTCGGCAGCCTGTTGAGCCTCACCGGCAGCGGCACTGTCAGCGTCCGCGCCGAAGCCGCCTTCAAACTTGGCCTCGCCCTCGACTTCACGAATCCCCTCAGTCCCGGCTTCTTCATCAAGGACACTTCCGGCCTCAAGCTCAGCGCGCAGGTCGCCACGCCGCAGCCGCTCAATTTTGAGGCCGCCGTTTCCGTGCTCTCCATCTCGGTGCGCGGCGGAGTCGTGCGGCTCGACAACGGCGCGACAACGAATCCTGGTCCCGCGACCTGGACTGTCGGCTTGCAGCCCGCGCCCGGATCGGGCCGCTACAGTCTGCTGACCGCGTTGCCGCCATTTGTCGCGCCCGTCTTGAACGGCCAGATCACTGCCACGTTGCCGCTCTTCTTCCCGACGGAAACGACGCCGCTCGGCGGCACGACCACCGACACCAACGGCGACGGCGTTCCGGATCATCAGCTCGTCATTCGCATCACCAATCTCGGCAACATCTCCGGCAGCACGTCACTCATTGCGCCGAACTTCGCGGGCATCCTCAGCAGCCTGGATCTGTCCGAACAGCTTGGCGCGCTCGTGGGGAGCTGGGACGGATTGTTCTCGCTGCTCGACATGCTGGCCGATGGGCAGTTGTTCGGCATCTCCATCCCGCTGGTCGGCGACAAGCTCAAGGACGGCGCGACGTTCCTGACCGATCTGCGGGACCGCGTGCAGTCGCAGTTGGACAGCATTCAGGACGCGGGGATGACCCAGATTCAACAGGCGTTCTTCAACGCGCTCGGCCCGGCAGGACTTAACTGGCTGAGCGATCAGGCGGGCGGTGGCGCGAATGGCAGTCTGCCGGACAGCCTGCTCACGCCCGCTGATGTGCTCGCAGTAATCTCGCCCAATGGCCGCACCGTCGAGTTCGACCTGCACCTGCGCCGCGACCTGCAGCAC
>Ga0163153_10003214_pt1 | contig 22196 bp, 43 predicted proteins | sample OliLakLV19MP6IB1_FD_148629 | JGI IMG/M metagenome (GOLD analysis project Ga0163153, IMG submission 148629) | Freshwater microbial mat bacterial communities from Lake Vanda, McMurdo Dry Valleys, Antarctica - Oligotrophic Lake LV.19.MP6.IB-1 | ecosystem: Environmental > Aquatic > Freshwater >...
CCGAAAGTAGGCGCCAAACATCCCGCCGTTGCCAACGTCAACGCGCGCCCACGTAGCGACGCCGCTTGGCGGTGGCGGTGGCGGTGGCGGTGGCGGTGGCGGTGGCGGTGGCGGTGGCACCACTACAGGATCGGCAGGCAATCCCTGCGCGCTTGTCAGCGCTGCCTGCAACAGCCCGACGACTTGGGCCTTCGTTGACATTACGGCGCGGCGTTCGCTAGCGCCAACGCTTCCGCGCGCGCTGCGTCGCCAGCCGTATCCGCAGCCTGCTCCTGCACATCCGCCGATTGAGCCTCTTCGATCTTAGCCTTCATCGCGTCGATCACATTGCGTCGATCAGTGGCAAGCGTGTTGGCCGTCGTCAGTTGCGCCTGCAGCGCCACAATCTGCGACGATTGATCATCAAGATCCTGCGCGGCGATAAGCGCAGCATTGACCGCAGCGACTACTTCTGCTTTCGTGGTTGCCATTATTTTCCCTGGTTAACTGGAGTCGCAAGGACTTCTACAAGCAAATTATTCTGGTCACGTTTGACGATGAATCGCCAGCCCTTCGGAAAAGCAATCGCGCCATCTTTGCCGTCTCGGCCGTCTTGTCCGGCCGGACCCAAGGCCCCTGCCGGACCAATAACACCCGCCGGACCATCGACACCAGGACGACCGTCTTTGCCATCAACGCCATCGCGCCCATCAACACCGGGCGGGCCTTGTTTACCCTCTGGGCCGAGTGGGCCGGGCGCCCCATCAATCCCCGGGGGGCCGGGCGGACCTTTCGGACCAGGTGGCCCCTGCCGCCCATCTCGCCCGTCGCGCGCCAGAAGATCAGACACTTTCCAGCTCTGCCGACATAAACTTGGCAATCAAGAGATCCGACAATGCTTTGACCGAGTCTTCTACCGATTCATCAGGCGCCGGCAATTCTGGAACCGGCTCCGGGGCGGCCGGCTTCGCGGCCGTCCCGAACGGGTCCGGCTGGGCATCGCGTTTCGCCAGCGCGGCCAGGCTGTAGTTCTGCTGCTGCGCCATCGGCGACGCCCCACCATCGACAGGTCCAAGGTTGAAAGTCAGCCGCGCTTCGTCCGGAGCCCACACTGATGCTCGAACCAGCTTCTCCGCCGTGTCCGCCCGAGATAGCGGGTCCATCCGCAGCAGACCTTCAAGGTCCAACTCCGTGCCCAAGGTCTTGCCGGACACTTTGTCGAGATTCAACCCCTCGTCCAACAGGAGTTCGATCGACTCGATCATGGTCTGCAACGTCTGCGTGTAGTAGTCCTGATTCAGTGCGCCGATGTTGCTCAATGTCGGCTGACCCATGCCCAATTTATGGAGCGGGACGTGGAAACAGCGCGCCACATCCTCAACGGTCCAGCGCAATTGCTCGATCAACTGCGAATCGGATGCCGGCATCGTCATCACATCCATCTTGATGTCCGACCCCGTGACCAGGATGCGGCCGATGTTTGATCCGCTGGTAGCTTCCTCGGCTGCCCGCTTGATCCTCGCAGCGGTCACGTCGTCAATCGTTCCCGGCGCCGACAAGTGGATACTGGGCCGGCTCATGTTTTCGAAAAATCGAGCGCTGTTGTTCTGAATGCGGATTCCCTGCGTTGCAGATGATCCACAAGCATAAATCGGGGAGACACCGATCAACGGATGCCACAAGGCCAACATGCGATCATGGATCACGTCGCCGGCCGGCAGCGTAATTTGATCGACTACGCCGGTTAGATCGTCGCGCTTCAATTCGTAGTAGACGCTGCCGTCACTAGCAACCAACGGCATGACCAGCTTGGGGTCGAGTACATACAGGTCGGTAACTACGCCGCGCTGGTCTCGATCCTTCAGAATGTAGGTGTTGCCATAAAGCAATTTGGAGATGATCCACTGCGACAGAAACTGGATGCGCGTCTGATAACGATTCGGCTTCCGCAGCACTGGGCTGAATGCTGAACTCTCCGTCTCAACCCAAATCCCGCTATCAAGCCGCTCCACCAGCTTTACCCGCAGTTTCGCAATATCGTTAGAGATGAGCGAAATGCAGGCGTACACCGCCGAGAATGCGAGGATGTTCTTCGGCGTCTCGCACTCCATGTTCTTCTGCCACGCGCCAGTAAATGGCTCGCGAATGCTCTGCCACCACGACGAACCGCCGCGCACAGCCGTGAGCGCTTTCGTCCGCGCGATTGTCAGTCCGAATAGTTCCATTATTGAGCGGTCATGTCCCGACGACGGTACTGCCGCTTCGCCGGCTCTTCGGCCTCATGAGCCATGCCCATCGACTTCAGGTCATCCGCGTCGGTATCCGTGCATTCGAATACATCGCCGCACTTAAACCAGACGCCATCCTGCCGCAGTTTTGCATCGGCAATCATCTTTCGCTTCATGTGACACCTCGAAAAAAGACCGCCCCAGCTTGTAAATGAGCCGGGGCGGGTGATGGCTCTTACCAGGCAGAGTTCATGGTGATCACCGCAACGGCAGTGCTACGACGCTTCATCCAGTAGATGAACCGCTCCGCTCTCAGTGCGACCATATTGGACTGCCACAAGCTGATCATGCTCGACGCCGCGCTGGACGGGGTATCACTCATCTGCAGCGATGCCTCCATGCTCATGTCGATCTGCAGACCACCATCCGCCAACAGAATGTCGCTCGGGTCCATCAGGATCGCGAAGGACTCCGTCGGGGATGCCGACAGCGCGATATTGTTGGACGTGATCACCGGGTAGCCGAAGAACGTGCCACCAGTGGCCGACAACGTCGGGAACGCGAACACATCTTGCGAGGTCCGCTTCAACGACAGCGACAGCGCAGTAGCCGGGTTCATGACCCATACCAGCCCGCCGAGACTGTGATTGGCCGTGATGAACGATCCCATCGCCGCCTCGACCGCGTCTGAAATCAACGCCACCGTCGTACCCGTTGACGCGATCGGCGTCACGCCGTTCGTGATCGATGCCGGCGAAACGTTGGCCACACCCGCATACGCCGGGTCCAGGAACCGCAGATCGAGATACCGCGCGATGCCCTTCGCCAGATCATCGCGGGCCAGCACTTCGGCCTGCGGGTTGGAGAAGCGCATCAGTTCTTCGGTCATGACCACGATCGTCGCAGCCTTCGCGAACGGCATGGTCAGCAACTCGAAGTCCATCTTGCCCAGCGGCTTCGGCAAGCCCTCACCGACGAACGTGCCCGTGGTGCCGGCGGTCTGCCGCGTGAACTTGATGTTAAACGGGACGTTACGGATGCCCGGGATGCGGCCCAGTACCGTCTGCGGGCGCAGGAATTCAACGAACTCCGACGCCATTTCCTGCAACTGGACCAGCGGCGATGCCCATGTCGCGTCTTGCGTGGTGCCAGCCGCGACCGCAGCCTTCAACGCCAAGCCGACTTCCGGCGTGGAGTCATCAAACCGGCGCGACATCATTTCCGCCTGCATCAGATTACCCTTGGATGCGCCAATACACATGGCGTAACGGGCAAACCGGACGCCAGGAGGCAGATTGCTCTTGCCCATCTGCACCACGTTGATGCCCTGACGCAGTTTCGCCGCCGCATCGCCATCCGTAGCGGCAACGATCGACGTGGCCTTGGCCAAAGCGGCCTTCGCCAGCGCGCCGAAGCGAACCAGATCCTCGTCGATCTTCTTCAGATCGGTTTGTACTTCGTCGAATTCGGTAGCCTCGGCTTCGTCAGTCGATCGGCCTTCGTCCATGGCCTTAGCCATGATCGCTTCGGCGCGGGCCGCTTTGGCGGCGCGAGTGTTCTCCAGGTCAGCGACCTGCTCTTGATACGTTTTCATTTTGGATTCCTCGGGATAAGTTGCACGAAGTCGCGGGATGCGGGTTTCGTCGGTCCCGGGACGCCGGGAGTGCCACTCGTCAAACTGACCACGCGCGCGGTGCCGGACGCGGCTCGCATTTGCGCTTGGTCATACTGCTTAATGCTGGTGATCGTCGCGTCCGGGTTCGCCGGGATCGTGACAAGACTCAATTCCATGACTTCGGTTTCCAACCAACGGATACCGCCGCCCTTAATCATTTCGACTTGGTTATTGACTGCCCTGAAGCCGATGGACACCGCCGTTACCAGCTTTGCCCGCACCGACTGCCACGCCTCGTCCACGCGATCCTTCAGCGTGCCGGGTTCCTCAATGTTGGCAATCTCCGCCTCGAACGGAATACCGTCCTTGTTCGCCTTGCCGAAGCGGACCCAGCCGACTGGCTTCTTCGCGTCGTGCTGCCACAGCAAAGGCATTGGATTCTTGAACCTCACGCCCAACGACTCAACAACGTCGCCAACGCGATCAGTGGTCGGACTGGTGGCAATGCCAGACAACGTACGGCGAGCGTCATCCATCGCCTTCACGTTCAAAATTGAATACGCGCGGTCAGCGTTCATCAAATGAAAAAGCCCGCTTGCGCGGGCCTGTCTCGGTAGGTTGAAATGATCTATGCAACAAATACCTGATACGTCGGAGTCTCTGACACCGTTGGCATCACCCCGACAGCCATGGCCAGAGCCACCATTCCGTCGATTCGACCCGTGGTCCTGCTCTTTACGAACTTGCGATTCTCTGCCGGGTCCATAACAACCGTGGCGTTATGAGCGCACATACCCAACACTGGATGCTTTCCGTGCCGCAGTTTCTGCGACAACAACAAGCTTTCCAGTTCTCGGATCGCTGGTGACATGCTTACAAATCCCTGGCCGAACTCTACGAATCGCCCTAGTTCTTCTTCCGTAAAACCAGCGCGCTCCAGCCAAGGCTTTAGAAACTTCATGTTGTATCGGTCGAATGCCAACGCCTTGACCTTGCATGAGTCAAACACTCCACGCAAATACTCGGCAACGAACTCGTATTCAATGCTCGCTCCTGGCGTAGTTTGTAATTGTCCATCACTCGCCCAAATGTCATATATCTCTCGGTCGTGACGTGATTTCTCGGCCAACCCAATACCAGGCAACCAGAACGTCGGCCTCACGTCCCAGGCATCGCCGTGCTTACTCAACAGCACAAGTGCAGTTAGATCCGACACGCTAGATAGATCGAGACCGCCAAAGACTTCCGTCGCCATCTTCAAATCGCCTAGCGGCATCGCACCATTTGCATCCCAAACACTGCGAGTAACAAACGGATTGCGAGCCTCAACCCGCTGGTTAAGGATTAGGTTCCGATAAGACGCCTCACGACTGGGCATCCGCCTGGCGTCAGCGGCCTGCCGCAAGACTTCTTCCTTGTTCATGAATTCGTCAAAGTGCGGATTCGCCGCCCGAATCGCCTCCTCGCCAAATGGATCAATATCCATCGGCGCCGAGTAGATTTCCAGCTTCACACGCGGATCGGCGCCCGTCTTGGCGTCATCAATCAACAAGGACAGCAGATCCGCGTCAGTCGGGGCCTGCGTGCTGATAATGATCGACAGCGGGTTCTCTTGCGCCGCACTCGCTGTTTCCAAGGCTTCGTACAGGTCCGACCGAGGACCCTTCACTTGCCCCAATTCGTCATGCACAATAAATACAGGCGAAAGCCCAAAAGCCGTGGACGCCTCGGCCGAAAGCGCGTGGTACATCGTTCCCAAAGCCTGGCAAAGTAACTGCTTCGCCGTGTCCCGAATCACGACCTCCGCAGCCAGATCCGGCGACATACGGACAATCTTGGCCGACAGCTGGAAAAGAATCGCCGCTTGGTCCCGTGATTGCGCGTCACTGAACAGGTGCCCGTTGCGAACCGCCTCGGGACCGCACAGGTGCAACAAAAGCAGGAAGCCGGCAAAGGTGGTCTTCGCGCCCTTCCGGCCCATTGTCAGAATGAATAGCCGGGTCGGCGTGTCATAGATACGCTTCAACCACGCCTTTTGCTTTTTCGTCAGTTTGACCGGCTTGCCGACAAACTTACCTTCTGGAATTCTGCAATACCGCTCTATCCATTCGGCGTTTTGCTCGCCGCGGGTCAGCTTGGTTCGCGTTGCCACAGCTTCGACTTGGTTTTCTGTAGCCCAATTTTGTCGGCGCGATAGATCGACTGCTGAGTCAATCGCATTGTCGTGGCAAGCTTTTGAATCATGCCGGCAGTCTTCAACGACAAGCCCTGTAACCTCTCGTAGCGCTTCAATCCATCATCCGTCGCCAACCACGCGGCGTCGAAGTCCTTGATCTGGTCCGCTAGGACGTGCCCACGACATACCTGCCGCACATATTCAACCAGCACCGGAACGTTCTCTGACCCAAACCAGTCCGTCGGTTTACTGTTGACCGTCTGCAGCCATACCCCCTTCTCGGCCGGAGTAAGCCCAGGCGGAGGCATTAAGGCGATAGCGGCGGCTGAAGATTCGCCCACCACGGACAACGCCGCCAGCGACGTGCGGCCACGTTGTTTCATTTGGCAATTTACCTTTGAAAGTACGAATTTATGAAAGGAAAGGCTCGCCCCGGTTTCCTGTTGTTTCCAATCAAGGACTTGCCCTCCCCCCGCCAGCCATCGCCCGGAGTCTCTTGATCTCAATGTCCGCGATTGGCAACTCATGAAGCATACGATCAGACTTCCATCCGTTGCACTCACGGCATAGGCATTGTGTATTGCCAAGACTATGCGCTCCACCCCTAGCCAATGGCACTACATGGTCTAGTTCTGGTGATGCGTGATGGTTCTTGTTTCGCAATCGTGCTGGCGTTGGTTTGTAGCAGATGCGACAGCGCCAGCGGTCTCTATTGAATATGTCTTGCGGGCTGAAAGATGGGTCAACCTCTGTTGTCTTAGCCCTACGCTTTACCTTCTCGACCGTCTTCATCGCACGACCATGGTTATCCCTGCATACGTCCGAGCAAGTAACCCTTGATACCGCCTTAGTGCCAATAGGGCAGAACATCGACCCACAAGCAACACAAGATCGGCCAGAACCACGCCTCGTATAGCTTTCAGTGCGCTTGTCATTCTTCATGACAGCGTTATATGCGACTTGATCGCGCTTATTGGACACACATAAAGCGCACCTAATAGCGCGCGGAGACTTGCCCCATCTGACGAATTGAGCACAAGTAGAACAATCTTTGGCATAGACGGCCGTGTATTTACCGGCCATCAACCGATCTGCCCGCTCTAGCCTGCGAGACCTCATGGCCCGGAATGAGCATTCCCTAGAACAATACTTATCCCCGTCACCGCTCCTGCCCGTCCGGTATTCCTTATTGCAATGACCGCAATACAGTACAGGTTTGCTGATCGAAGGACTATTTAGCCGCCCTCGGCATTGACAAATCCGTGAGCAAAACCGCTGGCGATGAAGCGTTGTCGTAAAAACTTTTTTGCATTCATCGCAGGCCCTATCTTTAGCGGCCGGTTTCTTCTGATCTAAAGTGTCTTTAATCCTTTGCCGCTTACATCCCTCCGAGCAAGTAATGCGCCGGCACCCTTTGATATATGGACTCGCAATAGGACTAAAACATATTGCACATTGCCGTACAGGAAGTGATGCAGCCAATCTAAGGTATTTAGCTTTGTTGCGATTTGCTCTGTGCTGCTTGAAGCAGGTGGCCGAACAAACCTTCCTAGGACGGCCGCGATTGCTCGGTAAATGCCCACCACAAATAACACACCCGCTCATTCCGGCCATCCATCCGGACCTATCGTGACCTTGGGCCGATGCTTATACCCCATGTCTTGGGCTGTCTTGATGCGGTTGCACTCGTCGCACAGCCCCTGCTTGTTCTCTTGGGTGTCTGGGCCATCCTTGTAGACCGGGATGATGTGGTCGAGGATCGTCCATATCCGTACCCTGCCTTCCGCCTCGCACATGACGCACAAGGGATTGTCGCGGAAGTGTCGCAGGCGGATGGCCTGTAGCTTGCGGCCGCGTTGTCGCTTGTTGGTGGACATGGAATGCAAAAGCCCGCTGATTAGGCGGGCCTGGAGGTTATCTCGGAGTCGTCTCGCCCTCCCATCGGGCGAGTCGCGCTGACGAAACAGCTTGCGGATTGTAGTCCTGCAACACTTATACACAAGATATTGTGTAGGCGCAACACTTAATCCACCATTGGATCGAGTACTTGGCTGATAATCTGTCGCGCCCTTGCAACAGCCCTATCCCTGCGGATCACGATGGGCTGAGATAGCGCCTCGACAATGGTGCAGCGCGCTTCCCAGTCGATAGCCGGTATGTCGGTAGTCTTGCACCGTGGTTCGATCTTCTCTTCGCGGAAGATGCTGGCGATGATCCTGTCCTCGAACTCGATCACGTACTTGAGCCGCAGCAGCAGGTGTAGTGGGATCGGCAAAGTAGCGGCGGCGAGGCACACCTCCCATGCGTCCGCATCCATTGCCGCGATCGGCCGGGGGCCAGGCGGATACCAGATCTGCGGGCTGCGATAGTTGCCCTCCAGGCTGCACGCCTGCCCGGAATGGCCGTACCGCCGGAGCCATCGTTTCCAGTTGGTCAAGCGCTCATCTAAGCCGTCCATTGACTCGCTCATGTCATCGCCCTGATGTCGCCCTCGATGATCTCGGGGCTCGTATCTCGCGTGTAGGTACCCACAAGGGTAAACGCGCTGCAGTGGGCTATTCCAGACGTTGACCACATACAGACACCCTCTTTGTCGATGAATAGGTATAGGCACTTGCACCCGCATTCGTGAAGAGCTTCGAAAGTTGCTTCAGCCAAGTCGCGGGGCGTGTTCACGGCCAGCGCTTCCCGGTATCCAGGTAATCGACTCGCACCAGCTTGCAGCCGGGGAATGTAGCGCGGACCTCGGCCAGCCATGCCGCGAACTCGGGATACTTGGCGCGGTTCTCGTCGCGGGTAGGCTGTGCGGCCTTGGCGCGGGCACCGATGGCGAGGGCGCGGGCGGCTAGGTCGCTCATCCCGTCACCCACGACTTGATGCGCTGCCACAAGGACTGCGGCGGTGCAAATATCCCGCCCCCGACGAAGCGTAAATCGGTGGTTTGCGCCTCATGCGGCGGCGGCGTCCATCCCGGCCCAGCCTGCTGCGGATGCTTGACATGGCTAGCAAAAGCAGCCGCGTATGCGTCCACCTTCCACGCGGCCTCGTCCCGCTCCTGCTCCAATCGCCTGATCGTCGCGCGCTGCCGCTGGCATAGCTTCGTCAGCCGGACAACTTCGGATTGGGTATTCACCTCGCCCCCCGCAGCTTCGCCAGCATCTCCCGCACCTTCGCGGGCATCTCGCCGCGCTCATGCTCCGGCAGCTTGGCAATAACGTGACTCGCACTCGTCGCCACCTGCCGATGCTCCGCTGGTAGCTCGTCCGTCCACCGCTCGCCATTCAGCCATGTGGCCGCGTTCGGCGTGAACTGGTAATCGCCACGCGCCGCCCAAACTCGCCGCCAATCCAACAGCGCCATCAACGCGGCAACGCGATCCTCCGGGGTCAGACGCGCCCATGCTTTCATCGCGTCTTTGCGGGCGATGCGTTTGGGAAACAGCGTCCAAAAGTCGTCAAAGGCTGCGGTGATTTTGATGTCGTCCATGTCGCCACTAGGTTTAACCATTATCAGCATCAGATATCTCCGATTGTCTTAATTCCCTATCCCACTTCGGTTCAACAGGCAGCCATCCCCCGCGAAGGGGATGCACCGCCCGTGACACATCCCACTTTCGGACGAATCAGGTCAACAGCCTTTCGACGCATCGGTGCTGTTTCAGCCGCCGACTCCGGTGTTGCAGCGTCTTTCCCACGGTCCCGGTTACGACTGTCGCCCCGTCGTTACGACCCCGACGACGACAGCCTTAAAACAATTCACATTTCAGCAGAAAGGCAGTTCGCTGAAATCAACGGTGAGCGCCGCATATTTCCTGGCGTCCTTAATTGGAATGTAGAATTTCCGAATAGTTGGCAACTCGTGGAACTGGTAGCGGTTAGAGCGAGCGAGCAACTGCAAGATGTTTCGAGCAAACACAAAGAACATTTGATAATTTCCGTGTATATATAACCAACTGTTGTCTCGCCGGAATATTCCGCTGGGCACGAATTCAGCGTTTCCGGCCGCCGATTTTTCGGCCACCTCTATGCTTAACCTTTCGGTCTCCGTACATCTGTTGTCGAGCTTGATCTCGAAGCCCTGTAGATTCTCGCCAATCGTAAATTGGTACTTCTGCGAACTCATGTTTTGCAGAATGACGTGCCGCTTAGCCAGTTCTTTACAGACGAAGTCCTGAAACTCGACGCCCTCCACAAACGTCGTTGGACGTTTCGCGTCAGGGTATGTCGGCTCAGGTCGCACGAGAGTCAGCTTGGTGTCCATACCCATCCCATCCAGACCGTTCCCCGCGCGCGAACAATTCAATCTTCTTGCCGCTCGGGTACAGCGTTTCAATCATGTCGTAGAAGATCGTTGGCTTGGCGCTGTGCGCGCCACGCTCCTGGGTGACGACGCTGTCGTATAGTTTTGGCACTTCCGGTACACCAGAGCCGCGCGTGCAGATCAGCAGCAGTTCGTGGCGCACGCTGTTGTAGTGCCCCATGTTGTGCTTCACCTTGTCCCACACGAATGCCGCCTTGTACTTAAAGCCCCACGCCTTAATGACTTGGAACGACTCTTCCAAAATCGGCGATGTCACCCACAAAAAAAGCGCGGCGTTGTCCTCCGCAATGGACGCGATCGGCAGCGCGCAAATGTCCTTGAGTGGCATGACCGGGTAGTGGTCGCGCTGCTCGGTGTGATAGTCGGGCTGCGTGTTGCCGTAGCTCCAAGGCGGGTCGGCATAGATTACGCGGTACTTGGCGTCCGGTAGTGATACCGCGCGGGCGATGGCTTGCGCTTTCTGCGCTCGCGTCGCCTGCGTTACCGAAAGGTCGCCGGACCGCACCTTCTCGTATACGTCGTCGGGCAGCGAATCGAGCTTCTGCGCGCGCGCGCTGGTCTTTTTGTCGATGCCGATTTCCGCAAGCGTGGGGGTGGCGTCCGGCGGTACCACAACGGTACCGCCGGAGACATTGCCACCGGCCGCCCGCGTTCCCTTGTTCTTCGGCGTCCCCTTGAGCATTTCGCCAAGGCGTTTTTCCGCGTCGAATTGCAGAGCGACCGCGCGACCGACCACTTCGGCGCCGAGCTTCTGCCGTTGCGCATACACCTTAGCCGCTTCCGCCACATCCATGACAAGTTTTACGGCGGAAGGCGTTTCCGCTTTTACCAGCGCGCTCCTGGCGCTTGACAGTTGGGCCACCACCAAATCTGTGCTCATGCCGCCCTCCGTGCCCAATCGTGACGAGACTTAGCGAGCGCCCATACGTTGACGCCGGTGCGCTCGATTAGCTTGTTGATGTGCGATACCTGCGTGCCGTGCAGCCGCTCGAATGCGCGCACGTTGAGGTCAAGCGAGTAACGGCCAAGACGATGGCATCCTGGGCAAAGCGGCAGCACCAGCCAATCCATGTAGGCGAGCTTCTTGCCCTTCGCCTTGGCGCCGCAGATCGGCGTGATGCTGCCGCCGTGACAGTGCGCGATCTCGGCAGGCCCGCCGCAGACGATGCAGCCCATCACCGCAACTTGCGACCAATAACGGTAGACTTTGGCGGTGGCCACTATGCCGGCCTCACATCAATGCGGACATGCCCAAGCCGATCATCGTCAACCGTGACCAAGAGCTCGCGGGAAAAGTCGAGCGCGATCTGGTTCATGCTGGCCTCATGTTTCCCGCACCACTATCCCAAACGTGAATCGCATGAGCTTCCGCTTGATGATGTAGTCGGGCGTGCGAAAACCCTTGCAGTCCTCGGTAACTTGGCGCCAACCGTCAGCGGTCCACTCATCAAACACAAAGTCCGCTACGTATCCGACAGCGCGCTCCTCGACCTTGCCATCCGGCCCGAGCTGGCGCGGGATCAGGACGTAGGGCACTTGTTCGCGCAGGTTGAGTATCTGCCCCGCCTCCTGCATCAGCGCCAGCGCCAGGGCGCGTGTAGCTTCCTTCTTGCTGGCGTATTTGCCGGTCTTGACGTTGCCGTACTTGGATGGAACACCCGCTGCGTCAGCCCGTGCCCTACCGCTCGGGGCTGCATCCGCTGGTGCTGTCTTGGCGCAGTCGGTTGTCCATCCCTCGCGCTTGCGGGCCTCCTGTGCGACCCATAGGCCGGTCATATAACGGTCGTGTTCGCGTGCCATCAGGCGAACATCCGCGCTTGGCGGTAGGCGTTGTCTATACGCTCGCATGCGATATCAAAGTTCCGCCGAGACTTCTCTACGCCAAAGAACGTTACGCCCATCTGCGCACAAGCAACGCCGGTGCTCCCGCTGCCCATGTACCCGTCGAGCACGCTTTGTGGGTTACCCGCCTGCGCGATGCACCAACGCATTAGGATTTCTGGCTTCTGTGTTGGGTGGTATCGCTTTTGCCCTGCAGTAACTTCGTGGCGCGCGCCCTTGCCGACACACAAACCATCCCAAAGCAGGCGGAATATTCGCAGCGGGCGATCCTGATTGATCCAGGCGGCTTCGCCGTCTCCTTGGTCGCGCACTTTGCCGGTAGGAACTTTGTCCCACACCAACCAACCGCCCGGCGGCAGTCGGTCCGCGAACTTATGTGCGCCCCATAAAATCACGATTGGCGCAGCGTTAACCCACGGGGCAGGGTCGAATGGTTTGTCGTCTCCTTCAATGGCGTCGTATACGTTCGGGTTAACCTTGAGTGTCTTTCCGTTGCGTTGCACAACCGAGCTTTCACGCGTGCCGCCAGCATAAAAAGTATTGACCTTGTACGCTTGCCCGTATGGTGGATCGCTGATGATGGCATCGACCTTCTGCAGCGTCGGGAGCACGTCCAGCGCGTCACCGTGGTACAGCGTGGCATCGCCGATGGTTACGATCTCGGACATCAGTAGCGCGCTCCCTTTACCGATCGCAGCGGTGGCGGGTCGTCGTCAATCTGATGTGCGCGAATGGAGAGCGCTGGCACATCCGCCGGAATGATCTGCCGGAGCAGGTCGCCCTTCGGCGCCACACGCCAGCAGCGCACGGCATCCCCCTCGACGCGAGTAGTGAAAGCAAACGCTGGGTGGCGCTTGCGGAATCCGGACGCGCATGCTGCAATGTTCGAGCGGTGATCCTCGATCGATTTCCCAGCGGGAAGCGGTGCCAGGAACGATTCGCCGATCTCCATCTCCGCGAGTGGGTAGAGCATTGCGTGTTTGGTCCGCCGCACTGGCAGCGGGACGCCCTTCTCGATCTTGATATTCATCGGCGTCCCGTCCATGGATAGGGTTTCCCGGAGTCGCTTAAAACGTGCCGGGCCACGCCGTGGAGATTGAGCGCGCGCATCCAACTAATCCCGCCGCCAACGCGCGCCCCCGTGCGATGCCAACGCGAGCGACCGCGCAGTGTTGGCATCGCCCAGCGGTTCAATAAAGCGCGGCGGGTGTTCATTACGCCGCCAAGACCTTGGCGTCACGGTAGCTTTGCAATGCGTCAGCGTGGCGCAGCCGAGCGTCTGCCGACTTTCGCAACTGTCCGATGTTCCAGTCGAGTTCGTCAGGCGTCAGCGCTTCGCGCGGCTTGTAGATAGGTTCGGCGTCACCGCTTTTCGGCAACGGGTAACGCTCTTGCAGATAGCCCGCGAACATGTCGCCTTGATGGACGTCGTTTTCTTCGCCATCAGGGTCAAACCGATTGGCGAGAAGTCGCCGCGCCATCGACTTGAAATGCTCGGTGCAGCCGTAGCGAATATGGGCTTCTGCGACCTCGCCGCCGAATGATTCAAGCGCGCGCAATGCCAGCGTATCGGGGCGAATCCCGATCACGCCGGTAAGCGTTTCGAGTTCGCGCCGCAATGTCTGATTGATGTCGTCATGCAGGCTCATGTGTGCCCTCCAATTCTTCTGCGAACAGGTTGAAAAAATCGGCCATTAGAGGAACGATGCGCAGCATGTCGTCGCGCATGGTGTCGGTCATTCCGGCCAACAGTGCAGCGGGGTCTTTGTCGCCAAACCCTTCCCGCTCAAAGTCGCGCGCCCTGCCCCATATCCATAGCGCGGATTCGTCCAACTTCGGCGAAGGGTCGCGGGCTTCGTTCAGGATTCGCGTCGTCGTCGGCTTGCGTACCGGATCGCGCAGCGCGTCCTCAAATACGGGCTGCGGCACGTTGGCGAGCGCCTGGTAACGATTGGCGGTTTGACGCGATAGGCCGGTGCGGTCGAGTGCGGAGGCGTAGGCGGTCTGGCATGTAACGCCGTTGGACGTGCCAGCCTTTGCGTGCCCGCCTGCCGATCCTGCCTCGGCTGCCGTCGCCCGCGCCAATTCCTTGAGCAACTCCCCCGCGCGCCGCTCGGCCCGCAATCGCACTTCACTGGCGCGGCGCTCGGCTTCGGTGTTCTTCGACTGCCGCGCGTAGAGTTCCAGCGCCATCGCCTTGTCGTGCATGTCTTTGACTTCATCGACGCGGTGGCACTCGGCAATGGCCGTGCACATGGCGTCATAGCGAATCAGCGCGCTCATTCGTCGAAGTCCTGCGCGAGTTCTGGCGTTGCTTCCTCGGGCGGCGCGGACGGGTCCATGAGCTCTTCCAGGGTGACCGCACCGCCGCTCAAGGTCCGCACCGCCAACATGCGATCAACCGGTACGCCGTTTTGAACCCACTGGCTCACGGCCGACTTGGTGATTTCGAAATGTTCGGCGACCAGCTTTTGCCGTCCGCGCTCGCCTGCAATCCATTGGTGGAATTTCATGTCCACAGTTTAGGCGTTCCTAAACGCTCCTGTCAAGTCCCTTCTAAACGCTTTTTCTTGTCCGAAAAGTTTAGAAAACTCTTGACATGCGTTTAGTTTCCGCTAAACTTGCTACATCGTCTGGGCGACCAGCGATAGGAAGCAAACCGGCGGCCCAAGTCCCGGACGGGACAAAGCGATGGGCGTAGTGCAGGGGCGGAACCTCGGTAAGGCCCCACGGAATCGCGGACAGATCCACCGAATGACTGACAAGGGGAATGCGATGAGCAACTACGGATGGGACGAACCCGAGCCGTACATCGAGCGCGATGACGGTGATGCCGCCTACGAGCGGTTCAGCGCCCGCGTCGACAACGGCGAACAGTGCCCGGTGTGCCGGGAAATCCACACCTGCAAGCGTAGCAAGGCACTTGGCCTCGACCTCTTCACTTGCGCGTTCTGTAGCGCGGAATTCTTTGACCTCGTCACCCGGCCGACGGTGGAAGCATGAAAGCCATGCACATCACGAACGCGGTCGCATGGCTCGCCAACACGGCGGTGTGGTCCATGTATGCGGGCGTGCCGTTCATGGCGATCGCTTCAGGCGTCGTCACCGTGGCATCGCTATTCATGGCGCGGGCCGAAGAATGAACGAGGACCGCTGGTACTACGCTGGCGAGTGCTTCGTGATTCTCGCGTGCTGCGTCGCGCTGGTGCTTTACGCCTTCGGGGTTATCGCATGAGCGCCGCGCCGAAGTTCACGCCGGGGCCGTGGGAAGTTGACGCTACGCGCATTTTGGCGAATGACGAACGCCGCACCGTCGTCTGCGAAGTAACGGGAAGCATCAAGTATTCATCTACGCAAGCAGACGCCCGCCTAATCGCCGCCGCGCCCGATCTCTACGCGGCGGCAGTAGCCGCGATCGCATACGACGCTGCGATTCATTCGTGTGCCAACGATCCCGACAAGATGACGGAGTTTGGAACAGCGCAAGGTGATGACCTCGACTTACTCTACGCCGACTGGATAGATAAGGCCGGCGCCGGGCTGGCGAAGGTGTCCGCATGAGACTCACCCCCCATTCTTTCGCCGAAAAATTCCCGCACATGAATGCCACCGACTTCGATGCCCTTGTGGCCGATATCAAAGCCAACGGCCAACACGAGCCCATCGTGATTTTTGAAGGAAAAGTGTTGGATGGCCGTCACCGCGAGGCAGCGTGCGCGCAACTTGGCATCGAGCCTATTTGCAAAACGTTTGATGGCGACGCAGTAGCCGCCCGACTTCTCGCGGCTTCTCTCAACGTACACCGTCGCCACCTCAATCGTGAGCAGCGGCGAGAGTTGATCGTCTCCGAATTGAAGCGCGACTCCACGCAGAGCGACCGCGTGATCGCGGAGAAGGCGAAGGTTAACCATGAGACGGTCGGGCATGCGAGACGCAAACTAGAGGCAGGTGGCGGAATCCGCCAGTCCGACAAACGCGTCGGCAAGAACGGCGTCGAGAAGCCCGTGCTCCTCAACAAGCGCGGGCGGCGGATCGTGCTGCCGGAGATTAAGAGGTCGCGCCCATCTAACGGTATGGACTTCGCGCGCATGGCAATTTTTGATTTGCAACAAATCACCCGCGATGACGTATCGCGCATTCCGGCCTTTAACCACGTAAGGACCTGGCTCAATGAAAACGAAGCGTAGAGCAAACCCATTGGGGGGCGCTGTTAATTGGGCGCCACCTTCGACCAAAGATTACTCAATGTTTGAAATGCACCATTACAACCGCCCGCTCGACAACAAGCCACTGCTGGAAAAAAGTATGCGCGAGCATGGCTTCATGCCGTCGTCACCAATTCAATGCGTGCGCAATGACTCGGGAAACTTGATGATCGTTCGCGGGCATCATCGGTTCAATATCGCGAAACAACTTGGGTTGCCGGTCTACTACGTTATCGATGATTCGAACGTAGACATCTTTGCCCTCGAAGGCTCAAGCGGTCAGGGTTGGACCAGTAAAGATTTCATGGTAGCGAGATCGCGGGCAGGGGAAGCTGACTACGTCAAACTGGCAGATTTTATGGCTGCACATAGCCTGACTCTTGGGGCTGCATCCTCGTTGGTTGGAGGTCAATCGGCCGAAAGCGCCAACAAGATCGCGACGCTTAAGGATGGGTCGTTCAAGGTCGGCAACATGGACCACGCAAACGCTGTTGTGGCTATCACGGACCTTTGTCGGGCGCTGTCGATTGAGTTCGCCACGTCGACCGGCTTTGTTGGCGCCGTGTCGGCGGCATTGCGTATCCCCGAGATAAATGTCGAGCAGCTGCGTCGCCGGATCACTACGCACCACAAAGAACTTGCTCGGCGAAGCCGCAGAGATGATTACCTCGAAGAGCTTGAAGCGGTCTACAACTACATGGCGCGCGGACCGAAGCTGCCGCTGAAAATGCGCGCTATTGAGGTAATGCTCATACGTCAAAAAGCGCGAGTGCATAAATGACGGCCCACAAATGGCTCGATCCCGCGTGGCACGCGCCGGACGGCTACCAGTACGCGCGGACGCACAACACGTCAGAAGCCTTCGCCGCGCGCCAGCGCCAACGCATGGCAGCAGCGCAGCCGCAACAAAAACCCGACAACGTCAAATTGATCCGGAAGGGAAAAGCATGAGCACGCAACGCATCTACCGCGTCACCGACGACATCGGCAAGACCGCCACCATGATCCGCGCTGGCAGCCAGGCGCAGGCCATCAACCATGTCGTGCGCGGTGTCTACAAGGCCGCGCCGGCCACGGTGGAACAGGTCGTCTCGTACATGACCGACACCAAGAACGCGCCCATTGAAACGGCGGGGGCGGAATGAGCGCCACCACCGAAATCACCATCCGCCCGCAGTCTACGGCATTGGTCGGCGCGGCCGACCTGCTGACCCAGGTAAAGATTGTGCAGGAGGTCATGGCGGCCGTAATGAAAGACGGCCTGCACTACGGGGTTATCCCTGGCACCAAGCAGCCGTCCCTATGGAAGCCGGGCGCAGAAGTACTGTGTGCGGTGTTCCGCATCGCGGATTCATACCGCACGGAGGACTTGTCCGCCGACGACTACATCCGCTATCGCGTTACCTGCATTGGCACGCACCAGACTACCGGAATCGTTATGGGTGAGGGATTGGGCGAGTGTTCATCGAACGAAAAAAAGTACAAATGGGTCAAGGCGTATGACCGCGAGTGGGCGGGCACGCCGGAGAACCGCCGCCGCAAGGTGTACGGATGGGACAAGACCAAGCGCGCGGAATACGAAATCCTGCAAGTCCGCACCGAGCATGCCGACCTTGCAAACACCATCCTCAAGATGGCCGCGAAGCGCGCCAAGGTGGCGATGACATTGAACGTCACCGCAGCGTCAGACATTTTCACGCAGGACATTGAGGACATCGACGAACGGCTACGCGCATCAGGGGCGGACGAACAGGACGCGCCCAGCGGCATGTCCGATGACGCGCTGGCGCAGTTGAAGTCCGCGATGAACACCGCGAAGGACAAGGGGCAGCTTGCCGCGCTACTCAAGACCGCAATGCAGGCGGCAAGGGAAGCGAGCGACACTGTTGCACACGGCGCGCTGAAAGCATACGCGCAGACGCTGGCCCTGCAGCTTCCTGACGCGCCGAAGGTTGACGACCCGGCGCCCGAAGAAAAGACCGTCACCGGGGAGGTTGTCGAATGATGAGCGACGACCAGCGCGGCGCGTGGCTGGCCGAGCGCGCCGGCAAGCTGACAGCTTCGCGCATGAAGCACGCGATGGACTTTCGCAAGGATGGCAAGCCTGGCGCGGAGCGCAGCGGATACATCCGCGAATTGCTGGCCGAGCGCATGACCGATCACAGCATCCGGCGCGTGGTGACGGATGCCATGCAGCACGGCATCGCCTACGAGGACGAGGCCAAGATTGCCTACGAGGCCGCGACGGGCACCTTGATCGACGATCCAATGACGGCCGCGCCGCTGGGCATTTTCAACCATCCGCGCATCACCAACTTCGCCGCGTCTCCTGACGGCATGATCGGCCACGAGGGGCTGATCGAAGTGAAGTGCCCCACGCCAGGCAAGTTTATAGATTGGCGCCTGGCCGGCGTGGTGCCAGAGGAACACAAGCCGCAGATGATCGCGCAACTTGCGTGCACCGGCCGCGCGTGGTGCGAATTCGTCGCCTATGACCCGCGCATCCGCGACATCAATATGCGCCTGTTCGTGCGGCGATTCACGCCCGACGCTGCAGAGATTGCGGCAGTAGAGTCCGCTGCGGTCACGTTCCTGGCGGAAGTCGAATCATTCTGGGAACAGTTGCAGGTGGCCGCATGATCCGTCTATCGCTGACTGGCGAGCGGTTCAACATGCTGACCGTTAAGGGTCTTGCGGGCATGAGCGGGCGCCGCTCGCTTTGGCATTGCCGCTGCGATTGCGGGCGCGACCACACGACCTACGGCAACGCGCTCCGGTCGGGCCACACGCGGTCATGCGGGTGCCTGCGGGTATCGAAGCTAGTTGCCAACAATCGGGCGCGGCATAGCCGGCGTGATTGCTGGCGCGCGTTGTCGCATGCCTTGGGGTATCGCGCATGACCGCCCCCACCGCGTATGCAGTGCTGGCCGAACTGGTGGCGATCAGAGAGTGGGACCACCGCACCATGTTAGCCGCGTCCGAGTATGACGAGTTCTGCGCCAGGTGTGACGCCGCCTACGCCGCCGCTCGCGCGTGCGTTGCGGCGGGGCCGGGGAGCGATGCGTTGCTACGGTTCGCCGGGGAGTGCCTTGATCCGTGGCCGGAATGCCTATGCGACCTTGAGGGCGAAATGCAGGAGCGATTGCACAAGGCCGGATTGATTGAGGCGCGGGTAGCGACGGAAGCGGGTGACGATTACGACGTTGGCGATACCGTCTACTCCCTCACGGAACTCGGACTCGCCGCCATGACTGCCAAGCGGGACGAGGAACTAGCCGTCTGCGATCAGGCTGTAGGCCGATTGGATGATGTCAGGGCCGCCCTCGCCGCCATGACCGCATCGCTGGATGATGTGCGCGCCGTGGTCAACGAACAGGCGGACGACCCCGCGCTGTGGCTAATTCAGCCAACGATTACCGAAGAATATTTGCAACGCGCGCTGCGACGGCTACATGCCGTTATCGACGCCGCCATCGCCAAGGGCGCGGCATGAGCGGGCCGGTGCGGGACGAGTCCAAGCAGCGGGCGTGGCTGGATGCCAGCGAGCTGGCGCAGAAAATATTCAGAGGACACTACTCACGCGCCGTGAGTATGGTGTTGACAAGCGAGCTTTTCGAGCACGCCTACGCCGCTGGCCACGATGCGGTCGAGGCCGACCTCGCCGCCATGATGGCAAGACGCGACACAGCGATCGAGCAACGCGACTACAACGCCGAGGTAATCACGCAGCGTAACGCCATGTTGTCCCGCAGCGCCGCCGAACTCGCTGACATGACCGCCGAGCGCGACGCCGCGCTGGTTCGGGCAGAGGCTGCGGAGATAGCCATCACCGATCACAATAACTGTTTACAGGCCGATTGCGATGCACGAGCGGAAACCCCACTTTGCGCAGCCTACTTGCGGCGCAGCATGGTATGCCCTAACTGCCCGCGCGAATACTACGTTGACCGGAGCCACCCATGACCGCCGATCCGGTGCGCGAGGCGTTCGAGGAGTGGTCAAAAATGTTCGGCCTTGACTTGGCGCGGCGCGAGAATCATACGGGGACATACGTGTCAATGCACACGCACGACGCATGGTGCGCCTACGCCGCTGGCCGCGCTGCGGGGCTGGAATCGGCGGCGGAGGTGGCTACCGCAGCAATCGGGGCGACGAGACACGAAATCGTGCTGGCAATCCGCGCGCTGGCGGAGGGAAGGCACAGCCAGAGGGGCAACTATGACGCCGATCCGCGTGCAACCTGACGCTGGACGCCGTGGCGGCAAGGCTACCGCTTGCGCCGCTCCCGCCCAGCCGACGAACGGTAGTTGCTATCCCACGCAAAGCGTGGTACAGTGTAGTCACTGGATAGCCAGTAACCGCGCCTCGGGAACCAGGGGCACAGGAGCAGAAAATGAGCAAACTTCAAACCGTCAAGATCGTCGCCAAAGGCGAAACGTTTGCCGTCGTGACGCCAGAAGGATACGTCGAGCGCGGCAACATCGGCGACTACGACGTAGCCCGCGAGATCGCCGAGCGCATCGACGCGCGCAACATCTACGATCTGGCCAACGGCGGCGACTCGCTGGAGACGGTGTAAGCCATGAGCAACCATCCCAACCGCAGCCGAGCAGCCAAGATCGCCCGCGCCTACATTGGAGACCGCGAGGGCGTGGATCGTGTCCGCATTACCGCCGGCAGCGAGGTCCACGCCTACGGCGCGATGCCCAACACTAACGTGATCGGCTGGTATCTCGCCGGCACAGTTGACGCGCTGGCCGACGAGGCCGCCGCCTACGCCGAAATGCAATCGTGACCGACATCCGTGCGTTGCGCCTCGCCGCCAGAATGACCCACGCGCAGGCAGGCGCAGCGGCGTGCGCAACGGAGCGGACGTGGCAGGATTGGGAGTCGGGCCGCCGGGCTATGCCCGAGGCCGCGCGTGAGGTCTTTATGCTGCGGACGGGTCAGCACCCGGCCTATCGGCTTGCAGCGCGGCGTAGCTCGATTAAAACGACCTAGCCTTACCGCTTGCGCCGCTCCCGCACTGTGTTGGCCGGGTAGCGTTTGGCGTAGGCTGCGGACACGAAACGCCCGGTCACCGCGCTGCGGTACGCGAAGTAGTAGGTGCTCATGATCGATGCGCGTACCAGTACTGGCACTCACCCCATCCACCGCCGCCCGGGCCATAAAACTGCTTGTAGATGTTCAACGTCGCGTCGTCCACGCCCGGCATCAGTGCGCGGAATACACCTTCCTGCGCTAATCCGTTTTCGACTTGGAATAGCGCTTTTTTCTGCGCGGCATCGAGCAAGAACGGGACGCCCGGCGGATTCGGCCAACTACCTGGCCCAGGCGGCGTAACCGGTGGTAACTCCGGCGGCGCTTCGTCCACCAGCGAATCGCTGAATTTCTGGATCAGCACGTTCTTTATATCACACTTGGCGAACTCTTGGGTTGCCGCGACGATCAGTCCGTGCGTCGGCTGCTTCCCGCCGTTGGCCTCCTGCGCCTTGTCCAGCGCCGTGGCGGCGGCGGACAGTTGCCGGCCGGCGGCGTCGATCAGGACGTTCAATTCATGCCTCTGTGCTTGGTTCATATTAGTATTCCTCCGGTAATGAAACCGACCGCAAACGACACGATGCACGCAGTCGCCTTGCCGTGCGCGTCGTTGAAGTCCAGAATAGCGTCCCATACTTTTTTCATGGCGATCCTTTCGTTTGGGCGGCGCGGAGAGCGTCGTACCAATTCACGCACGCCCGCCACTGGTTGACCGCATCGGCATAGGCCATCGCGGAGGTTACGACATAGGCGGTGAACTCGCGCTCGTCAAAAACGACGGGTGGCGCGGA
>Ga0163153_10003218_pt1 | contig 22176 bp, 21 predicted proteins | sample OliLakLV19MP6IB1_FD_148629 | JGI IMG/M metagenome (GOLD analysis project Ga0163153, IMG submission 148629) | Freshwater microbial mat bacterial communities from Lake Vanda, McMurdo Dry Valleys, Antarctica - Oligotrophic Lake LV.19.MP6.IB-1 | ecosystem: Environmental > Aquatic > Freshwater >...
GCTGGTCACGCCTCTCAAGGACGGCATGAACCTGGTGGCAAAGGAATACTGCGCCTGCAGCATCGAGGAGGATTGCATCCTGATCCTGTCGGAGTTCGCGGGCGCGGCAGAGCAGCTCGGCCGGGGCGCCTTGCTGGTCAACCCGTACGACGTGGAAGGCGTGGCGGGCGCATTGCGCACGGCCCACGCCATGCCCCAGGAAGAGCGCGTGGCCCGCATGCGGGCGATGCGCCGCGCCATCCGCCGCAACGACGTATTCGACTGGGTCGACGGTTTCCTGCGCGCGGCGATCTCACGGGACCTCGGGGATTTCCCGGCGCCACAAACCGCGCGCGGCGCCGCGGAGCTTCCCGAGGTGCCTTTCTAGCGGCGCAGTGAAGCTTTGCGCAACGCCGCCGGCAACAGCGCCTGGGCGTATCCTTTCAGGCATGGACAAACCCCACCTCGACATCGCCTTCGTTTCGGACGTCGCGTGTCCCTGGTGCGCGATCGGGCTCGCCTCCCTCAACCAGGCCCTCTCCCGTCTGAATGGGGAGGTGGATACCACAGTGCACATCGAACCCTTCGAGCTCAATCCCGACATGCCGCCCGAGGGAACGGAAACCGTGCCCTACCTGGCGCGAAAATACGGCCGTACCCCGGAGCAGATCGCGCAGGCCCAGGCCCGCATCCGCGAAAGCGGGGCGGCCGTTGGCTTCACGTTCGGTCCCCGCGACCATGTGTGGAACACCTTCGATGCACATCGCCTGCTGCACTGGGCCGGGCTCGAGGGCAAGGCCGCGGAGCTCAAGCGCGAATTGCTGCAGGCGTACCACGGGGAGGGACGAAACCCCGGTGCCAAGGACGTGCTGGTGGAGCTCGCCGGCAAGGTGGGCCTCGATCAGGCGCGCGCCAGGGCCATCCTCGAAAGCGACGAGTTCACGGCGCAGGTTCGCGACCGCGAGCACTTCTGGCAGCAGAGAGGCGTGAGCGGCGTGCCCTTCGTGGTGGTGAACGACGCGTACGCGATCGAAGGCGCCCAGCCTCCGGAGGCTTTCGAGCGCGCGCTGCGGCAGATCGCGGACAGCTCGATGGCCGCCGGCATTCTTCCCGGGTAGCTGGGCCGGCCCTGGGCCCGGTCCCGCGGCTTTCGTCACGCCGCTTTTCTCCGCGCAGTGGTCGCAGCAGAACATCCGGCCGGGGCGTTGACTTTGCATCCAAAATTGGATCCAATTCAGTCATGGAGCAGGTCGATGTCGCCGTCATCGGGGCCGGGAGCGTGGGTATCGCCGTTGCGTACTACCTTGCGCGCGAGCACGGCATCACCCGCGTGGCGCTCATCGATCCCCGCGACCCCATGAGCCTCACCTCGGCCCAGTCCGGCGAGAACTACCGCAACTGGTGGCCGCACCCGGTGATGACGGCCTTCACCAACCATTCGATCGCGCTGATGGAAGCGATGGATGCCGCTTCGGGAGAGCGCCTGCACATGACGCGCGGCGGGTATGCGCTGGTCACGCGCCGAGGGGCCCCGGACGATCTCATCGCCGGGCTGCACCGCGGTTACTCAGATTCGCCGGGCAAGATCCGCATCCGTGAGTCGGCAGGTGACTACCGCCCGCCGCGCCGCGGTCCGTGGCAGCAGGCGCCCGATGGCGTCGATGTCCTGCTCGATCGCGACCTCATTCGCCGCACCTTTCCTGCGTATGCCCGGGACGCCGCCGCCGTCATCCACATCCGGCGCGCAGGCTCGATCGACGCGCAGCAGATGGGCAGCCTGATGCTCGAGGTGATCCGCGATGCGGGTGGGCATCTCATCAAAGGCGAGGTGAAGTCCATTTCCGGCGGCTCGCCCTTCACGCTCGAGATCGCGGCGGGCGAGGGCACTCGCGCGCTCATGGCCGATCGGATCGTGAACGCCGCGGGTCCTTTCATCAACGACATCGCGCGCATGCTGGGCGAGGATCTCCCGGTGCAGTGCGTGTACCAGCAGAAGATCGCTTTCCCCGATACGGAGAAGGCGGTCCCGCGCGATATGCCCTTCACGATCGACCTCGATGGCCAGGTGCTTGCGTGGAGTGACGAGGACCGCGAAATCCTGGCTGCCGATCCTGCGACGCGGCGCTTGAGCGAACCGATGAAGGGCGGCATCCACTGCCGCCCCGATGGTCCCATCGACGGCACGTGGATCAAGCTGGGCTGGGCCTGCAACGACGCCGTGAGTGATCCGCATGGCGAAGAGCCCGTCGACCCCCAGTTCCCGGATACCGTCGTGCGCGCCGCGAGCCGCCTCAATCCCGCGCTCGGCGTGTACATCGGCCGGCTGCCGCGCGGCGCGCGCCACTACGGCGGCTACTACACGATGACGAAGGAGAACTGGCCGCTCATCGGTCCGATGAAGACACCAGGCGCCACCATCGCCGGCGCGCTCTCGGGTTATGGCTCGATGGCTGCGTGCGCGGCCGGATCGATCTGCGCCGCGTGCATCGCCGGCAAGCCGATTCCCGACTACGCGCGCCACTTCGGCCTCGGCCGCGAATCGAACACCGCGCTGCTGGCCGAGCTGGCGGCGCTGGGGCAGGGGACTCTCTAGTGGCCGAGCGCATTTCCTTCGACGACCTTCTGAAGCGCGTCAGCGCCGCGCTCACCGCCAACGCCTTCGCTGCGCAGGTTGCCGCGCCAATTGCGCAGACCATCGCCGCCTGCGAGCGAGATGGCACGCTGAGCCACGGCCTGCTGCGCCTGCCCGGATACATCGAGGCCGTGAAAACCGGTTGGGCGGACGGGACGATCCTGCCCGAAACGATCTCGACAAGCCCGTCGATGATTGTCATGGACGCGCGCAACGGTTTCACCCATCTCGCGCTCGCGCAGTCCCGCGACGATCTCGCCGGGCGAGCCAGGGCCACAGGCTGCGCCATCCTCCTCATCCGCAACGCCCACCATTTCGCCGCGCTTTGGCCCGACATCGAAGGGTTTGCCGACGACGGCTTCGTGGCGATGGCCTGCGTCACCTCCCGCGCGCGCGTGGTCGGCTGGGGCGGGGGCAAACCGGTGTTCGGCACCAACGCATCGGCCTTTGCCGCGCCCCGGGCCAAAGGCCCGCCCATCGTCTGGGACCAGGCGGCGAGCGTCATGTCCCAGGGAGAAATCCTGCGGGCGATGCGCGAGGGCCGCCAACTGCCCGAAGGCATCGGCGTCGACGCGCACGGCAAACCCACCACCGATCCGAAAGCCGTGCTCGAAGGCGGCGCGCTCGTACCGTTCGGCGGCGTGAAGGGCGCCTCGATCGCATTCATGGTCGAGGTGCTTGCGGCCGCGCTGACGGGCAGCCCGTTCGGGATCGAGTCTCCCGCGCCGGGAACGATGCCTTCCAAGTGCGGCGAATTCCTGATGGTCATCGATCCGCGCCGCGCGGGCGCCGATGTCGGCACGCGCGTGGAATCACTGGTCACCGCAGTCCACGCCGCCGGCTCGGAGCATCTCCCGGGCTCGCGGCGCGCATCCCGCCGAGAAGCCGCAAAGGCCAAGGGTATTCCGCTCGACACGCACTCGCTCGAAATCCTCCAGCGCTACTGAAAGGGCCCACCAATGTTCTCTCGTCTCCTTGCCTCCGCCGTATGTGTCACCTGCGCATTCGCCAGCTTCAACGCCGCCGCCGACACGTGGCCCGGCAAACCGATCAAGTTCCTCGTGCCGTTCGCCGCGGGCGGCGTTGCCGACGTGGTGACCCGGGCGATCACCCCGAAACTCAGCGAGGCCCTCGGCCAGCCGATCGTGATCGAGAACAAGGGTGGCGCGGGCGGCACGATTGGAACATCACTCGGCGCCAAGGCCGCGCCCGACGGCTACACCTTCGTTGTTCCCGCGGCGAGCCACACCACGACGCCCAGCCTCTACTCGAAACTCGACTTCGATCCGGTGAAGGATTTCTCGGCGGTCACGCTGATCGCCTCCGTTCCGTACCTCCTGGTAGTTCCCGCCGGAAGCCCGATCAGGAGCCTGAACGAATTCATCGCCGCGGCGAAGGCCAGGCCCGGCACGCTTGCCTATGGCTCGGCCGGCAACGGCAGCTCGAACCATCTCGCGGGCGAGCTGCTCGCCAGCCAGATCGGCGCGCCGCTGCTGCACGTTCCGTACAAGGGCAGCGCTCCCGCGCTCGTCGATGTGTTGGGCGGCCAGCTCGCCTTCATGTTCGACACGATCAATACGTCGCAGCAGCACATCAAGGGCGGCAAGCTGCGCGCGCTGGGCGTGGGCACAACCAGACCCTCGACGCTGATGCCCGAGGTTGCCCCGATTGCCGACACGCTGCCGGGCTTCGAGGCGGCGACCTGGGTCGGCCTGCTGGCGCCGGCAGGCACGCCGAAGGAGATCGTCAATCGCATGCAGCAGGAGATCGCCAAGGTGCTGCGCTCGCCCGAGGTGCAGGAAAAGCTCTCCACTTCGGGCGCGGAGCCGGTGGGCAACACGCCTGAGCAGTTCGGCGCGTACCTGGCCTCCGAAGTCGCCAAGTGGGATCGCGTCGTGAAGCAGGCGAAGATTGCGCCGGTGCAGTAGTGAAGACGACGCTCTCGGCCGATGCCGTCGCGGATTCGCTGCGCTCGCAGATCCTCGATGGCACACTCGGCGTCGGGCTGCAGCTGCGCCAGGAGGAATTGGCCCAGCGATTCGGCGTGAGCCGCATCCCCGTGCGCGAGGCGCTGGGCCGCCTCCAGGCCGAAGGGCTGGTGGAGCACTTCGCCAATCGCGGCTCGGTCGTGGCAGGCCGCACCGTGGACGACCTGCTCGAGACGCTCGACATCCGCATCGCGCTGGAGACGCGCGCCCTCAAGCTCGCGCTCCCGAACCTTACGCAGAAGGACATCAAGGCCGCGCGCGAGATCATGCGCCGCTACGACGAGAGTGAAAGCCCGCGCCAGTGGACCGAGCTCAACCTGGAGTTCCACCTCGCGCTCTACCGTCCGTGCGGGCGGGAGCGCCTGGTGCGCATGATCGAGGACCTCGTCAGGGGCATCAGCATCCACCTGCGAAACTACATCTCGCACACTGTCGGCCGCGGCAGTCCGCAGTCGGAGCACAAGGACATCCTCAAGGCGTGCATGGCCGGTGACGCGGCCCTGGCGGTGCGGCTGACGGAGGAGCACATCGAACGTACCAAGGCGTCGCTGATCGCGGCGAGTACGCCAGGATGACCCTCCCCCCGACCCCCTCCCAAGGCAGGGGGGGCTACGAGGTCGCGATCATCGGCGGCGGCGCCATCGGGTGTGCGGCGGCGTATTTCCTGAAGGCCGCGGGGGTGGATCGCGTCTGCGTGATCGAGCCCGATCCGACGTATGCCAAGGCGTCGACGCCGGTGGCGACAGGGGGGTGCCGGCGGCTCTTCGCCCTGCCCGAGAATATCCGGATGTCGCAGTTCAGCATCGAATTCTTCCTGGATTTCCAGCGCCATCTCGCCGTAGATGGCTACGCGCCCGATGTGCAGTGGAAGCAGTGGGGCTATCTCTTTGTCGGCGGTGCGGGCCACGAGAAGGTGCTCGAGGAGAACTTTCGCGTGCAGCAGGGGCTGGGGGTGAAGGTCGAGCTGCTGGACCGCGCGGCCATCGCTTCGCGTTATCCGTGGATGCGTTCGGATGACCTCGCTCTCGGTGTGATTTCACCTGAAGACGGCTGGCTCGATCCCAACAGTGTGCTGCAGGGCTTCCGAAAGAAGGCGCAGGCGATGGGCGTCGAGTTCATCCGTGATCGTGTCGTCGATGTGTTTTCCCGCGGCAGGATTGTCGACGAGCTTGGCCTTGCTTCGGGCTCGCGCATGTACGCCGAACATGTGATCAACGCCGCGGGTTGCTGGTCGGCTTCGATCGCGAAGCTCGTCGGGATCGATTTGCCCGTCAATCCGATGCGCCGCTTCGAGCACTACGTGGAGCTGGCGCGCGAGTTGCCGCCGATGCCGCTCATCAAGGATCCGGACCGGCTCGTGATCCGCCCCGAAGGGAAGGGCTATTCGGTGGGGCTGGTGACGTCGAACGAGCCGCGCGGCTTCAACTACGAGACCGACCCCGACTGGTTCCAGGATGTCGTGTGGCCCGCGTGCGCCGGGCGCATTCCGGAATTCGAGGAGCTCAAGCTCAAGCGCGAGTGGGCGGGCCTCTATGACGAGTGCGAACTCGACGGCAACATGATCCTCGGCAGGACGCCTTCGGTGGAAAACTTCTACATCGCCTGCGGCTTCTCCGGCCATGGCCTCATGCATGCGCCGGCCGTGGGGCGCGCGCTCGCCGAGCTCATCGTGAACGGGCGCTTCGAGACGCTGGACCTCTCGCGGATGGGCTACCAGCGCGTACTCGACAACGTTCCCTATCGAGAGACGGGAATCATATGAATGTGGCAGCGAGCGGTACCGTACTGACGGAGCCACGCACCCGCGCCACTATCGGCATTCGCCAAAAACCAGGGTAACAACCATGCGAAATTCCGGCAAAGCCCCCACCATGATCGTCTGGATCATCTCGTTGGTCCTTTACGTAGTGGCGCTCGCAGGCCAGTTCCAGCTCATTGCGATTCCAGGCCAGTTGTTCCCGTGGTTGTGGATCGTGGGCCTGGGCCTCCTGTTACTGGCGTGCCGGGTGCGCGGGCTCTAGGCAGCCTGGCCTCATGTCTGACAGTTGCCGTCGTACCGCGAACGATCAGTTCCACGGGAATCTCGATGTGCTTCGGGGGAGTTTCGGGTTTCGACAGATGGGCGATGATCGCTTCGCCAGCCAGGCGACCAAGGTCGTTCTGGGACCACCGCACGGTTGTGAGAGCCGGGCGGACGTAGGATGCTACAGCGAGGTCCTCGAACCCGGAGATGGAGACGTCGTGCGGTATGCGCAGGCCCATGTCGTGGCACTCGGCCATCGCACCGGTCGCGATGATGTCGTTGCTACAGATTAGCGCGGTGGGCGGGTCGCCGTAGGCGAACAATTTGCTCACGCCTTCGCGCCCGGTCTGATACGCGAGCCGCGACTGCACCACCAGGTCTTCAGGCAGCGACAGTCCCCTGGCTTCGAGAGTTTCGCGGATGCCGCGAAGTCGCTCGTTGTGTCGCTCGGTGTGCGCGGTATACGCCGTAATCACGGCGATCTTCCGATGCCCGAGTTGCGCCATGTGATTGGCGATCAGCGCACCCGCCCGGTAGTTGTCGAAGCCGATGCAGGTGATGGGCTGGCTTGGGTCGAACGCCCACGTGAACACGAACGGCACGCCGGAGCCATGGAGCATGGGAACCAGGGACGGATGGTGCTCGGTGCCAGTAAGCACGATCCCGTCGACGCCGCGCTCCAGAAGGGTCCGAGTGATGTTTAGCTCGGATTCCTTCGAGTAATCGGAGCAAGCAAGGATCGGCATGTAGCCGTGCTCCGCAAGCTTCTTCTGAAGCGCATGGGCGGTGATCGAGAAGATCGCGTTGTCGAGATCCGGCAACACCACCCCGACGGTCCGGGTTCGCATCGTGGAAGCCGCCTTCAATGTTGACTTCGCGACATACCCGAGCCTCTGTGCGACTTCCTGGACCTTAATGACGGTCGCTGGGCTTAATAGCCTTGGGACCGTGAGAGCCCGAGACGCAGTTGAAACGGACACTCCCGCACCCTTCGCCACATCGCTCAGGCGCGCGGTCTTTCGACTTACAGGTGGCCGCAATTCCCTTCTCCTCCGATGAGCCGTTAACCATTCTAGTCCGTTGCAGCAACAGCGAGCAACGTTTGCAGAATACTGTTTGACAACTCCGACCGTAGTCCCGTAGGCTGACTGCAAACGCGCTGCAAAGTTGTGCAAACGATTTCCAAGGCCACTCACCACTCTGCGGAGATGCTCGCATGGCCCGTACGATCGGAAACGAGGTTGCAACGAAGTCGCTTGCCGGCCAAGCAGACTGGCCGGCGAACGAGCGTCGTGCATGGACCCGGGAATCGATCACGCGCGAGAGTCGCTCGATCTTCTACGACTTGACTGACGATGCGCGACAGCAAATCAGCGCTGCGGTCGAAGGTCTTCGTCGCCGCAAGATCCACCTCGGGATCATCGAGCCGGAGGACTTCCGCGTGCCGGGCTTCAGCTGCGACGTACCCCAGCTACGGTCCCGGCTGGACGACGAGTTCGGCTTCGTGGTCGTTCGTGGAATAGACGTGGGAAGCTACTCGCGCGACGAAAACGCGATGATCTACTGGGGCCTCGCGAACTACCTCGGGCGTGTCATACGCCAGAACCTCCGCGGAGAGCGCCTCGACACCGTGCAGGACCGTGGGGACAAGGTCACCGATCCATATCGCCTGATCGAGACCACTCGCTACTTCCTGCCGCATACCGACAACGGGATGCTGGAGCCTCGGTGGCCGGACTACCTGGGCCTCATGTGCCTGGCTAGCGCTCGCAGCGGGGGCGAAAACATCGTGATCTCCGCATACACCCTGCTAAAGGAGATCGCGCAGGCGCATCCCGAGTTCCTCGATCGGCTCAATCGCCCCTGGCACATCGACCCGCCCGTGGAGCAACGGCTTCCCGGCGGCCCACCCACCTGGTCCAAGCCGATCTTCGAGATGATCCGCGAGGAGTTGAAGATCCACTACCTGCGTTACTACATCGATCCTGGCATGCGCAAGGCCGGCTGCCCGATGACCGATGAAGAAACAGCGATGCTGGACTACCTCGACTCGCTCCTCGAGCGGCCCGAGTTCGCCTTCTCGCACAAACTCGAGCCGGGGGAAATTCTTTTCAATAACAACAACTGGACGCTGCACGGACGCAAGGCATTCGTCGATCACGCGGAACCGGAACGCAAGCGCCTCCTGATGCGCATCTGGCTGTGGCGCAGGCACGTGTGGCCGGGGACCGACCCGGTGGATCTCGACAAAGCCGATTTAGCGGTCGCTCGGTAGCGGCCACCACTGACCAGAACACGGTCGCGGCCGGCAACCCAGGGCATCGCAGGAACATGGGAGACATCGTCGTCAGGAACGTTTCGAAGACCTTCGAAGGGGGAGCACTCCATTCGAAGGTCGTCGCGGTGGATAACGTCAGCTGCGAGATCGCGCAGGGCGAGTTCCTCTGCATCATCGGCCCCTCGGGATGCGGCAAGACAACGCTGTTGCATATGCTCGCCGGGTTCACGGGGCCTTCGTCGGGCGACGTCGTGAGCGACGGAAAGGTGGTTACGCAGCCGGGTCCGGAGCGCATCGTGATGTTCCAGGAGTACGGCCTTTTCCCCTGGATGACAGTGGCTGAAAACATAGAGTTCGGGCTCCAGGCCAAAGGGCTTCCTCGCGAGGAGCGCCGCCGTCTTGTCGCGCACTACGTGAATCTCGTGGGCCTGACGGGCTTCGAGAACCGGTATCCCCGGCATATCTCTGGCGGAATGAAACAGCGGGTAAGCATCGCGCGAGCGCTCGCGCCGGACCCGCAAGCGATACTCATGGACGAGCCATTTGCCGCGCTTGATTCGCTGACGCGGGATGTCATGCAGGAAGAGATCCTCAGCATCTGGGGCGCAACCAAGAAGACCTTCGTCCTGATCACCCACAACATCGACGAGGCGATCTTCCTCGGCGACCGCGTGCTGGTAATGACGCACCGGCCTGGCAGGATCAAGGAGCTGTTGAAGATTGATCTGCCGAGACCGCGGGATGCCTCGATAAGGAGCTCGGACCGCCAGTTCCTCCAATATCGCGAGCACCTCGCGAATTCGCTGCGAAAAGAGGTCCGCAGCTTCGTGGACGAGGAAAGCAATACGGGGCATCGTGGCTAGGCGCGCCTATTTCGCGCTTGTCGCTATCGCACGCGGCCTCGAGCAGTGGTCGCTCGTGATATCGATGATCGTCCTATGGGAGCTCGGCGTGCGCTTCTCGTGGATCGACGGCAACCTGTTCCCGCCGCCGAGCAAGATCTTCCAGGCGCTGATCGACCTCGCGAAACTGGGGCTGCTCTGGAAGGACGTCGTCGCCTCCGTGTGGCGCGTGGTCATCGGCTTTCTCATCGCCACGGTCTGCGCCATCAGCCTGGCGACGCTGCTGGCGCGGTGGCGCCGGCTGGCACGCTATGTCATGCCGATCGTCGAGATAATCCGCCCGATCTCGGTGATCGCGTGGATTCCCATCGCCATCCTGTGGTTCGGTCTGGGAGACAAGCCGGCGTGGTTCATCATCTTCCTCGGCTCGTTCTTCCCCATTTTCACCAATACGTACCTGGGAATCCGCTCGGTCGAGCCGATCCACGTGCAAGCCGCGCAGTGCTTTGGCGCCGGGCGACTGCTCTTCTTGCGCAAGGTGTTGTTGCCCTCGGCGTTGCCGTACATCCTCGCGGGCATGCGGGTCGGGCTCGGCGTTGGTTGGATGTGCGTGATCGCCGCGGAGCTCATAGCCGCCACTTCGGGGCTGGGCTACATGATCCAGACCGCCCGCGTCCTGATCGAAACAGAAAAGGTACTGGCGGGAATGATCACCATCGGGGTGATCGGCCTCGGGATGAACCACTTAATGTTGCTGTTGGAGCGAAAGCTCACGCCATGGAGCCACCACGCTGTCTAGTTCAACCGTACCAGCACAAGGGAGAATGCACATGATTGTCATCAACCTGCTCAGGGCCGGCGCACGCCTCATTCGTCGCTGCGCGCCCATCCTCACGGCGGCCAGCGTCGCAATGCCACTTTCCGCTCTCGGGCAGCAGCCAATCGAGATGAACATCGGCTACCAGTCGCTGTGGGCCACCGGTGGAGAGATCTTTGAAACCCTAAAGCACACCAACATCCTCGAGCTAAACGGCATCAAGGCCAACTTCAAGGTGTTCACCTACGGCGGCCCGCTGGGCGAGGCGGCGGTGGCTGGCGAAGTCGACAATATCTTTGCGGCCGATGCGCCGGTCTTGCGCGCCGTGGCGAGGATTCCTGGCGCGAAGGTCGTGTCTCGAACGCACGACCAGCGTTTCGCCGTGGTGGCGCAACCCGATTTCAAGGGAGGTCTTGCCGACCTGCGCGGAAAGACGCTGTCGGGTCCCTTCGGCACGACTACTTTTCCGCGCTGCATCGAGCATATCGTCGCGGCTGGCATCAAGGATCCTTTCAAGGACATGAAGATCGTCAACCAGGACGTGGCCGAACAGGCCGCGTCGCTCCAGTCGAAGGCCGTGGATGCGGTGACCACTTGGGATCCCACTCAGGAGCGGCTCATCCAGGCGGGCTACAAGGTGCTCTACGCGAGCAAGCCTGGCGAGGGCGGCGGCTGGATGGGGCTCAGCGGCAAGTTCCTGAGCAAGTACGGCGAAGATGGAGCTGCCCGGTTCCTCAAGGCCTGGATCATGGCGGCGTGGTGGACTTCCAACAACATCGAAACTGCGCATGACTGGTTCGCCCAGACGTCGCGCATTGACAAGGGACTGCTGCGCGTTTCGGCACAGGCGGACCGCTACCTCAAGGCGAAGGTCCCTGACATCAAGACGATGGACTTCGTGATCGACGAGGAGCAGATGCGGGCCTCGCAACGCGTGATGGACTTCCTGCACGCCCAAAAACTCCTTCAGACCCGGCTCGACGTCGCTCCGCAACTCGACATGCGCTTCATCACGAAGGCGCAGGCCGACATCGACGCCGGCCGACACCCGAAGCTGAGTGACATCAAGATCGTCCGCTAGCTGATGCAACCTCCGGAAAGGAAGAGAAAATGGTAGTTGGCCACACGCTCTGGGGCCACGGCCCCGAAGGCGTCATCATGTTCAACGACTGGCTCGCCGATTGCAGCAGCTACGAGCCGATGCTCCAATACCTCGACACCGAGAAGTTCACCTACGCCCTGATGGATCTTCGGGGCTACGGGCGGTCCCGCAAGATTCCCGGGAAGCACAACTCCATGGAGGCCGCACAGGACGCCGTGGACCTGGCCACGTACCTGGGGTGGGATCGCTTTCATGGCGTGGGCTTCTCCATGACGGGCATGGTGGTTGAGCGACTGGCGGTTCATTTCCTCGATCGAATGAAATCGATCATTGCCATCGGGCCGGTGTCGGCGGCGGGGATCAAGATGCCGAAGGAGCGTTTCGACTTCTTCCTGAAGACCCTGACCGACGATGATGCCGTGCGCGAGCTCGCCACGCGCATCACGGCTGGCCGGCTGTCGCCACAATGGGCCAACGTGAAGCTGCGCTTGGCTCGCGAAACGCGCGATCCGGCCGCGGTGCGCGACTACCTCGACATGTGGACGAAGGAGGACTTTTCCGCCGAGGCGATGGGCGTGGACGCACCGATCCTCGTGATCGCCGGCCAGTACGACCAGGAAAGCTTCCTCGAGGAGGACCTGCGAAAGACATTCCTCAAGTTCCATCCCAATGCCGAGCTTGTCGTGATCGAGAATTCCGGCCATTGCCCGATGCAGGAAACGCCGATCCGCCTGCAGACGATCATGGAGGAGTACATGTCGCGGTATGCCGACAAGCGATGAAGATCGCCAAGGCGGAATCGGTCCTCCTGTCCCTGCCGTTCGAGGCTGGCGGCACTCCGCCTTGGAGCTTTGGCGGCGAGCCTGCCAACAACTTCGACATCCTCATGGTTCGCCTGGAAACCGAGGATGGCCTCGTCGGGTGGGGCGAGGCGTTTTCGCGTAATCGCGATCGGTCCCTGCTGCAGACGATCGACAGCCGCATTCTTCCCCTGCTCATTGGGCGCGACGCGAGGCAGATCTCGAAGATCAAGCACGACCTCGAGTTCCAGCTCCATAATTTCGGCCGCATCGGGCCCATCGTCTACGGCATCGCCGCCGTGGATCTCGCGCTCTGGGACATCCTCGGAAAGGCCTGCGGCGTGCCGCTGCATCGGTTGCTCGGTGGCGCCTACGCTTCCGAGGTAGAGGTCTATGCAAGCCTCATGCGGTACGGGAATGTGGACGACGTCGTGAAGGCCGTTCGGCGGGCGGTGGACCGCGGCTACCGTTATGTGAAGCTGCACGAGATTGGCATGGACGAGATCCGTGCAGCGGTAGAGGCCGCCGGACCGGACGTGAAGGTAATGCTGGACACGAACTGCCCGTGGACGGTGTCGGAGGCCATCCGCTACAGCCGGGAGATGGAGCCCCTCGGCTTGCACTGGCTCGAGGAGCCGGTTTGGCCGCCGGAGAACTACCTTGGCCTGGCCAAGGTGCGAGAGCTGGGAATCGATCGCATCGCTGCCGGGGAGAATGCCGGTAGCCTGCATGACTTCGCCGCAATGATTCGTGAGAACGCGATCGATATCGCACAGCCGGACGTCGCGAAGACCGGCGGGCTGACAGAGGTGCTCAAGATTGCGGCGCTGTGCGAGGCCCATGGGGTGGAACTCGTGCCGCATTGCGCGTTGTTCGGCCCCGGACAGGTGGCCACCGTGCACTTGCATGCCGCCTTGCGTACGACGCCTGTCTTTGAGCGGCTATTCTGCGACTTCGATGCAGAGCTCTGGGGCGACGCCATGGTCCCGGAGAACGGCCGCATTGCCGTCCCGCAGGGGCCGGGGCTGGGCCTGGAGCCGGACGCCGGCGTCATCGCGCAATACCGGATCTGAGCACAAAGCTCATGTCCGGCAGGTCATTCGAAACCGTTCAGTTCGCACGCGACGGGGCGGTTGCGATCCTCACTTTCAATCGTCCCGACCAGCTCAACGCGATGAGTGCGGTCATGCGCCGCGAGATCACCGAAGTGCTGGCCGAGGTCGAGCGTGACAGCGAGGTCCGTGCGCTTGTCGTGACGGGCTCGGGCCGCTGTTTCTCCACCGGCTTCGACCTCAAGGAGCAGATGAACTCCGGCATCTCCGGCACGGCTGAATGGCGTCGCGTGCTGTGGGACGAGTTTGCCACGACGATGAGCGTGTGGCGATCTAGGGTGCCCACTATCGCAGCGGTTCACGGGCCTTGCCTCGCTGGCGGCATGGAACTCGCCATCAGTTGTGATATCACCATCGCCGCGGACAGCGCGACATTCGGCGAGCCGGAACTGCAATTCGGCGCGGGAATCGTCACCATGATCCTGCCGTGGGTGGTCGGACCCAAGCGGGCGAAAGAGATCATCCTCCTCGGGCTCGACCGGATTTCCGCGGCCGAAGCGCTGCAGATGGGATTCGTGAATCGGGTGGTGCCCGAGGGTGAACACTTGCCGGAGGCGATGAGGGCTGCGCATCGTATCGCCGCGATCGATCCCCACCTGGTGAGCCAGACCAAGCAGGCCATCAACCGCACCTTTGAAATCATGGGCCTTTCCGAGGCGTTGCAGGCAAGCCTCGACATTGACCTCCACATCGAGTCCGAGGGATCGCCCGACAAGCGCCGCTTCTTCGAGATCGCCAGAAGCGACGGGCTGCGAGCCGCGTTCGCCTGGCGTGACTCGCGCTTTCCCTGACGACATGGAGCACGCGAACCTCGGAGAATGGCTGACCGCCTCGTGCAAGCGTTGGGGTGGGCGCGTCGCCATCGACGACGGACGGCAGGTGGTTTCGTACGCGGACCTCGACCGGCTCTCTGCCGAGCTGGCGGCCGAGCTGAAGGATGGCGGCGCCTGCGCCAGCGAGCCGGCAGTCGCGCTGGTTTCCAACAAGGCGATGGATTGGATGGTCACGCTCGCGATCTGGAGGGCAGGAGCGGTACTGGTGCCTGTGCATCGCACTTCGCCTGCCCACTCGTTTCAGGAGATGCTGAAGCGCACAGGCGCGCGCTGGGTGGTCGATGCCACCGGCAACTTCGAGGCGCTGGGAGGCTCTGTGCCCGGCGCGCGGATTCACGCGGCAAGCGGGGCGCCGCCAGCTCATCGCCCCATCCTGGATGCCGCCGCGCTCATAGTCTTCACGTCGGGTTCGACGGGTCCGCCAAAGGGGACCGTCATCTCCCACGAGGCCTTCTCGGGCAAGCTGCAGACCCTCGAAAAGATCCTGCACTTCTCGCCGGATACGAGGAGCCTTCTCGTTATGCAGATGACGTTCAGCTTCGGCATCTGGGTATCGCTGCTCACGCTGATCAGCGGCGGCACGCTGGTAATGCGGGAGAAGTTCGAAGCGCTGTCGGTTCTGCGAACGCTCGCGCTTGATCGCATCACGACGGTTGCGATGGTGCCCACGATGCTGCGCGCAGTGTTCAGTTCTCCCGACGCGGACATTGCCCGGGCGCTGGAAACGGTCGCATCACAGGAGACGCTCGAGCAGATCCTCCTGGGCGGCGAGCCGCTCGATGCGTTGGTCGATCAGCGCCTGAGGGTAAGATTCCCGCGGATCCAGGTCTTCGACGTGTACGGAACCACCGAGACCGCGACGTCGGACTTCATCCTCTCCCCCGCAGATTCGCCAAGCTTGCACGGAACCTTGGGCAGGGCGTCACCGGGCGTTCAGTACCGCGTCGTCGACACCGACGACCGCGATGTCGGCGAAGGTGAATCTGGCGAACTCCTCCTCAAATCGGACTTTGCAATGAATGGCTATCTCGACGATCCCGAGCTCACCCGCGAGGCCTATCGCGGCGACCATTTCAGGACCGGGGACATTGTTCGCATTCGCCCTGATGGTGGGCTTGAGATGATCGGCCGCAGCAAGGAGATCATTTCGCGCGGCGGGAACAAGATTTCGCCAATGGAGGTGGAACTCATGCTGCTCTCGCACCCGGGCGTCTCGGAGGCTATCGTCACCGGCGTACCCGATCCGATCATGGGGGAGCGGATTCATGCGCTCGTGGTGCCAGTCGAAGGCGCTGCTCCGAGCACGCAGGGCCTCAAGGCCTGGATCGCGGCCCGCCTCGACAAATTCAAGGTGCCCGACGCGATTCATTTCGGCTCCGAGATTCCGCGCGGTCGCACCGGGAAGGCTGACCGCGGGCAACTGCGCCGCACCCTCATCGAATCGTCGCATGTGCAAGGCGGGCGGAAGCCATGAAGCCCCGGACGCTTGCAGCGGAGGCGCTTGGATGGGTCGAACCCCAACACCGCGGCCTGATCCCGGCGATTCACCCCGCGACGACTTTCGAGCGCGCAGCCGACGGCTCTTATCCCGGTGGGAAGATCTATTCGCGGGACAACAACCCCACCTACGACCAGCCCGAGGCGGTGCTCGCGGCATTGGAATGCGGCAAGCACGCGCTGCTCTTTTCGTCGGGATTGGCCGCGGCCACGGCGGTCTTTCAGGCCCTGCGTCCCGGCGCGGCCGTGCTGGCGCCGCGAATGATGTATTGGGGTCTGTGCAATTGGCTGACCGGACCCGCGCGGGAGTGGGGCCTGCGAAGCTCGTTCTACCCCAACGGCGACTTGCAAGCCTTCGAGGATGCCTGCCGCAAGGAGCGCCCCAGCCTTGTCTGGATCGAAACGCCGGCGAACCCGATGTGGGACATCCAGGACATCGCCGCGACGGCGGAGATCGCGCATCGTTTCGGCGCAATGGTTGTGGCGGACTCCACCGTCGCCACTCCCGTGCACACGCGCCCGCTCGAACTCGGCGTTGATATCGTCATGCACTCGGCGACGAAGTATCTCAACGGGCATTCCGATGTCGTGGCTGGAGCGCTTGTTGCGGCGCAGGCGAGCGAGTTCTGGGACAGGATTCGTGCCGTGCGGTCGTCAGGCGGAGCGGTGCTCGGACCATTCGAAGCGTGGCTTCTCCTTCGGGGGATGCGCACGCTGTTCCTGCGCGTCGAGGCCGCGTCGGCGAACGCGGCGAGGCTCGCCTCTCACCTGCAGGCAAGCAACAGGATCTCGAGCGTCCTGTATCCGGGCCTCCCCGGGCATCCAGGGCACGACATCGCGAGCCGGCAGATGGCTGGTGGCTTCGGGGCGATGTTGTCGGTGCGGCTGGGCGGGGAAGTTTCTGCCCGGGCATTTGCCGGCGCGTTGCGCCTGTTCAAGCAGGCGACCTCGCTGGGTTCCGTGGAGAGTCTTGTCGAGCACCGCGCGAGCGTCGAGGGTCCGCAGACGCTTTGCCCTTCCGACCTCATCAGGCTGTCGGTCGGTATCGAGGATATCGACGACTTGATCGACGACGTCGACCAGGCGCTCGCCGCGTCCTAGCCTGCGGGAATTTCAGGAGCGAGACTGAATGTTCAAGGCAATTCTGGTGACGAAAGATGGCGCGGGATCACGCGCCTCGATTGCCCAACTGGCAGAAAGCGAGCTGCCGAGCGCGGACGTCGAGGTCAACGTCGAGTATTCGACGCTGAACTACAAGGACGCGCTAGCGATAACCGGTCGGGGCCCTGTGGTCCGAAGTTTTCCAATGATCCCGGGAATTGACCTCGCAGGCGTGGTCTGCGCAAGCAATGACGTGAGGTTCAAGCAGGGCGACCGCGTGTTGCTCAACGGGTGGGGCCATGGTGAGGTGTCATGGGGCGGACTCGCCGAGAAGGCACGGCTATCCTCACACGAGCTGATGCATGTACCTGCCGGGATGTCGACCAGGACGGCAATGTGCATCGGCACGGCGGGCTATACCGCGGCGCTTTGCGTGCTCGCGCTCGTGCGGCATGGCGTGAAGCCCGAGGACGGAGAGGTGCTCGTGACCGGCGCTAACGGCGGCGTCGGCGGGTTCTCGGTGGCTCTCCTCGCGTCAAAGGGGTATCGCGTGGTTGCGTCCAGCGGTCGCATCGAGCGGTCTGACCGGTTGCGTGCCCTTGGCGCGAGTGACGTGGTCGATCGCGCCGAGTTGATCAACCCTGGCAAGCCTCTGCAGAAGGAGCGTTGGGCCGGCGCGATTGATAGCGTTGGAAGCCATACACTCGCGAACGCCTGCGCCGCCACGAAGTACCGCGGCATCGTGACAGCCTGTGGGCTTGCACAGGGCATGGATTTTCTCTCGACCGTGGCGCCGTTCATCCTGCGCGCGGTGACCTTGAGTGGGATTGAAAGCTCGCGCGCACCGATGACCGAGCGCGTCGAAGCCTGGAAGATGCTGGTAGACACGCTGTCGCCACAAGCGATCGCGTCCATGACGACCGGCGAAGTCACGCTTGAGGAGTCTTTGGAGGCATCCAGTGCGCTGCTCGACGGCAGAATTCTCGGACGCGTGGTGGTGAAGATCGGCTAATGCGAAGCGACTCGAGGCTGCTTGTGATCGCGGTGAGTAGAGCCAACCGCGAACTCGGGGGCCGCTGGCCTGGCCTCAGGCCGGATTCGGCGCTGGCGTTCCTGCTGCTGGAGCAGCTGGGGCACAAGAAGGTTTCGCTGCTCTCGGATTCCGTGGACGACTGGGGATTCGCGGGGTTGCCGCTCGACAAGGCGGCGACGCCCGCCTCCCAGCGCAAATACCCCGCGACCATCCGCACCGGCCTCGTGACGCGCGATCCTGCCGAGACGACAGGCCTGTACCCGAAGGTCTACATCGCCTCCGGCAAGTCCCTGCCCGCGAAGTTGCCCGAAGGCAAGGTGATCCACGTGCCGTACGCGGACCTCGTGAACGCCAACGGCACCCCCAGGGCCGCCAAGGACATCTGGGAGGCGCTGGTGAAGGCCGGTGTGCCGCGGTACGCGGAGATCATCAGCTTCTCCGACGATCCGGGCGAGGCCGCGCGGTTTCGGGACGACGGAATCGGCTTTCATGCCGGCATTGTGCCGGTTGCGCCCGGGGCCCCGCTGCCCTTTGCGACGGGCGACGTGCCCGGGCGCCGGGACACGATCCGGGGCGACGAGCCGCGGTTCTGTCTAGCACCCCGCCATGCATTTCCCGTTCGCGTCGAACTCCATCGTCTTGCCGCTCAGCGGCACGTGCACCGGGACCTTGGCGGCCTTGATGAACCGGTCGGTCTTCGAATCGGGCACCACCTTGCCGCCCTTGGTGCCGACCTCGTTGGCGTGTGAGGCGATGACCGCAGTGGGCTTGACCAGCTCATTGATCACGTAGGCCGCTTCGGCAGGGCCGGTGGTGAAGCTGTCGCCGATGTTCATCACGGTGAGCCTGGCGGCATAGTGGCCACGAACCACCGTCTGCTGCTCGCCGGTGATGCCGGTGTCGCCCGAAAGGTACGCCACCAGGCCGTTGCTGAACTTGAGCACGTAGCCTGTGGCTTCACCCACGTAACCCGCGATGCCTGCGTCCTTCATGGCCTTGGCCAGGTCGCCGCCGATGTAGTCGGGATCGAGGCCGTTGCTGTGGGAAGCAGGGACAGTTGCGATCCGTACGCCGCCCACCGTCACGCTGCCGCCGAACCGCGCGAGCATCGAGTCCGAGGCCTGGGCCCCGTTCGCACGCAGCTTCGCCGCGAAAAAGGCCTGCATCTCGCTGCCGGTGACAATTTTAGATTTCTTGGCGATCGCGATGTTCAGCGCGCTCGAATTGGGCATCGCGGACACCGTCGCTTCCGGCTTGCCGCATTCGCCGGCGTTGACGTCCTTGATGTGGGCGTTGCCGGCGTGGTCGCCGTGCATGTGGGTCACCAGGACGATATCGATCTTGCCGAGACGTGGATCGTTGGCGCCCGCCACCGTGCGGCCCGGATCGTAGAGGATGCGCGTTCCGTTCGGATCTTCGAAGACCAGCGCCCGGTCCAACGGGCAGAACTCGCCGTCGTGGCTGCCGAGCGGGGTAACTTTTACGTTCTGGGCCAGCGCGGACGGCGCTGCCAACGTCGCGACGCAGGCGAGGGCGAGCCAGCCTGTTGATTGCATTCCCATCGGGGCCTCCAGTGGTGGTGTACGGGATTCGAGGGGCAGTATATGAGATCGGAGTTACGCCTTGCGCAGCAGCGCGGGGTCTAGATCCGGCTCGCGCGCGGCGCGCACCGCCAGCCCCTCCGCCAGGTGGCGGCGTTGAAGCCGTCGGCGATGAAACACCGCTGTGCCGCATCGAGGATGCGCCCGCGCTGGGATTCGGCGTGTGCGGCGGATTTTTCGCTGGGGGCTCGTTCGCGGCTCATCCGCGCTCTTTCCATCCGCCACCCAGCGCCTTGTAGAGGGCCACGCGGTTGGCCTGTTCCTGCAGGCGCGTGGTGACCAGCGCCTGCTGCGCGGCGTACAGCGTACGTTGCGCGTCGAGCAGGATGAGGAAGCTGTCGCGACCGGCCTTGTAGCGCGCCTCCGAAAGCTGGTTGGCTTCGGTTGCGGCCTTCAGCAGCTCTTCCTGCGCCTCGCGTTGCATGGCCAGCGTGCGGCTGAGGGCCAGCGCATCGGCCACCTCGCGGAATCCCGACTGGATCGCCTTTTCGTATTGCGCCAGCGCGATGTCGCGTTCCGCCTTCGCCGCGCCCAGCTGCGCGTTGAGGCGGCCGGCCTGGAAGATCGGGATGTTGATCTGCGGCAGGAAGCTCCATGCAAACGAGCCGCCGCCGAACAGGCCGGAGAGTTCGCTGCTCGCGGTGCCAACCGCCCCGGTGAGTGTGATCGACGGGAAAAAGGCCGCGCGCGCCGCCCCGATGTCCGCGTTCGCCGATCGCAGCAGCTCTTCGGCCTGGCGCACGTCGGGGCGGCGCAGCAGCACTTCCGAAGGCAGGCCCTCGGGGACAGCCTTCAGGCCGGAAACATGCTGCGTGCCAAATCCCGCCGGCAGCCTGGCGCCGTCGATCGGAGCGCCGACCAGCAACTGCAGCGCATTGGTGTCTCTCGCGACCTGGCCTTCGTAACGCGCCGCGTCGGCGCGCGCGGTCTCGACCACGGTGCGCGACTGCGCGAAATCGAGGCGCGAGACGGCGCCCAGCTCGTAGCGCTTCTGGGCGAGGTTGAAACTGGACTCCTGGGTTTGCAGCGTCGCCTGCGAGACGCGCAGCAGCTCGCGATCCGCCGCGAGGGTCAGCCAGGCATTGGCAACCTCGGCAATGAGCGAGAGCTGCGCCGCGCGCCGTGCTTCTTCGGTGGCGAAGTACTGGCGCAACGCCGCATCGGAAAGATTTCTCACACGGCCGAAGAGATCGAGCTCGAAACCGGTGATGCCAACCGAAGCGCCGTAACTCTCGGTCCTGGGCGTGTTGCCGGTGCGCGTCATTTCAACGCCGCCGGTGACCGACGGCAGCTGTGCGGAACGCTGTACGCGATAGATCTCGCGCGCGCGCTCCACATTCAGTATCGCCACGCGCAAGTCGCGATTGTTCTCGAGGGCCCGCGCGATCAGCGCATCCAGGTCGTCGTCGACAAAGAAGTCGCGCCAGCCGATCTCGGCCACCTGGATGGCGGGGACGGAACGGTCCTGCGAAGGGATGGCCGTGGTCGCGGGAATGGGCCACGCCAGGGGCACACCCGGTTTCGCCTTCGGCATCTGCGGTTCGAGGCTCGCGCATCCCGCAAGGGCAAGCGCGAGGACCAGCGCAGGGAGCCTAGTCATTGGCGGGAACTCCATCCGCCGGCATCACGGGCCGCGGGCGCGGCTTGCGGCGCTGCGCGAACTTCATGATCCAGACGAAAAAAAGCGGCACGAAGAAGATGCCGAGGAAGGTGCCGACGAGCATCCCGCCCAGCACCCCGGTGCCGATGGCCTTCTGCGCGCCGGAACCCGCGCCGGTTGCGATGGCCAGCGGCAGCACTCCGAAGCCGAAGGCGAGCGAGGTCATGAGGATCGGGCGCAGGCGGTCGCGTACCGCGGCGAGCGTGGCTTCGACGATCTCCATGCCTTCCTCGTAGTAGTGCTTGGCGAACTGGATGATCAGGATCGCGTTCTTGGCGGACAGTCCCACCGTGGTCAGCATCGCCACCTGGAAATACACGTCGCGCTCCATGCCGCGGAAGGTCGACGCGAGCACGGTGCCCAGGATGCCCAGCGGCACCACCAGGAGGGCCGCAGTCGGCACGCTCCAGCTTTCGTAGAGCGCCGCGAGGCACAGAAACACCACCAGCAGCGAGAGCGTGTAGAGGATCGGTGTTTGCGATCCCGCCTGCCGCTCCTGGTACGAGGTGCCGGTCCACTCCATGCCGAAGCCCTGGGGAAGCGCGGCCACCAGCTTTTCGACTTCCGCCATCGCATCACCGGAGCTCACGCCCTCGGCGGCCTGGCCGTTGAGGTTGATGGCGGCGGTGCCGTTGTAGCGCTCGAGCCGCGGGCTGCCGTATTCCCAGCCGGTCTTCGCGAACGCGGAGAAGGGCACCATCTCGCCCTTGGCATTGCGCACCGACCACTTGTTGAAATCCTCGGGCACCATGCGGAAGGGCGCGTCGGACTGGATCATCACGCGCTTCACCCGGCCGCGATCGATGAAGTCGTCGATGTACTGGCCGCCCCACGCCACCGAGAGCGTGCTGTTCACGTCCGCCATGTCGAGCCCCAGG
>Ga0163153_10003223_pt1 | contig 22146 bp, 18 predicted proteins | sample OliLakLV19MP6IB1_FD_148629 | JGI IMG/M metagenome (GOLD analysis project Ga0163153, IMG submission 148629) | Freshwater microbial mat bacterial communities from Lake Vanda, McMurdo Dry Valleys, Antarctica - Oligotrophic Lake LV.19.MP6.IB-1 | ecosystem: Environmental > Aquatic > Freshwater >...
GGATAGCACACCCGCCCCGACGCCCCTTGTCGTCACTTCCGGGCGCAAGGCCGACGCCACCAGCCTCAATCCCACGTTCAATTTTGCCAGTTTCGTCTCGGGCAAGGCCAACCAGCTGGCCCGGGCCGCGGCGTTGCAGGTGTCCGATCACCCCACCTCCTACAACCCCCTCTTCGTCTATGGCGGCGTGGGCCTGGGCAAGACCCACCTGGTCCAGGCCATCGGCAACCACATCCTGGAGCAGAACCCGGCTGCCAAGATCCGCTATATCCATGCCGAGACCTATGTCTCCGACGTGGTGCGCGCCTACCAGCACAAGGCCTTCGACGAGTTCAAGCGCCATTACCGGTCGCTCGACCTGCTGCTGATCGACGACATCCAGTTCTTCGGCGGCAAGAACCGCACGCAGGAAGAGTTCTTCTATCTCTTCAACACGCTGATCGAGGCACACAAGCAGGTGGTCATCACCTGCGACACGTACCCGAAGGAAATCGCCGGCATCGAGGAGCGCCTCATTTCGCGCTTCGGCTGGGGCCTGACGGTGGCGCTGGAGCCGCCCGAGCTCGAGATGCGGGTGGCCATCCTGCTGGCCAAGGCGCACTCGGTGGGCATGCGCATGGACGAGCAGGTGGCCTTCTTCATCGCCAAGCACATCCGCTCCAACGTCCGCGAGCTGGAAGGCGCGCTGAAGCGCGTGCTGGCCTATTCCAACTTCCACGGGCAGGAGATCTCGCTGACGCTGGCCAAGGAGGCGCTGCGCGACCTGCTGGCGGTGCAGAACCGGCAGATCTCGATCGAGAACATCCAGAAGACGGTGGCCGATTACTACAAGATCCGCATCTCGGACATGTACTCCAAGAAGCGCTCGCGCGCCATCGCCCGGCCGCGCCAGGTGGCCATGGCCTTGGCCAAGGAACTGACCCAGATGTCGCTGCCGGAGATCGGCGGCAACTTCGGCGGCCGCGACCACACCACGGTGCTGCACGCGTGCCGGCAGGTGGCCAAATTGCGCGAATCGTTACCGGCGCTGAACCACGACGTCAACTTTTTGCTGCAGGTGCTGCGCAGCTGAATTCCCCGGTATCCGTATTCCCCGGCATCCGTATTCCCCGGCATCCGTATTCCCCGGTATCCGTATTCCCCGAAATCTCTATTCCCCGAAATCTGTAGGCGAGGCTTCAGCCTCGCTGGTTCAGCGCACGCCTTCCCCGCGAGGCTGAAGCCTCGCCTACAGCGCGTTTACAAGGGGCTGGAATAGTCCTGCTTTCGGCCCATGTTTTCCCTATGAAAATGACCCATTTCGATGTATAATTTCAAGGCTTTGCGCAGGAACGATTGTGGATAAGGCAAGTATTTGCCGCGGCGGCGTAACCGCCCCCAAATCATCCACAAGTCCAACCGCACTTTTCCTGCCTGTTTCATCGCTCCTTAGGTCATGATCCGCAACGCAATTTGTCGCTGATACCGCAAACACGCTCCCTCCTATTAACTGTTCCTAAGTATTCAACAATGCAACTAAAACAGATCGCCCGTGATGCGCTCTTGAAACCGCTGCAGGCGGTTTCCGGCATTGTTGAACGCCGTCACACGCTGCCCATCCTGGCCAACGTGCTGCTCGAGCAACGCGAGGGCCGGCTCTACGTCACGGCCACTGATCTGGAGATGCAGATCACCGCCTACAGCCTGCTCGACGGCAAGGACGGCCAGGCGGTCACCGTCGGCGCGCGCAAGCTGCAGGATCTCCTGCGCGCATTGCCCGACGACGCGTCGCTCAACGTCGATGCGGCCAGCAACAAGATGACGGTCAAGGCCGGGCGCTCGCGCTTCAACCTGCAGACGCTGCCGGCCGCAGATTACCCGCGCATCAGCCTCGGCACGGAACAATTGCAAACGCTGTCGCTGCCGCAAAAGGACCTGCGCTCGCTCTTCAAGCTGGCCGAGTTCGCGATGGCGCAGCAGGACATCCGCTACTACCTGAACGGCATGCTGCTGGTCGTCGACAACGGCACGCTGCAGGCCGTGGCCACCGATGGCCACCGGCTGTCGTGGGCCAGCATCCCGGTCAGCGGCGAATACTCGCGGCAGGAAGTCATCCTGCCGCGCAAGACGGTGCTGGAATTGGGCAAGTTGCTCGAAGACAGCGACAACCCGGTCACGCTCGACATCCTCGGCAACCAGGTGCGCTTCCGCTTCGCGAATGTGGAGCTCGTATCGAAAGTGGTCGACGGCAAGTTCCCGGATTTCAACCGCGTGATCCCGGTGGGCCACGTGAAGGAATTCGAGCTCCCGCGCGTTGAAATGCTGGCCGCACTCGACCGCGCCGCCATCCTGTCGAACGAAAAATTCCGCGGCGTGCGCATCGTCCTCGATACCAATCAACTCAAGATCATCTGCACGAACAGCGAGCAGGAAGAAGCCGAGGAAGAGCTCGAGATCGCCTACACGGGCGATGCGCTCGACATCGGCTTCAACATCACCTACCTGCTCGACGCGTTGCGCAACCTAACGGTGGAGCGCGTGCGCTTTGCCTTTGGCGACGCCAATTCCAGCGCCCTCATCACAATGCCCGGCCGCGACGATTACAAGTACGTCGTGATGCCGATGCGCATCTGAAAAAAGGGGCCAGGCTCAATTCAGTAAAACTACTGCTTGGCTTGCGCCTTACCAGATTGAGCCTGGCCCCTTTTTTGGAATGGATAACAACACGCAATGACCCAAGCACAACCGAAGCCGCAACCGCAACCCGCCGGACCCGATTACGATTCATCAAGCATCAAGATTCTGAAAGGTCTCGATGCCGTGCGGAAGCGCCCGGGCATGTACATCGGTGACACTTCGGATGGCACCGGTCTGCATCACATGGTGTTCGAGGTGCTGGACAACGCCATCGACGAAGCACTCGCGGGTATCTGCGACGACATCAAGGTCATCATCCACGCGGACAATTCGGTGTCGGTGCTGGACAACGGCCGCGGCATCCCCACCGGCATCAAGGACGACGACGAGCTGAAGCGTTCGGCCGCGGAAATCGTCATGACTGAGTTGCACGCCGGCGGCAAGTTCGACAACAACAGCTACAAGGTGTCCGGCGGCCTGCACGGCGTGGGCGTGTCGGTGGTCAACGCACTGTCCGAGTGGCTGAAGTTGAAGATCTGGCGCGATGGCAAGTTTCACCAGATGGAGTTCCGTCGCGGCGAGCCGGTGGCGCCACTGGCACTCGTGGGTCCGTCGGACCGGCGCGGAACCGAAGTTCATTTCATGGCCTCAACGCAGACGTTCACCAACGTCGAGTTCCACTTCGAGATCCTGGCCAAGCGCATCCGTGAGTTGAGCTTCCTCAACAACGGCACCAAGATCGAGCTGATCGACCAGCGCGATGGCAAGACCGAGAATTTCGAGTACTCCGGCGGCGTCAAGGGCTTCGTCGAGTACATGAACCGCGCGAAGTCGGTGTTGCATCCCAAGGTGTTCAACGCCAGCGGCGAAAAGGATGGCGTCATCGTCGAGATGGCCATGCAGTGGAACGACTCATACACCGAGAACGTCCAGTGCTTCACCAACAACATTCCGCAGCGCGACGGCGGCACGCACTTGACGGGTCTCCGCCAGGCGATGACGCGCACGCTCAACAGCTACATCGAGAAGGAAGAGATCGCCAAGAAGGCCAAGGTCGAGACCACCGGCGACGACATGCGCGAAGGTTTGGCGTGCGTGCTGTCGGTGAAGGTGCCCGAGCCCAAGTTCAGCTCGCAGACCAAGGACAAGCTCGTCTCGTCCGAAGTGCAGCCGATCGTGCAGGAAGTGGTGTCGGCCAAGTTGTCCGAGTTCCTGCTCGAAAACCCGATCGATGCCAAGATCATCTGCGGCAAGATCGTCGATGCCGCCCGGGCGCGCGAAGCGGCGCGCAAGGCGCGTGAACTCACGCGCCGCAAGGGCGTGCTCGACGGCATGGGTCTCCCCGGCAAGCTCGCTGATTGCCAGGAACGCGATCCCTCGCTATGCGAGCTCTACCTCGTCGAGGGTGATTCAGCCGGCGGCTCGGCCAAGCAGGGCCGTGATCGCAAGTTCCAGGCGATCCTGCCGTTGCGCGGCAAGATTCTCAACGTCGAACGTGCGCGCGTGGAAAAGGTGTTGGGCTCTCAAGAAATCGTCACGCTGATCACCGCACTTGGCGCGGGCTTTGGCCGGCCGTCCGAAGACAAGGAAGACAAGGACGCCTTCAACGCCGACAAGCTGCGCTATCACCGCATCATCATCATGACCGACGCCGACGTCGACGGCTCGCACATCCGCACGCTGCTGCTCACGTTCTTCTATCGGCAGATGCCGGTGCTGATGGAAAGAGGCTACATCTACATCGCCCAGCCGCCGCTGTACAAGGCCAAGCAGGGCAAGGAAGAGGTGTATCTCAAGGACGATCACGAACTGAAGCAGCATCTGCTCAAATTCGCGTTGAAGGGTGCGGAATTGATTCCCGGCACCGGTCGTCCGGCGTTGGCCACCGAAACGTTTGCCAACATCGCGCGCGAGTTCCTGTTGGCCGAAGCCGTCATCGATCGCCTGTCCCGTGCGATCGATCCGGCCGCGCTGCACGCGATGCTGAACGGCGCGCGCGTGGACCTGACCGACGAAGCCACGGCGCTCGTCAGCGCCAGCGCGCTGCAGGTCGCCATCGGCAACCCGGAAGTGACCGTCGAGGCCCGCTACGATGCCGCGACGGAAAGCCGCCGCCTGGTGGTCAAGCGCGTGCATCACGGCACCCCGCACGTCACCGGCATCGACGGCGATTTCCTCGCCACCGGGGATGCCGCGCAGATCCGCGCCGCCGCCGATGTGCTGCAAGGCATCGTGCACGCCGGCGCCGTGATCAAGCGAGGCGACAAGCAGCAGGCCGTCAAGACGTTCAAGGACGCGCTCGACTGGCTGCTGAACGAGGCCCGCAACAGCACCGGCATCCAACGTTACAAGGGCCTGGGCGAAATGAATCCGGGCCAGTTGTGGGAAACCACGATGGACCCGAAGGTGCGCCGCTTGCTGCGCGTGCAGATCGAGGACGCCATTGCGGCGGAAGACATTTTCTCGAAGCTGATGGGCGAGGATGTGGAACCACGCCGGCATTTCATCGAGAGCAATGCACTTGGAGTGCGCAACCTCGACGTTTGACATTCTCGCCAGGGTGGGCGGCGCAAGGTTGGCTAGGTAAGGACCTGCAGCCTTACAGCTCCACTCCCAGCTCCTTGCCAAGCCGTTGGAGTTCTGCGACGGTGTTCTTGGGCAGGTCGAGCCCGGCCTTCCTCAGGGTCGCATCGCTGCGCGCTTCCCTCTCCCCAGGGTAGAAGATTTCCTCGGCTCCTTTGGCAAGCGGCACGGCCTTGAGCTCCGTGATGAATCTCTCCATGCGCGAATTAAAATCGGCCAGCGGCTGGAACGCGTCGATGTGGAACGCGATGAAAAAGTGCCCGGCGCCGCTCTTCAGGCCAGCCTTGTAGGGGCCGTTCACGGCGGACAGAAATTCGCTACCCGACAGCACGCCTGAGAGCATGTCGACCACCACCGCAATCGCATAGCCCTTGTGCCCGGCCATCGGCAGGATGATGCCGTCGATCGCGGCCTGGGCGTCGATGGTGGGCTCGCCGTCCTCGTTCAGCGCCCATCCTTCTGGGATGGCTTCACGGCGCTGGCGCGCAAGATAGATCTTCCCGCGCGCCACAGTTGTGTTCGCGATGTCCATCATGAGCGGGGGCCGCGCGCCCGCCGGTGCGGAAACCGACCAGGGATTCGTGCCGATGAGCTTGCGGCGCCCGCCCCACGGCGCAAGGGCCGGGCCGCCGTTGGTCATGAGCATCATGATGCAACCCTCGTCGGCCGCCATGCGCGTGTAATACATGCAAGTGCCAAAATGGTTCGAATTCCGCACGGCCACGGAGGCGACTCCATGCGCCTTCGCGCGGCGAATCGCATCCTGCGCCGCGCGCTTCGCCACGACTTGGCCCACGCCATCCTGGCCATCGATGACGGCCACCGCCCCCGCATCCACGACGGATCGGTGCTCGGTCACCGCTCTCATCGCGCCCGTTTTCAGGCGTGCGAGGTACCACCCGGTGCGTAAAACACCGTGCGACTGGTGGCCCCATAGATCTGCCTGCACAAGCGAATCGGCCACTAGGTCCGCATCCTCCGCGGGAACACCGGCCCGTTGGTAGAGCTTTGAAACAAAGCGCGTGAGGCGCCCATGCTCCATGAATTCGTTACTCCTCGAAAGTCGGCTTGTGCGTCGCGGGTGGTTCAACGGGGTTCAAAATGTGGTTTCTTCAGTTGCGTCTGCCAAGTTGCCGCCCAAGGTGATCGCGCCCTGCCACATCCAGGCAGATCGGTGACCGTGTGAAAGCCGTCCCCACGCCGCGCCATGGCGGCACGCGCGGAGGTCTGACTACCAGGGGATGCGCTGATCGAAGACGACGTCCGAAGCGGGCGGGGCGAGGATGTCCGCGGGATTAGACCGGACAGTGGAGGTACGGACCGATTTTTCATTGAAGGATCCCTGCTTGCCCTATCCCTTCAACAATCCGGCGGCGAGAAATCCGCCATCAACGGCGAGAATCTGACCCGTAACATACTCGGCCTCTGGCGACGCAAAAAACAGCGCAGCGGCGGCGACTTCTTCGCCCTGCGCATACCGGGCGACTGGCAGGACGCTTAGCCATGCGCGCCGGCGTGACGGCGAATGATTCGCGCGTGAATGCGGGGTGTCCACCGGACCTGGCGCGATGGCGTTGACACGAACACCGCGTTCCGCCAATTCCACCGCGAGCACCCGGGTGAGCGCATCGAGGCCACCCTTCGACGCCGCGTAGGCTGAACGGTTGCTGCTCCCGCGCTGCCCGGAGTGCGACGAAACATTGACGATCCGCCGCACGCCGGCGCCGGTGAACATCGGCAACACTGCTTGCGCACACAGGAACGCACCGGTGAGATTAACTTCCAGAACACGCCGCCACTGCTCCAGCGTCGTATCCGCAAACGGTTGCGCCAACGTAATTCCAGCGTTGTTGACCAGCACCTGCACGCTACTGTGCCGGCGCGCAATGCCCTTGAACGCCCGACTCACCGACACAGGCTTGCCTACGTCGATCACACCCGTTTCCAATCCCGTTAGACCTTCCGCTGCGCAGGCCGCCGCCACCCGTGCCAACTCGTCGCGATCGAGGTCCAGGCCGACGACCGTGTCGCCAAGCATGAGGAAACCCCGGGCAATCGCCAGCCCGATGCCACGCGCCGCACCGGTGACGATCACCACACGGCCGGTATGAGCCGGAGGTTTGCCAGCGACACTTGTGGCCTTGCGCCGCGCGCTCACTGGTGGTCTCCGAACAGGCGCAGGCCCGGCACGTCGAGCGTCGCAGTGAGGATGCTGCCGGACTCTGACTCGGTCATGAATAGGGTCCGGCGATCCGTCCCCCCGTAGGCGACATTCGAGATCATGACCCCGGCGCAGGATTCGATGCGCGCTAGCGGTTCGCCGCGGCTGCTGAACAACCAGGCGCATCCAAGTCCGATGTGCGCGACGGCATACGAACCGTCGACACCCATCGCCATGCCATCCGGCCCCGTTCCTCCCGACAGCTGTACCGCCAGGCCGACCCGTGTAATTCCGCCGCCGGGCATCAGGGTCAAAGGCACGCGCCAGATGGCGTTGGCGCGCGTGACCGCCAGCAGCAAAACGCTCTCGTCCGGCGTCAATGCCAGTCCGTTCGGACTCGGGATGTTGACGAGCAGGCATTCGAGGCGCCCGTCAGCGCGCAGGCAATACAGGGATCCGTCCGGATTCTGCAGGCCTGATTCGCCCTGGTCGGTGAAATAGAGATCTCCGTTCGACGCGAACAGCAGATCGTTGAGCCCTATGAAACGCTGGAGACGTGGACGATCGAGCAGGGTCGACACGACGCCGCTGGCCGGGTCGAGAACGAGCAGGCCACGCGCATGGTCGGCGATGAACAATCGGCCGTCGCGATGGAAGGCCAGGCCATTGGGCTCGCCGTCGTAGTCCGCCACGACGTCGATTCGGCCCTCCGGCGAGAGCCGCAGGATCCGTCCCCAGGCAACGTCGACGAAATACAGCGTGCCGTCCCGCGCAAAGGCCGGACCCTCGAGGAAGCTATCGCGATACGGCCCAGGCCGCGTGTATGTCCGATCGCGGATGCGCAACGCCTTGGGCAAGGCGGCAAACACGTTGGTCGGGATTACCGGGGGGGCGGCGAACATTTGAATGGCCTTGCAGTCGACGGGCGAGGGGCGCGATCCGGAATTCTAGTATCGACACGAGGCGGCTGCATCATCGTGCCGCCGATTGCTAGATCCTGACACCGCTCTTGAGCGCATTCCAGATCTCGGCGCGCAATTCCACGAAGCGCGGGTCACCCTTGATGTCCTCGGTCCGGGGCCTGCCAAAGGGAATCTCGATCATCCGATCCAATGTCAGCGGCCGCGGCGTGAATACGGCGACCCGGTCGGCCAGATAAATGGCCTCCTCGATGCTGTGCGTCACGAACAGCACGGTCTTGCGCTCGCGACTCCATATCGCCAGCAGCTCGTCCTGCAACAGGTCGCGCGTCTGCACGTCGAGCGCGCCAAACGGCTCGTCCATCAGCAGGATCTCCGGCTTTATCGCCAGTGCCCGTGCGATGCCGACGCGCTGCTGCATCCCCCCGGAAAGCTGGTGCGGCAGTGAATTCTCGAAGCCGTTCAGGCCGACGAGCTCGATATAGTGGCTGGCGATTTCCCGGCGCTCCTCGCGCGATCGTCCCGCGACCTCAAGGCCGAACTCGACGTTGCCTCGTACCGTACGCCAGGGAAACAGGTCGAAGGACTGGAAAACCATCGCCCGTCCCTCGCCCCCCTCGACGCCGGTGACGTCGCGACCGTCGAGGATGATCGCCCCCTCGTCGCAGGGGACGAGTCCGTCGACGATCCGGAGCAGCGTCGATTTTCCGCAGCCGCTGGGACCGACCACCGCGAGAAACTCGAGGTCGCGCACGTCCAGCGAGAGATCGCGGATGACCGGGATCCGTTCGTGCGGCCCCCGCGGATAGCTCTTGGATACGTTGCGCAATTCGAGCTTGTTGGAACTGGCCATGCGATCGGTCCCTGAAGAAAATCTAGCCGAGGCTCGCCAGCGCCTGCTGCGCGTAGCGGGGTTCGATGGCCTTGGACAAATCCACCGTGCCCGCAATCGCGCCGGCGGCCTTGTATACCGGCAGCAAGGCCTCGAAGACTTTTGTTGTCATCGCCTGTCCTGGGGGCCAGGAATTCACGTCCTTGGCAAGGGCCTCCCAGATTGCCCGTAGTTCGCTCTCAGGCGCGGCGATGAGCTCCTTGGAGGTCGAGTACTTGCGGCACATCTGCGCAAACCAGGGAAAGTCCTGATGCGTGCGCCGGAAGGCCATGATCGTGGCCTTGTTCAGGTCGACGATGAGCTTCTGGTTTTCCGGCTTCTTCAGCCATTCGCCGCCGACCATCCAGACTTCGCCGATGAAGGCGTCGTACTCCTTTGCGGGCTCGACCAGGATCTTGTAGTTACCCTGCTTGACGAGCTGGCGCGCCTGATCGACGTGCGCGGGGATGCCGTCCACCTTTCCTGCGAGCAGCGCCTTCGTGCGCGCGCCGGAGCCTCCGATCTCGACCACTGTCATCTTGCTCTGGTCGATGTTCTGCTTGAGCAAGGGCCCGACGATGAGCACGTGGGTGAAATCGCCCTTGGAATTGACGGCGATCGTCACATCCTGGCGTTCCAGGTCCTTCAGCGTCTTGATCTTGTCGGCGTTCACCACGAAGACCAGGCTGGTGTTCATGAACGCATAGCCGACGATCTTCAGGTCGGCCCCGGCTTCGACGGCACGCAGCGCGCCGATCGGATCGCTCGCGCCGACTTCCACTGTGCCCGAAAGAATGGATTGGGTGATGATGCGCAGCGAGTTCACCCGCTTGACGTCGGGCACACCGTAGCCCGGAAACGTCGGCAGGATCTCGTTCAGCGCCGCCATGTATGGAATATGCACGCCGAGTGCGTTCGCCGAGATGTTCGCGGTGAACACCCTGGGCGCCTGCCCGAATGCCGGCCTTCCCAAAGTTGCCATTGCCGCTCCCGCGGCGATTCCCCTGAGGGCATTGCGTCGTGTGACCATCATCGTCCTCCTTGCGGTTGGACGCCTGCTCGCGCGATCAGCGCAACGAGAGGCGTTGGTTGTACCACGGAGCCAGCCAGTCGCCGGCCAATCGCAACAGCTGATTGGCGCCGATGCTGAACAGCATGAGTGTCATGAGCAAACCCAGAAGCGGCGCGGTCGACAGGTCGAGTCCGCTCTGGTAGATGAGTCCACCGTAGCCGAGAATGATGAACATCTCGGCGACGACCATGGCGCGGATCGCATGAACGAGCCCGATGCGCACGCCGGTGACGATGTACGGATACAACGCCGGCAGCAGCACCATCCGGAACATCTGCATCGAACTCGCGGAGAACGCTCGGCCGACGTCGAGCAACCGAGGTTCGACGCCCCGCGCGCCGTTGTACGTAGTCAACACGATGTAACCGACCGACGCCGTGAATACGACTGCTGCGCGAAACCAGAAGCCCGTGCCGAGCAGCAAAATGTATAGGGGCACCACTGCGGCCACCGAGGTCACCATCAACATGCTCACCCAGGGATGGACGATCGCGTCGATCTGTCTGACTCTTCCCATCGCCGCCCCTGCCGGTATGCCGATGAGACAGGCGAAGGTGAAGCCGACGGCCATCTGCCGCAGTGATCCCGCGAGTTCACGCAGCATGGCGCCATCGCGAAGCAATTCCACATAGGCGACTGCAACTGCTGTCGGTGGCGCGAGCAGCGCATCGCCGAGGATCCGGCCCGCGATCTCCCACACCGTCAGGGCGAGAAAGATCCCGAGGGCTTGAAGTGAGAATCGTTGCGTGCGGGACATGGTCATGATTGCAGATGCCAAGGCAACATGCGCGATTCGAGGCGTTTCAGCGCGCCCTGTGTGCCGAGCCCCACGGCGCAAAGAATGACGATGACCGCGAGGATGCCGGCGCTGTCGAACCGCGCGGCGCTGTCCTGCATGTACTTGCCCAAGTAAACCGTGGCCATGAACAACTCGGCGGTGATCATCGCGTTAACCGCCCGCGCCAGGCCGATGCGCATGGCCGTGAACAGAAAGGGCATGCTGGCGGGCAGCAGGATCAAGCGCAGCCGCTGCCAGCCCCGGATGCCGAAGGATCGCCCCACCTGAAGCAGCGAAGGGTCAATGTTGCGAGCGCCGGCCGCCACCGTGACCAGGATGTCGAACACGCACATCACGAATACCAGTGCAGTCCTGCCCTCGAAAAACAAGCCGAACCAGATGATGAGGAAAGGTACGAAGGCCACCGTCGGGATGGCGTAGATCGCATTGACCACCGGGTCCAGCATGACAAAGGCCTTCTCGTTCCGGCCCATCAGGAAGCCCAAAGGCACTGCGACCAGAAGAGCCAGCACGAAGCCGAGCGTCATGTGGCCAAGCGAGTGGGCAAGCGCCAGTGGAAGCTTCAAATTGATCGAGTCATCGACCAGGCGTAGCAGCGTCGCCAGCGGCGACGCGAAGACCACGCCCGGGAGCTGACGCGAAACGAGTTCCCATACGAGAACGCCGGCCGCGAGCGAGAGCACGTACGACAGGCCGGGTCGCTGCGACCAGCCCGACCCGCGCGCAGGCTTGGCCGACGCGGGCACCACCCGCCCGGGCGCCGCGCCCGACGGCGTGTGGTCCTTTCGATCGATTGCTTTATTTGCCGACATAAGCCAAAATCTCCCGCGTCGACCAAAGATTGTCTTAAGCTTGGAAATAAGTCAACCCGTCGCAATCGATTTCTTCCCATGTTGCGCGAGCGGGCTCCGCGCGGAGTACGTGAGTGCGACGAGCAGGCGGGTCCGAGTCCGTGGCGAAATCCGGGGCGAATGCTGGATAGCGCAACGTTGCACATAGGCAAGAACAGAGGATTTCGAGTGGCAGCAACGACATGAGGACGACGGTCAATCAACTGCAGATCCGCCTGGCGCAGAACATCCTGAACCATGTTCGCGTGTCCGGTCTCGCCGCCGGCCATCACCTGACCGAAAAGTCCCTGCAGGGTCTCCTCGGCACTTCGCGCCCGCCGATTCGCGCCGCGTTGTCGCACTTGGCGGAGCGCGGGTTGGTAGAACAACGCCCGAACCGAGGCTTCTTCCTCGCCGGCGCAGCCCTCGATCAGCAGCCCGATCCCGTCGTCGCGCCCGGCGAAGACGATCGCACCTATCTCGCGATCACCGGTGATCGACTCGCGCGCGCGCTGCCGGACATCGTCGCCGAGAGCGAACTGATGCGCCGCTACGACATCCCCAGGGATCGCCTGCGACGAATCCTGATGCGCGGCGCTGGCGAAGGCTGGATCGAGCGCCGCGGCGGCCGCGGCTGGTCGTTTCTGCCGATGATGGATTCGGTGGACGCCTATCGCGAAACCTATGAATTGCGGCACATCATCGAACCGGCGGGCATGTTGTGCGACGGCTATCGACCCGATTCCACCGTCTTTGCCCGCCTGCACGCGCAGCAGCAGTTCGTGCTCGACCAGGGCTACCGGACCCTCGGCTATGCCGAACTCTTCGACATCAATCGCCAGTTTCACGAAGCGATCGCCGCGCTGTCCGGCAACCGTTTTCTGCTGCAGACCCTCGTGCGCCAGAACCAGCTGCGCCGGCTCATCGAGTATCGGCAGGTGCTTGACCGCAATCGTCTGCGCCGGCAATGCCGTGAGCATCTTGGCATTCTCGGCCAACTGGAGCTCGGCGACCGGGTGCGAGCCGCCGCGATGATGAGCGATCACCTGCGCAAGGCGCAGAAGAAGAAAGCCGATCCGATAGCCTTCGCCGCCCTTCTGCAACGCTCGACCGGCCCATCCCAATGACAAAGCCTGCGCATCAAGACCATGGAGAACCATGAAACTCGCAATTCTTCCCGGGGATGACATCGGACCCGAAATCGTAGACGCGACGCTGACGGCGCTGGCCGCGGCCGACCGGCGCTTCGGACTTGATCTTCAGTTCGACCCGCATGAGGTCGGCATGGCCTCGCACCGGCGCAACGGGACGACACTCCCGGAGCGGGTGATCGAGGCAGCGATCGCCGCCGATGGCGTGGTACTCGGCCCCGCCGGCATGACGGCCTATCCCCCGATCGCCGAAGGGGGTGTCAACATACCCGGCACGATTCGCAAGCGGCTCGACCTCTACGCCAACATCCGGCCCGCCCGCTCGAGGCAAGGCCTGCCCAAGGCCCTGCAGGGTATGGACTGCGTGATCGTGCGCGAGAACACGGAGGGCTTCTACGCCGATCGCAACCTGTTCGCGGGCTCGGGCGAGTTCATGCCGACCCCGGACTGCGCGATGTCGGTGCGCCGGATCACGGCCAAGGCGTCGCGACGCATCGCCGGCGTTGCATTCGCGATGGCTGAGAGGCGAAGCAACCGGGTAACCGTCGTTGGCAAGCGGCATGTGCTGCAGATGACCGACGGTCTGTTCGTCCGCGAGGTTGAAGCCGAAGCTGCCGCGCACCCGGGCGTTATGCTGCGTGAGGTCGATGTGGATGCGATGGCCGCGGAACTGTATCTTGCCCCCGAGAAACATGATGTCATCCTGACCACGAACATGTTCGGCGACATCCTCTCCAACCAGGCCGTCGCTCAGTCCGGCGGGCTAGGACTTGCGGCAGCACTCAACGTCGGCGACAACCATGCGGCAGCGAACGCAGGGCATGGCTCGGCACCCGACATCGCGGGTCGAGGGATCGCGAACCCGGTCGGGCTCATCCTTTCCGCCGCGATGCTCATGCGGTGGTGGAGCGAAAGAAGTACGAACACGGCGTATTTGGCAGCCGCTGAGGCGATCGAGGCCTCGGTTGACGAGGCACTGAAGAGCCAGGAACTGCGTACCACCGACCTGGCCGGCTCGGGATCGACTCGCTCCTTCGCCGACGCGGTTGCCGCGCGCCTCTGATTCACGAAATCTGCCTTTCGCGGAGACAGCGACATGCCGAAGTTCTGCGCCCATCTCGGTTACCAATTTACCGAGGTTCCCTTGGCGGACAGGTTCGGCGCAGCCGCCGATGCGGGATTCATCGCCATCGAGCATCCCGCTCCTTATTCAGTTCCCGCCATCGAACTGGCCGGGCACCTGAAAGCGCGGGGACTCGCCTGGATCCAGTTCGCCCTGCCGATGGGCAATAGCGCGGCGGGAGAGAAGGGCATCGTGTGCCATCCCGGGCGGGAGACCGAGATCGAACAGGGACTGGAGCGCGCGATCGACTATGCCGAATCGCTTTCCTGCACACGTATTCATGCCATGCCCGGAATCGTGCCGAAAACCGTCTCGCGCGAGGCGGCCGTTGCCACCTACACGAACAATCTTCGATTCATCGCCGACCGGGCAGCGCAACGCGGATTCGAAGTCCTGGTCGAGAGCATCAACAGTATCGATGTGCCCGGCTATCTCGTGGACCGCCCGTCCTTGGCACTGACCATCATCGAGAACTGCGCGCGACCCAACGTTCGCCTGCTACTCGACACCTACCATGCAACGACGATGCGCGAGGATCCCGTCGAGATCATTCGCGCACACGCGCGGACCATTGGTCATGTTCAGGTCGCTGACTTTCCGGGGCGCCATGAGCCAGGCACGGGCGTCATCCCTTTCGTCGAGGTCTTCGCCTCGCTGGATGGCGAAGGCTATGCCGGTTGGGTGGGCTGCGAGTACATACCAGCCGGTCGTACCGAGGACGGCCTAGGCTGGCTGACCCCGTATCGGTCTTCCCAACAGCAATGACGCTCGCGCGGTCAAAAACATGCGCGAGCAGGAACGGACATCCGCCGTTGCCTCGACCAGCATTCGGCGCCGTGGCCCCAAGGGCAATGACAGCGTGAATTCGATTAATCCAATCGATAGAACCGCGCCGAATTGTCGTGAAACAGCCCGCGACGATCGCGTACGCCGAAGCCCGTCGTCATGCGCTTGAAGTCGTCGAACATCGTTCTAAAGCTCACACGCAGTCCATCGACCGGAGAATTCGACGCGAACATGCAGCGTTCGGCCCCGAAGATGCCGATGGCCTCCAGCACGATGGCGCAATTTTCTTCATAGTTCCACGCGCCGTCGAGCAGGCAAAGGCACGATAACTTGCAGTAGCAGTTGTCACACGCGGCAAGCTTGCGCATCCCGGCACGCCACATCGCAAGCCCCGCCGCAGAGCGGTCCCACGGGAAGCCCGTGTGATTGAGGACCACCGCGATGCCGGGATGCGCGCGGACCACCTCGGCCGCCTCCTCAAGATGCCAGGTCGGGACGCGCAGATCCCAGGACAGGCCAAAGGATTCGAGCCGCCGGAAACCTTCGATCCAGCGCGGGTCCTGCATCGTCCCGGTCAACTCGGTGGGCCGTGCATCCGGGGTCTTGCGCGTCACCGGCTTGGAACGGATGCCACGCACCAGCGGAAAGGCGGCTTGTTGCGCCAAGACGTCGCTCGCATCGTTTGTATGGAACCACGCGTGAGCCACAATCGCATTGGGCAGACCATCCGATGCGTTCAGCGCAGTCAGCCAGCGGGTTTCCGCCACTTGCTGGTCGCGTCTGCATTCGGCTTCCACATGCACGGTGCCAACGACATGATGCCCCACCGCGTCGCGCCGGTAGTCGTCCGGCAGGTAGTCGCGCATGAGGGGCGATTGGTCGCCGAGGAAGTGCGGCTCCGGTACTTCGTCTTGTAGCCAGGGGTAGTGCAACGGCCCGCGCGTCAGGTCCCACAGATGGTGATGTGCGTCGATGATGGGCAGATCGTCCATCGGTGCGGTCTAGCGAAAAAACTGGCGATCCTGCTCGTCGCGCAGTCGCCAGAGCGTTGCGTCGGCCGGGGTGACGAGGTGTTCGCGCCGCAGGGTCTCTCCAGCGGCGACATCCATGCGCAATACGTGGCCCGCCGCCATGTAATACGGAATGGGTGCGGTCGCGTGTACGGGTTGCGCCTGCTGCAAGCACGGCTCCACGCCGGCGATGGCGTGCCGCTCGCCCAAGTCGAGCCGCGTGCCGCGCGCCAGCGGCCGGATCGCCCGCGCGACCAGGTCGATATGCGGTGTCAGTAATCCGGATGGTTTGCCGAACGCAACGGCGGCGAGCATTGAGATTGGAGCTTCGATACCGAGCAGGTGCACCGGGTTGTGCAGAAGTGCGCAACGCAAATCGTCGCTGGTCGGAATGCCCTTTCCGCGCAACACCTTCCAGGTGGCGGGGTCGTCGCAGCGCACCACTGCGAATACGCCACCGGCAAAACTCAGCTCGTCCGGACGACGCAGGCAGTTGAAGATGTCGAGGACACCCATCGTTTCCAGCATGCCGCCTTCTTCGCGAGGACGCAGCAGCGCTGGCAGTTCGAGTGTGCGCGCAATCGGCGCGTGCAGGGTTGGCTTGTCTGGCCGCAGGCCGGTGGCGTTGGCGATGATGCCCAGTTCGCACAAGTCCGGCACGGTGCTGCGTGGCCACAGTGTCAGAAGTTCCGACCGCTGCTGCACACACGCCAGCAGCTCCTCGTCCGGAACTGACCAAAGCGCCCGCATGGTGGGCACCACCATCGATCGCCCGATGGCGGTGACGCTTGCGTTGTTCGGATCGAACACGAAGTCGTATTCGCTGGCCTTGCCTGCACATACGATTTCAAGGCCGAGCGTTCGCGCCCAGGTCACCAGACCGATCGCGAGACTCGGCTGGTCGCCATCGACTGCGGTGCAGAGCACGCCGGCACTCGCAGCCCTGGCTTGTAGCACCGGTCCGATAACCGAGTCGCATTCCTTGCTGACCATGGCAACGTGCTTGCCATTGGCAATGGCAAGCGCTGCCACCTGCGCCGCCGATTCGGGCGTGCCGGTCGCCTCCACGATGAAATCGAGCGGCAACTGGGCGAGCACCCCCGCGTCAGTGGTGGCAACGAACTGCATGCGCTCGCAGGCCGCGAGCGCCTGGCCGGCGGTCTCGCATCGAGCGATGCGATCCTCGGGATAGCCCGCCTGCAGCGCCGCGCTGACGACGCGCGCCAGGTTGGAGTCGGCGGCGGCAACGACGCGCAACCCCCTGGCGCGGGCCGAGCGGAACAGGAACGAAGTCCCGAATTCACCCACGCCAACCAGGCCGGCGGTAAGCGGCGCCCCGTCGGCCCTGTGCAGAATCGCCTCGTAGTCCATCAACCTATCCTGTTCATGCTGCGCGAGGTGGGCGCCGCAGGATGCGCACGGGGCGGCAGGCGTTGGCCTCCAGCTCCTCCCGCACCAGTTCGCGTGTCACTCGCCAACCGTTGCGCAAATGCGAATGCAACAACTGGCGCAGTAGCGCCCCGTCGCGCTCCCGCAACGCCTGCAGGAAATGTTCGTGTTCCGCCAAGGCCTGTTCCCAGCGCTCCGTCTCGCGATTGCCGACAAAACGATAGCGGCGAATGCGGGAAAGGAGTGAATGATAGATCGTGCTGGCCACGGGATTGTCCGCAGCATCGACGAGCGCTTCGTGAATCTCCTGATTGAGCTTGAAGTAGCCCATGAGATCGCCACTCTCGCGTCGTGCAACCATCTGTCGATGCAGGTCTTCGATGGTGCTGAGTTTCGCCTCGGTCAGGCGTTCGCAGGCGGCGGTCGCGGCCATGCCTTCGAGTGCGTCGATCACGCGCACCACGTCCTCCACGTCCTTCAGTGTAAGTGCGGCGACGACCGCACCGCGATTGGGCAGCAGAGTCACCAGTCCTTCCGAGGCCAGCGCCTTGAGCGCTTCGCGCAAGGGCGTGCGGGAGATGCCGAAGCTCTCGCAGAGTGTCCGCTCGGGGATGTGCGTCCCGGGCGCCAGCTCGCCCTCGACGATCATGTCGCGGAGCCGCGCGAGCACTTCTTCGTGCACCGGGCGCCTGGGCGTCGTGCCGGCGGAGAGAGTTTGGCGGGAAATATTCAGCATAGTGCATGCAGTATTGGCCGAGAAGGGTGAATTTAACCACAAAAATGGTTGACTGGGTCATTATTTGTATGCAAAATTATCCCTACCCATCATTCGACCGGGTACGGAGGACGCCATGCAAATTCGCCATTTGATCGCCGCCACAGGATGGTTCGCCCTTGCCGCCACCGTGGGCGCCCAGACCACGCTCAAGCTCGCGCACACGCAATCGACCACAGACACTCATCACCAGGCGGCGCTTTACTTCGCCGACGAAGTGAAGAAACGGACCAATGGGGAGGTGGTGATCTCGGTTCATCCGTCGGGCGAGCTGGGCAATGACGCGGCGACCCTTGAGGGGGTGCGCCTCGGCACCATCGACATAGGAATCACCGGCAACCCATTCTTCACGCGCTTCGACAAGAAATTGAATGCGCTGGACCTGCCGTATCTCTTCGTCGACCACGGTCACGTCTATCGGGTGGTCGATGGCGACATCGGTAAGCAGTTGCTGGCGGGACTCGAGGCGAATCGCATGAAGGGCCTCGCGTTCTGGGAGATCGGATTCCGGCACGTCACCAACTCCAAGCGACCGATCAAGGAGCCCAAGGACCTGCAGGGGCTGAAGATCCGCACCACGCCCAATCCGGCGCATGTGGAAGCGTTCAAACTGCTTGGTGCGAACCCGACGCCAATGGCGTTTACCGAGGTCTACCTGGCCCTCGAGACCGGGACCGTCGACGGCCAGGAGAATCCGATCGGAATCATCCACTCACAAAAGTTCAACGAAGTGCAGAAGCACCTGTCGCTGACCGGCCATGCCTACACGGTGTCCATCATTGCGATGAACAACGACCGGTTCAATAAACTCACCCCGGCCCAGCAGCAGGCGGTTGCCAGTGCGGCGCGCGATGCGGCCGCGTACCAACGCAAACTCAATCGCGAGATCGAAGGCAAGGCTCTGGCAGCAATGAAGGACAAGGGATTGCTGGTGGTGGAGAAAGTCGATGTGCCGGCGTTCCAGGCGGCAGTCGCGCAGAAGACCGCCGACACCTATACGAAGGAGTTCGGGCCCGATCTGCTCAATGCCATCCGCGCCCAGCAAAAGTAGACTGGCCGAACAAGGGCGGCGCGCGGTCGACGCGATCAGCGCGCTGCTGTTGGTCGCGGTCTTCGCCGCAACGTTGGCTCAGGTGGGAGCGCGCTACGTCTTCAATTGGCCGATGCCATGGAGCGAAGAGTTGACGCGCTTGCTCTTCGTCTGGATGGTGATGATCGCGGCAGCGGGTGCCGCGCACATGCGTATCGACTATTTCGCCGACCGGATGACGCCACGCCTGCGGCGCGCGGTCAGCCTTGGGGTTGGAGCTCTTTGCGTAGCGCTTCTTGCCGTCATGGCCTGGAAATCGGTGGGGCTCATCGACCTCACCCGCCACGACCGTTACGTGGCGCTCGGCATCTCGGTGCAGTACCTGTACTGGGCAGCATTGACGGGTAGCACGCTTTGGATCATCGCGATCGTGGCGCAAGGCGTGGCGCACTGGCGCGGCCGGCGTTGATCCTTTGGCGCTGGTAATTCTCCTTGGCAGCATGCTCGCGCTGGCGGCGCTGGGCGCGCCGTTGGTCTTCGCGATCCTCGCGGCAAGTCTGTTGACGCTATTCATCGTCAGGCCGGGAACGCCGCTCGAACTCGTTCCACAGCTGTTCGTGAGCGGCATCGACAACTTCCCGCTGCTGGCAATTGCTTTTTTCTTCCTTGCCGGCGAACTCATGAATGTGAGCGGCATCACCGACCGCATCCTGCGCTTTGCCAACGCGGTGATCGGCCACGTCCGCGGCGGCCTGTGCCAAGTAGGCGTCGTCACCAGCATGGTGTTCGCCGGTATTTCCGGCTCGGCCGTGGCCGATGCGGCCGCGGTCGGATCGGTGCTCATTCCGGCGATGAAGCGCGCAGGCTATCCGCCCGCGTTTTCGGCCAGCCTGATCCAGACTGCGTCGGTGATGGGGCCGATCATTCCGCCTTCGATTCCGATGATCATTTACGCGGTGATCGCCGAGGTCTCCGTGGGACGCATGTTCCTCGCCGGCATCGTGCCGGGACTGCTGATTGCCGGTGGACTCGCCGGCATGAGTTACTGGATCAGCCGCAAGCGCAATTTTCCGCGCGGCGAGCGGGCGAGCGCGCGCGAAATACTGCGCGCGACGCGCGACGCGGCATTGGCAATCGCCTCGCCGGTCATCATTCTGGGCGGCATTCTGGGCGGCGTGTTTACCGCAACGGAAGCAGGCGCAATCGCGGCGCTGTATGTGCTGCTGCTGGGTACGCTCGTCTATCGCACATTGCAGCCGCGCCTCATCTGGCAGTCGCTGGTGACCGCCGCGCGCGGGACCGCGACGGTGCTGGTGATCCTCGGGGCATCGTCAATCTTCGCCTGGATCGTGGCGGACCAGAAGATCGGCCAGCAGACCGTCAAGCTGGTGTTCGAGATTTCGCGCGAGCCATGGGTTGTGTTGTTGCTTATCAACATCGTGTTCTTCATTGCAGGCCTGTTCCTCGACCCACTCGCGGCACTCATCATCCTGGCGCCCATCTTTCTGCCACTCGCCACGGCGATTGGCCTCGACCTGGTGCATTTCGGATTGATCGTCGTGTTCAACCTCATGATCGGCCTTTGCACACCTCCGGTCGGGTACCTCATCTATCTCACCGCCAGGATTGCCGACGCGCCCGCCACGGCGGTGGTGCGGGAATCGCTGCCTTTCTTGGGAGTACTGGGAGCAGTTTTGCTATTGGTGACGTACGTACCGGCGGTCAGCCTCGCGATACCCAACCTGCTGCGATGATTCCACAAGCGACCGTCCACGCCTGCGAACGTGGCGTATGAAGCACTCGTCAGGATGTCCCATTCGGATTGGCTGCAAGTCGACACCTGGAGCTGCCGCTGGCGCAGAAGATAAATGGATCGGTGACTGACCCTGCCTTTGGCCCTGATTCCCGGAGCCCCCCATTGTCGCGAACCAGAATCGGCTCATGTACAGTAAGTTCAGAAATGGATTATTCCGCCCACCATATTGCTGTGCCTGCCACCCAGAGGCGGTTTCTTTGTCGACGGATATCTAGAAATTGACCTGCGCAAGAGCGTTTTCACTTTCTGTAGCGTTGCAGTGGGCCTTTCTCACTTTCCGTGGCGTCGATATGAGATGAGGCTTGGCGCGAGAACCTTCAAGCCGCTGATTATTCTAGAAACGCCTGATCAGGAATTCTGGCGCCCTACATTCACCGAATTTTTTTGTAGGGCGGCGCTATTACTGAGATTTGCGACACAATTGGTGAGAGCGAGTGCAAGTGGTACTGAAATTGCCCTGCGCTTGGCGGCGTGATTGAGGATGCGGAGAAAGCCGAAGCGCTGATCGTGCGTGCGGTGCAGAAGCTGGCAGCGTCATAAGATACGGGCGGCGCAGACCGCCCTCCAGGAAGTAAATGCCCAAGCGCGCGGTGCGATCGGAGCACCTGTTTGCGAATGCCGATTTCCTGCGCCTCTGGGGCATCGGCTTCATCACGTTCATGGTCCGCTGGCTGGAAGTGCTGGCGGTGAGCCTGTTCGTCTACCAGGCGACCCAGTCGGCGCTCCTGGTGGCGACTGTGGGCATGTTGCGGATGGTGCCGATGGCCCTCTTCGGCGCGGTCATGGGCGCCCTCGCCGAGCGCGTGGAGGCGCGCACGGCGCTGGTGGCCATCGTCGCGAGCAGCGTCGTCACGTCCGGCGTGCTGGCGGTGCTCGCGTGGACGGGGTACCTGGCCGTGTGGCACTTGGCGCTCGCGAGCTTCGTCAACGGCATCGGCTGGACCGCGGACGCCCCGGTGCGGCGGCTGCTGATCGGGAAAGTGGTCGGCAGCGCGCGCATGAGTCATGCGATGTCGGCCGACGTCGGCAGCGGCAACGCGGGCCGAATGGCGGCGCAACGCGCGGTTGAAGGGCGCGCTGATCGTCACGATCATCTTCAACATCTTCGGCTGGCCGATTACGAGCCTCGTGCCGGTGGTCGGCCAGGTGCACTTGGGCCTCGCCCCCGGCGGCATCGGGCTCCTCGCCAGCATGGACGCGCTGGGGGCGCACTG
>Ga0163153_10003227_pt1 | contig 22137 bp, 16 predicted proteins | sample OliLakLV19MP6IB1_FD_148629 | JGI IMG/M metagenome (GOLD analysis project Ga0163153, IMG submission 148629) | Freshwater microbial mat bacterial communities from Lake Vanda, McMurdo Dry Valleys, Antarctica - Oligotrophic Lake LV.19.MP6.IB-1 | ecosystem: Environmental > Aquatic > Freshwater >...
CCTCGGTGGTGGGACCATGAAGGGGATTAGCAAGCCGGGTTGGATCGTTTGGAGCCGTGTTTTTATCGAAGGTGGAAAATTGCGTTATGATACCGGCCTTGGTGAAGTTGTGGATCTCCCCCAGGAAGAAACCGAAGAACGCTGGAGACTCTCCACGCCACAATGGCCGATCATGCATGTGGTCCTCCAAGACATTAGCCGTGACCAGATGATGGCCCGGCATAAGTCTAACCACATCCAAGTCGCCTATGCGCCGACATTGGCCGATGCGAAAAAGGCTCTTTTCCTGAAAGCAGCGATGATGAGTGAGCTCGGACTCAAAGTCTCGGTCTGTGGTAAGGTTTAAACCTCCTGACCAAGGCGATTTTCTTTAATCCCTCGGGGCCCACAGCCCAGAGGGATTTTTTATTGTAATTTAGTAGGTCGCCAGCTGCATGAGGACTTCAGGGAGGAGTTTGTGTTCCTCATCTTGAATGCGGGCGTGGAGGGATTCTTTTGTGTCTTCAGGGAGGATGGGGACACGGGCTTGGGCGATAATCTGGCCGGTGTCCACGCCGGTATCGACAAAATGAACGGTGCATCCGCTTTCGATTTCCCCGGCCTCGATAGCCTGTTGGGGGGCGTGGATACCAGGATATTTGGGTAGCAGGGAAGGATGGATATTAATGATTTTCTCCGGAAAAGAATCAACGATCAAGGGAGACAAAATACGCATGTATCCGGCCAAGATAATGTAATCTGGCGCAATTTGCAGGAGACGTTCGAGCAATTTATCCGATTCTTTGGCGAGGATGTGTTCGATTGGATAATTATGGTTACGGGCCTTGGAAAGAATAAGGGAGTCAGGCTTATCACTAATCACCAGAGCAATTTGCGCGGAGAGACTGCCTTCAGACACAGTTTGGTGGATTGCATCGAAATTCGTCCCCGTGCCGGAACCCATAATAACCATTTTCATCATTTTTATTTGCCCCTCATCTTTTTAACGAGGTTGGTTGTGGATTTTCCAGGAACTAACGGGATAAGTTTGATTTTACCACCACCGGACAAGACAGCATTTTTTTCGTCCGGGTCCAGGGTGGCAAGTGTATAATCCCCCCCCTTAAAATAAAGATCAGGGCAAATCGCTGTAATCACCTTAGTGACAGTGGGTTCACTAAAAACCACGGTGGCATCGACACAGGCGAGCCCACCCAAAACATAGGAACGGTCGGTTTCGGTATTCAAGGGGCGGTTTGGTCCTTTATCGAGGGCTTTGACCGAACTGTCACTATTGACTGCGACAATGAGTTTGTCACAATGTCCCCGGGCTTTCTCGAGGTAGGTCACGTGCCCCCGGTGGAGCAAGTCAAAGCAGCCATTGGTCAGGCCGACGACGAGCCCCTCCTTTTTCCAGCGGCCGCACAATTTGCGCAGCCCGGAAAGGGAAAATTGTTTGGAGCCAGAGGAGATGACTATTTTCTTTTGAGCTTTCGATTGACGATTCATACAAAGTCACTAGTCAATAACTTGTTTGGAAATGAAAGAAAAGAAGGAATTCTTTTTTTAATAACATGGAACCGATGATAAACGTCCTGATTACAGCTTTAATCTCATTTTTAGTGGGTTCGATCCCGACTGGCTTCCTTGTGGCCAAGCTCAAGGGGATTGATATCCGTTCCCAAGGCAGCGGGAATATCGGTGCGACAAATGCTTTCCGGGTATTGGGTAAGGTTTGGGGGAGCTTTGTGCTTACCTTTGACATTCTGAAAGGAATGTTACCGGTCCTTCTGGTCGCTTTCCTTTTTAAAGACCAGCCCAATATCATCACTCTCAAACTCGTAGCCGCGGTTTGTACCGTTCTGGGGCATAATTACACTCCATGGTTAGGGTTTAAAGGGGGCAAAGGCATCGCTACCAGTGCCGGTGCCCTCATCGGATTGATGCCGGTGGTATCAGTAATGGTGATCGTGGTTTTTATCGTTGTTTTTAAAATCTCCCGCTATGTATCCTTGGGATCGATTATCGCCGCGGCGGCATTACCCTTGGTTACTGCCCTGTTTTATTGGGGCATGCCTGAATTCCTGCCATTCACGATTTTTGCTTCGGTTCTCGGAATACTTGCCATTGTCCGGCACAAGAGTAATATCCGGAGATTGATAAATGGAACGGAGAACCGTTTCGGACAAAAAAAACAGGAGCTTTCCGATCAATGAAAATAGCCGTCTTGGGAACAGGAGCATGGGGTACAGCACTCAGTGTTTTAGCTGCCCATAACTACAATCAAGTTTCACTCTGGGGACGTAATCAGGAGTTTGTCGCTCAAATTGCGGAGTCCCGGGAGAATAAAATCCATCTGCCTGGTGCCGCATTACCTCCAGCGGTCAATGTTACTGCTGACCTGTCTGCGGCATTGTCGGGGGCGGAACTTGTCTTGTGCGTCGTTCCCTCCCACGGGTTGAGGGATGTTTGTAGGGAAGTCGCCAAACAAGCGGGCGCGCGCAATTTGCGTTATGTTTCCGCAATTAAAGGAATCGAAAACGGGACGGGCTCACGGATGACCGAGATTATCTCTCAGGAAATCGGGACAGATCAAGTGGGTGTCCTCTCCGGGCCAAATCTCGCCAAAGAAATCGCCCATGGAATGCCGGCTGCCGCTGTGGTGGCTTCAATGAGTGAATCCCTGACAGTGGATTGCCAGAGTGCTTTTTCCTCGGACCGTTACCGGGTTTATACCAGCGATGATGTCATCGGGGTAGAGGTGGGTGGGGCCTTTAAAAATGTTTTAGCCATCGCGGCCGGTATTTGTGATGGATTGGGATTAGGGAATAATTCCAAAGCATCTTTGGTTACCCGGGGACTGTACGAAATGACCCGTTTGGCCGTGGCCCTCGGGGCAAAACACGAGACTTTGAGCGGATTAAGTGGAGTCGGAGACCTCATGGTGACTTGTTTCAGTGATCTCAGCCGTAACCGTACCCTCGGCCAGATGCTGGGGCGTGGACTCAAACTCGAAGAAATCTTGGCCGCCCAAAAAAGTGTCGCTGAAGGGGTAAATACATCCCGTTCCGTCGCCGGACTCTCCCAGAGGGTCAAAGTCGAGACTCCGATTATGACAGGTGTCTATGCTCTTCTTTATAAAGGGCTTAGCGTAAAAGAAGGGATCGTGAACCTCATGCGCCGCGATCTGAAATCCGAAAATAAGCAGTAAAATGGATGGAACCAATAGTTCCGGACCGGTGTCTGATCCTACAGAACCCATGATTGATTCGGAACTAGTCAGAGCCTTCCAGAAGGAGGCCCGGGAAGAGGCATTCGACGAGCTTGTGCGCCGTTATCAGTCATTGGTCATTAATATGGCCTATCAAATGCTCCAGAATCATGATGAGGCGGTGGAAGCCGCGCAGGATGTTTTTGTCAAAGTTTATCATGCCCTGCCGCAATTTGAGGAAAGATCGAGCTTTAAGACATGGCTTTACACGATTACCCGGCGGGTAGTGCTTAACCGCATCCGGCATTTGGCCAGCCGCAAGGCATCGGCCCATGTGAGCCTGCAACATGAGGATTACGGGGAGGCCCTTGCCGCCCGGCCAGAGCTGACATCCACTGTGCAACCGGATCATGAGTTAATGAGCGCGGAGAGATTTGGCCAACTCACCGGGGCAATCGGGAAACTCGACCCCGACCACCGGGAAATCCTGATTCTCCGGGAGATTCAAGAATTGAGTTATGATGAGATCGCCGTGATTACGGGGTTAAATGTAGGAACAGTAAAGTCACGTATTTCAAGGGCGCGTGAGGAATTAAAAACAATTTTAAAACGTCTTGGGATCGGAGCCAAATATGAGTGACCCACTCGAAAATGATTTAAGGAAAATGAAAACCCGGGTGCCGGTACCACCGGATTTCCTTGCCCGGGTACGCGAGCAAATTGCGCGTGAAGAAGAGCCCGAAAAGATTCCGCAGCCTTCGAGCTGGTGGCATGGCTGGTCTGATTTCCTTTTTCAAAATACATTTGCCGTCTCATCTCTGGCAGCCCTCCTGATTTTCGGTGTGGCCACCGTTATTTGGTGGCAGATGGATAGGCCTCAGCGGGTATCTCCCCCACTAGCGGCAGGTCAATCACTGCAAAAAGTGATGGATCAAAAAAGCGAACAATCATCCGTGGCCTTGACCAAGACTGATTCCAGTATAGAAAAAATGGCCCCAAACAGGCGTATGGTTACTGTGGATGAAGTGATTGTGACCATCGAGCTTGCGGGCAATGAAATGCGTGATGAGTCCATGGGTGCGGATTCTACACTGGCAGAAATATCAGTGCCATCCGACGGTGGAGTCAAACCTGAGGTTGATACTGTTACAGCGGCAATACCGGTTTTCCAATCGAAAGTATCCAGCGAAGAAACGGTTAGGATTGTGGAGCAAATGGCCCGGAAGTATTCATCAGCCCTTGTAGAGGGGAAACTTGCCGAGAAGAGAAGTGATTTGAAACCTGTGGGGGATTCCTTAAAAACAATGATCATCGAAATAGATCCGGCAAAAAAAGAGGCTTTTTTGGCGGCCCTCAGCAATTCGCTGCAAATCGCCCCGCAAAATTTGGTGGGAGGTACCGTTTCTTCCACTTCTGGCGGTGAAACCTTGCAGGATACAAATGCGTCCCGGAAAGTGCAGATACAGATATTAATCACTCCGCCGAATCTGATCGGGGCCCCTCCTAAAAAATAACCCCCCACCTGTGCCGTCTGGTACGAATTTTATTTGAACCCTGGTAGATCCAGGTGGGTGCGGCTCTACCGGCTGCAGACTTCCAGTGAAGGCCTGCCTTTACCCGGCTAAAGCTTATGCTCCCGATTCAGATAAACATCGGCTCAAAAAATGTCGTACCCTCGCGAACACCGCAGGGGGAAAAGTCCTAAGGATCCTCAAGGCCCGCTGCCTCAGAGAGTCCCTGTAAAAAATAGATTACTCCCGGAAAGTCGCACCCACATCCGCCGCCGCTTTGTTACGGAGTTGGTCATGGGCTTGATTAATTTCCTGGTCGGTCAATGTTTTGTCTAAAGAACGGTAAGTCAAGGAATAGGCCATGCTTTTTTTATCAGCAGGCAGTTTCTGACCTGTATTATCAGTAAAAATATCAAACAATTCGATTCTTTCGAGCAGGTTCGGAGCATGCTTTTGGAAGGCATGGATGATTTGCTGGTTTGTGATGGTTTGGGGGACCAAGAGGGCCACATCACGGGTGGATGCAGGGAATTTTGCCGGTGCGGTGACTTGCGGGCGTTGCTCGGAAGGAATGAGTAAGTGGGTCAGGTCTAATTCACCGACAAATGTCGCCTCGGGCAACCCGAAGGATTTTCTGATGTCATACGAGAGGATCGAGATGAAACCCAAACGTTTTTTGTGGGCATAGGTTTCAGCCACAAGCTCAAAAACCTTTTCTTGGGAATTTGTCAGGGACAATTTTCTGAATTCCAATGTGCCAAGGCCAAAGGCGGTCCCGATTGCTTCCACGACAGCTTTTAAGTCGAAGAAAGTGTAGGATTCCTCGGCGGCCATCCAGCTTTTTGCATGCTTGATCCCGCAAAGCCCTAAGGAAAGGTGGAGGCGTTCGTGCAATTTGTCCTCGAACTCTAGGAATACTTTGCCCGCCTCAAAGAGGGCGAGGGAATGGTTCTGGTGGGCGCGGTTGAGTGCGAGAGTCTGGAGCAAATTGCCGATCAAGCTTGACCGGAGGGTATTCTGGTCTGCACTCAGGGGGTTGAGGAGTTTGATGGAGTTTAAACCACACGCCGCATGGTTGACGGATTCCAGTTTTTCATCAATGAGTTTATGGGTAAGGATTTCACTTAAGCCTACTCCATTGAGTGACCTGCGTAGTTTATTCACCTGTCCGGCGGCTTTATCGGCCATTGAAATGGTCGGGACAGTCGCACGGAGGATTGACGGGATATCGTCGAGGCCTAGGATGCGCGAGATTTCCTCGATCAGGTCGATTTCTTTAATGAGATCACGGCGGAAGCTGGGGACGGTAACGGCCCATGTCTCCGGGGCGGCGCCTTCGGCTACACACAGGTGAAGGGTCCTGAGGATAGACTGGATTTTCTCGGAAGGAATCTCGCATCCAAGCAATTTGCGTACACGTGAGGCACGGAGTTCGATTTGGCGGGCCGGAACGAGGGTCGTGCTGCGGAGCTCTATTTTTCCACGAAAAATCTTGGCCCCGGCAATTTGCGCCAGCAGGCTGGTGGCCCGGCGGCTGGCGAAGTCTACGCCCTCCGGGTCGATACCCCGTTCAAATCGGTAGGAAGAATCACTGCCGAGGGTCAGGTGGCGTGAGGTGCGGCGGACTTTTGAGGGACTGAAAATGGCGCTTTCTAGGACGATATGACTGGTGGAATCATCCACCCCCGTTTTTTCTCCACCCATCACCCCGGCGATGGCGGTGGGGTCTGTCTCATCAGCGATGACTGTCATGCCGTCTTCAAGCGCGTATTCCTTGCCATCGAGGGCGAGGATTTTTTCGCCTTTACGGGCGTGGCGAATGATGATTTTGCCACCTTTGAGCTTTTGGCCATCAAAGGCATGGAGTGGCTGACCAAGTTCGTGCAGGACGAAATTCGTGATATCCACGACGTTATTAATCGAACGGACTCCGATAGCCTCTAGGCGGCGGCGCATCCATTCGGGGCTGGGGGCGACTTTCGCCCCTTGGGCGACCCGGCCTATATAAAGAGGGCAATCGATTTGGACCGAGTTTTCGATTTTGAGGAATCCGTCAACGGGCTCTTCGCTCTCGACAAAGTTAATTTCCGGTGGGCGCAAATTGCGCGCGCCCAGCGCGACGAGTTCACGCGCCAGCCCGAAATGGGAAAGGAGGTCAGGGCGGTTTGGCGTGATCTCGACTTCGAAAATGGTGTCGGTCGGGAAAACTTCCGAGATCGGTATGCCCAAGGGAGTGTCTTTTGGCAGGATCAAGAGCCCGTCAGCATCGGCGGCAAGCCCCAGTTCCTTAGCCGAACACATCATGCCTTGGGAAAGCTCCCCGCGCAATTTGCTTTCTTTAATGGCGAAACCACCAGGGAGGATAGCCCCGGGTTGGGCGAGGGGGATACGGTCACCGACTCGATAATTTTTTGCCCCGCAAACAATTTGTTTCGTAGTGGTGCCATCAGTGGTGACTTTGCAGACACTGAGTTTGTCGGCATTTGGGTGTTTATTTGACTCGAGGATCTCTGCGACGACGACATGGTCAAAATTCGCCCCGCGGACTTCGATACCTTCGACTTCGATACCAGCCACGGTGAGTTTGTCGGCGAGTTCGTCTGCCGACCAGTCAAAATCCACATAATCTTTTAGCCATTGAACAGAAATTTTCATAGAGGGAAGGAATATCGGGGATGTCGGGCGTGGGCGCAAGAAAAAGTCGTTGTCTTCAATCAATTGGCAGAATGAGGGTGGACATCCCCTTTCTGATGATTTTTGATAAATCGATGGAACTAGGTGTTCTCAAACGGTGTTTAATCTGTTAGATTAATACGATGAATGAAACTGTAGCCATTCTCAGGGGAGAAAATAATGCGCCATTCCGCAAGTGGTTCATTATCGGGCTCATTATATCGATTTTGTTGCATATCATTGTCCTGTATCTGGCTAGATACGTTTTTTTTACGTCAGAAGAATCCCGCAAACAGCCTGTGGATATGAAAAAATACAGCCAGACCCGGGTAAATGTGGATCCGAAATTTTTTCGGGCACAAGTCGTTTCAGATGTACCTTCCCCGGCGACAATGGAGCCCCCGAAAGTGACTATTGAACAGGCGGCAATGGCTCTTGATGAAAAAAGGACATTACAAAGGCTCGTGGAGAATACAAAACCAGTGGCAGCGGCCCCCCCACAATATCAGGATGCTCCGGCTGCCGTGGGTCAGGCGCAAATTGTTTTGCCGGAGGGGAAGTCCGATTTGAAGCAACTGCCCCCATCAGCCGTCTTTCAAGAGGTCGATTTGATCCATCAGAATTCCTTAGGCAAGATGCCGACGTCCACCCAAGCGATGCCTCAACCAAATGCGGATGTCGCCCAAAAGGGACAAACTGGTAATGGGACCAGTGAAGACGGTGTCCCCGGATTCCAGAAACTAGCGGAGCTCTTAAATAAAAAGCCTGAAGAGGTGGTGGATGCAGTCAAGCAGGGACAAGCCATCAGTCTGGGTGAAAAAATCATTTTTGATTACAATAAGTCGAGTATAAAACAAGGTGCAAAACCTGTATTGGATGAATTGATCGTGATGATCAATACCCAATTTCCAAAGGCGGTGATTCAGATTGATGGTTATACTGATAGCACGGGGTCGGCGGAATATAATCTCACCCTGTCGCAAGCCCGGGCCGAGGCTGTCAAGGATTGGTTAGTCAAATTCGGCGGGTTGAGCGATAGGCGCTTCACCGTGAAAGGGAATGGAGCGACGAATTTTGTCGTCTCACCAAATGGGTCCATAGACCAGCAAGCACCAAACCGCCGTACCGAAATAAGGATTGTATCCCATTAATGGTGAATAGATTCCATTAAAGCGGGGCATAGGAAAGAAAAATATTTATTAAAAAAGTTGAAAATCGCATTATTGTGTTATAAGTTAGTTTATAAATATACGGAGCAATTGTCTGGTGAGGTTAATTATAACCATTTTTAATGGTTGACATTCAGTAGCCCCGTCAATAAAACAATTCAGTAAACCTCAAACCAACAATAGGAATTATGAATAAAACATTAAGAAATATAAAAGGGGGCTTCACCCTTATTGAGCTCCTCGTCGTCATAGCAATTATCGCGATCCTCGCCAGCTTGGCTGTTCCCGCAGTCATGAAAGCCAAGGTCAAAGCTAATGTCACCAAGAGTGCTAGTAATATGAAACAAATTGTCTTAGCTTGTAAACTTTATGCAGCTGATTTCAATGACAGTTATCCTTCAACAGGTGCATCTCCGACAGTATCCGTGAATCATTTTAATCTATTGATTCCCACTTATGCTGGTGGGGTGTCTGTATTCCAAGTTCCAGGATTTGGTACAACCTTTACAAACTCGACACTGCAAGCTACGGATAAGACATATAACTATGTTTATGGCCTGACTGACACCTCTGATGCAGGAAATATTGTGGTGACAGAAGCATTCAATACAGACCCGACGTCATATACGGCTGCTTTGTTGATTGGTGGATATGAGGTTAACACAGGTGTCCTCGGCGGAACAGGTGTTAATGTAGCTAAAGTTGACGGAAGTGTTACATTTGTCCCTAAAAACACAGCAAATAATGTTATATTTCAAACTAATTTCACAGTTGTGACGGCAACATGGGCAACCGGACGGTAAGAATCTAATAGTCGCTAATAATCTCAGCCGCTACAATATGTAGCGGCTTTTTTATTGATATTATTCCCCTTTAGATTTATATAACTTGATATGAATAAAACATTAAGAAATATAAAAGGGGGCTTCACACTTATCGAGCTCCTCGTCGTCATAGCAATTATCGCGATCCTCGCCAGCTTGGCTGTCCCCGCAGTCATGAAAGCCAAGGTCAAAGCTAATGTCACCAAGAGTGCTAGTAATATGAAACAAGTTGTCTTGGCTTGTAAACTCTATGCAGCTGATTTCAATGACAGTTATCCTTCAACAGGTGCATCTCCGACACTATCCGTGAATCATTTTAATCTATTGATTCCCACTTATGCTGGTGGGGTGTCTGTATTCCAAGTTCCAGGATATGGTACAACCTTTACAAACTCGACACTGCAAGCTGCGGATAAGACATATAACTATGTTTATGGTCTGACTGACACCTCTGATGCAGGAAATATTGTGGTGACAGAAGCATTCAATACAGACCCGACGTCATATACGGCTGCTTTGTTGATTGCTGGATATGAGGTTAACACAGGTGTCCTCGGCGGAACAGGTGTAAATGTAGCTAAAGTTGACGGAAGTGTTATATTTACCCCTAAAAACACAGCAAATAATGTTATATTTCAAACTAATTTCACAGTTGTGACGGCAACATGGGCAACCGGACGGTAAGAATCTAATAGTCACTAATAATCTCAGCCGCTACAATATGTAGCGGCTTTTTATTGGCTTGAAACCGGGCTTTTATAAAAGCTCCTTAAATAGAGAGACTGCTTTTCTGTCCGTTCTGAATGGTTAATTGAGGGTTGGATATAGTAATAAATCCAAAACCCTAATTGATCGGTGCCCAAAAGATCCTGAGTAGAAATAAAAACGATTTCATTTCTGAGGGTGGATTCTATGAGAAAAGGGATTGTTTCAGGTGAATGGCTATTAAGGGATGAGGATTTATTTTTTTCAAACAGGAGTTTTTGTTTTTGTAATATTTCATCTTGAGGAGATAACTGACTGAGCTGTGTTGCTCCAGCCAAAGCTTCGTTTTTCTTCCCGGATAACCACAATGAGTAGGTTTTTAAGAAAAGATTAAAATGGGATTGAAACCCCAAGTCATAAGCGGCTTGGAAGTATTCCAAGGCTTCAGGTAATTTACCGTGCCGGGCGAGCAGCAAGCCGGTGGATGAATAGGCACTGGGTAGTCTGGGGGAGGCCTCAATGGATTTTTCGTAAAGGGTGGCGATTTCTTGGAAGGAAGGAACGGGCTTAAGGCTGAGCCGGAGTTCAGCAATATCGGCATAATAACAAGATTTCAGGTCCCCGACTTTTTGGGACGTAATGGCGATATTTAAGAGAAGAAGTAATAAGGTAGTACTGAAAAAAGCAGGAAGGGGAATCCGGATATCCTGCTGGGTAGGGGGAAATATATGCCTGAGGGCGGCCAGAAGGACTAAACAAGGGAAAATACTGAGTAATGTCCTCGGCCCGAACGAACTAGCCAAGGAACTTATCCCGATGGCCCCGAAGGATGCAATCACGGCAAGAATCATCAATAATTGGTCGTTCGATTTTTTGACTGTGGTTTTGAGAAGAATAAGGGGGAAGGCAATGAAGAGGGATATCCAGATAATAAGCCCGACGATACCCAGCTCTGCAGCGACTTGGGCGGGTTCACAGTGTGCGCGGTTAAAGATCGAGCTGAATCCAACTTGGCTTAAATAATGCCAAGACGGTATTTCCATGAGTTTTTCCCGAGCTTTGAAATTATTGAGAGGAAAAGTTCCCGCCCCGTTTCCCAATAAGGGGTGTTGTTTGAATTGTTCCCATGATATTCCTAAGCCTAAAATACGGTATTTCCCTGCTTCGCCGGCTTGGCCGATATCATAGATCCTTTTTGTGGAATCCCAGTCCTTGAGTTGCCCGGTTAATGGGGAGGGGATTAAATAGAGTAGAGAAAAAACAATGATCAGTGCAAATGTACCCAAGATACGGACTCTCATGGTATGTTTGTCAAAGTCATCTGAGGATTTGATCAGGATAAATCCGGCTGCACCCAATCCTAATAATCCCAAGATGAGTCCATAGAGGGGTGCCCTCTGCCCCATCAGGAGCACAGCCAGATAACCGAGAAAGGCGCAAATCAATACGGCGTTCACCCGTTTTCCTTTATGTAGCCAACCAAACACAAATAATAGGGGAACCATTCCACAAAGGGCTTCACCGAGAATAGAGCGATTATAACTCAGCCCGAGATAGGGGACATAACAACCATTCAGGTAATATTGGTAGATGACCGGTAGGCTTAAAGAAAGTGACCAAAAAGAGAGCATTTTAAATAAAAGTCCCCGACTGGAGCAGAAAAAAACGCCTGCATAAAAAAGAATAATCAAGAGGTATTGCAACCACACTCCCATGTGACTCAGTGACGTGGCTGCGGAAACCGACCAATTCACTGAAGCCAGGGCCCAGAGAAAATAGAGACTGAAACACGCAATTCCAAAGATTTGTGGGCGGGGAAAAGTGATATCGGGTTTTGTGATGATGAGACGGGCCAAGAGCAGAAACCATCCCATCCATATGAATAGGAGTGAAGTAAACTCGGCATTGATCAAACCGTCATAGAGTGAAGAGGCGGGGCCGGTAGTCCAGCGTAACCAAAAACACACGGGGAACCAGAGAAAGGCGATGGTCTTGAGTGCACAGTCAAGTCCATTAATCAATCGGGTTGTGCGAAAGGAAACCATTGCCGTGTAGTCTTCCATAAAATCCAAGTTCGTAAAACACAAAAAAGGCGTTTCCTTGTTACGGGAAACGCCTTGGAAGAGTGAAAAAAAGATTCTTGTTTAGATGAATTCGTTGATCAGATTTTCGAGGAATTCTTGGCGGCCACTTTGGTTCGGGTCGGCTTCTCCGCCTTTACCCAAGATGTATTTTTCCAAGGAGTCGAAGTTTGTCTTGCCTTGTTCGATTTGTTTGCCGATCCCGCTATCCCATGAGGAGTAACGGTCTTTGACGAATTTGGCCAGGCGACCGTCTTTACGGATGGCTGCAGCGATTTTCAGGCCGCGTGCGAAGGCATCCATGCCTCCGATGTGGGAGTAGAAAAGATCGATTGGCTCAAAGGATTCACGACGGACTTTTGCATCGAAATTCACCCCACCTTTTTTGAGTCCGCCATATTTGAGGATGGAGAGCATACATTGAGTGGTGAGATAAATATCGGTCGGGAATTGATCGGTATCCCAGCCGAGTTGGGGATCCCCGGTATTCGCATCGACTGAGCCGAGGGCATTGGCTCCACCGGCGACTTCGAGCTCATGCATCATCGTGTGACCGGCCAGTGTGGCGTGATTTGTCTCTAGGTTGAGCTGGAAATGATCCTTGAGGCCGTATTCCCTGAGGAAATTCAAACAAGCTGCCGCATCAGAGTCGTACTGGTGCTTGGTGGGTTCTTTGGGTTTAGGCTCGATAAAGAATTGGGCTTTCATGCCGATTTTCTTTTTATAGTCGACGGCCATATGCAGGAGAGCGGCCAAGTGGTCGAGCTCACGCTTCATATCGGTGTTATACAGGGTGGAATATCCCTCGCGACCACCCCAGAAAACGTAACCGTCTCCTTTGAGCTCATGGGTGACTTCCATGGCTTTTTTGACTTGGGCGGCGGCATAAGCAAAGACATCAGCATTACAGCTTGTTCCCGCGCCGTGTACGAAACGGGGATTAGCAAAGAGACAGGCGGTACCCCAGAGGAGTTTGATTCCTGTGCGTTTTTGTTCTTGTTTAAAGACTTTGACGACAGCATCGAGGTTTTTATGGCTCTCACTCAGAGTGTTTCCTTCCGGTGCGACATCACGATCATGGAAGGCATAAAACGGTGCACCGAGTTTTTCGATGAATTCAAAAGCGACACGAGCCCTGTTCTGCGCGTTTTCGACTGATTCTGAAAAATCGTCCCAAGGACGGATGGCCGTACCGGCACCGAATGGATCTGACATACGTCCGCGGAAAGTGTGCCAGTAAACCACGGAGAAACGAAGGTGATCCTTCATTGTTTTTCCTTCGACCTTTTCATTTTCATTGTACCACTTAAAGGCGAGGGGATTCTTGGATTTTGGTCCTTCGTATTTGATCGATTTGACTTTCGGGAATGCTTCTTTCATAAGAGTTTTATTTTCCAAATAAGGATTATGGTTTCAGTATTCCGATTAAAACTTATTCAAAAACAATGTCAACCTTTGACCGGCATGCAAAAGCCGGATCGAGGACTCGAACAAATTGCTTTTTTGATCCGCGCGCGGGTAGCCCGTGAGTATTTACTTGAAGGAAGGGGAGTGCTTCTGTTTCTTTGGAGTGACGTATGGAAGAAACAAACGAATTGATTCAGTTACGAAGACAGAAACTTGAAACCCTCCGACATCAGGGGATTGACCCCTTCGGAAAACGTTTTGATGTGAGCCATTCCCTTGTCCAGACTCGGGGATATTTTGTCGAAACGGCCACGGAGGAATCGCTGGCTGAGACTCAGGTGGTTGTGGCCGGTCGTATCATGACTCGGCGTGACATGGGCAAAAGTGCTTTTGCCGATATTAAAGATGGTTCAGGACGGATGCAGATTTATGTCCAGAAAAACACGTTAGGTGAAGATGTCTATAAGCTTTTTACTGACCAGCTCGATCTCGGGGATATAATCGGGGTCAAGGGTGTGCTTTTCCGGACAAAGACGGGGGAGCCTTCGATTAAAGTCAGTGAATTGACTGTCCTGAGCAAATCGCTCCACCCGCTTCCGGACAAATGGCATGGTTTGGCAGACCAAGAGCAACGTTCCCGCCAGCGTTATGTCGATCTGATTGTGAATGATGATGTCCGTACGGTATTCAGGAAGCGTTCAGCCATTGTGGCGGGGATTCGTGAATTCCTTGGGAACCGCGGTTTTATGGAGGTAGAGACACCGATGATGCAATCAGTGCCCGGTGGTGCTGCCGCCCGGCCATTTAAAACACACCATAACGCATTGGATTTGGAGCTCTACATGCGTATCGCTCCAGAGCTTTATTTGAAACGCCTCCTCGTGGGGGGCTTTGAAAAGGTTTTCGAGCTTAACCGTAACTTTCGCAATGAGGGGATATCCCGCAAACATAATCCGGAATTCACCATGTTAGAAGCCTATTGGGCGTATGCGGATTTCGAGTTAATGTCGCAGCTTGTCGAAGAGATGATCTGCCACTTGTCGCTGAAGGTGAACGGGGGGCTGTCGATAGAAACCAAGGATGAAGCCGGGGTAGTGACAAAAACAATTGATTTGAGTGGTCCCTGGCCACGAGTGCGTTATCAGGATGCCATTAAAAAAGTCGCAGGGGAGGATTGGTTTACCCTCTCCCGTGAGCAAAAAATCGCCAAATGCCGTGGGTGGGATATTGAAGTATCCGATGCAATGGAGGATTTTGAAGTGACTAACCAGATATTCGAGAAAAAAGTCGAGAGTGTAACGATTAACCCCGTTTTTTACACGCACCTGCCGGTGGAATTGGTTCCTCTGGCGAAGCAAAATGCTGAGGATCCGAGCCTAGTGGATGTTTATGAGCTGGTGATCAATGGGCAGGAAATTTCACCGGGATACTCGGAGTTGAATGATCCGATCGTTCAAAGGACGCGTCTGGAACAGCAGGCCGGTGAAGAAACCCAGAAGCTCGATGAGGATTTCCTGACGGCACTGTCTTATGGGATGCCTCCCGCCGGCGGGATCGGAATAGGGATTGATCGTCTGACTATTTTGCTAACGGGGGTCGAGTCGATCCGTGACGTTATCCTTTTCCCTTTGCTTAAACCAAAGGAGTAAAGGAATATCACGGGTATCTGGTCAGATGCTGGATGGACAAGAAGATCGGGGGCCTTTGATGATATGAGTGTATTACTCGGGCGAAAGGCCCAATATGATTACTTTTCCGGATAAATAGCGGTAAATAATATGAAATTATCTTTTGAACCATTTATGGCGCTGCGTTATTTGCAGCCGAAGAGAACCTTTGTCTCCGTGATCACAATCATCTCGGTCATAGGAGTGACCCTCGGCGTGATGGTCTTGATTTTGGTGATCTCTGTGATGAGTGGGTTTCAGCGTGATTTGCGCGAGAAGATACTCGGGATGAATGCCCATTTGACTGTGGCGAATGGCGGAATCATTCTTAATCCGGCAGAAGTTTTCGAGGTGATCAAGCAAGAACCCCGGATTAAGGCTGCGGCTCCCTTTGTCATGGGGCCTGTCCTGATCGAGTACATGAATAAGATTTCCACTCCCTATATGAAGGGCATCGACTCTGAAAAAGAGCGGGATGTGAGCAAATTGCAGAATTATCTGATTCAAGGTGAATTCGACCTTTCGGATGATTCTGTCATTATCGGCACTGAGTTGTCCAAACAACTCGGGATGCAAGTCGGGGATAAGATGATCGTGTATTCCCCCCGCAATATTACGAGCATCCTCCAGAAACAGAAAGACGCGAAGAAAGGTGATGAAGAGTTTTACCTTCCTACGGAACTTACCGTAAAAGGGATATTCCACTCCGGCATGTTTGAGTATGACCTAGGGTTCATATTTGTGAATCTTGACACGGCCCAGCGGTTATACAGTCTCAATGGGGGTGTGCATGGTATCGCCCTGATGACGGATGATCCATTTAAAGCCCATGAGATCAAAGCCTCGCTGAATCAAAAGTTACATTTGCCGATCCAAGCGCGTGATTGGATGGAGCTTAACCAACGTTTTTTCCAGGCATTAGCGACGGAAAAAAGCATGATGTTTTTCCTGCTGACTTTTATTGTTTTGGTCGCAGGTTTCGGGATTATGAGCACGTTGATTACAGTGACTGTCCAGAAAACCCACGATATCGGCCTGATGAAAGCCCTTGGGGCCCGTTCCATCCAGATTCTTTGGATATTCCTCTCCCAAGGATTGATTGTGGGGCTGCTTGGGACAGCCTGTGGTCTGGCGAGTGGTTTGTTTCTTGTGGAGTTCCGTAACCCGGTAAAAGATATTTTGGCAAATGTATTTCACATCGAGGTTTTTCCGAAGGAGATATATCTCTTCGATTCGATCCCTGCTCTGACCCGGTCATCGGATGTGGCGGTGATTTGCGGGGTGTCCATTTTGATCTGTTTACTGGCCGGATTGATCCCCGCCATCCGTGCGGCGCGCATGGAGCCTATTCAGGCCTTGAGGCAGAATTATTAGGCAGGCTGCCTACTTCAAAAACCTTTCCCGGAGGGGTTCAAGGTCCGGATCACTCAGCCAAGAGGTTTTAAAATGGGCATCCATGGTCATGGCCTGTTCGAGGAGCTCCTCGGCATAGTCGAGGTTACCAAGGAGGCATTCATAACACGCAAGGTTATAATAAAAAACGGCATTACCTTTTAAGTGAATGGCACCCACGAGTAACATTTCTTTGGCTTCGGCAGTTTTCTGGAGTTCATGCAGGCAAAAAGCGGCATGAAGATATCCATCAGGATTGGTAGGGGAAAGCTGTACGAGTAATGAAAAGATTTCGAGGGCTTGTTTCCATCGCTTTAATGTTAACAAGCTATGTCCTGCAATCGAGAGCATCGGTGGGGTTGACCGGTATTCCTCAGGGAGGTTCTTGACCTCCTCAAGTGCCTCCTCGAACATGCTGAGTTCAAAGTAGCCTTCCGCAGAGCGAATATCGTGTTCCAATGACATAATTGATAAATAAGCCCTATAGACCTACAGATTTTCAGGAGTGTGTCACGTCAAGACTTTATCATTCAGTAACCATGAAATAAATGAAAATTCCAGAAATGGCACGATTTGCGCTTGCATTTGAAATATGGTATAATAATTTCAGGATAAAAATAATCCCCTTTTAAAGGAAGACGATATAAAAAATGCATTACGGACAGATCATAGACAGTCGGCCGGAGTGGAAAAAATCCCTTTATCATATCAGAAATGAACATGATAACTGCGGGGTTGGATTTGTTGCCAATATTGATGGGCGTAAATCTAATGTTATTCTCCGCAAAGCGATCCAGTCAGTGATTAATCTCACTCATCGCGGGGCCATAGATGCCGATCAAAAAACCGGTGATGGTGCCGGTGTGATGACTCAAATTCCTCACAAACTATTTATTCCCGAGGTTCAAAGGCTTGGATACAGCCTCTACCAGCCACAAGACTTGGGTATCGGGATGATTTTCCTGCCGACGGATGGTTATCATCAGGCGACTTGCAGGAATATCGTCGAGGAAACTTTGAAAAAAAGGGGGCTCCATCACCTTGGTTGGCGCGAGGTTCCGCTCAATAAACGGGTCCTGGGTGACAAGGCGAAAGCCACTCTCCCCCATATCCAGCAAGTTTTTGTCGGGCGAAAAGAAAAGATGACAGATGACGAATATGAACGTGCTCTTTTTTTAGCCCGTAACCAGATTGAAAAAAAGGTGGGGGAACTCAAAATTCAAGATTTCTACATTTGTAGCATGTCCCACAGGTTGATTGTGTACAAGGGGCTTTTGGCCTCGAACCAACTGGAGAAATTCTACAAGGATTTACAGAATCCTGATTATGAGACGGCCTTGGCTATTTTCCACCAGCGTTTCAGTACGAATACCTTTCCGACATGGTCGCTCGCCCAGGCTTTCCGGATGATTGCGCATAACGGGGAGATTAATACGATTAATGGGAACCGGATTTGGATGAAAGCCCGTGAGGCTGAGTTACAGGCTGACTTTTGGGGTAAAGATATTGACCTTCTTAAACCGATTATCCAGCCGTCATTGAGTGACTCGGCGAGCTTGGATAATGCTTTGGAAGTCCTCGTGATGTCCGGTCGCCCGGTCTTGCATGCCATGATGATGCTTGTCCCACCTGCACTCAGTGAGATTGATGACATTGATGAGGAAACCCGTGGATTTTTTGATTTTCATGCCTGTTTGAATGAACCATGGGACGGCCCGGCCGCACTCGTTTATACGGATGGTATTACGATCGGGGCCACCTTGGACAGGAATGGACTCCGGCCTGCCCGTTATAAAGTGACTAATGACGGAATGGTGCTCATGGGCTCAGAAGTCGGATTGGTCGATGTGGATGATAAGAATGTTGTGGAAAAAGGCCGTCTGGGACCCGGTGAAACAATTGCTATCGACACAGCCAAAGGAGCTCTTCTCAGGAGTGATGAGATCCGGAAAATATATTCCAAAGGCAAACCCTATGCCAGTTGGGTAAAAAATAATTTAGTCAGGCTCGATGCGCAATTTGCCCAGACTCCGGTTCCGGAGCCTCAGGGTGACATTGATATCCTGACAAATACACAGCTCCAACTTGCCCATGGATATAACACTGAGGAACTCTCCCTAGTTCTAAAACCCATGGGTGAAAGGGGTGAAGAAGGGCTTGGCTCCATGGGGGATGATACTCCCTTGGCTGTTTTGTCATATCAACCCCGCCTGCTTTATACCTATTTTAAACAGAAATTTGCCCAGGTGACTAACCCGCCGATAGATCCGATCAGGGAGCGTTTGGTCATGAGCTTGGATTGTTATCTCGGCCACCGGCCAAATCTCTTGGGTGAATCGGAGAAACATGCCCGTTTGATCCGGCTTTCGAGTCCCGTAGTTTTTAATCATGAGCTTGGTGAACTCAAGAACCTGGGATCAAAAGGTTTTCATTCCGAGGCCATAGACTGTGTTTTTCAGCGTTCTGCTGGCAATGAAGGCCTTGAGCCGGCGATCCGTCGGATTTGCGCGGCTGCTGAAAATGCGGTGGATAAGGGCGCCGCTTTGCTCGTGCTCTCTGATAAGAAAACGGACCATGAGAATGTTCCGGTCCCGATGCTCTTAGCATTGGGGGCGGTTCATCATCATCTCATCAGGACGGGTAAAAGAATGCGGTGCAGCATCATTATCGAGAGCGGGGAAGTCCGGGATGTCCATCAAGTCGCTTGTTTGGTCAGTTATGGAGCCAGCGCGGTGAATCCATATCTGGTTTTCGAGACTTTCCGTGAAATGATTTCAAAAGGGGGTAAAGAGGGCGTAGAAGGAAAGACCTATGCTGAAGCCTTAAAGAACTACCGGAAGGCCATCGATAAAGGAGTCCTCAAGATCATGTCAAAGATGGGCATATCTTGTGTTTCCAGTTACCGGGGAGCTGAAATATTTGAAGCAATCGGGATCGGTGAGAAGGTGATGAGTGAATGTTTTGCTGGCACAGAGTCCCAAATCAGTGGGATATGTTACCCTGAGATCGCTGCTGAGTCGATTTGTCGGTATGATCTTGCATTCAAACATCCCGATGAAAGCGTTAAACTGGTGGATGCCGGATTTTACCGGAATCGCCAAAATGGAGAGATGCATGCCTGGACGGGGCCTGTGATCAAAAATTTTCATACATTTGTCAAATCAGGGACACAGGAAGAGTATAAAACTTATGCGGAAATGGCCCGCACCCAAGTGCCTGTTGCCTTGCGACATTTATTAGAGTTCAAAAAACAACCGCCGATTCCCCTAGATGAAGTCGAGCCGGTCGAAGAGATCAGGCGCCGTTTTACCACAGCTGGCATGTCCCTCGGGGCATTGTCTCCTGAAGCCCATGAGACATTGGCTATCGCGATGAATAAAATCGGTGGGAAATCAAATAGCGGCGAGGGTGGCGAGGATCAAGGGCGTTTTCATCGGAGGCCGAACGGGGATTTCCCTAATAGCGCGATTAAACAGGTGGCTTCCGGACGTTTCGGTGTGACTGCCGAGTATCTGGCAAGTGCCAGTGAAATCGAGATCAAGCTTGCCCAAGGTGCTAAGCCCGGGGAAGGTGGACAGATTCCGGGAATGAAAGTCACCTCGATGATCGCGCGCTTGCGCCGGAGTATGCCTGGGATCATGTTGATTTCTCCCCCTCCTCACCATGACATCTATAGTATTGAAGATCTAGCCCAGCTGATTTACGACCTGAAGGAAGTCAATCCCCGGGCAAAGGTCTGTGTCAAGCTCGTCTCTGAGGCCGGCGTGGGGACCATCGCCGCCGGAGTCGCAAAAGCCTATGCAGATGTGATCCTGATCAGCGGTCATGACGGGGGCACCGGTGCATCACCTTTGAGTTCGATTAAAAATGCCGGTGGCCCTTGGGAACTCGGTATCGCAGAGGCCCAACAAGTCCTTGTCATGAATGGCCTTCGGGGACGTGTCGTACTCCGCACCGACGGAGGAATGAAAACCGGGCGGGATATCCTCATGGGGGCTTTGCTTGGCGCGGAAGAATATAATTTTGGAACGGCAGCCATGATCTCCTTGGGTTGTGTCTATGTACGTCAGTGCCATCTGAATAATTGTCCGGTCGGAGTGGCTACCCAAGATGAGAAATACCGCGCGAAATTCAAAGGTTCCCCGGAGATGGTGATTAATTTTTTTAATGGCGTGGCCCAAGAGGTTCGTGAAATTCTCGCTTCCCTCGGTGCACGCAGCCTTAATGATGTCATCGGGCGCACGGAGCTTCTTGAACAAAGGGAAGTGGAGGGGCACCCGAAAGCTAATAAGATTAATTTGGGCAAATTGCTTTTTATGCCACCCTATGAAGAGGGGTCATCCCGTTACCATATTATCGAGAGTAATGATCGGGCGGATCGTCCCTTAGATGAGGTGATATTACAGGATGCCAAAGATGCGTTACGCGAGAAAACGCCCATTAGCCTGAGTTACAAAGTCAAGAATACGAACCGATCCATAGGGGCGCGTTTGTCCGGTGAGATCGCATACCGTTATGGTGATCATGGGTTGCCACCGGATATTATAGAGCTCAAGCTCAAAGGCAGTGCAGGGCAAAGCCTAGGGGCCTTTTTAGTCCAAGGTGTGAAAATAACCCTTACTGGCGAGGCTAATGACTATGTAGGGAAGGGTATGTCCGGTGGCGAGATAGTGGTCGTCCCATCGCCAAATGCAAAATATGTTTTGAACCAGAATGTGATCATAGGTAATACCGTCCTGTATGGTGCCACCGGCGGATTCCTATTTGCTCTTGGCCGGGCGGGGGAACGTTTTGCCGTTCGTAATAGCGGAGCTACCGCCATTGTCGAGGGCGTCGGTGACCACTGTTGTGAATATATGACTAATGGCCATGTCGTGGTGCTCGGACTCACCGGAAAGAATTTTGCAGCGGGAATGAGTGGAGGATTCGCCTACGTCTTTGATGAAGACGGTAAATTTGAATCCCGCGTGAATACAGAAATGGTGACGGTGAAATCTTTGACTGATTTACGGGATATGGAGTCATTGAAGTGTCTGATGACAAAATATTTTGATAAGACAGCTAGCTTCAAGGCCCAAACCATTTTGGCTGACTGGGAAAAATATGTGGCCAAGTTCAAAAAGGTCATTCCCCACGAACCCGTCATCGTCCCGTCTCCCGTGCCCGATCAAACACAAGAAGCAGTGCTCATGAAAGGATAAAGATTTTGGCGGAAACCGGGGTAGACCGAGCCGAATCATTTCTGCCGGGGCCAGAAGGCATAGAGCAGGGTCATGACGAGCAATGCCCCACCACCCGCGATCATCAGGGCAGAGAGCAAATTGCGCTTGGTCACACCGAAAATGAGGTCAGAGGTAGGCTCTGGGGATATTTGTTCCGGCTCAACACTTGTGATAACGGGCATGCTGGAGTTTGTGCTGATTTGTTCAGGCTGGTCTTGTGTGTTGTTATGTTGTTCTGCTGGAAGTGGAGTTTCAGGTCTTGAAACTGGTTGGCTACTTTTTACAACTGTGGGATG
>Ga0163153_10003229_pt1 | contig 22132 bp, 20 predicted proteins | sample OliLakLV19MP6IB1_FD_148629 | JGI IMG/M metagenome (GOLD analysis project Ga0163153, IMG submission 148629) | Freshwater microbial mat bacterial communities from Lake Vanda, McMurdo Dry Valleys, Antarctica - Oligotrophic Lake LV.19.MP6.IB-1 | ecosystem: Environmental > Aquatic > Freshwater >...
AGATGTCCCCGGCAAGTACCGCCTTGAGAAGTGGATCGTCTCCCGCGGCAAGGTACTCAAGGGAATGAACTGGCTGCGGGGCAAGTGGAAGAAAGAGCCGCTGCGAGTCGGAGACGAATGAAGCGACGATGGAACCGCGCTCAATTTCGTTTCATTTTCTGAACCGGGCAGCGAGGGAGGGCTTTGCAGTGACCGACCGGAACCGATGAACCGCGTGCGTGTGTCAGAGTGATCACGCAGACATTCCGCAGAAGTTGCGCGACACTTCGGACCGATAAGATATAGGACCTCGTTCATGGAGGAACGATTTGCCCGTGGACTCTGATCCCATTCTCGTCAGGATGCTTCGACTGCGTGCGGCGGCACTGGATCATGCCACGATTTCCGGTCTGACGCATCGTTTCTATCGGTATCCCGCCCGATTCTCGCCGCTGTTCGCACGGGCGGCGATCGCGCAGTTCTCCAAGCCCGGCGATGTGGTGCTTGACCCGTACATGGGCGGCGGAACGTCGATCGTTGAGGCCGCAGTAGCGGGTCGCAAGGGAGTCGGGTCGGACCTGAATGAACTCGCAGTGTTTGTGGCCCGTGCAAAGACAACCGTTCTGACGCCCGCGCAGCGTTCAGCTGTCAAGCGATGGGCGGACGTGGTGGTGCCTGATCTCTCTTATTGCGATTGGCACGAGGGGCTTGAAGAGGCGGTGTGCCCCAAGCGCACGCACAATCTCACGCTCCCGATGGCCAGGCCGATCAAGAAGCTGATCGGATTGGCGCTGTGCGATATCGACGGCTTGCCGGGAGCCCAAGTGCAAGCGTTCGCTCGTTGCGCACTCCTGAACACGGGGCAGTGGGCGCTGAACGGACGCAAGCGCACGACGCCGCTGAGCGAGTTCCGCGCGAGACTCAGTGCGACGGTCCACGAGATGCTGGCAGGCGAAGCCGAATACGCGGCAGCGGCTCATTCCGACTACCCCGCCAGCCTGCACCAGTTGAACGCGGCCGACCTTTCTTCCGTTATCGAGCGGGGGTCCGTGGATTTGGTCGTAACCAGCCCGCCGTACCCCGGCATCCACATGCTATACCATCGGTGGCAGGTGGACGGGCGACGCGAGACGCCGGCACCCTACTGGATCGCGGCCTGCAACGACGGTCAGGGCGCGTCCTTCTACAACTTCGCGGATCGAAGACAGGGGGCGGCGGACTCCTATTTCATCGAATCCCTCCGGACTCTCATTGGAATCCGCTCGGTGATGAGGCCCGGCGCTTACTTCGTGCAGATGATCGCGTTTAGCGAGCCCGAGATACATCTGCCAAGATACCTTGCCAACATGGAGGCGGCAGGGTTTGAGGAAGTCCGCCTCGACAAAGAGGCGGGGCTGAGTCGCCATCGCAGAATCTGGCGCAGCGTACCGGGCCGCCGGTGGCACGCGAACCTGAAAGGCGACCTGAACTCGTCGCGCGAAGTCGTCTTGGTTCATCGTGCCGTGTGAGGTCACTCATCGTCTCCTGCCTGAGCGAGACCAGCGGCCTCATCCGCAGTGAGCGCTCCGAGGTAATCGATCATGGGCACAAGGAAGGGGCCGAGCGCCCTGGTCGTGCGGTCCACGGTCGTTTCGATCGTGTCTCCGTCGCCATCCGCGCCATCACCATTCTGCTTGGGCTTGCTTCGGTGCTGATGGATTAGGGCGAGGCCCACCAAGACATTCCCGTAGATGAACTTCGCCTCCTTGAGCGCCACATCGTCAGCGCCGTGCTTCATGTCGGTGCGCAGGGCGATGTTGCTCACGTTGACGTAGAACGTGTAAACCGACTTGTCCTCGTCGCCTTCGACTTCGGCATCCTCTATGATCTTGCAAGCGGTGTGCTCGTCGAAACCGTGCTCCTTCCACGGCTCATCATCTTCCTTCACCTTGATGATCTTCGGCATCTGGATGCCGGTCGGTTCCGGCGGGCCATCGCTGCCTTGTGTTCCCCCCGTACCGCCTGACCCGCTGCCTCCGGTCCCCTTCTGGCCCTTCCCGGTACGGCTGTGACGCCCGCCGCCACCGCCGCCGTTCGTACTCGGCGCGACGATCTTGATTTTGGCGACGTTCACAAATGGATCAGGAATCGCATCATCGTTCACCGTGCATTGCAACGTGATCTCGTCCCCAACCTGGACCTCATCCTCTGGGACACTCACGCTCCAGTTGGCAACGCCGTTATGAAGCGTGAGAGTGTTGTCCAGTTCCTTCCCTTCCATTGCGCCAGCGATGACCTCGACGTTGTAGCGTCCGCGGTTGGCGTCACGGCTGAAGTAGTCGTTGACGACGTCCGTGTCGAACTTGATCCGACACCGTCGCCCTTGCTCAGCAGAGCGGGACAACAACTCGCCGTCCTTCCTCTTGTGGAACCGGAAGAACGTGGGATGCGGCTTCCCGTGGAATTCGCCACCGCCATCGTCGCCGCCCTGCCCACCACCTTCGCGGTCTCCCGGCGAGCCTGACTTGTGTGGGCGGCTCAGGCGCCGCCCGAGTAGGAAAAGGCGCTCCAGTGTCGGGGAACTCTTGAGGATGGATTCAAGTACCTTTTCAAGAGGCTTCGAGTCCTCCAGCCGGTCGGCGATCTCCTCGCTCTGTCGCCGTGCCCGCAGTTCGCGCAGACCTGGATGCTTGCCAATGAGATCTTCCAGCGCTTCCTCAATCGCCTTACGGAGTTCGTGACCGCTGAGACGATCACGGCTGTTCATGAATAGGTCTTCGCGGGCATCCACCGTGAGGTTCGAGCACTCCACAACGACGAGGAGTGACTTCGCCAGCCGCCCCATCTTCACCGACGACCGCGAGAAGAACGTCTTGGGGATCGAGCCGTGCGTCTGGCCGTTGATCGTGAGGATGATGCCCTCGTTCGTGCGATAGCTCTCCGCCTTGTCGCCCTTGAAGGCGTAGATCGTCGCCGTCATCTCCTGGCCATGCACCTTGAATGGTGCCGACGCCGGGTAGCCGTCCTCAAGGTTTCCACCGCGATTCTCGGTGAGACGGGCCGTCAGGCCGACAAGGGTGTTGGCGAAGCTGCCGACGTGCCCTCGGAAGTCGCGGCACTCGTGGACGCGGACGGGCAACGCGATCTCAGGCAAGAGGATTTCCAGGCGAGAGAGAAGCCCGCCCTTCATCAGGACGTGGCTCTTGAAACCCTTCATGTCGTACACGTAGAGCTTGATGCAGGAGCCGTGGGTGATGGCTCGGGCGTAGGCGTCGTTCGCCTCCGGCATAACCGAGAGGTCATCCGACCTGAACGAGAGTACCCCGCCCTTCTCTGGCTGCTTTTCCGAGTCAACCGGCGCGAGGTAGCGGAACACGGAGTTGCGCACCGATCCGGCTCCTGCGGTCGGTCGCTCGCGCCTCACGACGGTGAAGCCCCACTCACTCGCAGTCGGGTCATTCTCATGGAGCGCCTCCACAATCTCGGGGTTCCGGCGCGTGATGACGAGTTGGAGGCTGTGCTGTCCGCAGAACTTCAGGACGCCGGTCCCGCCCATGTTGAACTTGCCCTGGACAAAGGGGATGCGCAGCTTGTTCGAGCGGTCAATCGACAGGAACGTCTCAGGCATCCGCGCCGGTGTCTGCCCTTCTCCCCGGTCAACGATGAGGATGTTCGGCGCTGATCGCGACCCGGTGGCTGACACGGTGATGAACTCGGACTGTTCTTTCTGCCGCGTCTGCGGCCAGCTTTGGACGGTGCCGCCGATCTCGCCTCGAAGCTCTCGACCCTCGAAATAGCGGGACACAGCGTGACGGATGGAGGGTGGTGCCTTATCCGACTCGGGATCGACACCAAGGCGCTGGCACTCGTTCATGAGGCGCGCGTCAACGCAGTTGACGATCTTCTCGACGAGAGCCGCTTCTGGACGGCTCTGCTGGTTTCCAATCGTGGCGTAATTGCCGTCACGATCACCGTAGAGCCTCCATGCCGAAGGCGTGTTCCAGTACCCGGCTGTGGTCAGCAAGTCGATGACGGCTTGCTCCGTCTCCGCGTGAAGCAGAGCTATGCACAGGTTCTTGCGGTCGTCAATCGCCATGTACCCTCCGAGTTCACCTGCGAGAATGAAGCACGTCCCACGCCTTCTCTACCCGCTGGGTTGAGAGCGAGCCGTCCAACACGGCGTACCCCTCCTTGCCGCGTTGTTCCACGGAACCAAGATCACGGAACCACGCGAGCGCGAGGTACGCTTGGTAAGACGGGATGTCGTTGCCGCTGTCGTCCTTGAACGGAATGAGCTTGTCCATTGAGAAGATCGAACCCGGCTTGACCTCGGACGCCAATCGCTCCGAGACGCGAAGGACCGCGTCGCGCGATGCTCGATGTTCGTACTCACGCCTGTCCTTCTTGGACCAAGCGATCTTCACGAGCTTGTCCCCGTCACGCTCGAAGCGCGGGTATTCGTCGCGCTGGCTAGCCCGAGGTGTCGTTTTCACCGTGACGCTTCGCAGCGAGGGGATCGGTAAGGTGGCCGGGCGTGCGGACACATCGACGGTCTCAGTAACTGATTCGGCTCGACGTACGAGGTCCGCCAAAGTGTCCGCGAGCGGCGCGACTTCGCCCAAGTCGCGGTATCGCTGCTGTTCAAGAGCCTGCCGCATCAAATCGCGCAGGCCGTTTTCGGCCTTACGCACGAGATCGACGGCTCGATGGAGGTCTGACATGGTGGAAAAAATAGTCTATGACTTAGCCGGTGTCAAACTAAACTTAGCGGATAAGTCACAGAAAGTGTTAAAAACCATCTTATCGTCTTGGGAAAGCATGTTTTCCATCGGATAGGCAATTGTAATCTCGCGACTTCTGAACATAAACCATACAAGACGGCTACGCTTCCGGTTGGCAGTGATATCCGAGGGACGATTCCTATGACGAATCTTGGCCGTTGTTTCCCGCCCGAAGTCCTGAACGATGAGGAGTTTGCAACGCTCGTGCGCTCCTGTTCGCGGCGGGTGGCTCGGGCATGGCGGAGGAGGAACTCGGAGCCTCCTGTGCCGCCGTTGGCGATTTCTCCCCCATTGGCGACGGGGAAGAGGGCTGCTGCCGCGAAGCGCATCTGGTTTACACTCCCCGACCATGCGCACCCGAATCCTGGTCGCGGTTGCCTTTGCCCTGGTGCTTGCGCTGCCACTGATCGTGCGCGGGCTGGCGCGGGGCCAAGGGGATACCGCGGGGGGCGCGTTCCAGACACCCGGCGCGGGCGGAGAACCCGTGCGATCGCTGGTAATCGTCACCCCGCACGTCGAGCAGATCCGCCTGGAGTTCGGCGCGGCGTTCGACGGATGGCATCGCACGAAGTTCGGCCAGGGCGTGCGGATCGACTGGCGGGTGCCGGGCGGAACGAGCGAGATCGTCAAGCAGATCGAGGCACAAGCGGATGCCGCTCTGCGGCAGGGCCGCCTTGATCAGGAGGGCCGCTTCGAGCCGGGAACTTCCGGCGCGGACGTATTCTTCGGCGGCGGTTCCTACGAGCACGGAAAGATGGCGCAGCAGAAGACCGCCCCCGGCAACGAAGCCACAAAGTACACGCTCGGGCGCGCTGCGGGCTTCCCGCAGGCACAACTCGACGAGTGGTACGGCGAGAACAAGATCGGTGTGCAGAAACTCTACGATCCCGGGCAGGTTTGGCTGGGCACTGCGCTCTCGGGGTTTGGGATTGTCTACAACCGCGACACGCTGAAGAAGCTCGGGCTCCCCGAGCCGCGGAACTTTCGTGACCTGTGCGATCCCCGCTACTTCAACCTCCTCGCGCTCGCCGACGGCCGGCTCTCGGGGTCGATCACCACGACGTACGAGTCGATCCTGAACAAGGAAGGGTGGGACGGTTGGCGGACCCTCCGCGAAATGTGCGGCAACGCGCGGTACTTTGCCTCGGCGAGCACGCGCCCCCCCGTGGATGTCAGCCAGGGAGAAGCCGCGGCGGGGCTTGCCATCGACTTCTACGGTCGCGGGCAGTCGCAGTTCGTGCTTCGCCCCGGAGAGGGACCCGATGACAGCAGGGTCGGCTATGTCGATCCGGAGGGCGCGGTGTACATCGATGCCGATCCTGTGACGATCCTGAACGGGTGCAGCGACTTCGAGTTGTCGCGCAGGTTTGTGGAGTTCTGCCTGACGGTCGATGCCCAAGCGCTCTGGCAGTTTCGCTCGCGTGCGTCTCTCGGCAGTGCCGGGGTTGCGGGCGATGGGCTTGGGCCGGCGGTGTATGAACTCCGACGGATGCCGGTGCGGCGCGTGATGTACGACACCTACCGCGACCGGATGGTGGACAAGACCAACCCGTTCGAGGCCGCAAGCGATGTACCCGGACGCGGCTGGCGGGACGCGATCGCGCCGATGATGGCGGCGTTCGGCATTGACACCGCGGAAGAGTGTCGCGAGGCGTGGCGGGCGTTGAACGAGGCGCGGGTCGCTGCCGCGACGGGAGAGTGCCCGCAGGCGGTGCTGAGAGCGATGGAGTCGTCGTTCTATGCCATGCCCGGGCACAAGATGCTGGATGGGCGCGAACTGGAGTTCAGCGAAGCCAACTTCAAGGCCATCAGCGCGGATGTGAGCAAGTGGCGCGACCCGGAGCGTGCTCGTCGCGCTCAGATTTCGTACACCAGTTTCTTCAAGGCGAGGTATCGAGAGGTGGTCGCGGCGTGGCGGGCCCGCGCCGGATAAACTCTTCGCGAAAAAAACGGCACGGGGATTGCACAACACTTGGGTTCGGGCGTAATGGATGGTTCCAGCCTGCCATCGTGGCAGCATGTGAGAAGGGGTGTGGCATGGACGAGCGAAACAGTGCCGATCGCCATTGGCTGGTAGCCGGTTGGCCGGGGATGAGCAACGTCGCGGTCATCGCCTGCGGGTACTTGGTCAAGAAACTCGGCCTGATGCCGGTCGCCGTCATCGATGGCGGCGGGCGGTTTGAGGTCGGTGCTGTGAATGTGCGCGATGGCCGGGTGCAGATCCCCGAGCCGCCGCGGACCATGCTGTATTCGGGCAAGGCAGGTGACGGCGGACCGACGGTGACGGTGATGATCGCCGAGGCCCAGCCCGACAGCAACGCCATGACGTTCGCCCGGGACCTGATCGATCGTGCCCGTCAGGAAGGGGCCAACCACCTTCTGACATTCGCATCGATGGCGACGCAACTCGAGCCGACGCAGGAGCCGCGGGTCTTTGGCGCGACGACGGATGACCGGCTGGCCGATGAACTCGTGACGGCGAGCATTGAGCCGCTCAAAGAAGGTGAGATCGGCGGCATGAACGGCGTGATGGTGGGGGCCGCGGCGGTGGCGGGCCTTCCAGGCGTGTGCCTGCTCGGGGAGATTCCGTACTACGCGGCGCAGATCGCCAACCCGAGCGCGGCGAGCGCGGTCATCGGCGCGTTCTCACGCCTCACCGGGATCGACATCGACCGGGATGAACTCGAGAAGCACGCCGACCGTGTGGACAGGCTGCTGGTCAGGCTGCGCGAGCACATGCGGACCGGCTCGACCGAGGCACCCGATCTTGAAGGCCTGGAGGAGGAAGCGGAGGAAGTGAAGGAGCCGGCCAAGCCCGAGTCGGGCCTGGGCATGGCGGGCCGGCGCAGGCTTGAGGAGATGTTCGACTCCGTTCGACGGGACCAGACCAAGTCGGTTGACCTGAAGAAGGAACTCGATCGGCTGGGCGTGTTCAAGCAGTACGAGGACCGCTTCCTCGACCTGTTCCGTCGGGCGGGATAGCGACCGGGTATTCCCGTCGCTCCGCGACAGACCGACAACCAATTACCGCACGAGGCGCCGAGATCGCGGGGGCCGGCGACAAACCACGGATCGACGGCCTTGCGCGGTCGGGGCGGCTTGCCGACCTCGCGAGAACGTGTATGCTGCCGTCCGCACATATCACCGGGAGGCCCGGCGCGCCGCACATGGACAAACTCGCTCCCCCAACCCTTGCCAAGATCATCGCGACGATCGGCCCGGCTTCGGACTCACCGGAGATGGTCGAGCGGCTCATCCGCGCCGGAGTTGGCATTTTCCGCGTGAACTTTTCGCATGGGTCCTTGGAAGACCATGCACGGCGTGTCGCCACCGTGCGCGACGTGGCAAGGAAGTTGGAGCAGCCGGTCGCGGTCCTTGGCGACCTTCAGGGGCCGAAGATCCGCGTCGGCAAAGTTCAGGAGCCAGGGGTCGAACTCGAAACCGGGCGCGATGTCCTGCTGGTGCCCTCGGGCGAGTCGTTTGACGCTGCGTACCGCAGCGCGCCGGTGGGTGTCGATGTGCTTCCCTCTGACTATCCGTTGGCGCGAGATGTCGAGCCGGGCGATCGGGTGCTTATCAACGACGGTCTGCTCCGCCTGATGGCCATCGAGCGCGAGCCCGCGGACCCGGCCGATGCCCTCCGGTGCCGCGTGATGGTCGGCGGGCTGGTCACCAGCCGCAAGGGCATCAACCTCCCCGACAGCAATGTCCGCGACGAGGCGATCACCGAGCAGGACTGGCGGTGCGTCGAGTGGGCGGTCGCCCATGGCCTCGACTTTCTGGCCCTCTCGTTTGTCCGGCGGGCTGCCGAGGTGCGGAAACTCAAAGATGCTCTGGCGAGCATGTGCCCGCTGGACAAGGCGATGGACCCGCGCGGCGGGGGCTCGCTTATCCCCGTAATCGCCAAGATCGAGAAGCCGCAGGCGCTGGACGATCTGGACGCCATTGTCGAGGTCTCGGATGCGATCATGGTCGCTCGCGGGGACTTGGGCGTTGAAATGGACATCGCCGATGTGCCGATCGTCCAGAAGCGATTGCTCGAGAAGTGCGACGAGTGGGGCAAGCCGTGCATCGTCGCTACGCAGATGCTCGAATCCATGATCGTCGCCGCGACGCCGACGCGCGCTGAAGCGACCGATGTCGCCAACGCGATCTTCGATGGGGCGGACGCGGTCATGCTCTCCGCCGAGACCGCCACCGGCAAGCACCCCGCGCTGGTGGTGGAGACCATGCGCCGCATCATGCGCGCTGCGGAGACGCGGATAGCCGAGCGATGCGAGCGGCCCAGCCCCAGCCGCCGCCTTGCCGAATCGCACTATCGCACCGCGGCACTTGCGCACGGGACGTGGCACGCCGCCCGGGACCTGGGAGCGAAACTCGTGGTGTGCTGGTCGCAGCGGGGCGGGACCGCTCGCTACCTGTCGCAGACCGGGCTGCCGATCCCGGTCATCGCGTACTCCTCCGATGAGCGGGAGGTGCGGCGGATGGCGATCCTGCGTGGCGTGACGCCGCGCCTCATGGAACTTCCGGCGAGCCGCGAGCCGACGCTGGCGTGGTTCAACCTCGAAGTGGACATGGACCTCCTGGAACTGGGATGGGCCGAGAAAGGTGATGCGATCGTGCTGGTCGCGGGGATGCCGCTCGGGCAACAGGGCGCAACCAATGCACTGGCGATGCACCGCCTCGGCAGCCCTGCCTCCGGCTTCATGGCGATGGTGGGGGAGCAGGGAGCCGCGGATCGCGGCTGAGCAGCGTTACCGGACGCACGATCCGATCCGATTGACACTCATCTGCGCGGGTGTGCGGCCGCGCATGAGGGATGAGGTAGGATGGAGCATGACGAAGTCGATCATGCGTTTCTGTGGGGCGATGGCCGTTGCGCTTGCGGCGAGCCTGCCCGCCTTGGGCCAAACTGCCGACCCCGTATCGCCGCCCGCGCCGGGTGCGCCCGGTGCCGCCCCCGCGAAGTCGCTGAGCGTGGGAGATGCCGCGCCGGCCCTCGCCGGGCTGACCTGGCTGAAGGCCGGACCCATCGCGGCGTACGAACCGGGCCGCCACTACATCGTCGAGTTCTGGGCGACGTGGTGCGGCCCCTGCCGCAAGTCGATCCCTCACCTGACGGAGTTGCAGGCACGCCACAAGGACCGCGTCACCGTGATTGGTATCAGCGCGTGGGAGCGCGAGCAGGATGCGGCAGCGCGCATCGCGGTGCCGCGCGCCTTCATTGAGAAACAAGGCGCGGCGATGGAGTACAGCATCGCGGCCGATGCCGAGGGCCTCGCCGCACGCGACTGGATGCAGGCATCAGGCCGACGGTCAATCCCCACGGCGTTCATCGTGGACGCCAAGGGCAACGTCGCGTGGATCGGCAACCCCCTGTCGGGTATGGACGAAGTGCTCGATAAAGTGATGGCGGGAGGGTTCGACGCGCGGGCCGAGGCGGAGAAGGCAGCGCTCCTCGCAGCGGCGAAGAAGGTCAAGGACGAACTGTTTTCGCGCGCCAATCTCCTGGCCGGACAAGACAAGCCCGAGGAGGGACTTGTCCTCATCGAGCAACTTTTGAGCATCGAGCCCGACCCGCAGGCCCGCGTGCCGATCTTCCGCCAGAAGTTGCGCATGCTCCTGAAGGCCGATGAACCCGCGGCGTATGTGTTCGCGAGGTCTCTGCTGGAAGGGGAACTCGCGGAGAACGCCTACGGCCTCTATCTGCTCGCCGAGGCGATCCTGAAGATGCCGGGGCTTGCAGCGCCGGACCACGCGGTGACTATCGCGCTGGCAGCACGCGCGGCGGAGAAGGCGCTCCCGCCCAACGATGCCGCGGCCTACGAGACGCTGGGAGCGGCAAAGTCCCGCGCGGGCGACTTTGATGGGGCCATCGCCGCCGCGGAGCGGGCGCTTGAGATTTTGCGCGCGCCGGAGGCAGCGCCAAAGGTCTCCGTGGTGAAGCGCGTTGAGGAGCAACTCCGCGAGTATCGGAAAACCAAGGGCGGCTGAGAAGCCCGAGAATCTGTCGCCATCGGGCTTTGACCCGCGCGGTTGGCTACCGTCGGCCATGGCCGAGCCCGTTCACACGCACGCCGCGATCCTGAGCATCGGCGATGAGTTGGTCCGCGGCCAGACGCTGGACACGAACTCGAAGTTGCTCTCTGAGCGGCTGATGCTGGCGGGGATCGAGCCTGTCGAGCATGGCACGGTGGGCGACGGCCTGGTAGGGATCGTCGATGCGTTCAAGCGTCTGTCCAGGAGGGCGCCGCTCATCGTGGCGACGGGGGGGCTGGGGCCGACCGATGACGACCTGACGCGCGAGGCGCTGGCCGGGGTGCTGGGTGACGAACTTGTCGAGGATGCCGTCGCGCTGGGCTGGCTGACCGAGCGGCTGCGGTCTCGGGGGCGCGAGGTTTCGCCCGCGCAGCGGCGTCAGGCGCTCCGTCCGGCCGGAGCAGAATGCCTGCGGAACGAACTTGGCACTGCACCCGGGCTGTCGGCGCGAATTGATGTGGAAGGGCACACCGCCGATGTGTTCTGCCTGCCGGGGCCGCCGGGTGAATGGGTGCCGATGTGGGAGACGATGATCGCGCCTCGGCTCCGGCCCGAGGCTGGGATCACTGTCCGCACACGCTTCATCAATGTGGTCGGCCTGCCCGAGGCCGACGCCGCCGCGCTCGTGCCGGGAATCATGGCGCGCGATGCCAGCCCGCAGGTGGGCATTACGGCCAGCGGCGGCGTGCTCACCTGGCGCATCCGGTATCGCGGGACGCTCGCACCAGCGGAAGCGGATCGCGCGGTCGAGGCGGTTGCGCGCCGAATCTATGACGCCATGGGCAAGCACATCTTTGGAGAGGGCGAGGCGTCGCTGGCTTCTTGCATTGTCAAGTTGCTTCGTGCGCGCGGACAAACGCTGGCGGTGGTGGAGTCCTGCACGGGCGGGATGCTCGGGCACGCGATCTCCGCGGTGCCGGGCGCATCGTGGGTCTTCGCGGGCGGGTTTATGACGTACTCCAATGAGTTCAAGCAGCGGGCAGTCGATGTGCGTGCCGAGACGCTGAGGGCTCATGGCGCCGTCAGCGCAGAATGCGCGGGCGAGATGGCATTCGGCGGCATTGCAAAGACGGGAGCGGCATGGTGCCTCGCCATCACCGGAGTTGCCGGGCCCGATGGCGGCACCGCGGCCAAGCCTGTCGGCACGGTGTACATCGCGCTTGCCCGGCGCGATGCCGCGGCACCACTCGGCGAAAGTCAGAACAAAAAGTTTGAGTTCCCCGGCGGGCGCGAAGATGTGCGGCAGCGGTCGGTGATGTCCGCCCTGGCGATGCTGTGGTTTGCGCTGAAAGCTGGCGACCCGCCCGCACGGCTGCTCTGGGAAAAGTCCTGAGCCTGCCGTGGCCGACCGGAAGATGAACGACGATTCATCGCCGATTGCAGGCCGCTTCATCCGCGCACGCAAGATTATGGCATGATCCAGACACAAGATGCCCAGACCCAGCGTTCCGGCCAGCAAGGCGTCACCCCCGAGCAGACCCGAGAGGGTCCGATCGCCCTGGCGATCGAGAGAGAAACGGCCAAACTGCCATCGGACATCTTCCTGTGGGGTGCCGGGGCGGCGGTCGTGACTTCGTTCCTTCTAGAACTCGTCGGTGCGAAGGACAAGTCGCGCTTTGTCGGGCAGTGGGTCGCCCCCATTCTCATCTGCGGCGTCTACAACAAGATCGTCAAGACGCACGGCAGCGACCAACTGCATTCCGAAGCGGGCTCGGGCCGCAATCGCCTCAACTCCGGCAACTCAGGCGGCAGTGGGCAGGGTGGCGGCGTTCGCACGGGTTCCACGCGGCCGGGCGAAGCGCGCCGGATGCATGATCACGCTGGCGCACCCAACTAAGTCCGCACTGATTCTGAATCCTGCCCTCAAGAGTGGAACGTCGTGAGGCCGTGACTGTCCTTGACGCCGAGGTTCAGGAAGACCTCCCGAGTGGCGGTTGAGCGGTTGAGCGTGTAGAAGTGGATGCCGCGGACTTGATGATCCAGCAGGTCGCGGCACTGCTCGGTCGCCCAGTGGATGCCCACGCGCCGGACGCCGTCGGCATCCCCTTGCGCCCTATTTACCGAACGAACCAAGGGCGCGGGGAATCGGGTGCCCAGCGCCAGTTCTGCCATTCTCGCCATTCCTGGTCCTGATGTCACGGGCATGATCCCGGCGATGATTGGCACGCGGATGCCCGCCAGTCCGCACCGGTCGCGGAAGTCATAGAAGTCGCGGTTGTCGAAGAACAGTTGCGTGCAAAGCCAGTCCGCACCCGCGTCCACTTTGGCCCTCAGAAAGTCCATCTCGCGCACGCGGTTAGGCGTGCCGGGGTGGCCCTCCGGGTAGCCTGCGATGCAGATGCCAAATCCTCTCGGGTCAGGGTGCTCGCCCGATTCGTTGAACTTCTTGATGAACCGTACGAGGTCTGCCGCGTGCGGGAACGCATCGCGCGAGCGGTCCACCGTCCCGGCGTCCTTGGGCATATCGCCGCCGAGTGCGACGATGTTGGAGATGCCCGCCGCGGCGTAGCGGCTAAGGATTGCGAGTATTTCAGATTCGCTATGCCCCACGCATGTGAGGTGGGGCACGGGCAGCAGCGAGGTGCGGTCTTTGATGCGGAGGACGAGTTCGTGCGTCAGTTCGCGCGTCGAGCCCCCGGCACCGTAGGTGATGGAGACGAACGTCGGTTTCAGCGACTCCAGTTCGGTGATTGCGGAGTACAACTGCTCCGCCGAATCAACGGTTCGAGGCGGAAAGAACTCGAACGAGAAGGTCGTCCGCTGGCGATCAAAGAGTTCCTGTGCGTGCATGGCTCTGAGGATGTATCGGCAGGAATGCGGGTGTCGCCCCGGTGGAGGCAGTGTAGCCGTTTATCCGGATGAACGGATGGATGATCAGGTGAGAAGGGCGAATCGGGCCGGTTCCGGCCTTCACAATACACTCAGGACATGGAGACGGCGGGACTTCCACGGGTGTGCCCATGCTGCGGGCTAGCGCAGATGGTGCCGCCGGTCGGGCATGGACAGCGGGCGTGCTGCTCGCGATGCCGCACGATTGTGGCCCGGGCCCATGATCCGAAGGCGCGAAGCCGCGTGATTGCGCTCGCGACCGCCGCGCTTGTAATGTATCCGGCGGCGATGGCCCTGCCGGTGCTGGAACTCGAGCGCCTCGGCCACCGCAGCGAGGCGACGATCTGGTCTGGCGCGCTCGAACTGCTCAAGGAAGGTTCGATCGCGGTCGGAGTGATCGTGCTGGTCTGCTCGATCATCATCCCCGCGATCAAACTCACGGGCATCCTGCTCCTCTGCACCCGGCTCGAGTGGTTCGAGCGGCACCACCGCGCGGCGGCGTACCACGCCATCGAGTGGCTGGGGCGCTGGGGCATGGTGGACGTGCTGCTCGTGGCGGTGCTTGTCGCCGCCGTCAAACTTGGCACCTGGGTCAACGTGTCGCCCGGCCCGGGCGCGGCGGCGTTCGCGGCGGTGGTCGTGCTGAGCATGTTGGCTTCGGCGGTGTTCGATCCCTCGCAGATCTGGGAGGAAGTGGCATGAGCGATCTGCCCATGGCGGAAATTGAATCGACCGGGCTTGCGGGCGCGCGCGCCAAGGCGGGGCGCGGAGTTTCGATGCTGTGGTTTGTGCCGGTGCTGGCGGTGGGCCTGATTGGCGTGCTGTTCTATCAGGCGTACGCGCAGCGCGGGCCGCGGATCGAGATCGCGTTTGCCAACGGCGAGGGGCTGCGGGCGGGCGACCCCGTGACCTATCGCGGCGTGCAGATCGGCACGGTGCGCGAGGTGGCGCTCTCGCCGGACCTCGGGGCGGTGCGGGCGCGGGTCGAGTTACGGAAGGACGCGGCGGGGCTGGCGGTCGAGGGGACGCGGTTCTGGGTTGTTCGCCCGGAGTTGAGCCTCACGCGCGTGTCGGGTCTGGAAACGCTGCTGGGGCCGCGCTACATCGAGGCATCGCCGGGGCCGGCGGGGGCTGCCCTGGCCTGGAAGTTCGAGGGGCTGACGATGCCGCCGCGCGGCGCTGCACCAGGCGCACCGGGCACCGGAGAAGGGCTGGATTTGGTGTTGCGGGCGGAGCGCCTGGGATCGATCACCCCCGGCTCGCCGGTGGTGTACCGGGAGGTGCGCGTCGGGACGGTGGTCGGCGCGGAACTGTCGGCCGATGCGCGGGTGGTGGACATCGCGGTGCGGATCGACCCGGCGCACGCGCACCTCGTGCGGGACAACACCCGGTTCTGGAACGTCTCGGGGATCGGGCTGGACCTGGGGATCGGCGGGTTGAAGTTGCGAGCCGGGAGCCTGGAGAGCGTCCTGGCGGGGGGAATCGCGTTCGCGACGCCGACAAAGCCGGGCGAGCGGGTGCGGGCGGGGGCACAGTTCGAGTTGGCCGATGCGCCCGATGACGACTGGCTCAAGTGGGCGCCGGAGTTGACGCGGGGGGGCGCGAACTGACCCCACCCGAAGATGCTCAGAGTTTCTTGAGACTGTTTCAGAACGTGAGCATCGACCGATGAGCAAGGCCATCAGCACAAGTGCAAGGAGGCACGAATATGGCAGCGGAGCTGCTCCCCGAAGCGTTGTGGGAAGAGATCGAGCCGTTGTTGCCCCCGCCCTCGCGGGCCGAGACGGGGCGGCCGCCGGTGGACAACAAGAGGGCGCTGCGGGGCATCATCTTCGTGCTCCGCTTCGGGGTGCCGTGGCAGGCGGTGCCCACCGCCGCCTTCGGGGTCAGCGGCAGCTCGTGCTGGCGTCGCTTCAGCGAGTGGACCGCCGCGGGTGTTTGGCCCGAGGTGCATCGCCGCTTGCTCAACCGCCTCGGGAAGGCAGGCGGGATCGACCTCCAGCACATGGTCGTGGATTCGCAGTCGGTGCGTGCGGTAAAAGGGGGGCGCACACCGGCCCGAACCCGACGGACCGCGGCAAACAGGGCTGCAAACGCCATGTGCTGAGCGATGCCGAAGGCAACCCGCTGGTCGTGCAGACCACGCCCGCCAACGTCCCCGATCAGGAGCAACTGCCCGCGCTGCTGGAGGCGCGTCCGGCGGTGCAAGGCCCGCGTGGTCGTCCACGCCGCAACCCGGAGGCGATCATCGGCGATCGTGCCTACGGGACCAAAGAGATGATCGCGTTGGTTGAGGGGATGCGTATCGACAGCCTGCTGGCCCCTCGCGGCGACCCCACCCACGGCAGCGGCTTGGGCGTGCTGCGGTACGTCATCGAACGAACCCTCGCGTGCTTCAGCCACTTCCGACGCATCCGGCTGCGCTACGAACGCTGGGATGAACACTTCCAGGCCTTCCACGACCTCGCCGCCGCGATGCTCGTCTGCTCACGTCTCAAATCGCTCCGACTACCGTTCTGAAACAGTCTCTTAAACGCGTCGTCCCGGCGGGAACGTGGAAGCGGTCACCCAAACCCACTCAGTAGCGCTCGGGGCTCTGATGGGATCGATCCCCTTGCGGCCGTTGCAGCCCAAGCGACGATCCTGCGGGCCGCGCGCCCCGGCGTAACCGCCGGGGCTCCGCCGGAAATAGTGTCAATACGCCATCACCTGCCCGATCGCCTCGGCGATGCGCTTCGCATCCGGCAGGTAGTCGAGTTCAAGTTTGTAGTACGGCATCACCGTGTCAAAGCCGCAAACGCGCTGGACGGGTGCCTCGAGGTGCAGGAAGCACCGCTCCTGGATGATCGTCGCGATCTCCGCGCCCATGCCCGCGGTCTTGGGTGCCTCGTGGACGATGACGCAGCGCCCGGTCTTCTCGACGCTCTGCGCGATCGTGTCCTCATCGATCGGGTAGATCGTGCGGAGGTCGATGAGTTCGGCGGAGATGTCCTCTGGCAAACTATCGAGGGCCGCGAGGCAGCGCGTGACGCTCGCGCCCCAGGAAATGACGGTGAGGCCCGTGCCCTCGCTGACGACCTTGGCCTGGCCGATGGGGACGATGTACTCGTCCTCGGGGACTTCCTCGCGGAAGGCCCGGTAGATGAACTTGGGCTCGAAGAAGAGCACGGGGTCGGGGTCGCGGATCGCGGCGATCAGCAGCCCCTTCGCGTCGTACGGCGTGCTGGGCATCACGACCTTCAGCCCGGGTGTGTGCGCGTAGATCGCCTCGGGCGAGTCGGAGTGCAGTTCCGGGGCGTGGATGCCGCCGCCCACGGGCACGCGCACGACCATCGGGATCGTGATCGCCCCGCGCGTCCGCGTGCGGTACCTCGCGGCGTGGTTCACCAGTTGGTCGTACGCCGGCCCCATGAACCCCTCGAACTGGATCTCGGGGATGGGTCGCATGCCGGCCATCGCCAGACCGATGGAGGCGCCGATGATGCCCGACTCGGCCAGCGGCGTGTCGATCACGCGATCCGGGCCGAAGCGGGCCTGCAGGCCCTCGGTGACGCGGAAGACGCCGCCGTTCTTGCCGATGTCTTCACCCAGGCAGACGACGCGCGGGTCGGCCTCCATTTCCTGGGTGAGGGCGAGGTTGATGGCTTGGACGAGTGTGAGGTTGGCCATGGCTGTTCAATCCGTTTCAAGCTACCGCAGAGACGCCGAGATCGCAGAGGCGGAGCCTTGAACTCGAGGCGCCCTCTGCGGACTCTGCGCCTCTTGCGGTGATCAGTTCATCCAGAACGCGACATGCACATGCCTCATCCAGCCTTTCGCCGCCAACTGCCGTCCTTGCTCTTGGGTTTCTTCACTTCGATGTCCGTGACCAAGAGGATGTCCACATAATGCGTGGACTCATCCGAATCAATAACCATCGCCCACCTGCCGGTCGGCGCAATCGCAAGCAACTCGGGGTGTGTGACCTTCGGCGAGCGCCCATCGCTCAGGTGCAGAGTGAACGGTTGGAATGGCTTCGCCTGGTGTACTGCTCGGAGTCGTTCGCTCACGGCCACTTGTGGTCTCCTTGAACACGTGTCGTTGGTCAGCCCGCCTTTCGCCGCCGCGGCTGCTCGGCGCGCTCCGCCAGCTTCGCGTTGGGATGGGGAGGCACGTATTCGACCACGGCTCCAATGCGATCCAAGAGTGGCTTCGCCGCTTTGTACTCTTTGTCAGTCATAGGAATGACCATGACGAGACGTTCCCGCCGCTTGGATCTATTCGCCAGACCGAGCAGACGATGGCCTGGGTCGCCGGTTGCTGTGAGGAGATCGACAAGGTCGGCGTCCAGCCGAACATGCCAGTGGCGATCCGCCAGCCAACCCGCGTATGGATTGCGAGTCGCCTTGGACCAGTCGATCCCAAGTGAACGCTTAGAGAGTGTTTTTCGGGAGGCCTTGTTCATAGAGGTTGTGTTCGGTGCGTGTCGCCCGGCGGGCACTGATGATCCTCACAATTCCGTTCAACTCCTCGGCGTGCACGACGTAGAGAACTCGAAGCCGCAGAGAGAGTCCGATGATGACGTATCGATCCTCATCAAATGAATGCTTGGCGTCGTATGCCCGGATAGCGAAGGCGTCGTAGAAAACGAGCTTCGCTTCCTCGAACGAGACGCCGTGCTTCTGGCGGTTTGCAAGCTCCTTGGCATCGTCCCATTCGAACCGGCCTTCCACGGGCGGGATCATGCGTTCTGCCTTTGACCACCCAGACCCACCTGGCTCGGATCCTGCCCAAGGCTGCTGGTCCGCAGCGTCCGCTTCTGCCGCTCCAACTCTCCAGTCAGCGGCGTGCCGTACGTCGAATCGAAGATGTCGTCCGTCGTCGGCGGCTCGATCGTCTCGACGTTCTTGATGATCTCGGCGACCGTCAACTTCGACTTGTCATCGAGCGCGACCTGCTTCGCGTCGTCCCACATGCCCTTGCGTTCAAGATACTTCCGCAGTCGGATCATCGGGTCCTTGCCGCGCCAACTCGCGACCTCCTCCTCATCGCGGTACCGCCTCGCATCGTCCGCCGTCGTGTGGTCCGCGAGCCGGTAGGTGATCGCCTCGATCAGCGTCACACCGCCCCCGCCCCGCGCGCGATCAATCGCGTCTTTCGTCGCCTTGTACACCGCGAACAGATCGTTGCCGTCCACCTGGATGCAGTGCGCGCCGTACGCCAGGCCCTTCTGCGCCACCGTCTCGCTGGCCATCTGGCTCTCCCGCGGCACGGAGATCGCCCAATGATTGTTCTGGCAGAAGAACACGCACGGCACGTTGAACACCGTCGCGAAGTTCATCGCCTCGTGGAAGTCCCCCTCGCTCGTCGCGCCGTCACCAAAGTAGGTGATGACGCAGCGGTCCTCTTTCCGCATCTTGTACGCCCACGCGATGCCGGTGGCGTGCAGCATCTGCGTGCCGATGGGGATCGAGATCGGCGTCATCAGGACGCCCTCGGGGATCTGGTTGCCGCGCTCATCGCCCATCCAGTGCAGCAGGATCTTCTCCATCGGCAGTCCGTGCAGGAACAACGCCGCGTTCTCGCGGTAGCACGGCACCAGGAAGTCGCGCCCCTTCACGGCGGCCATCGCCGAGCCGATCGCCGCGGCCTCCTGTCCCTTGTTCTGCGGATAGGTGCCCATGCGCCCGGATCGCTGGAGTTTGAAGGCCACCTCGTCGAGATGGCGGCACAGGACCATGAACTCGTAGGCGAACAGCACCTGCTCATCGGAGAGGGTGTCGCGCGCCAGTTTTTCGTCGAGCCGCCCTTCCTCATCGAGGATCTGGAGGTGCTCGATCTGGGCCTTGTAAACGGTCCGGATGGGCATGGAAGGCTCCCTTGCAATTGGTCAGTGCAAGCGTAGCAGGTTGCGCGCGATTCCCCAAGTTGCCGGGGCGGGAGCGGCAGCCGCCGGTCCGTGGTATCGTGACGGGATGCACATCGCGCGGGTCTTGATTACACGCGACCAGATCGCCCGGCGGGTCGCCGAGATGGGCCGGGAGATCACGGCGGAGTTTCTGGCATCGGGCGCTGGCGCGCCGGGGGTCGAGCCCCAGGTCGTGCTGATCCCGATCCTCACCGGCTCTCTGGTGTTCGTGGCGGACCTCATCCGCCACATGCCGGTGCAGATGTCGATCCGGCCGGTGACGATCACCAGTTATCCCGGGGCCGCGACAGCCTCGCAGGGGGCGACGATCCAGGGTGGCCTGCCGACGGACCTGAAGGACCGGCATGTGCTGATCGTGGACGACATCCTGGACTCTGGTCGCACATTGGGGCTTCTGCGCCGGATAATCGACGCCCAGCGGCCCGCCTCGCTCAGGCTGGTCGTTCTGCTCAACAAGCACAAGTCGGCCGGACGCGATGAGCATGTCGAGGTCGATTACTCCGGCTTCGAGATCGCCGACGAGTTTGTCGTGGGCTACGGCCTCGACTATGACGGCCTGTGGAGGAACCTACCGGACATCGGCGTGCTGGAGGGGGTATAGGGCTTGAATGTTGATCCTCCGAACGCCCTGCCGCGAGACGTCTCGGGGACGTTCTTGCCCGGCGAGCGAGTGCTGCTCGCGGCCAAGCCCGGCTCGATCTCCATCATTCTCCGCCGGCCCGGCGTGTTCGCGCTCGTCATTCTCGGAACAGCGCTCGCGGTCACGCTCTCGATGCAAGGGTGGCTCCCGTTCACCGGGCTCGGCGCCCTGCTCATCGGCCTCGTAGTCTTTGCCATCGTGGCCTTCTGGGGCCACCTCGACTGGTCGATGCGCGATTCCGTCCTGACGGATCGACGGGTGGTCTCTTCCTCGGGGGTCATCCGGCGCTTGACCGTCGATTCACCACTCGCCGCCATCCAGCAGGTGGTGATCTATCGGTCGCTCAGAGAGCGCCTGTTCGGCCTCGGCACCATCGGGTTCTCGACACCCGCCGATGCCGGAGCGCCCAGCGTGGTCTGGTCGATGATGGGACGGCCCGATGTGCTGGTGGCACAGGTCCGCCTCGCGATCTCCTGCGCGGCCCCCGAGGCGAACCTGCTTGCGCCGCCATCGTCCCGAAGCCAACAATCCACCATGCACCCCGCCTCGAAATCTGCCGCGCGCACTCCAAGCGCAATTCCCCTCATCGGCCTTGCCGGCGGCATCGGTGCGGGCAAGAGCACCGTTGCGGGCATACTCGGCAAGTTGGGGTGCCTCGTCGTTGATTCAGATGCCAGGGCCAAGGCCGCGCTCGACCGGCCGGACATCCGCGAACAACTCGTCGCGTGGTGGGGCGACTCTGTACTCCAGCGCGGGTCCACGAGTGATCGCATTGACCAGACCCCCCGCATTGACCGCGCAGAGGTCGCCCGCATCATCTTCGCAGAACCTGAACAGCGCAGCCGTCTGGAGGCTCTGGTCCATCCGGCTGTCCGGCAGGACCGCGAGACCGCCATCCGCGAGGGTGCCGCCGCGGGCGCAAAGGCGGTCATCGTCGATGCACCGCTCCTCTACGAGGCCGGGCTGCACGCAGAGTGCGATGCCGTTATCTTTGTCGAGGCTCCTCGGGCGATACGCCTCGAAAGGGTCCGGTCAAACAGGGGCTGGTCTGCGGCCGAACTCGATCGGCGCGAGAAGGCGCAACTCCCGCTCGAGACCAAGCGGGCAAAGGCCGACTTCATTGTCCAGAACGATGACCCCTCGCCCGAACTGGAGTCCCGCGTACGCGACATCCTCCATCAAGTGCTGGCGCGGCACACCCACGCCCGATCCCGGGACTGAACGGGGAGTTTTCCACATCCGCCAGTCGGCGGTCCCCGGGCAGATGAGGGTGATATACTGATGCCTGATCTCGCTGGACCCCTCGGGGTTGGACCGGGCCGGGTCAGTCTCGCGACGATCAGTCATGCCATCTGTGGACCTTTGGCGCGGCGCACGCCCGCCAACCAGGCTTTTACAAAGGGTGGGTTCTGCGGTGTTCCTGTCCGTGGTGACGGGCCGCCTGTGCAAGGAGGGGGGAAACTCTCCTTCCACTTACCATCAACGAATCGACATTTCGATCGTCACCGACGATGCCAGTCCGGCGTTGCGCTGCGGTCTGTTACGTTCGGTTGAGAGCAAGAAGAACATCATGGCGAAGCAGTTTACCGTTGCGGAAGAGGGCAAGGGCGAGGCCAAAGAGACGCGGGGCGCAAGGCGTTCACCGTCTGACAGCAAGCCCGCCTCGCCCCGCCAGCGTTCCGCGGCCGATCCGGCACCCGAGCCCGCCCGTCCGGGTCCTGCCCGATCCGAGCAGCCACGCCCGGAGCCTGCGCGTGCCGAACCGCCGCGCGCCGAAGTTCCCCGACCTGAGCCCGTCCGCACCGAACCTCGGCCCGAGCAGCGTCCCGATCGATCCAACGGGCAGCCTTCGGCACCCGCGCCCCAGCAGACGCAGCAGGACCGTCCGCACGATCGCCCGTCTCAGCAGCAAGGTTCAAGTGGAGGCCAGCAGCCGCAGCATCGGGACGGTGGGTCGCACGGGGGAGGCGGAGGCGG
>Ga0163153_10003231_pt1 | contig 22125 bp, 10 predicted proteins | sample OliLakLV19MP6IB1_FD_148629 | JGI IMG/M metagenome (GOLD analysis project Ga0163153, IMG submission 148629) | Freshwater microbial mat bacterial communities from Lake Vanda, McMurdo Dry Valleys, Antarctica - Oligotrophic Lake LV.19.MP6.IB-1 | ecosystem: Environmental > Aquatic > Freshwater >...
ATCTTCACCCGCTATGAAAAAACAACCCGAAACTTCGCCGGCATGATCAAATGGGCCTGCCTCTTACAATACCTGCGATATGACGTCAAAATCGCGTTTTGAGACAAGGCCTAGTGTAGCAAACTTAACTCAGGAAAGACGGCGCTGGTGATTGATCGACGTAGGGACGACCCGGATGATGCGCAGGGCGAGGTGACTCAGGTTGCCGTGCGGAGACGGCCGCGCGTCGCCAAACTGCTGCTCGGCGCGGCCTTGGGAGTGATGCTCGCAGTCATCGGCGCCGTGGTCGTCGCCGTCGCTTTCTATCGCGATCCCTTGCCGGCGTTGACGGATGAGACGTTGAGCGCCGCGCGCGCCCGTTGGGACCAAGCCGGACCGCGCAGTTATTCGCTGGAGGTCCAAATCTTCGGACGCCGGCCGGGCGTGGTGCAACTTAAGGTCCGCGATGGCGAACCGGTGGAGATGACGCGCGACGGTCGCGTGCCGGATCAGCGACGCACCTGGGCCGCCTGGACCGTACCGAGCCAGTTCGACATGCTGGCCACCGAACTCCAGGGCCAGCGCGATCCGGAGAAAGGCTACAACGCCCCGGCCGGGAGCCAAGTGGTGCTCAAAGCGGACTTCGACCCTAGACTCGGCTATCCGTTGCACGTGAGGCGGCAGGTGCTCGGGACGGAACTCAACGTCGAATGGCGCGTGACGAAGTTTGTGGCTGATTAGTTCGAAGTTTTCAGTGTTCAGTTTTCAGTGCTTGGGATCGAAGTCCTCACTGAAAACTGAACACTGAAAACTTCAAACTCTTCCTCAAGCAAACGCTTCCCGCAACATCTTCAAACTCTTCGGAATCGCCGTCTCGTAATCTTCTTTGCCTTCGAACTCCAGCGAGATGTAGCCCTGGTAGTTGTGGCGGCGAAGGATTTCGGCGACCTTTTGGTAGTCGAGGTCCAATTCGTACCATTTGCCGCCGCCGTAGTAGGTCTTGGCTTGCACGAAGACGGCGTGCGGGGCCATTTGTTCGTATTGCGGGATTTGATCTTCGAGGAAGTTGCCGGTATCGAGCGTGGCGCGGAGCCAGGGGCTGTTGATCGCGTTGATGATGCGCAGCACGCCGTCGGCGTTGCGGCCCAGGCCCCAGTGATTTTCCAGGCCGAGCGTGACTCCGCATTCCTCCGCTTTGGGCAGCAGCTTCTCCAGGCTACCGATCACCCAGCCGAAACCGTCGTCGTCGGTATAGCCTTCGAGGCCAGGCTCGCGCCCCTGGTTGGCCATGAAGTCGTCGAAGTTCTTAATCGTGCCCCAGCGGCCCGTGTTGATCCGCACCGTGGGGATGCCGAGCTGATAGGCCAGTTCGATGCAATGCAGCGTGTGGCCGATATTCACGCGGCGGACGTTTTCATCCGGATTGACGAACCCCTGGTGGGTCGAAAATCCGCAGAGCGCCAGCCCGTGCAGGAACGCGCGCTGCTTGATCTTCTGCAGGTAGGCGTTGCTTTCCGACTCCATCTGAATGTGCAGCAGCTCCACGGCGTCAAAGCCCATCTCGGCCGCCAGGTCGATGCACTGCTTGATTGGCAACTTCGTGGCGTCGTTAAAGCGCCAGAAAGAATAGGTGGAAACGCCGATGGGATTGGGGCGGTTTTTCCTCTTCGGCGCGGCGTCAGCCGTCTGTGCGGATGCGACTTGTGTGGCGCCCAAGGCGGCCCCGGCGGCGATGCCGGCTTGCGTCAGAAAGGAACGGCGTTGCATGGCGATGGCTGCTTGAGGAAGTTGTGAATTGCCGCGTAGTTTAATTCGAGACACGGTTCATTTGAAGAGGCCGAAGTCGCTTCCGAAGATTCACCACGGAGAGCACGGAGGACACGGAGGGAGGAGGGGGAATGACGAATGGATGCTGGCATTGGGTTGGTTTGCTAGCGAACATTCAGTCATTCGAGCTTCGACATTCCTTCGTCATTCGGATTTCGAAATTCGTCATTCCCCCTTTCATGAGCTGTTTTTCTCCGCGTCGCCGGCTAGCTTGTAACCTTCGGATTTGGCGACGAAGGTTGCTGCGGTGATGTCGCCGGTGACGTTGAGCGTGGTGCGGCACATATCCAGGAAGCGGTCGATGCCCAGGATCACCGCCACGAGTTCCGGTTGCACCCCGATGGTGGAGAGGACGAGCACGACGAACGGGATCGAACCGCTCGGGACGCCAGCCGTGCCGATGCCGCCGAGGATCGCCATGTAGGCGACCATCAATTGTTGCCCAAGCGTGAGGTCAACGCCCGCGAGTTGCGCCAGGAATAAGACGGTCACGCCTTCGTAGAGTGCCGTGCCATTTTGGTTCGCGGTGGCACCGACGGTGAGGACGAAGTTCCCAATTTCCGGCGGGACGTGCAGATTCTCTTCCGTGACTTTCATCGCGGTCGGCAGCGTCGCGTTCGAGCTCGAGGTGGAGAACGCGGTCAGCGCAGCGGTGCGCGTGCGGCGGAAGAAATCGAGCGGCGGAATGCCGGACAAATAGTACACCGACAGCGAGTAGACACCGAACATGTGCAGCGCCAAGCCGCCGAGCACCGCAACCACATACCATGAGAGCGCGGCCAGCAACTCGATGCCGAACTGCGCGGTGTTGTTGAACACCAGGCAGGCCACGGCGTACGGTGCGGTCAGCATGATCAGATCGATGAGTTTCGAGATTACCTCGAACAGGCCTTGCAGCACGGAAACCAGCGACCGCGTGGCGTCATGAGGCAGGAGCGTAATGCCGACGCCCATCAGTAGCGCGAAGAACATCAGATGCAACATGTTCGGCAGTTCCGTCGCCGCCGAAAAGAACGGGTTCGACGGAATCAACGTGTCGACCACCTTTTTCAAAGGCGCCGTCGGCTTGGCCGCTTCGGCTTTGTCCGGGGCCGCGGGGACGCCGGCGCCGAACTTCTCACGCAACTCTGTGGCCGTTTCCTCGGACATCCGCTTGCCAGGCTTAATGGTGTTGGCCATAGTGAGACCAATCACCACCGAAATGCCCGAAATCACCAGCGTGTAAAGAAACGCCTTCAGGCCAAGGCGGCCAAGCTTGCGTATATCTCCAATGCCGGCGATGCCGACCACGAGCGAGGAAAACACGAGCGGCACGACGAGCATCAACAAGAGCCGCAGGAACAATGCGCCGATCGGCCCGGTGATATGAAAAATAACCCAATCCACCGCTCGTTTGGCCGAACTATCTTCGTCGCCAACCGCCAGATTGACGGCGATGCCGACGACGGCGCCTAGCACCAGGCCGATCATGATCCGATGGTGCAGCGGCAGCCGGCGCTTCGCGTCAATGGTCGGAGAGGTCATGTTTGGAGCTTGGATTGAGCCATAATGGAGTCTGGCGACACGTCATTTGGGCGAGCTTGCTGCATCATCGACAACCCGCCGCTCAAGTCAAGGCTGACGGTCGTCGCGTTCCTTACTTCTTACTTCCCGTACCGCGTTTATGCCCCTCACCTTCGAGCACGTCACCAAGTTCTATGGCCCGGTGATCGGGGTGAATGATATTAGTTGCCAGATTGGTCCTGGCATCACGGGGCTGCTGGGCGCGAATGGGGCCGGGAAGTCGACGTTGCTCAAGCTCGCGAGCGGGCAGTTGCGGCCGACGCTCGGGCGTGTCCGGCTCAACGAGCATGACGCCTGGTCGACGGCCGCCAAGCGGATCCTGGGGTTCAGCCCGGACATCAATCAGTTCTACGAGGAAATGACCGGGTTCGAGTTTGTTTATACGATGGCCCGGCTGCACGGGTACTCGCGGCGCATCGCGCGCGAGCAGACGCAGGTGGCGATCGATGAAGTCGGCATGGCGGACCGTTCGGCGCGGCGGATTGCCGGTTGCAGCCACGGGATGCGGCAACGGATCAAGCTGGCGCAGGCGCTCGTGCATGATCCGGAGATTTTGTTGCTCGACGAGCCGATGACGGGCATCGACCCCGGCGGCCGGCGGGAATTCGGCGAGTTGCTGGGGAAACTCGCCGAGCGTGGTAAGACGGTCTTGGTCAGCAGCCATTTGCTGACCGAGGTGGAACAGCTCACCAATTCGATTTTGATGATCGCCCGTGGCCGTATCCTGGCCTGGGGCACATTGCGCGAGATTCGGGCAATGCTGGACGACCAGCCGTTCTGCGTGGAAGTCGTCAGTGAGCAGCCACGCCGCTGGGCGGAAAAGCTTGTTGGCGCGAACGAAGTGGAAGCCGTGGAAATGTGCGGCGAACGGCTGCTGGTCCGTACCCGGGAGCCACAGAAGTTCTTCGCGTTGGTGAATCGACTCGCGGTCGACGAGCGATTGCCGATCGATCAATTAACTACCCTCGACGGCGGCGCGGACGCGGTCTTCGGCTACTTGCAACAGAGGTCGGCATGAACTTGTTGCGCGCCTGTTCCGCGCTCTGTTGGGTTTCGTTCCGGCGACTGCTCTGGTCGTCCGGCACGTTGATGATTTTATTGCCGCTGGGTCTGACCATCGCGGAGCTCTCGATCCTGGGCCATCGCTATGCGCTCGACAAGAACTTCGGCCGCGCGTTCGAGCAGTTCAGCCGGGAATTCGTGATCTTTCAGTTTGCGCTGTTGGTGATCCCGCTCTGCGCGCTGACCTACGCGACGACTAGCATCGGCGGTGATCGCGAAGATCGCACGCTGCTCTTCCTGCTGGTGCGGCCGGTGCCGCGTCCGCTGATCGTGGTGGCCAAGATCTTTGCCACGTTACCGCTTGTATTGGGCTTGATCATCGGCGTGTTTTACGTCGATTGCCGGCTCGCTGGGGCTGCGGGCGTGGCGGCGTTTGATGCCTATTTGCCGGCGGTGCTGGCAATGTCGGTCAGCTACGTCGCCGCCTTTCATCTCTTTGCGGTGTTGTTCCGGCACGCGACGGTGCTGGCGCTGATCTATTCGATCTTCATGGAGTTTTTCCTTAGCAATATTCCCGGCATGGTGCAAAGATTTGCCGTGAACTTTTATGGCCGGTCGATGATCTATGACTACGGCACCTCGCTGCTCCAGGTCCGCGGGGAAAGCCGCGTCGTGGAACCGCTCGATCCCCGCGTGTTCACGGGAGTTACCGCGGAAACCGCGCTGTGGGCGATGCTGGGCATCAGCGCGACGGCGATTGTCTTGGCGATGATCGTGTTCCAGCGCAAGGAATACCGGGACCTGACTTGAAGTAGTGTTCGCCATGAACCGCCGCCAATTGGAAAAACTCGGCGTTCCCGCGCGTTGCTTGAAAGAGGCGATCGCGGCCGTGCAAAGCGCCGCGACCGATGGCGGACTGCGCGGGAAGGACGTCCGCGCACAGTTGCTGGCCGTGGTGGAGCGTCCGACGGAGTTTACCTCGGATCCGCATTTTGCTCCCTTGGCGAATGCACTTCTCGAAGCCGAGGCGACCGGGATGATGGAGCCGATCACTTACCGCACGTGGGGGACGGAGATTGACGACGGCGCGCATCAGCAGATGCGTCAGGCCTGCGGACTGCCGATGGCGCGCGGGGCGGCGTTGATGCCCGATGCACACATCGGGTATGGCTTGCCGATCGGCGGCGTGCTGGCGCTTGAAGGGGCGGTGGTGCCTTACGCCGTGGGCGTGGATATCGCTTGTCGGATGAAGCTGTCGATCTTCGATCTGTCGCCGGAAGCGCTGACCCGACAGCCGTCGCTCTTCGACGCCGCGCTGGAACGCGGGACGCGGTTTGGCATCGGCGTGGAATATCGCCGTCCGATGGAGCATCCGGTCATGGATCGCGATTGGACGGTGACGCGCATTACGCGCGAAAATCGCGACAAGGCCTGGCGGCAGCTCGGCACGTCCGGCTCCGGCAATCATTTCGTCGAGTTCGGCGTGTTCACGCTCGATGCGCCGGCGCCGGAGTTGCAACTGGCACCGGGCAAGTACGTCGCGCTGCTGAGCCACAGCGGCAGCCGCGGCACGGGTGCGTCAGTCTGCAGCACGTATTCGGCGATCGCGCAGAGCCGGCTCGATTCGCGCTACAAGGATTTCGGCCGGCTGGCCTGGCTCGACCTCGCCAGTGAGGCGGGGCAGGAGTATTGGGCGGCCATGAATTTGATGGGGGATTACGCCGCCGCGAACCACGCGGTGATTCACCAGCAGGTGGCCAAGTTGCTGGGCGCGGAGCCGGTTGCCGGAGTGGAGAATCATCACAACTTCGCCTGGCTCGAAGAGCATGGCGGACGGGAACTCGTCGTCCATCGCAAAGGGGCCACGCCCGCAGGCGCTGGCGTGTTGGGCGTCATTCCCGGCTCGATGGCCGACCCGGCGTTTATTGTCCGTGGGAAGGGACATCCGGAGAGTTTTGACAGCGCCTCGCACGGCGCCGGGCGGCGGATGTCGCGCACGCAGGCGAACAATACGTACAACTTCCGCGCGGTGCAAAAGGACCTGGAAAAGCGCGGCGTACGGGTCCTCTCCGCCGGCGCGGACGAAGTGCCGTTCGTCTACAAGAACATCGAGGAAGTGATGGCCGCGCAAGCGGACCTGGTGGAAACGGTGGCGCGGTTCGATCCGAGGATCGTGAAGATGTGCGGGGATCGTAGCCGGGCGGAAGACTGATGCGGGAAGAGTTTGAAGTTTTCAGTGTTCAGTTTTCAGTGAAGACGAATTGGCCAATCACTGAAAACTGAACACTGAAAACTTCAAACTCCTAGTACCCGAGTCCGGGGCCGTTGAGCGCCGCCGTGCCGAGTGTGCCGTCGCTTAGTTGGAACATCGACGGGAAGCGTTCCGCCCAGCGTTGATTGCCGGCGGGGCAGTATTGGCGGGCGTTGCCTTCGATGGCGGCCACGGTGGGGATTCTGGCCGACAGGCTGGCCGAGTGCAAGAACGAAGCGCCGGGACAGGTGAGGTCCTGCACGCAGAGAAACATGCCGTACTTCTGCGCCGCGGCGCCCATCAAGAGCGCTTCGCTGTGTCCTTTGCAGGCCTTGAGGGCGACGCCGGAGTAACCGAGTTCACGGCAATACTGCAAACTGTCCAGGTTGATCAACGATTCGTCGATCACCACTGGCTTCAACTTGGCCGCGGCGTGCATCTTGTTTTCCGGATGAGCGCGGAGGTCGCGGTGCGTGGGCTGCTCGATGTAATGCACACGATCCCACGCCGCAGGGGCGCGCTCCCGAATGCCTGCGAGGAAATCCAGCACGTATTCCACGTTCGCGCAACGTTCGTTGAAGTCGAGCGAGTAACGCCAGGCCTGGCAACCGCGATTGTGCTGCGCTTCCGCCGCAATGCGTTCCACGGCGGTGACGCGTTCGATGTCCCAGGCGAGATCGTCGCCGTTCAGCTTGATCTTCAGATGGGTGAGTCCGTCGGCGGCGATCCATTCCCCCAGCGTCTCGGGCAAGCCGTCGCCGATGCGCTCCGGGAGATCCGCGGCAGTGAGCGGATCGAGCGCGCCGACCAGATGATAGAGCGGCATCGACTGCTTAGGCTGCCGAGAGGTATAGCGGTCGAGATACTCGCCTTGGAACTCGGCGGTCAGATAATGCGACAAGTCGCGGTTCACGAATTCCGGACCCAGCGTGTTGTACGCGTTGATGCCGAGGGCCTTGCCGTAGGCGTCGTGAATCGCGGCCTCCAACGGGCTCGTGGCCACAAGTTGCGCGAGTCGCGGCATCGGTTCCGCGAGTGCCGACGTCAGCGCCGCGGCGGCTGAGGGATGGTCTTTTGCCAGAGCATGCGTGATTTCTAGCGGATGGCCGAATTCGCGATACGTTCCGGCGTCGCGGACGGCTTGTTCGCCCAGCGCGATCATCGCCGCCAAGGCGTCGGGGCCGGAGACTTGATGGCTCGGCCACGCCCAGGCGTTGCTCATGGGCATTGAGCCGTGACCCGCGCCGCGCCGGCCGTCGCGGGTTTCGACTTGCACGTCGACGTCCAACAGCACCGCGTCGGTCACAACCCGCCCACCGAATTTCATCGGCACACGGTACGCGTAGCGAACGGTGCGCGACGTCAACTCACAGAGGCGGATGTCGGAGGAGAGCATGAAGAATGACGAAGTTCTAAACCTGAATGTCGAATCAAATTTGAAATTCAAATGACGAAGGGCGTTGTTTGGATGATACCGTTTGCGGGATCATTCGTCATTCGAACATCTTTCGACATTCGGATTCCGACATTCGAAATTTGCAGACCAACCAAAGCAACGGCGAACGCGAGTGCCAGTGCGGCTGTCGCCGGTTCGGGCACCATCGCCTGATCGTAGGTGCGGCCGTAGTTGTTGTAGACCTGGTTGAGGTCGTAGAGCCCGACCGTGCCGTCGAATGGGTCGGTGTCGCCGAGCACCGGGTTGCCGCTCTTCGCGAAGTTGTTGCGGACGTTGTTCAGATCCGTGACATCGACGACGCCGTCAGAGTTTGTGTCGCCGGGCCGTAACGGATAGGCGTGGGTCGGGGCAAAAGTGAAGTCGAAGACGTAGCCCCCTTCCTCGCTGCTTTGCGCCAGATTGGCGACGAAGTAGGGGAGCACGTCGGGAAATGCCGCTGACAGCATGATGAACTTCGCGGATTCGCCGGGGGCCAACGCCGCGCTGCCTTCCGCCTGATACAGAATCTCGAACGTCTGCTCATCGGGCGCGAAATCGGCGAACCAGCCGAACGGCGTTTCGAGCTCAATCGCGACATTCTCGCCGACGTCGAGCAGAAACAAATCCAGCGGGAACTCACTGTCTGGCGCGTTGGAGAGCGTGTACTCGTAACGCGTGCGGCCGTCGGGAATGAGTTCGTAAGCGACCTCGACGGAGGCGATCAGTGCAGCCGACGCGGCGCTAGGTAGCAAGCACAGGCAGAATGCCGCGAGCACGCCGTGGCGTAAGTTCTTCATAGTCGAGCCGGTCAATGCGGTAGCAGGAAAATCCCCACCGCTAGGCTAACCACGGGCCACGCCCAGAGCAAATGAAACGCAGGGAACGTTCCCCGGCGGCCTCAAAAAAAAGCCCAGGGAAGGCCCTCGGAGTCGTCGCAAATAGCAACGACCGTGGTGGCCTTCCTTGGGCTTAGACTCGCTTATTTTGCGAGATCTACTGCATTTCTTGGGGCGCGCGGAGCCACTGCACGTTGGCTTGGACGTTCAGTTCGCGGCGCCAATTCGCCTGACGGAGCAAGGCGTCGTTTTCTCCTGCTCGCCCGTAGTTGGCGTAGGGCGTCGACAGAAACATAGAATGCAGAACGTTGAGATCGGGCGTGGTGTTCACCAGCCGGATCAGGTACGCGGCCTTTTTGGTCTCGTTCATGGCGACGCCGATTTCGCCGATGTTCAGCCCATAGACCGTCCGCATGAATTCGTCGCCCGCATCGTCCACGCCTTCGACCTGACTGGTGCGAATGGGAATCTCCTGCTGGCCGAACATGAAGCCGCCGAACTTCCAGGTGAACGGCCGGGTCGTGGTCACGACAAGGTCTTTCCGGTCCGCGAACACTTCGGTCAGCGATTTGTCCGACTTCTTCGCCTCTTCGGCGAGCTTGTTCGCTTCGGCAATGGCCAATTTGCGGGCTTCCTGTTTGCGCCAGGCCGCCTCGACATCGCCCTTCACCTCTTCAAACGTCGGAATAAAGGGTTCCTTCTCTTCCGTCTTCCAGAACAGATAGCGATTGCCCTGTACATCCTGCGAGTTCTGGGGCTGGTAGAGCCCCATGCCAGAATACGCGGCATTCACGACCGCGGATTCTTCCCGGGGCGTCTCGCCGATATAGCTGTTGCCCAACGTGTGCTCTTCGGAGAAGAGCAACGCGTCGCGGGCCAACAGCGACGTTTGTTTGGATTCGACGCCGTTCTTCGAGGCCAAGTCGCTGAAATTGAGCGGCGCCGGCATGGGCAAATCCGGCTTCTGCGCTTTTTGTCCGTTCCAACCGCGCCATTGCGATTCGTAACGGCGCATGTCGCGGGTCAATTCGCCGATCACCTTGTCCATCAACGGTTGGGCCTTCTCGCGGGCCACGCTTTGGCGGACTTGTTCGCGCACTTTCCAGAGCGGTTGGAATTCCGGATCGGGGCCGTCCTGCAATTCGCCGGGCGGCAACCATTCATCGTTGGCGAGCGGCGCTTCGTCTTCGAGCGGCGGCACTTCGTCGGCCGGAGTTTGTTCGGCATCGGTCGCCACAGGGGCAGTATTCTCTTCGGCAGCCGGTGCGGCTTGCGCGGCGGCGTCGGTTCCGGGCGATTCCGGTGCGGCCGGCGTTTCGTCCTGCAAGCGATAGGACGCCAACCGGAACGGTGAGCGGCGTACCGACGATTGCGGTGCATCCGCGGGCTTTTCAGTTTCCGTCGGGGCATCGGCCGGCGACGGAGTTTCTACCGCCGGAACGGGCTCGCTCGGCGCAGCGCCGTCGGCGGGCGTTTCCGTGGCGGGAGTTTCATTGACGGGAGTGTCCGTAGCGGCGGGCGCTTCGCTTTCCGTGACTGGTTCGACGGGCGGCGGGACATCGTCCTCCGTCGGGATGCCGGAGTCGATCGCGGTGCCGGGCACGGTGAACGGATTGTTGAACAGCGATGAGTCCGGCCGGAAGCGATAGAGCGTGTCCTTGTCGCGCTCGTAGGCGGCGACGATCTCGTCTTCGCTCACTGGAACTTGCGAAGTGAAGTCGTCGAGCTTGATTTTGAAATACTGGAACGCCACGCGATGCGGCTGTTTGAAGCCGGGCTCGATGGCGTAGTACGTCGCGTCGTCGAGTCGGTACTGTTCAAAAAACGCCCGCAGCGTCGCTTCATCCGGCTTGGGCGTGCGGTCGATGAGTTTGTCGACTTCGAGCGGAATCACTTCCGCGCTGACTTCGCGATTCAGGCTCTGGAAAATTTCCCAGCGGCTGACCGGCGTCTGGATCTGCGTGGCGGGAAAGTGCAACTGCTCATACTGATCCGCCATCAATTCGTAACGCAAAGCATCCATGACTTGCGATTGCTGCACACCTAGCTGTTGGGCAATTTGCGAGAAGCCGTCGCCGTCGACTTTCTTGTCGGTCAAGGTGTCCAGCATGGCGACGACGCGATTATCGGGAACATAAAGTCCCAACTCTTCGGCCTTGCGATAGCGCAGCATGGTCTCGACCAGATCCGCTTGGTCGTTCGGCCGACCAAATGGTGTGGGCCTTTGCTGAAAATTGGCGCGCATCAAGGCGTTGTTGATGAATTTGTTGGCCAGATCCCGCCGCTTGGCCATGTTCTGGAGGTCCAACTCCGTCAGCACGCCGTAACTCGTGGAGACGACGTCGGTATTCGTCGTGCCGGTGTTTTGCGAAAACTCCAGAAGCGTGGGCAGGATCAAGAAGGCGACCATGACCAAGACGCCCAAAATGGCCATCATCAGCTTCTGATTTTTACGAAACTTGGAAAAAGGGCTGGCCATGGTGGCGGCGTTCCTCGTGTCGATTTGATCGCGAACCTGGCCGTCGCAACCCTTGACAGCCAGGCTGGGCAGAGATTAACAGTGGTCCGTCGCACCACCTGCCCAAGAAGGTGCCGATTGTATTGGCGCGGGACGTAAATTCAATCCCAAAAGGGGTTGCGAGCGTTCCGGGGCCTCCGCAATCCGCTGCGGCGGGACGGATGGGACGCACGATTTCGGCGGCCGCCCTCGGTTCTGGCCGCCCAGATACGTAGGATTATACGGATTACGATGCCGGGGGGGTCGCGAGACCTGCAACGCCTCTACCGAGTACGGGTCCGGCCTCTGAGTTTCGTAGCGCCGTCCGGCGATAAGTAGGGACGCACCTCCTGGTTTGCCTATCTTCACACTGCTCTCAATTCAAATGGCCAAGAAATCCCCCGCCGGAACCGGCAAAGCCCTGATGATCGTCGAATCGCCCGCCAAGGCGCGCACGATCAGCAAATTCCTGGGCAAACGGTTCGTCATCGAGGCGAGCATTGGCCACGTCCGCGACCTGCCCGAGGGCAAAAAGCAGATTCCGGCCAAATATAAGGACCAGGAATGGGCCTATCTGGGAGTGAACGTTAACGAAGGGTTCGAACCGGTCTACATCGTCCCCCCCGGCAAAAACGAGCAAGTCAAGAAGCTCAAGGGGCTGATGAAGGACGCGACCGAGCTCTGGCTGGCGACGGACGAAGACCGCGAAGGAGAGGCCATCAGTTGGCATCTCCAGGAACTGTTGCAGCCCAAGATTCCCGTCCATCGGCTGGTGTTCCACGAGATCACCCGCGAGGCGATTGAAGAGGCGATGGAGCATCCACGCCAAATCGACAATTCGCTGGTCCAGGCTCAGGAAACGCGGCGCATCCTCGACCGGCTGTACGGCTACGACGTCTCGCCGCTCTTGTGGCGCAAGCTGGGCCGCCGCCTGTCGGCGGGGCGCGTGCAGAGCGTGGCGGTACGGCTGATTGTCGATCGCGAACGGGAGCGGATGAAGTTTGTTTCGTCGACGTATTTCGACGTGCTGGGAATGTTCGCCAAGCACTCCGGCGAGCAGCTTTCTGCGACGCTCGTTTCGGCCGACGGCAAGCGCATCCCGGCCGCGAAGGACTTTGACTCCGCCACGGGCAAACTGAAAGACGGCAAGTTCCTACATCTCAATGGCGCCGGTGCGGAGGAATTGGTCCACAAGCTGCGGAGCGCGCAATTCCGCGTCGCCAAGATCGAGCAGACGCCCTACACGCAACGCCCGGCGCCGCCGTTTACGACGAGCACGTTGCAGCAGGAAGCCAACCGCAAACTCGGCTTCACCGCCCGGCGGACCATGCAAGTGGCGCAGGCCCTCTATGAAAACGGTCACATCACGTACATGCGTACCGACAGCACGAATCTCGCGTCGGTCGCGGTCAGTGCGGCGCGAGAATTGGTGAATGCACAGTACGGTCAGCAATACTTGCCGGCGCAACCGCGGCTCTACAGCACGAAGGTGAAGAACGCGCAAGAAGCGCACGAAGCCATCCGTCCCGCCGGCCATCCGTTCGAGTTACCGGAATCGCTGCGCGGCAGCCTTTCGCACGACGAATTCCGGCTGTTCGAGATGATCTGGAAGCGTACCGTCGCCAGTCAAATGGCGGATGCGCGCGGGCAGCGGATTTCGATCACCATCGAAGGGGGCGGCGCGTCGTTCCAGGTGGGCGGCAAGACGATCGACTTCCCAGGCTTCCTGCGGGCCTACGTCGAAGGCGCGGACGATCCGCAAGCGGAACTCGCCGATCGCGAGACGATACTTCCCAGCGTGACGGAAGGGGAACAACTTAATTGCCAAGGGCTCGAACCGAAGAGCCACACCACGCAACCGCCCGCGCGTTACAACGAAGCCACGCTGACGCGAGCGCTCGAAGATCTCGGCATCGGCCGGCCTAGTACGTATGCGGCGATCATCGAGACGATTCAGGCGCGGGACTATGTGTTCAAAAAGAGCAACGCGCTGGTGCCGACCTGGGTCGGCTTTGCCGTAGCGCAGTTGCTGGAGCGACACTTGCCTACGCTGGTCGACTACCAGTTCACAGCCCAGATGGAAGAAGACCTCGACGCGATCAGCCGCGGCGAGGCGGCGCATCTGGATTACTTGAAGAGCTTCTATTTCGGCAACGGCCGCCCTGGTTTGCGCCAGCAACTCGCGACCAAGATCGAAGAGATCGACCCGCGTGAAGCGAGCCGCATTTCGCTCGGCAGACCGGATCGGCCGGGGGCGGAAGGGGACGAGATCTTCGTGCGCATCGGGCGCTATGGACCGTTCCTGGAGCAAGGCGAACGCCGCTCGCCGATCCCCGACGGCACGCCGCCGGATGAATTGACTCAGGAAAAAGCGCTGGAGTTGCTGGCGCAGGCAGGCGTGGCGCTGGAGCCGCTCGGACATTGCCCCGACACCGGCAAGCCGATCTACCTGAAAAACGGCCGCTTCGGCCCGTACGTGCAGCGCGGCGACGCTGACGACGAAGACAAGCCGAAGAACGCCTCACTGCTCAAAGGCATGAAACCCGAGGACGTCGACCTGGCGACCGCGATTCGGTTGCTATCGCTGCCGCGCACATTGGGCGTGCATCCGGAAAGCAACGAGCCGATCATCTCGCAGAACGGCCGCTTCGGCCCGTACATCAAGTGCGGCACGGACACGCGCTCGTTGCCGGCGGGCGTCTCGCCGATCGAAGTCACGTTGTCCGAGGCACTGGAGTTGCTCGCGCAACCCAAGGCGGCCCGCCGCGGCTTCGGTGCTCCGAAGGAACCGCTCCGCACGTTGGAGGCCTCGCCGATCACCGGTGAGCCCATCAAGCTCCTGGAAGGCCGCTACGGCTTCTACGTCACCGACGGCGTGACGAACGCCTCGCTGCCCAAGGAGAACAAGCCGGAGGAACTGACGCTCCCACAGGCGCTCGACCTGCTGGCGATCCGTGCTGCCGCCGGTCCCCCGGCCAAAAAACGCGGCTTCCGCAAAGGCGCCCCGAAAGCGGCCGGACCCAAGAAGGCGCCGAAACGGGCCGCGAAGAAGAAGGCGCCCGCCCGGAAGAAATCGCCCTCGGGCGCATGAACATTGCCTGCGGCGGTGCGTTGGGAACACGACTGTTTCCACTGCGGAATCAGCTGGTTTCATGCCAGATTCGACCTCGCCCGCGACGCCGTCCGGGCCTGCCTTTGCAACCCCCAATACGGCCCGAAAATGTCAGCCGCGCAAGTTCTAGAACATTAAAACGGCCCGCTAAGCCGTCGATCGTTTGGCGTTTTGTGTGAAAACGGTTTAGAATCCATGTTTGTTTCTTGGCGCTAGACGCGCACCCAGGCATCGGAAGAGAAGCAGGCCATGGCAAGATCGAGGCGGCGACCGGCGCGCAGTGCGCGCCTGCGCAATCAAGTAGGGCGTCAGATCGAATCGCTGGAAGTTCGCCGCCTGTTGGCGGGCGGGCCGGTGATCAGCGAGTTTCTGGCTCGGAACGAGGGGCCGTTGGTCGATGAGGACGGTCAGCCGTCGGACTGGATCGAGATCCAGAACACCTCCGCCGCGCCGCTCAATCTCCTGGGCTGGCATCTGACGGACAAGGATGACGAACTCGAACAGTGGACCTTTCCGTCGGTCACGTTGCCCGTCGGCGCGACCGTGATCGTCTTCGCGTCGGAGAAGGATCGCGCGGTGGCCGGCAGCGAGTTGCACACCAACTTCAAACTCGATGGCGACGGCGAGTATCTGGCGCTGGTCGCACCGAACGGGTTTTCGATTGAGCAGGAATTCGCGCCGGAGTATCCCAACCAATACGACGGCATCTCCTACGGCCTGGGAAGTGACTTCGTCGCGCGCGGTTACTTCTTGTTGCCTACGCCGAATGCCCCCAACACCGCGGCGCCGATCGCCGATCCCACGCGCAACGTGGTGATCAGCGAGATCATGTACCATCCGTCCAGCAATAACGACCTGGAGGAATACCTCGAGCTGGCCAACCTGGGAACGGGCTCCGTCAACCTGAACGGTTGGCAATTCACCTCCGGCGTCGACTTCACCTTTCCAAACATCGCGATTCCCGCCGGACAACGATTGGTCGTCGCGCGGGACGTGGCAACGTTCAGCGCCAAGTATCCCAGCGTGACGAACGTCGTCGGCGGCTGGACAGGACAATTGAGCGATGGCGCGGAGCGGATCACGCTCCAGGATCTGGGCGGCGGCACGATTGATCGCGTGGAGTACGCCGACGAAGGCGATTGGTCCGTGCGCGTCGAGGGCGAACTCGACTTCGGCCACCGCGGTTGGGACTGGTCCGACGATCACGACGGTCTGGGACGCTCGCTGGAACTGGTCAACGGGAATTTGCCCAATGAGTTCGGACAGAACTGGCGCGCGAGCACTGTCGATCAAGGAACGCCCGGTGCGGCGAACTCGGTGTCGGTCGCGAACAGCGCGCCGCTGATTCAAGACGTCACGCAATTCCCGATCATTCCGCGCTCCACGAACCCGGTCACCATCACTGCGCAGTTGATCGACGAACAAACCAATGGCCTGACCGCGGCCGTGCATTGGCGTCTCGACGGCGCGGCGAACTTCACCACGTCGACGATGTTCGACGACGGCCTGCACGGCGACGGCGCGGCGGGAGACGGCGTCTTTGGCGCGATCCTGCCGGCGGCCGCGGACGGCGCGATCATCGAATACTACGTGTCGGCGACGGATTCCGGCGCGCGGACGCGGAACTATCCCGAGTTCGCGCAGCCGATGAACGCGCCGGTGGCAAATCGACTCTACCAGGTCGACGACGCCTTCGATCCGAACGCGGCTTGGACGCCGGAGAGCCAGCCGATCTACCGGTTAATCATGACCGACGCGGAACGAGAGGAACTCGCTGCGATCGGCCGCAACGAGGGCGGCTCCGCCGAGAGCAACGCGCTGATGAACGCCACGTTCGTCGTCGTGGACGGCACGGGGAGCGAGGTGCGTTACAACGCCGGAATTCGCAATCGCGGCCACGGCAGTCGCAACGGCCCGCCGAATAATTACCACGTTAAGTTGCCGAAGGATCAGCTTTGGAACGATGTCTCGGAGCTGAACTTCAACTGCCGCACGGTGCAGTCGCAATTGATCGGCAGCGCGATCCAGCAGTTCGCCGGATTAATCGCCGCCGACGCGACGGCCGCCGAAGTGCGCGTGAACGGCGTCGACTTGGCCCTCAGCGGCAATGGCATGTTCGGCTCTTATGTGCTCGTCGAACAGATGAACGGCGACGCCATGGAGCATCATTTCCCCGCCGACAGCGAAGGCAATTTGTACAGCGCATTTCGCCTTGACGATGGCTCGGACGAGGCCGACCTCGCCTACGACGGCCCGGACCCGGTCGACTACCAGGATCGCTACTTCAAGGAGACCAATGAGGAGACGGACGATTGGACTGACTTGATCGCGCTCACCGACGCGCTCAACAACGCTCCGGCCGCGAACTACGTGCAGGTCGTCTCACAGCACGTCAATATCGATCAATGGCTGCGCTACCTGGCGCTCGATGCGCTCCTGCAGAATCGCGAAACCGGACTCAATCGCGGCATCGGCGACGACTACCAGCTCTATCGGGGCGTGAACGATCCACGCTTCGTGCTCGTTTCCCACGACTTAGACACCCTCCTCGGACAAGGCAACAACGTCGGCCAGATCGACCAGAGCATCTTCACGTTCACCGAAGTTGCGGGATTGAATCGCTTTCTCAATCACCCGGAAATCGTTCCTCGCTTCTATCAGCAGTTCCTAGATTTGATGGAATCGACCTTCAATTCGCAAACGCTCAATCCGCTGATCGACCAACTGCTTGGTCCATTCGTCCCCGCCTCGAATATCACGGCGATGAAGCAATTCATCGTCAATCGATCCGCCGCGGTACTCGCGCAAATCCCGCAACAATTCCAGATCAACAACAATCTACCCGTCGTCAATGGTGTTGCGCGCACGACTTCGCCCTCGCTCGTTTTGTCCGGCGTTGCGAATACGGTCGAAACCCAGTCGGTGTTGGCCGATGGAATCCTGACAACTTACAACGCCGTAACGGGCGTTTGGGAGACGGCAGGCGAATCGACCGGCAATCAAGCGGATACGCTCAGCCCGAAGGGCGCCCAGTGGAAATACCTTGCCAACGGTTCCAACCAGGGGACCGCCTGGTATGGATTGAACTTCAACGACGTCGCATGGCAAAGCGGCGCCGCGCAACTGGGTTACGGGGACAATGACGAAGTCACGGTTGTCAACAGTGGCCCGTCCGGCAATCATTTCATCACTACATATTTTCGTCGCACATTCACGGTCGACGATCCGGCGCAATACACTGGCTTGATCTTGCACTTGTTGCAAGACGACGGCGCCGTCGTGTATTTGAATGGCACGGAATTGACGCGGAGCAACTTGCCAGCGAAGCCAGCGACAATCAACTACCTTTCGCCCGCCAATAATTCTGTCGGTGGTAGTGATGAAGACGCCTTCATCTCGACGGCGTTTGCGGCGGAAGTTTCACTCCTTCGACAGGGCACAAATGTTCTGGCGGTGGAAATTCATCAGAGCGGAGCGGATAGTAGCGACATCAGTTTTGACATGGAGCTCCAGGCCACGCGTCCAGGAACTGGGACGGGCGGGCTGCCATTGCAGCCGGGGATCAATCGTGTACTGGTCGAGGCGTACTCCGGACAGAGCGGAACCGGCGAGTTGGTCGACATCGGGTATCTCGACGTCTGGTACGATGGCCTGCCCGCAGCCAATGTAATTTGGCCGGAGGTGGTGCAAGCGGCCTCGCTCGACATGCTCACGCGTAGCAGCTATCTGCCAGGCATTCCCTTGTCGGTGCGCGTCGAAGCCTACGACGGCGCGGGCCGTCCATTGCGCGATCTCTGGGACGCCACGGTGACGCTCTCCACCGATACGGCGAATGTCGCACTGTCCACCTACACGCTTCCATTGCGCAACGGCGTCGGCAGCGCGCTCGTAACGCCGACGGGTTCCGGTGATTTCACGCTCACGGCGACGCTGGGCGACGTGCAATTCAGCCGTCGCTTGACGAGCCTCGCAGGTGCGCCGGTGACGAACATCTCCGGCGTCCTGCCGGGAACATCGTCCATTTGGAGCGGCGTCGTCAATGTCACTGGCGATGTCACCGTTCCGGCGATTCACACGTTGCAGATTCAGCCCGGCACGCTCGTCTTGTTCGCGGGAAATCCGACGCCGCTCTCCACGGACGGCGCCGACTTGATCGTGCAGGGCAAAGTCAACGCGCTCGGCACGGCGGCGAATCCCATCACCTTCACCGCGGCGAATCCCAGCGCCCCGTGGGGTGAAATCCGCCATCAGAGCGCGCAGCCATCGCAATACAATTACGCACAGATTTCCCGCGCGGGACATGCGCCGCGCGGCGGGCACACGAACACGGGTCCGGCGATGCGCGTCGAGAACTCCACGATTCTGTTCGACCACGTCGATATCACCGACATCGCCGGCAAGACGATGACCGCCTCCGGATCGAATCTCACGTTCACGCACAGCCAGTTTGCGCGGAGCGCAATGGGACCCGAGATTCAGCAATCGGGCTTGATCTTCGAGGATGGCTTCATCGTCGACATGCTGGGCATCTATCGTGAGGACGGCGTCACCGACGACAACGACGGCATTTACATTCATCGCCAAGGCGCCGGACAAACCGTGCGGATTTCCCGCAGCGTGGTCGCCCACGCCGACGACGACGGCATCGATACGCTCGGTCCCGACATGCTGATGGAAGATCTGATCATTCGTGATCTGACGAACACCAACGACGATCCAAAGGGCATCACGATCATCGAAGGCAACAACACGATTCGCAATGTGTTGATGTCGAACGTCGATATCGGCATCTCCGCCAAGGGACAGAACGGCAGTACCCCGGTCTCGAACAATACCGTGGATCACGTCACGATTCGGGCAAACTCGATTGGCATCCAGGCCGAAGACAAGTTTGGCATCCCGGGCGCCGTCATCAATTTTAATATCCGCAACTCGATCATTATTGCGGCCGACTCCATTCATACCGACTACGACCCAGCGACGATCGTCGTCAACTATTCGAACGTGATCACAGAACTATGGGCCGGCACGGGGAATCTGCAAACGAATCCGATGTTCGTGAATCCTTCCGTTCACGACTTCCGTCCGCAGCCGGGCAGCCCGAGCATCAACGCCGGCGACCCGGCGTCGGCGCTCGATCCCGACGGCAGTCGCGCCGATCAGGGTTACTTCCTTTCCGGCGTCGCCGGACAAGTCGCCGCGCCGCAGTTGATCGGCGGTGCGCTTGCCGGCAATACGATTCTCGCGCCCTGGCGCGGGCCGTATGTCGTGACCGGCGACGTCACGGTGCCAACCGGCGCGACGCTGACGGTGCTGCCGGGCACGACCGTCTTCTTCCAAACCGGCACGGGCATCACGTTCAACGGCGGGCAGCTATTGGCCGAGGGTACGGAGCACGAGACGATCCGCTTCACGCGCGTCCCCGGCGGCGGCAATTGGGATGGCTTGCAGTTTTCCGGTTCCATGCTGGACAACCGCCTCACCCACGCGGTGATCGAATACGGCGTGACGCCGACCTTCCTGGGGATGATCGGGCTCGACAATTCGAATCTGACGATCGATCACACGATGCTCGATCACGCCGACCACCGGCGGATTCGCTCGGAGCACTCGTCATTGATCGTCAGCAACTCCGTGTTCACCGACATCTTTCCCGGCGCGAACGACGAGCCCACCATCGACAACGTGCATGAACACATCTGGGGACGATTTATCCCAGCTGGCGGGCATTTTATCATCGAGAACAACGTCTTCGGCCGCCTCAAGGGGCACAACGACGCTATCGATTTCGATTCCGAGCGCGCGCCCAATCCGATCGCGCAGGTTATCGGCAACACCTTTCTCGGCGGCGGTGACGACGCGCTCGATTTGACCGGCGACGCTTACATCGAAGGCAACACCTTCATGCACTTCCATAAGGATCAGTACAATACCGATCCGGGGCAGTCGAACACGCTCTCGACCAGCGGCGGCGATTACACCGTCGTCCGCAACACCTTCTTCGACGTCGGCCACGTGACGATCGTCAAAGAAGGCGCCTTCATGAACTTTGTGAATAACACCGTCGTCAACGCCGACTTGTCCGCTTTGTATTTCGATCTCGCCGGCCAAACTTTGGGCCCCGGTCGCGGAGCGCATGTCGTCGGTAGCGTCTTCCAGAACACGCCGACGATTTTCGCCGAGGTCTTGCCGACCACCGATGCGGAGATTCATCAGTCGATCGTCCCCGCCGCCTGGCTCGGTTTCGGCGCCGGCAATGTGAGCGAAGATCCGCGCCTCGTCGATCCGGCGAACGGCGATTTCACGTTACGTCCCGGCTCACCGGCGCTCGGCACGGGTCCGAATGGCTTGGATCGCGGCGCGATGGTTCCGCCCTGGGCGAGCATCCAAGGCGAACCGCCTGCGCAAACCAGCGCGAAAATCGCCACGCTCACCGTGGGCGGCCCGGGCATCGTGCAGTACCAGTATCGCGTGAACAACGGCGCGTGGAGCGCGGCGCGCGACGTCGCGCTGCCGATTCAATTGACGAATCTCGCGAATGGCTCGTACACGGTCTATGTTCGCGGGCAAAATGTCGCCGGCGGTTGGCAAAGTATTGCCAGTCCCACGGCCTCGCGCAGTTGGACGGTGAACGCTTCGCTCAGCAGTCTGGTGATCAGCGAAGTGCTGGCCTCGAACGTCAACGCGGTTCCGCACCAGGGAACGCGACCCGACGTGATCGAGCTGTTCAACGGCGGAGCGGCGGCGATTAACCTGGTCGGCATGAGCCTTTCGGATGATGCGTCGAATCCCACAAAGTTCATCTTCCCGGCGATGATTTTGCAGCCCGGCGCGTATCTGACGCTCTATGCGGATCGCGCCGCGACGCCGGGATTGCATCTCGGCTTCGGCCTCGACGCCGATGGCGACGGCGTGTTTCTGTACGGCCCAGGACCGGCGCGCACGCTGGTCGATAGCGTCGAGTTCGGGTCGCAAGTCGACGATTTCTCCATCGCGCGGCTCGGGCAGGACGGCGCATGGGAATTGGCGACGCCGACCATCGGCGCGGCCAACATCGCCGCGCGGACCGGCGACTCGGCGAAGCTTTCGATCAACGAGTGGTTTGCTTCCGGCGATCTGTTGGTCGCCAACGATTTCGTCGAACTGTACAACCCGGATGCACTGCCTGTGGCGCTGGGCGGCCTGTATCTCACCGACAACTACGGCAGCCTGCCGCGCAAACATCAGATCGCGCCATTGAGTTTCGTCGCCGGCCAAGGCGCCGTCGCCTTCATCGCCGATGGCGATGCGGAACTCGGGCCGAATCATCTCAACTTTCGACTCGAATCGCAGCACGAGACGTTGGCGCTGTTGGACATTGAAGGAAGGACGCTCGATCGCGTCAACTATCAACCACAAACGACCGACGTCTCGCAAGGCCGTTCGCCCGACGGCAACGTGCCGTATGAATCGTTCACGCTGCCGACGCCGGGACTTGTGAATGCCGCAGCGACCGACGCACGAGCGCTCAGTCTGATCGCGGGCTTGCGGATCAGCGAGATCATGTACAACCCGGACGGCGGTTCGGATTACGAGTATATCGAAGTACATAACACGAGCGCAGCGCCGCTCGACATTACCGGC
>Ga0163153_10003232_pt1 | contig 22116 bp, 21 predicted proteins | sample OliLakLV19MP6IB1_FD_148629 | JGI IMG/M metagenome (GOLD analysis project Ga0163153, IMG submission 148629) | Freshwater microbial mat bacterial communities from Lake Vanda, McMurdo Dry Valleys, Antarctica - Oligotrophic Lake LV.19.MP6.IB-1 | ecosystem: Environmental > Aquatic > Freshwater >...
CGTTACCTGCCGCACCGCTTCCTGCTTGAACTCGGGCGTGAATGCCCGGCGCATCTTGGTCATCAGACACCTCCGTCCCTCGAATATCGAGGGGATGGCGGTGTCCATCAAATCGAGGCCAGCTCAGAGTGAGATTTCGCTATAGACCTATCTGCGCCCCTGCCGCGGATTGGTTGCTTTGCGGTATGGGGCTCGATGCCGGATGACTCGAGGCTTCCAAGCAGGCTGGGGGGCGCCTCCTCCAAAGCACTGCAATGGGGTCGACAACGGTAATTTGGAGGAGATCAGACCCCATCGCAACCCTCTGGGGTGGGCCAGCGCGCCTAGTCGAGTCTGCGGCCAGCTCGCACCGTGATAATAGCATCAAGCAATGTCTGTTTGGTCGGCGGTTGCTTGAACTCCCACCCATTCATAAGTACGTGGGGAACCCCCCACACTCCAAGCTTGACCCCTACATCCAACCCCGCCTCAATCCACTCGTTTGTCCCCGGTGCAGTAGCGCATTCGGCAACCCCACGGGCGTCAAAGAGTTGAGCATCGACAGCTAGCGACTCCCAACTGAGCAGACCCAGGGAGTCCTGATGCGAGAACACCGTCGAAGCCCACGAGCTGAAACCACCCTGGGCCTCAGCGCAAGCGGCGGCCATAGCCGCCGGGCGCGCGAATCGATGATACGACAATGGGTACGCCGCGTAGGAAACCTGGATATCACCTGGCGATTCTGACAGGATCTCCTCGAGGATACCGTGCATCCCTCTGCACACAGGGCATTCAAAATCGGTGAGTACAACAATCTGAATGCGTGCACCTGGCACGCCTCCCATCGTAATGGCGCTCGCCTGCACATCCTCCCACAGGGGCGTTTGAGCGGGTGGCAAGCCCCTGGGCATCGCGCTGGGTGGCTCCGCAGTCGTACGGTGCACTGCCACGCCTGCCATGGCTATCGCGGAGGCTACCAGCAGCAAAGTCACGACGCGATCGAATGCTCCGGACATATGTTCACCTGCCAAGTGGGCGGGAAAAGGTCGACCCTCTTCTGGATCGATGACGTGGGAGTTGAGGTTGTACTGACCCTCATGAAGTCGATTGCTAATTGGCACAACGGCATATCATTCGATTTCGAATCGGCTACCCATCAGCATGTGAGCTGCCCGCTGTTCCACCACCACAGTGAACGACCCCAATACACCCCGCATGTTGTACGGACTACTCGGTGATGCCTTCTCAACGACTAAATGGCGGTACCTCCGGCAATCCCCGGCAGTGCTCACAAGCGGGGGGGAGGGGGGCCGCTACTTCGACGTGTTCCATCGTGGGACCGAATAAGGCCTCTCGCCACTGCCTCCTCCCGCGCGTCCCCCGGCAGCCCCGAGTATCGGTCGGCTACTGATCCCGTTCCTTTGCAGGGGACATGAAGTTCCAGTGGCAGACCCTACCTCGCAGAACCGGAACCACACCTGTGGCCTGGAATCCACCCCCATGCCACAGGTGTGCGTTCACTTCGGCATGCTCCCTCCAGAGATACCCATGCGCATTCACGCCTGATTCCATACGGGCTAGGTTGGATCCTGGCAGATTAGCGTATACGGAGCAGAGCCTCCAGGATACGAACACTGTGCCGTGATGCAGGCCGCCCCATCTGGATTGCACGACTTGGCAAGGCACGCCGCATCTGGATGGGCGGGGCATCCGGTAAGACACTCAAAGCACGGGGCCTCGCCGCCCTCGCCGGCCTGCGCCGATGACGCTGTCATCATGAGGGCCGCTGCCCCCATGATGTTCACCGCCAACGCACGAATCAGTCCTCGACTCATCAGACACCTCCTTGCACATGTGGAGAGTTGACCTGCGGACGCCAATGAATCCGTGTCGCGAGTACCATCGCTACGACTTCCAGCTGAGCCGGTCTTCCGGGAGGGGTGACCATTCCACGTGAGGGACCTACCTCATCCAGGGCCTCCCACACCTAGTTCAAGGGAGTCGAGAATGAGGTGATTCCAATCTGACCATCGCGCGAGATCCCACAACCTCTGACTTCTCAGAGGTACTTGCCCCCCCCCCCCATGCCATATCTTCGGGCAAGGGGAGGATCGACCATGCACCTGCTCATCGCCGATGACCACCGGGGCGTGGCGGAGGGGATCGGGGCCCTGCTGGCTGGGCATTTCGAGCAGATCAGCTACGCCTTTACTCCTGAGGAGGCAGAGGCAGCATTGGCTGAGGCGACCTTTGACCTAATCCTGCTCGATCTCGACTTCCAGCGCCCCGACCGCAATGGCTTCGACCTTCTTGTGCTCGCGCGGCAGCTTCACCCGGCCGTCCCCTCCCTGATCCTGACCCAATTCGGCGATCCATCCCTGGTGTCCCGCGCCGCCATGCTCGGCGCCGCCGGTTTCGTCCACAAGGATGCCGGCGCCACGGTGCTCCGCAGCGCGGTTACTGCGGTGCTGGCCGGAGGTCAGGCCTTTCCCGACACGCTCCCCCCAGCCCCACCGTTCACCCAGAAACAGATTCAGGTGATGTCGCTCCTGAGCTCGGGGCTGGACCGTAAAGAAATCGCTCGCCGGATGCACGTCAGCACCCCCATGATCGACACGCACCTGGAGGCAATTCAGCGCAAGCTCGGCGTTCATGGCCTCCGGGCCACCGCTGCCGAGATCGAGCGCCGGGCCCTGCACCTGCTGGCACCGTGAAAGGCCGCCCGCAGCGAGCGGAACGCCCCAGGAATGAGAACCGTACACCGAGTGGGGTTCGGCGGAGACGCGCGTCCAGGAATGCTCCGCGTATCCTGATCGTGGATCACCGAGAGATTTACGCCGCCAGCCTTGGCTGGGCGCTGGCACCAGTTGCCCGGACAGCCAAGTGGGCCACTCGCACCCTGCAGGCGTTGGCCATTCTTCGACGGAAGGCGGTGGACCTGCTGGTGATCCATCCGTTCTTCGAGGATGGTGATGCAGATGCCGGCGAAGTGATCGATCGTGCCCGCTACTACCTCCCGGGGCTTCCAGTCGTCTGTTGCAGCAGCAAACCCGAGCCGGGTGCCCGGGCGGTGGCTGAAGCACTTGAAACAAATGGCTTTTTCAACCTGGACCTGGATCCGGCGGACATCTGCGACGCTGCGCGGACCGCAGCGACGGGCGGGCGCTGGTTTGCCGCCGTACCAGGTCGCCACCCGGACTTTGCCGACGAGGAGTTGCTGGTGTTGAATCTGTTGCGGGAGGGCCACGACCTGCCCGGAATTCAGTCCGGCCTCCACGGGCGGATGGGGAGTGCCGAAGACTGGTTGGACCACCTACACGCTCGGCTCAAGGCCCGAGGGGTGCAGGACCTCCTGCGGAAAGCCGGGTGGCTCGGCGTGTTCGGAATCCCGCCGAGGCCACAGCTGATTGAACCGCCTGCTGCCAAGTACTGACGCCCCCCAGACCGCTGGCTACCCCAGCCATCCACCGGGGAGGCCAGGCGCTTCTGCACCGGGCGGCACTATTCGCCCCCCGATTCCCCTCCCCGTTGATGCTCCACGTACGCTCTCAACACTGCGTTCATTCGGGTTTGGTACCTGGGCCCCCCGCGCCGAAACCACTCCAGAACCTCCCGGTCCAGACGCAGCGAGACCGCCTGCTTGGGTTCCGGCAGGACCAGTTCAGCGTCGTCCCAGAAGTCGGCCGGCAGGTCGGCGAGTTCCGGCGGCGAGGTCCGGGCAAGCTCGCTCTCCGACATTCCCCGCACCCGTTCAAGGTCAACTCGCCCTCGACGGGGTGCCTCAGCCCTCTTGCGCGTTCGTGAACGCCTGGCGCTCATGACGATTGCTCCTCCGAGCAGAAATGATCCGACGCACAACCTGTCCCCCGACCTCGCGGTCGGTGTAGACCACGGTGCAGGAGAGGCCAGCCGCTGCAAGTCACGTCGCTCTTGGCTGGATCCCAAACAAACCGCGTGAAAAGTCCTACACTATGTATATACATTGATATGAGCGGACTGTCCAGTGCCCCAGGGAAGGGCCCGGAGGGCCTTGTCCAGCCGAAGTCTGGTATTGGAAATGTGTAGGAAGGGTCCGACGATCCGGCAACCACAATTCATTAAAACCGGGCGGAAACAACGACGGCTGAGTGCTGCCCTATCAGCGCGGACACCAAACCGGTCCTGCCGAGGATCTCGGTGGGCCTCGCGACCCTACCTGGTCCACACCCGGATGCAACGCGACTTGATCCGCGCCGAGAGAATGATGCGGGACGTTGGATCCGACCAGGTCAACTCAACCAGCACCAGCTCGTCAGCCCTGAACGCGCAGAGCGACCACATCCGGAGGACGGTAAATCCATCTACCTCGATGGTTACCGGATCGGCCACCACTGCCCTCACACTCGGGATGTCGCAGAGCATCCTCCCCTGGGCCCGGGTCAGCGCAGCTCGCGTCAGCCGGGTGCGGGAAGGCTGGAACGCCAGCCGCATCCCCAAGTCGTGTACACCCAACGGGTGCCTGGCGGTTTCGACCGCCCCTCCCCTGGCGGCAGCAGGAACAACACCACCTCGGTCGACCCATCCCTCGGCACATTCACATGCATTGGTTTGCCGACAAGGCCATCCGCGGTCGCGGAGACGACATAGTCTCCGGGCTTGATGTCGGGATAGGCAAATCGGCCAGTGCTGTCGGTGAGCTGGCTCTTGACCCCGACGTACACCTCGACCTTGGCGCCAGGTATTGGCTGCTTCGCCGCGTTGCCCACCACGCCATACAACCCGCGGCGGCTCCCTTCCACCACCACGCTGTCGAGCTGCTGGGAATAGAGGTCGAGGATGATCTCCACCTCTGTCGGTGGATCGGCGCGCGCCGGGACCTGCGCTCGTGCCGTCCGATACCCCAGCAGGCGGGCGGTGAGGGCGTATTCCCTGACATCCAGGCTATCGAAGACGAATCGGCCCACCGCGTTGGTGGCGACCGTGCGGGGGACCCCGGCAAGGACAATCTCGACCCCCGCCAGCGGCCGCCCGGCGGTGTTGACCACGAGCCCGCGGATCGACGGTGCGGTCTGGGACACGGCGACGCCGGGGAGCAGGATCGCCCCCAATACGATAGCCAGCGTCCGGGTGACGTTACTCATCCTCGTTCCTGATCCTTTTTGCGTTCGTTACCTACCGGGCCGGGCAGGCCCGGCCCTTACATGATCGGCTGCCCTCCTCCCAATTGGCACCGGGCGGACAGCGGTGCGCCCACCTTGGTGCCTCTTGTGCCTCTTGTGGCCATTCTCCTTCGACCCACACCGGGGCGCACAGGGGTGCGCCCCAACGGGCCTCTGCTCCACTCGGGCTTGGGGCGCACAGGGGTGCGCCCCAACGGGCCTCTGCTCCACTCGGGCTTGGGGCGCACAGGGGTGCGCCCCTACTCCCGCGTCCAGACCATCAGACACGCCTGCTGCCCTCGGCTCCCGCTGCCGCGAGTCCGAAGCGCCGGCGGGAGCTTGATCGGCTGCCCTCTCGAGACGCATCCCTCGGCCCACTCAATCATCCCCACCTCATCGACATCGATTTCGCAGAGCGACCACTGGAACAGCACCTCGACCCCGTTGAGCACGACCGTCGCCAGGTCGCCATTCACAACGGACCGCAATCGGGGAATGTCGCAGAGTCGCTTCCCGGCCGAGCGACGGAGTTCCTCTCCATTCATATGCGTGTTGGCCGGGTACCTCCAGAGTCGTACGCCCATGTCGTGGTAGATCCAATACATCTCGGGCGGATCACGGGGCCCGTCCTGGCGAGTGGCGAAGAGGACCACTTCGATCGCCCCCCGGTTGGGCACGGTCACATAGAGCGGGTGCCCGCTCCGACCATTCTGACTCGCCACCAGGGTGTAGTCACCGCCCTTGAGCTCAGGGAAGGCGAATCGGCCCGTTGTATCGGTCAGCTGACTCGTCCCACCTCCATGGACGTCGACCCGGGCTCCCACCACCGGCTGGCGGGCAGAATCGGAGACCACGCCGTACAGCCCCCGACGGATCCCTTCGACCACGATCGTTTCCAGAACCTGCGGACGCGGCTCCATCCGCAGTTCCACCTCCGTGGGGGGGGCCGATTTCACGGCCACGCGCGTGCGGGCAGGGCCGTACCCAGGGAGACGGGCGGTCAGCGCGTAGTCCCTGGTGGAGAGGCTGTCGAAGACGAACCGGCCGGCAGCGTTGGTGGACACCGACCGGGCAACGCCGGCGAGCAGGATCTCCACCCCCTCCAGCGGACGCCCGCCGGTATCGAGCACTCGACCACGGATCGACGGTGGTGTCTGGGCTTCGGCGGCGCCGGGAAGCAGCATCGCCCCCAACACAATGGCCAGCGTCCACGTGGCGTTCTTCATCCTCGCTCCAGATCCTATTTGCGTTCGTTTCCCACCGGGCCGGGCAGGCCCGGCCCCTACCTGTTCGCCTTGTCCGCCCCAGTTCCCATTGGGGCAATGGCGTCCGCCCAATTCTGTGCCTCTTGTGCCACTTGTGCCTCTTGTGGCCTTTCTCCTTCGACCCGCAAAGGGGCGCACTGGGTTACGCCCCCTACCGCGTCCACACGTACACACACCTGAGCCCGGGCGGAACAAAGACCCTGACCCCCTGAACCGTGCACCAAGGACTGGGTCCGCTGACTGACACCAGGGCCAACTCATCTGCCGAGAACGCGCACAGCGACCACGGCTTCAGAATCTTGTGCCCATCCACGACAACCATGGCCTCGGTGCCGCCAGCCCGGTTTCTGACTTGCCCGATATCACAGAGTTGCATCCCGGTAAACCGCGCCAGGTACGATCGATTCATCCGTCCCACCGACGACGAGAACGCCAGCGCCAGCCCAAGGTCGTGCTTGATCCACTTTTCGCCCACCACCCGCCGCACACTCGGGTTGACCGGCGCCAGGGTGATCACCACCTCCCGCCGACCATTCCGCGGCAGCTCCACGTTCAGCGAGCGCCCCGTCATCCCCTTCATCTCGGCATCCAATAGATAGTCCCCGGGCTTCAAGTCGGGGAACGCGAACCGTCCGGCGCTGTCGGTGCGCTGGCTGGTACCGCCGCCGTAGACCTGCACCTTGGCATTGGGAACCGGCTTCAGGTCCTTGGTCCCGACCACACCGTAAATGCCCCTCCGGTCGGCGTCGACCTCGATGGTGCCCAGATCCTGCGCAAACCCCTGGAGGCGGAGCGCCACCTCGGTGGGCGGGGCGGCTCGCACTGGCACCAAGCTGTGGGCCGCCACATATCCGGGAAGACGCGCGGTGAGCTGGTACTGCTTCACCTCCAGGCTGTCGAAACGAAACGCTCCGGTTGCACTGGTCAGGACGGTCCGGTTCACGCCCTGGAGGAGGATCTCGACATGCTCCAGCGGGCGCCCGAAGGTGTCGTGGACGTAGCCCAGCAGCAACGGAGGAGGGAGTCCAACGGTGACGGATACCGAATCGAGTTGCTGGGGCGCCGACTGAAGTCGGAAATCGACCAGGGCCACGTGCCCTGCCGAGATGACAACGGTCCGTTGGTCGGCCCGGTACCCCGGGCGGCGGGCGGTTAGCTGCTGCTCGCCGGCGGGGACATCAAGGAAGCGGTAGGCCCCGAACGAATTGGTCGTCACGGTCCGCTCAATCCCACGCACCACGATCTCGACGCCCTCGAGTGGGCGCCCCTCGGTGTCGTAGGCAATGCCGCGGATCGATCCGGTGGTCTGGGACGCGGAGACGCAAGGGAGCAGTATCGCCCCCAACACAATGGTCAGCGCCTTCAGACGAACATTCATGCGCGCTCCGGACGTGATTGGCATGCCTGGTACCAATGGGCCGGGCAGACCCGGCCCCTACCTGTCCGTCTTGCCCGTCCCCGCCGACCCGCTGGCCCGCTGCCCCCTACCGCGTCCACACCCCAAGGCACGCCATAAGCGGTGGCGGCCGGACCACCATTCCCATGAGTGTGCACCCTCTTCCCCACGTCACCATCGATACCTCGTCGGCGTTGAAGGCGCAGAGCGACCAGGGATTGAGCGCCCGGACGCCGTCGAGGATGATCGTCGCTTCGGTGCCCCGAGCGATGCTCCGGATCCTGGCGATGTCACAGAGTTGCCGACCACGGAACCGGTCCAGTTCCGAACGAGTCATCCGTTTCCACGATGGGGAGAATGACAACTCCAGTCCCAGGTCGTGGTTGACCCACCGCTGTCCCGGCACCGGACGCCGACTGACATTTTCCGGTTCCATCGTGATGGCGATCTCCAGGCGCCGACGCCTGGGCATCTCCACCTGCATGGGCTTCACTTCGAGCCCCTCCGACGCCGCGCCCACGAGATAGTCCCCGGACTTGATATCGGGAAACGCAAACCGCCCCGCACTGTCGGTCCGGGTCGTCATCCCACCCCCATACACCTTCACTTCCGCGTTGACCACCGGCTCCAGGTCGGTGGTGCTGACGGTACCGTAGAGCCCATTCCGATCGGCGTCAACCTCGACCGTCTCGAGCACCTGCGCAAAGGCCCGCAGCCGGAGCGCCACCTCGGTGGGCGGCGCGGCCCGCACCGGCACCAGACTCTGCCCCGCGACATACCCCGGAAAGCGGGCGGTGAGCTGGTACTGCTTCACCTCCAGGCTGTCGAAACGGAACCGGCCGTTGGCGTTGGTCTGCACCGTGCGATTGACACCGCGCAGCACAACCTCGACCCCCTCCAGCGGCCGCCCGAAGGTGTCGTGTACCCAGCCCAGCAGCACCGGCGGCGGGAGACGTTCGGTGACCGAGACGGAGTCGAGTTGCTGCGCTACAACCTGAAGCTGAAAGTCGAGGACCGCCACCTGCCCCGCCACGACCGTCACAGTCCGTTGGCCGGCGGTGTACCCGGGCCGGCGCGCGGTGACCGGTCGCTCCCCGACGGGGACATCATTGAAGCGATAGATCCCGGCGGAGTTGGTGACCGCGGAACGTTCGATCCCGGCAACCAGGATCTCCACTCCCTCCAGCGGCTGGCCGCCGGCGTCCAGGACGGTGCCGCGGATCGAGGCGGTGGTCTGGGCGGCAGCTATCCCGGCAGCGCCGAGCGCCACCAGGAGGAAGATCACTGACCGCGGGAATGCCGCCATGCCAGCTCCGCGAGCGTTGGAGATCAGCTCATTTCAGGGTAACAAGGGGGAGACGAGCGGGATGGGCGGAGCCACACGCCCCCGATGGCGCCTCGAGAAGGGGGGGCCCGGAGAGCTGGAGCGAGTGGCAGCACCGTCACATGCTCCAGGTCCAGGCTGTCGGTCCGGATCCCGAAGACCTGCTCTCGGCTGATGGCGTGGATGTAGACGCTGCGGGGAGTGGAATAGATGCCGAGCAGGCGGCCGGAGGAGTCCAGCCAGGAGACCCGACTGGGATAGCTCTGGACGATCAAGGTGTCAGCGCCGCAATGGTAAAGAGCAGCCACACCACCATACTCCCCAGGCCCCTGTCCCGAGCGCCCCAGCACCTCCACTTGCCCGGAAGACAGATCGATCCGCTGCAGCGCCCCGGCGCTCCCCCCTCCGAGGAGCAGCGCCGTCTCCCCGATCGGGAGCATCCGCTGGACGTAGAGGAGTTCCCCCAAGTCGAGGGCCCGGCCGACAGTGTCGGATAGCGCTGGTGTGGCAGCCCCTGGCTCGATTCCCCGGCTCTCCGCGATAGCAATCCCGGCGCTGTCGCGGACCGCGAACGAGGCAGCCTCCCGGCCCCCGTGCACGCCGAACTGGCGAGCAGCAGGGCGGCCACCGCCCCGATCGGGCCCGCTCTCTGGTGCATTCACTCCTCCACAGCCGTTCGCCACACTGAAATCAGGGGTCCCCGCCAAATGACTCGGGGCCGGGGCGAGGAGTCAACCAAGCCGCTCCACCGTCTTGCGTCACCCCGAATCGGGACGCACATTTCTGACTGACTCTCCCCGGCCGACCTCCGCAGGCGCTTCCCGATCGGGAGAGAGATCAGATGCTTCCGACCACAGCACCACCCACCTCTCTCTCCGAGTCGCCATGCCTGCTTCGGTCCGCGCCAGCGCCGCCGTGATCGCGATCCTCGCGCTCGGGGCAATGCCACAGCCTGTCCTCTCCCAGGCCCCTGTCACTCCGACCACCCCGGACAGCGGGGCCAGGCGCAGCAGCCGCCCCGACTTGGGCCCCCTGCGGACCATCAGCTTCACCACCGAGGAAGGGACCTGGACCTCGGTGGACGTCTCCCCCGATGGCCACACGATCCTGTTCGACATGTTGGGCGACCTCTACACCATGCCCATTGACGGTGGCGAGGTCCAGCAGCTGACCCGCGGCATGGAGTGGGATATGCAGCCCCGGTTTTCGCCCGACGGCCGCCACATTGCCTTCGTGAGCGACAAGGACGGCGGCTGGAATCTCTGGATGGTGAACGCGGACGGTACGACTCCCAAGCAAGTCACCCGCGACCGCAAGGGCAGCCTCAGGTCGCCCACCTGGACCGCCGACGGGCCCTCCATTGTGATTCCTCGCTCCACCGGCACTCCCGGCCCAGGCGGCACCGGAATCTTTGTCTACCACCGTGACGGCGGTAGCGGGTACCGGCTGGCCGAGCAGGGCAAGGTCAACACCAGCAATGGGGTCAGCCTGACGCCGGATGGGCGCTATGTCTATTACACCGGCGGCGGGCGCGGCGGCATTTCGCGCTATGATCGGGAAAGCGGCGAGGAGGTCCTCGTCGTCTCCGGGTTCGGTACCAGTGTCCGTCCGCTCGTCTCGCCCGATGGCAAGTGGCTCGCCTACGGCCGGACCACCGATGGAGTGACCGAACTCCGGATCCGGGAGATTGCCACCGGTCAGGATCGCCAGTTGACCGCCCGCATTACGCGGGCGGCCGGCGGTGGCCAGGATGCCCTTCCCGGATACGCGTTCACGCCGGACAACCGGGCGATCATCATCAGCATCGATGGCAAGATCAATCGGGTCGAAGTCGCCACCGGCGCCACCCGGGTGATTCCCTTCCGGGTCCAAGTGGAGCGCCAGCTCGCGGAGCGCATTACCCTGCCACGCCGAGTTGAGGGCGACTCCGTGGTGGCCCGGGTGATTCGCTGGCCGCGGATCTCCCCCAATGGCCGTCAACTGGTGTTCAGCTCGTTTGCCAGGCTCTGGATCATGGACCTCCCCGGCGGGACTCCCCGCCGACTGACCACCGCCAACGAGCACGAATACGCGCCGACCTGGGCGTCGGACGGCCGGTCCATTGCCTACACCACCTGGGCCGACAGCACCGTCGGGGGACATCTCCGGGTCGTCCCCGCTGCCGGCGGCGCCTCGCGCCAGGTCACCAGCCGAGCCGGGCAGTACCTCAATCCGGCCTGGTCCCCCGACGGCAGCAGGCTGGCGTTCGTGGTTGGTGCGCCGGTGGAAGAGCAGATCTCGTGGCAGCCCGATGAAACGATGCAATACGAGATTCATTCCATTCCGGCTGCGGGCGGCGCGAGCCAGTTGGTGACGTTCAGCCGCTCGTACCACTGGGCGCAGCGGGTCCACCCGACCCTCGCGTTCTCGGCCGATGGGACCCGACTGATCTACCCCGAACAGGAGCCCGGCACCCAGGCCGGTCAGAAGCGCGCCATCGTGTCGATCGCGCTGGACGGCAAGAACAAGACGGTGCTGATCCGGAGCAACTCCGCCGATGAAGCGGTGGTGTCTCCGGATGGGTCCCGGATTGCAATCTGGCGCGGCGAAAATTTCCTGCTGGTCCCGATGCCCCGCTACAGCGCCGTCGCAATGGACATCAGCTTCGATGGCGGTCCCGTGCCGGGTACCCGGATTACCCGCGATGGTGCGGACTGGGGAGCCTGGCTCGACGCCTCGACGTTTGCCTGGTCCAACGGTACCACCGTCTACAAGCGCAACCTTGGCCTGCCTGGCACCCCGGTGGACACCACGGTGCAACCGGAGGTGGTGGCCAGCGTCCGGCTGACAATGCCCCGCGCCCGCCCGGCCGGCGTGGTGGCGTATACCGGCGCCCGGATCATTACCATGCGCGGCGATGAGGTGATTGCCAACGGCACCCTGGTCACCCAGGGCGACCGGATTCTGGCGGTGGGCCCCAGCGGCTCGGTACGAATCCCCGCCGGCGCGGTAAGAGTCAACGCCTCGGGCAAGACGATCATTCCCGGGCTGCACGACTCCCACGCCCACTTGCAGTTCAACTCCTGGGGCACCTACGCCGACCAGCGCTGGCCGTACATCATCAACCTGGCCTATGGCGTTACCACCGCGATGGACCCGTGGCAACCAACCCACGAGGCATTCGAGCAGAGCGACATGATCGATGCCGGGATGCTGCTCGGACCCCGGCTCTTCTCGACCGGAACCTGGGTCGACGGCCGATTCGACAATCTGCCGCAGTCGATGGATATCACCGGGCTCGACGATGCCCGCCAGATCGTGCGCCGGCTCAAGACCTTTGGCGCCGATATGATGAAGGAGTACATGCAACCGCGTCGCGACCAGCGACAGTGGCTGGTCCAGGCCGCCCGGGAAGCGGGGCTTCCCATGACGGCAGAGGGCGCCGGCGACCTGGTACGCAACATCACGATGGCGATTGACGGATTCACCGCCTTCGAGCACACTGTTCCACTGGCGCCACTGTACGACGATGTCATCCAGCTCTTTGCCCGATCGGAGATCTACTACACCCCGACCTTCATCGTGACATACGGCGGGCCGTCACTGTTCGGCTATTACACCGCCATCACCAATCCCCATGACGACCCGAAGGTGCGGCGCTTTACCCCGGAGCCCCGCCTCGACGACGGCCGGCGGTGGACCTGGATTCCGGAGAACGAGCTGTACTTCAAGGACCTCTCCGCCGACGCCCTGAAGATCGAGCGGGCCGGCGGCAACATTGCGCTCGGTTCGCACGGCAACCAGCAGGGTATCGGGGCCCAATGGGAGCTCTGGGGACATGTGGATGGCGGAGCCACGCCGATGGAGGCACTCCGCCGGGCCACCCTGCACCCTGCCGAGAAACTTGGCTTGGAGCGGGATCTGGGGTCACTGGAGGTGGGCAAGCTGGCCGACTTCGTAATCCTCAACGCCAATCCGCTCGAGAATATTCGCAACTCGAATCGGATCTGGCGGGTGGTCAAGGGCGGAGTGGTGTTTGATGCCGAGTCGATGGCCCAGCTCTGGCCGGAGCGGAAGGAACTGACGCGTTTCTTCTGGCAGACACCGGAAGAGTTCCGGCGGTGGGCGGCGCCGGTGCCGCCGATAATTCGGTAGCACCCCCCTGAGGAGGGCGGGCGCCTGGCAAGCTCGCCCTCGCTACAACCCCAAAGCCAGCCGCAACCCCGCATCGACCTGATCCACCTCGGCGGGCCGCAGCATCCCAATCCGTTCGGTCAGGACGCGCCGGTCGATCGTCAGCACCTGGGTGACATTGACGACCGAGTCAGCCCGCAACCCGGAATGCTTTGCCGTCAGGAGCAGATTCCCCGGTGCGGCCACCAGGCGGAGGTTCCGGGTCAACGCCACGACCGTGATTGTCCCCAGACGACTCCGAGAAAAGGCATCGGACTGCACGATCAGCACCGGGCGCCGAAAACCCGGTGCGGAACCGACCGGATCGGCGAGGTCGGCCCACCATATTTCACCACGGCGCAGTTCCACCGGACTACCACGACTCTGGGGGAATGACCATGCGCTGTGCCCTTGATAGCAGCGGATCGATCGGAACCGACTCAGCCGCGTAGACGGCGTTGAGCTGCTCCGTTACCCGGTCGGTACGGTGCTTTGCCAAATACTCGGCCAGGGCCCGGGCGTACAACTCACTGCGGGAAACTCCCAGGCGCTTGGCCAGCTTGTCTCCCGCCACATGAAGCGCATCAGGAAGTGAGATCGCAGTTTTCATACGCTATTATACCTCAGTTATACCAGCATTTACAACTCCGCATCCATCCACTGCGGCGTACCCGACCTGACAACAGCTGGGCCGCCCGGAGCCTTACGCCTCCAGCAGCTCGAGCGCGGCCCCGCCCCCCACAATGGCCTCGACCGGAATGCGGCGGTCAAAGGTGGCCAGCTTCGCGCCGTGGCGGGCAGCGAGAGCGAGCAGGTAGAGGTCGGTGAGTCGACCTGGGGTCAGCTCTGACTCCCGCGCCAGAAGCCCCGGGGCGACCAGTGAAAGATCGTCGGCGCAGAAGCGGTGCCTCGGATGAGCACTGAACCCGCGCAACAACACCAGCGCCTGGGCGGCCGTGCCCATGTGGTTCGGGTAGCGCGGCTGGCTCAGGACCCGAACCACCCCCAACTGCACGATCGGAGTCGTCAAGAGGCCGGCGTCGCGACTGCCCGCAATCCAGGTGTGCACCGGCTCATGGAACTGGTGGCACGGATCCACAATTGCAATGACCACGTTGATGTCGAGCAGGAACGCGCTCACTCCGACTCCTCAAGCAGTTCCCGGATCAGTTCCGGGGTGACCGGTGCTGCGCCGGGACGCATGGGGATCAGGGGGAACCCATTGCGGTTTTGGCGCGCGGTGTCGGGGGCAAGGGCACGGCGGGCCAGTTCAGAAATGACCGTTCCAATACTGGTCCCGCGCGCCTCGGCGATGGCTCTGGCCGCCTCGAGCACGTCGGCATCGATGGAAAGTGTGGTCCGCATGACCATAGCATCACGCATCACGCATCAGATGTCAATAGGATCGGACGGCTCACCGCCGCTCCGCCCGCCAGGCGTCCGGCACATGGCTCACCCGCCCTGCCCCGGGGGTCAGCGCATCCACGCCGATCAGGTCAAACCGGTACTCGTCCCCTCGCCGGCCATGCCGCTGGATCCAGACTTCGGCCAACCGGGTCACCGCTCGGCGTTGCTTGTGACCGAGCGCTTCGAGCACGGTGCCGTAGCGGCGGGAGCGCCGAGTCTTGACCTCTACAAATGCAACCAGGTTGCCCTTCCGGGCCACCAGATCCAGGTCGTGGTGTCCCAGGCGGAATCGGCGCGCCTCGATCCGCCAGCCTACGGCTTCGAGGTACGCCACCGCGTCCTCCTCACCTTCGTGCCCAAGCACGTGGCGCGGATCAGTCCATTTTTCCACTGGCTTGTATTGGGAATCTTTGGCCATGGGGCACAAGCTACGGCGTGGCGGGCGACCGGTGGTAGCCGAAATCCTGCAGAAGGTGGGCGGAAAAGCGCGCGGCCTCCTGCCCCGATGGTAATCGCCTTGATGCGATCTGGTGTTGATAAATCGATCCCGGGAATGAGGCGACCTCTAGTTATCAACAGCGCCAACCGGCTGGTTGGCGCTGAATGATATCTAACAACATCCTGTAAACTTCCTATCCCCAAAAGCTTGCGGTGTTTTCCACAACGATTCTATCGGGGCAGGCCTCCGCCCGAGGCCGCGTTAGTTGTTGAGGGTTTGGCCAGGTATTTCTCGTACCAACCGACCATCCGCTGGTGAAAGTCGTAGAAATCTGACTCAGTTGTCATGGGGACCCCGTGGCCGCCATTCATGTAGTTCGCCCAGGTCACATTCCGGCCCAGCCTTCTCAGGGCGTAATACATCTCCCGGCTGTTCCCCGCGGGGACGTTGTGGTCCTGATCGCCCGTCAGCAGGAGCAGCGGGGTCTTGATGCGATCGGCGTAGAAAATCGCCGAATGTTCGATGTACTTGAGCGGGGCGTCCCACAATGTGGCCCCCAGCCGGTCCTGGGTCTTTTCGGCGGCATTGATGTTCCGGACGCCCAGACGAGGCGAGTCGGTGTAGAAGCTGACCATGTCCACCTTGCCGGAAATATTGATCGCCGCCTTGAAGCGATTGGTCCTGGTGATCAGGAGGTTGGTGGCGTAGCCCCCGTAGCTGGTACCCTGGACCCCCATGCGGGTCGAATCGGCGATCCCCAGTTGGACGATATGGGTGGCCGCCGCGTTGACTCCCTTGAGCCACGCTTCCCACGGGTATCCGGTTTCGAAGGTGACGGACGGCTTGACGACCAGGTATCCGTTGGCATTGAGGAGGGCGGCGGTCGGGTCGAAGGTATCATCGAAGAACGTCTCATATATGATGAAGACGGTCGGATACCGCATCCCTTCCCGATGACCGGCGGGGAGGTGCGCCACCCCATACTGCAACCGGCCATCGGCGTCGAGATACTCCAGGAGCCGCGTGGTGCCGAGCCCCTTGTCGGCAAGCTGGGGGTTGGTTTCCACCAGCCTGGACATGGTGCGGAGGCCATCCCGCGAAATGAAAATATCGGCCGGACGATTGCTCTCTGCCACGTTGAGAATGGCCACCTGACCGTCCCGGGAGAAGCGCAGGCCGGCGTACTGCCTGGCATCACGCACCACCGGTTCCAATTGCTTGGTGTCCCGGTCGTACCTCATGATCCCCCGTTCCCATGCCGTCCGCGAGGCATAGCTCAGGAAGACCTGCCGGCCCTTCGCGGGCCAGGCGAGGACCGCGTAGCGGGGTGCGGTCGTCGCGGTATCGGTGGCGAGGAACATCTCCTTGGCTCCCGATTGCGGATTCAGGAACCAGATTCCTTCGGGGTTGGAGACGATCAACTCGGACCCGTCGTCGCTGAAACGCACCACGCTGAATCGCTCACTGGCGCGACTCCGCACCGCCGCCGTGTCTCCCGGGGCGGGGCGGTCGGTTCCGGTGGGACCGGCCACCTGCCGGGACGTGGTATCATCGACCGAGGCCAGATAGATCCTTCCCTCCCGCGTCCAGGCGTAGTGTCGCCCGTCGGGTGCCCAGCTGATGCTGAGGCCCTTGAGCGAGGCGAACACCGTGGTGGACTCCCCGCCCCCGTGCCGAGCCATCAACTTGGTCTCGGCACCGAAGGTCGCCTCGTAGTCGGTCTTCTGGGTGATGTCCTCGTTCCAGGTCAGGGTGCCGCCGTCGGTGGTCAGGTTCCAGGACGTCAGCGGGGTGGTGGGAAGGAGATCCTCCAGCCGACCGGATCGGACATCCCACGCCACCACCGATCGGAGCGTACTGCGGCGCCGCAACGCTTCCCAGGAAAGAAACGGCTCGCTGCTCACCTGGACGGCGACCGGCCCCCGCACGAGGGACCCAAAGTGGGCCGCCGCTTCCCCCCGCCATGCCTCGCTTCGCAGACTGAACACCAACCGGCCGCCATCGTCGGTCCAGCGAAGTTCGCTGTTCTCGGCCACGTACCGCCCGGCGGGGATCTTGACCGTGGTGCTCCTACCGGTGCGACGATCCCAGATGATCGGTTCAAAGACGCCGCCTCGGTAGAGGAACAGCGCCAGCCGCTCACCATCGGGCGACCAGGTGGCGCCCCGAACGGTTTGCGCCTCAGGGAGAACCGCGACACGCCGCCCGGTGGCGGTCTCGATGGCCCAGACGCGGGCAGTGGATTGCCGCACGTAGGTCGGGTCGGTGTCGCGATGAAAGTCCCCGCCCAGCTGGTTCCGACGCGGGGCGTTCGTCACCGCCAGCCAGGCGCCATCCCGGGTCAGGTCGGCCACATTCCAGCTGTTGATTTCGAGCATATCAGCGGCGGTGAAGCTGGAACCGGTGGAGGCCGGGCCTTGGGCGGCGGCCGGCCAGGCACAGATGGCAAGGACACTCAGGCGCAGGGCAAAGCGGCGAACCATAGCGACCTCGGGACCGGGAGAAGGGAAACATCCCGCCTCGAGGGGTCCGCGTCAACCTGGTGCCGGGCCTGAGGGTGACACTCCCTGCTTCGGCTACTACGAACCGTACTCGTCCATCTTCTCCAACCCGATTGGCACATCGCCCGGGCGGCCGTGGGGCCCAATCCAGACCTGGGCCAGGCGAAGCCGCTGCGCCTTGGCCCCTCTGGCACTCCTTGCTCCCCCCCGGACCGGGGGGCGTTAACAAATCCCGGTCGGCGCACATCCGCCGACGGCCCCGCGCCGCCCGACGAGGCCTGATGTCCGACCCCCACCCCTCCGAGATCACCACCCTGCTCCAGGCCATGGCCGAGGGGCAGCCCGGAGCGGCGGACCAGCTGGTCCCCATGGTCTACGATCGGTTGCGCGACCTCGCGGTCCGGGCAATGCGCCGGGAATCCGAGGGCCATACCCTCCAGCCGACCGCCCTGGTCCACGAGGCCTTCCTCCTCCTGGTCGACCAGCGATCGACCGAGTGGAAGAACCGGACCCACTTCTATTCGATGGCCGCCCGGATCATGCGTCGCGTCCTGATTGACCAGGCCCGCATGCGCCTGGCCGCCAAGCGCAGTGGTGGGCTCCAGGTGACGCTCAACGAATCGATCCACGGCGTGGACGATGACCCGGCCCAGCGCACTGTCGACATCATCGCGATCGAAGAAGCGCTGACCCGCCTCGAGTCCCTCGACGAACGGCCGGCCCGGGTGGTAGAGTTGCGATTCTTTGCCGGCCTCGACGTCGCCGAAACCGCGACGGTGCTCAACATCTCTCCCGCCAGCGTCACGCGCGACTGGGTCTTTGCCCGGGCGTTCCTCAAGCGGGAACTGCTGCTGGCCGAGGGTGAGGCGTGACCATGACGCCCGATCGGTTTGCCCAGGTACGGGTGCTGTGGGAGTCGGCGCTGGAGCAGCCGGTGACGGAGCGGGAGGCCTTCCTGGCCCGGGCCGCCCCGGCGGATCCGGAGCTCCGGGCCGAGGTCATGACTCTGCTGCAGGCCCACGACGCCACCAGCGGCACCTTCAGCGGCAACGCCGTCCTGGCCGCTGGACTCGACTTCCTGGATGCCCTGCCGTCCCTGGCCGGTCGCCGACTCGGCGCCTATCAGGTTACTCGGGAAATCGGCCACGGTGGCATGGGAACGGTGTACGAGGCGGTCCGGGCCGATGACCAGTTCACCAAGCGAGTGGCCATCAAGACCCTGCGGGTCGGTTCCGACAGCGCCGAAGTGCTGCGGCGGTTCCGACGGGAACGCCAGATCCAGGCCGCGCTGGCGCACCCCAACATCGCCACCCTGCTGGACGCGGGGGCGACCGATGAGCGGGTTCCCTACATTGTCCTGGAGTATGTGGACGGGCTGCCGATCGACGTCCATTGCGAGCAGAAACGGTTGGGGATCGCCGCACGCCTCAATCTTTTCCAGCAGGTCGTCCGGGCCGTCCAGCACGCCCATCGGCAACTGGTGGTGCACCGCGATCTCAAACCCAGCAATATTCTCGTTACCGACGACGGCGTCGTCAAACTGCTCGACTTCGGGATCTCCAAGCTGATCGGTGACGACCACGAGGAGACGCTGACCGGCGCAGCGCGCGCCTTCACCACCGCCTTCGCCAGCCCGGAGCAGATCCGCGGGGAGCCGATCTCCACCGCCACCGATATCTACTCTCTCGGCATCGTCCTGTTCCGGCTCCTGACCGGCGCCAATCCGTTCGACCTTGAGGGAATTGCCGCCGCCACGGCCTGGGCCAGGATCTGCGACCAACCACCCCGGGCGCTTGGGGCGGCCGCCACGGCGGCCACGGCAACGGCGATGGGGTACGCCAGTACCGACCGACTCGCTCGGGCGCTCCGTGGCGAGCTGGAAGCCATTGTCCTGATGGCCCTCCGCAAGGAACCCGACCGGCGATACCCCACCGCCGATGCCCTCGGCGAGGACCTGCTCAACCACCTCCGCGGGCACCCGGTACAGGCGCGGCCCGACTCTGCCGGATACCGGATTCGCAAGCTGGTGACGCGCAATCGGCTCGCGACCGCAGCCCTGGCGGTGGCCTTCCTGGCCATGGCGGTCGGGACGGTGGCGGCGGTGTCCCAAGCGCGCGAGGCGACTGCACAGGCTCGCATCGCCGAGGCGGAGCGGACCACAGCGACGCGGGTCTCAGGATTCCTGCAGAAGCTCTTCGCCTCGGCCGATCTCAGCTGGGCCGGGCAAGGTCTCGGTCCGAACACGACGATTGCCGAGACGATCGACAGTGCCACCGGAAAAATCGACACCGAACTCGTGGACGAGCCGGCGGCAGCCGAGGCGCTGCACCGGATCCTGGTGTCGATGTACACAGCGCGCCGGAATCCAGCCAGAGGGGAGCCCCATGCGCTCCGGGTCCTCGAGCTCCTCGGGCAGCGGAAGGCGAGCAACCAGGAGATGGCCCGCGGCCTCCATGACCTCGGGATCCAGCTCTACCTCGCGGGTCGGCGCGACAGCTCCCTGGCGCTGCTGGAACAGGCCTATGGCCGACTCGAGGCCGACGGTTTTCCCGAGACAGAGAACCTGGTGTTCATCCTGAACCAGCTGGCGCTGCTGGCGATGGATGCAGGTGATCCGCCCAAGGCGGAGGGGTACATGTCCCGCGCTCTGGAGGTCCACCGCCGGGTGTTCGGGGATGACCTGCTCGCCGCGATCGCTACCGGCAATGTGGGAGTCATGCGAAATGCCCAAGGTGACTTGGCGGGGGCGGAGCGGGCCTTTCGGCAGGCGGAGGCCATCCACGCCAGCCTGGCGGGTGGCGAGAACTACGAGCGCGGCAACAATCTTACCAACCTTGGCGGATCACTGCTCCTGCTCGGAAGGATCGAGGAGGCCGAGCGCAACATGCGCGAGGCGATTGCCGTGTATGACCGGACCATTGGCCCCCGCACATCTGGTGCAGGGCGTGGGCCGGATCAACCTCTCCCGGTTGGAGCTTGCCGACGGACGGCCGACCGAGGCGCTGGCCACCGTTCGGCGCGGTATTGAGCTCTTGGATGGCCTGCCACCGGAACACCCCACCCGCACGGGGGGGGGCACCCAGGAGGCCGCGATCCTGTTGGCCCTCGGTCGGCCTGCGGAGGCGGAGCCGCTGGTCCGGTGGGCGTTGGGAATTCGGGAGCGGTGGTATCCCCCGGGAGATTGGCGCACGGCCGAAACCCAGGGCGTCTTGGGGCAGATTTTGTTGGCCCGGGGACAATCAGACGTTGCGATCGAACTGCTGCAGAGCAGCCACCAGAACCTGAGCACCGCGCTGGGACCAGCAGACCCCCGCACATTCGCCGCCGAACGAGCAGCCAAGGCCGCGGGCGCCGGTGATGGGAAGGGTTCGGTCCCGCGCTAGGCGCTCGACCAGCTAGTTATCCAGCTCGGACCCGTCCTCGACTCCGTCATCTGCCCCGTCGCCGTCGCCGTCGATCTCAGCGGACGGATTACCGTCCGTGCTGGCTCGCTCCAGCTTGCGAAGGCGTTTCTCCTCCTGCTTCTGCTTCTTTTTGAGTTCCTTTTGTCGCTTCTCGAATCCGAAATTTTTCTTCGCCAAGAATCAGCTCCATGGTTGGCGGGTTGTGGCTTGGGGTGGGCAGCGGCCGGGCGGCGAGCTGCTCGGGCTCCCCCGAACATAGTCGGGTCCGGGGCCGGACACCGGGTTGGCCAGTCATTGGGAGCACGCGATCACGAGATCGGCGTCCCACCAAACCTCGACTGGCTGGCCTGGGGCGCGCCGTACGAAGCGCTGGGAAGAGCACCGGACTCCACCTGAGGATCGGGCGAACCCGGAACCCGTCAGGAGCCTGATTGAGACGATGGGAACGGGCAGCAGAACCAATACCATCCGCCCCCGCTCCCAGGGCGTCGAGTCCCCCCAGATGCGCAGCGCAAACTTCGAGGCTCTGCCCCGCATCGGAACCCCGACTGCTCCCCTCCCTGCCGATGCGAGAGCCGGTGATCCACGCCACAACTACCCCAGGAGTTTGATGTTGAAAACCAGCTACCAAAAAACTCAACCAGTACTTTTCAACAGCACACTTGCGAGTATCAACTAACATTTGGCGTTAATTCACACGATGTAAACATATTTGTCACAACATGATACCCACTTTTCAACAAAATTGTCTCAACCAGTGGGCCAGGTGGATCGGGGTGCGCTGGGGATGATGAAGATGTGCTGCTGAGCCCCGGTTGGGTTCAAAACGCTACGGCTCCGGGAATCGATTTCCGCCTACGACGCGTACTCGTCCAGCTGCTCGATCCCGATCCGCACATCTCTCGGGCGGCTCTTGTTGTTGGGATTGCCCGGGGCGAGAATCCCGGCGAGTTCAAGCTGGTCAAGAATCCGCGAGGCCCGGCCGTATCCGATCGAGAGGCGGCGCTGCAGCAGCGAGGTGGAGCCACCCTGGTTCTGAATGCAGATCTCTGCCGCCTGCCGGAACAACTCGTCGCGGTCCCCTTCCCCACTGCCCGACCCGCCCCCGCCG
>Ga0163153_10003243_pt1 | contig 22071 bp, 17 predicted proteins | sample OliLakLV19MP6IB1_FD_148629 | JGI IMG/M metagenome (GOLD analysis project Ga0163153, IMG submission 148629) | Freshwater microbial mat bacterial communities from Lake Vanda, McMurdo Dry Valleys, Antarctica - Oligotrophic Lake LV.19.MP6.IB-1 | ecosystem: Environmental > Aquatic > Freshwater >...
GTCTTTCGCGGCATCACCCATCTTCGCGTATACCGGGCCCGTGACACGCGGCAGCGGGCCATCACGCAGCGGGACAAGCGCGGCCGTGGCCACGGTATTGAACTTCATCATCTCGGTGTAGCCCTGACCGGTCTTCACGACGCCCAGGTCGAACCACCACGGGTGCCCCGCGCCGGTTGCGGCCTCGGTGTTGTAGAAGTTCTTGAGCGTGAGGGTCAGCACCGGCGGGGCCTTCGGGAAAGCCGCCAGCATCTTCCTCGGGGTCGTGGGGTCGGCGCTATGGAGGTGCATGACCGTCACGTGCTGCAAGTTGAAGGTGCGAGCTTCGGCGCCGAGTCCCAGCTTCACTAGGCGCTCGCGCAGCGGGGGATAGACCTTGTTGTTGAGGACGTCGGTCACGTCCTTGGGAAGGCGATAGACCACGCCGTAGGTGGCGACGTGGGCGCGAAACTCCGGCTTGCCGATGGAGCTGTTGTCGATTCCCTGCGCTGATGCGGCGGCTGCGAAGCCGACGGTGAGGCCGAGCACTGCCTTGCGGATTGCGGACATGTCGATCGACTCCCTGCGTTGTTGGTTGTGGACGGGACCGTACAGTATGCAAGTTTTGTGTCAGTTTCGCGTTAGCGTTGCAGCCCCAGCCACGCGGCCATGTCGCGCGCGTCGCGCTCGGTGACGCCCAGGTCCGGCATCGCGCCGTCCGGCTTGTATTTCCGCGGCTCGCGCAGGAAGGCGACGAGGTTGGCCGGCGTGTTCGGCAGGTGCCCGCCGATGATCTTGCGTGCGCCCAGGTGCGCGAGCGACGGGCCCACGGGCGCATTGGCGCCCACGATGCCCGGAATGGTGTGGCACGTGACGCACGAATATTGCTGGATCGCGAGGCGGCCACGCTCCGGGTCGACGGGGTGTGCCCCTTCGGCCGCCGGTGACGCATCACCCTTCATCGCGGCGTAGTCCGCGGCGGAAAGTTTCGGCAGCCGCTTCACGAAAGCGACCGTGGCCCACAGGTCCTCATCCGGCATCCGGAATTCCCATGCAGGCATGCCGGACATCTTGAGCCCGTGGCGCACCACCCAGTAGATGTCCCGCGCGGGCCACAGCTCGCCCGTAGCGACGAGGTTCGCGGCCGCGGGCGCAAAGCCGAGGGCGAACGCCTGGGGCGCGATGCCGGGCGCGCCGTGGCACTGGGCACAATGCTCCTCGAAGCGCGCACGGCCCCGGGCGATCAACGCGGCGTCCTCGAGCGGGGGGACCACGATGTCTTTCGCGCGGGCCTTCACGGAGCGCTTCATCGCCACGTCGAGAACGTGATAGGTGGGGGCCAGGTGCTGCTCCAGGGCAGAGACGTCGTAGACGCCCGAATAGATGAGCCCCGCCATCGCGACGACCCCCGCCACGAGCAGCGCGCCGATGACGACGAGCGCCTTCTTCATCGCAGGCTCCGCAGGTATGCCGCCATCTCGCGCGCATGGACCTCGCCCACGCCGAGGTCAGGCATCGCAGTGCGGGGATCGACCGACCGCGGGTCGCGGATGAATCGCACCAGGTTGTCGTTGTTGTTCGGCAGGATGCCGGCAATGTAGGTGCGCGCGCCGAACTTCTCGAGGCTCGGGCCCACGTCGCCCACGGCGTCGGCGACCTCGGGGATGCGGTGGCAGCTTCCGCAGCCGAACTGGCGCAGCAGCAGGCGCGCCTTGTCCTTCTGCGCGTCGGCTGCAGGAGCCGGGATCGACATGGCCAGCGCCAGGATCAGCCACGCCCTCATGGCTGCGGCTCCAGCAGGCGGTTGAATGCCAGCAGGCCCGCCATCACCAGCGCGTAACCCGCCGGCACCCACATGATGAGCCCGCCCAGTTGCTGCTGCTCGATTTCGGCGCCGGCGTAGATCGGCGACGGCGCGAACGTGATCAACGCCGCGATGGCGCCCATGTGGATGAAGGTGGTGAGCACGTAGAGCGCGGCAGTGCCGGCACGCACACGCCTGAAAACGGTCCACCAGAAAAGCATGGCGGTAAAGAAGAAACATGCGTGCTGCAGGGCGTGCACCGCATCGGATTGCCTTCCCGCATCGAAGAGCCGCGGCACGTGCCATACCCACAGCGCCAGGCCATGCAGCGCCCACGCGGCTATCGGCGGTGTGCGCAGCGGCCACGCCGCCAGGCGCACCCACGCCCGCGGCAACACCGCGGCGATCGCCGTGAACGGCCGCCCGACGATGAGCAGCGGCGGCGCCACGATCATCAGCAGCTCGTGCTGGACCATGTGGAGCGCGAACGAGTCCACGGCCGCGTGGCCGAGCGGCGAGACCAGCGCGGTGACCAGCGCCGCGAGGCCGATCGTGAAGGCTGCCGCCGAGCGCGCCGGCAGCGGTGCGCGCTTGCCCAGGGCCAGCGCGTAGATCGCCGCCGCTGCCGCGATGGCGAATCCGGCCACCACGCTCCAGGGATCGACGCCCTCGCCGCCATGGGCATGGGCCACGGCGGGCAGCAGCATCGCCAGGGTTGCGATCAGGCGCATGGCGGCACCAGCAGCAACGGCATCGACTCCAACAGGATCGCGAGCAGCGCGGCCGCGGCAAGGCCCTTCGACAGCCAGCGCTCGAAGGCGCGCGCGTCCTTCCAGGCGGCGAACAGGATCGCCGCGCAGGCGCCCGCGGCGGCAAGCGTCGCGATGGTCACCAGCCACGGGACCACACCCGCGGCGCCGCGCGCACACGCCAGGGCCGTGAACCCGTAGATCGTGGCGAAATGCAGCACCCAGACGAAACCGCCCGAGGTGACGCGCAACACCGTGGTGGCGAAGGGGCCCGGCCTCATCCCGCCATCCTCGGGAATCCGTGCACCAGCAGCAGCCCCAGCAGGGTCTGGGCCACGGTGTAGTGGACGAAGAGGCGCGCGTTGTCGAAGCTCACGCGCCGCACCGCGTCGACCTGCCCGCTCGCGGCGCGGACGATGCAGAAGAGCGTGAGCAGGGCGCAGACCGCGGCGAAGAATCCCGCGATGGCGGCGAACAGGTGGACCATGGCCGCGTACCCGGAGGCGCGAGGCGAGAGGGCGTGGTGCGCCGCGACCTCCACGCCGACGCCCGCGACGAGCAGCACAACCGCCGAGGCCAGGGCGGCCAGGAGCCATCCGCGCCGTCCCGCCTCGAGCGCCCGCCCGGCGGCGGAGAAGGCGACACTCGCCAGGACCACCAGCGTGGCGGCCGCCACCGGATACCCCACGGACGGCAGCAGCGCCGCATCCGGCCAGGTGCGCGGCGCAACCGTCCAGAGGTAGAGATACGAAAACACCGCCGCGCCGTACATCGACGCAGCCACCATCATCAGCACCACCACCGCCCACCAGGACGTCGACTGCGGCCCGCTCATGTAGGTCGGCACCGTGATCCCGCCGCCGATGTCCACCGGCGCCACGGGCGCCGGGTCCAGCGCCCAGGCCCACGCCAGCATCGCCCCGATGGCGACGACGCCGCAGGCCACCGCCGGCACCACGAACTTGCCCGTGAGCAGCAGGAAAAACGCCGCGGTGAAGACCGCGGCCACAAACGGCGTCCAGTCGGGAGGCGGCATGCGCAGGATGTATTGCGGCTTGCCGTCGAGGGGTGCGGTCACCAGCGCCTCGCGCCCGCCGGTGGGCGCACCGGGAAGGTAGTAGTGCCCCTCCTCCACGTTCCTGGCGAGCTCGGGGTCGTCCCATAACGGCTGGTGGCTGCCGACGATGGGGATGCTGCGGTTGGAATAGTGGCCACTCGGCAGCCATTCGAGCGTGCCCGCGCCCCACACGTTGCCGGCCTTTTCGCCCGCAGGACGGAAGCGGCGCGCGAAATCGACCACAAAAAGCGCAACACCCGCCGCGAACACGAAGGCGCCCACGGTGGACACCATGTTGAGCATGTCCCAGCCGTAGCCCGCGGCATAGGTGTGCACCCGCCGAGGCATGCCGGCAAGCCCGGTGATGTGCATCGGGAAAAACGCCACGTTGAAGCCCACGAACATGAGGCCGAAGACCCAGCGGCCGACGCGCTCCGACAGCGCGTTGCGGCTGAGTGCCGGGATCCAGTAGTAGAGCGCCCCGAAAAGCGGAAACACCATCCCGCCCACGAGCACGTAATGCAGGTGCGCGACCACGAAGTAGGTGTCATGCGCCTGGAAATCGAACGGAACCGCGGCCAGCATCACGCCCGTGAGCCCGCCCAGCACGAAGATGAAGAGGAACCCGAGGACAAAAAGCGTCGGCGTCGTGAGCCGCGGCTTGCGCGCCGAGAGGGTGGCGATCCATGCGAACACCTGGATGCCCGCCGGCACCGAGACCGCCATGCTGGCCGCGGCGAAAAAAGCCAGCGACAGCCGCGGAATGCCGGTGGTGAACATGTGGTGCACCCACAGCCCGAAGCTGAGGAAGCCGGTGGCCACGAGCGCCAGCACCACCAGGCGATACCCCACGAGCGGCGTGCGTACCATCGTCGGCACGATCATCGAGACCATGCCCGCGGCCGGCAGGAAGATGATGTAGACCTCCGGGTGGCCGAAGAACCAGAAGAGGTGCTGCCACAACAAGGGGTCCCCGCCGCGGGTCGCGTCGAAGAACGGCCAGGTGAAGGCGCGCTCCAGCTCCAGCAGCGTGGTCGCCAGGATCACCGCCGGGAAGGCGAACACCACCATCGCCGCGAAGGTGAGCATCGCCCAGGCGAAAACCGGCATGCGGCCCAGCGTCATGCCAGGCGCGCGCGTGCGCAGCACACCCACGATGATCTCCACGGCGCCGGCGATGGCGGAGATCTCGATGAAGCCGATCCCCAGCAGCCACATGTCCTCGTTCACGCCCGGCGAGTAACGCGCGCTGGTGAGCGGCGGGTTCATGAACCAGCCGCCGGTGGGCGCGAGGCCCACGAAGATGCTGCAGAAAAACACCAGGCCGCCGACCAGGTAGGCCCAGTACGCGTAGGCGGACAGGCGCGGGAACGGCAGGTCGCGGGCGCCGAGCATGTTGGGCAGCATCAGCACGCCCATCGCTTCCACGGCCGGTACCGCGAAGAGGAACATCATCACCGTGCCGTGCATGGTAAAGAGCTGGTTGTAGAGCTCCGGCTTGATGAGGTCGTTCTCGGGCACCGCCAGCTGCGTGCGCATGATCAGCGCCAGCACGCCCGCCAGCAGGAAAAACACGAACGCGGTGGCGACGTAGAGCGCGCCGATGAAGGTGTTGTTGTATTCGGTCAGGATGCGCCAGCCCCTGGGGAATGCCCAGATGCGCTCGAGCTGCTTGAGCTCCTCCGGCGGGCGCGGCGCGGGGTTCGGCAGCGCGCTCACCGCAGCGTCCCCATGTACTCGACGACCGCCTGCAGCGACGCGGGATCGAGCATGCCGAAATCAGGCATCAGGTTGCCGGGCTTTATGTGCTGGCTCGCGCCCACCCAGCGTGCGATCGACGCCGCGTCGTTGGGCAGGATGCCGGCGCCGATCGAGATGCGGCTGGCCACATGCGTTAGGTCCGGTCCGCGCGTTCCTGCCGCGCGGGTCCCGCGCACCGTGTGGCAGCCCGCGCAGTGTTCGAGGAACAGCGCCGCGCCCCGGACCTGGCCCCCGGCCTTCTGCGGCTGGCGCTGTGCCGCGCGCCACGCCTTGAAATCATCGGCTTCCTGCGCAACGACGAATAGCGCCATCTGCGCGTGCGGGCCGCCGCAATATTCCGCGCATTGGCCGCGATAGGTGCCCGCCTTCTGCGCCGTGATGCGCAGCCGGTTCTCGCGTCCAGGGATGAGGTCCAGCTTGCCGGCGAGCGCCGGCACCCAGAAGCTGTGCAGGACGTCGGCGGATTTGAGCCGCACCTCGACCGAAGCGCGCGCGGGAATGCGGATCTCGTTGGCGGTGGTGAAGTCGAGAGCGTCCTCCCCGTCGAGATAACGCACCTGCCACCACCACTGGTGGCCGACGAGTTCGATCGTCACGTCGGGCTTGCCGCCCAGCGCCGCGCGCGTCTCCTTGACCTGGGTGTAGACCAGCAGCGCGGCCAGTACAACCGCGGGAAACACCACGCCGCCCGCCACCACCAGCGAGGTCCGCGCGAGGCCTGGCCGGGAACCCCGCAGCGCCATCACCACCAGGACCATCACCACGACCATGACCACCACCGCACCGGCGGTCATCACCAACGTGAGGTCGTGGATGGCGGCCGCTTCAGTGCCGTGCGGCGCCAGGGCGGACTGCTGGGCGGGAGGAAGGCTCATGGGCGCAAGGGTCAATCTAAATGAGCCCTCCCGACCCTGAATGGTTCCCCCGGACTAGCTCCGCCGGATTGCCACTGACGGGAATCAGCGTGGGCGGCACCGTGCTTCTCCAACGGGACGTTGAAGGAGAGGGTGTCGCCGCTGGTCGTGACCGGGAGGCGCCTTTTTTGCCCTGTTGACGCGGTTCAGGCCAGCGAACGCAGCTCCCTAAGAAGCACCGAAAGCACCGCGAGGTCCAGGCTGCCCAGGCGCTTGAGCTCCTCGGTCATGGACTTGAGCCGCGTGATGGCGGGTGCATAACGCTGCCTCCACGCCGCCAGCATCGCGGCGGGATCGCCCGATTCCGAAAGCTTCGCCACGGTCGCGGTCAGCGCCCGTTGCTGGCTCGCGAGGTCGTCGCGCAGCGCGTTGCGCGCCAGCGCCTGCCAGGAAGTGTCGGTGGGCAGCTGCGTGATGCGGTCGGAGAACCAGCGCAGCTCCAGCTCGCCGACCAGCGCGAAGTAGAGGGCCGCGACGGCCTCGACACTTTTCTTCTGGTCGAGCGCGATCTCGGTCACGTCGAGCACGGCGTACAGCGCGCCCAGGCTCGCGACCTTCCCCGCGGTCGCCTCCGGCACGCCTTCGGCCACGAGCTTCGAGACCGAGGCGTCCCACGCCGCGCGGTCGCCCGCGGAGAGCACCTGCGGCATGTGCCCGCGCAGCTGCTCGAGCGCCGGGCGGAAGATCTCCAGCACGTCGGAGATCGGCATGCGCTCGCGCCGGCGACGCAGGAACCACAACGCGCCGCGCACCACCAGGCGGCCCGCCTCCACCAGCATCTCGTACTGCAGCTGGGCGGGGACGCGGTTGTCGAGCGCATCGATCTGCGCCCACAGGGGCTCCAGCGAGAAGACGTCGCGCACCAGCACGTAGGCGCGGGTCACCTCTTCCGACGAGGCGCCGGTCTCCTCGATCATCCGGTGAACGAAGATGCTGCCGGCGCGGTTGAGCATCGCGTTGACCACCACCGTCGCGATGATCTCGCGCTTGAGCGGGTGGCGCGCCATCACCGCCGCGTAGCTGGTTCGCAGTTGCTCCGGGAAGTAGCCGACCAGCTCGCGGGCCACATATTCGTCATCGATCAGCGTTCCGGCGACGAGGTCGTCGAAGAGGCCCATCTTCGCGTAGGCCAGCAGCACCGCGCGCTCCGGCGCCGTGAGGCCCTGCTTGGCCGCGCGCCGCTCCGCGACCTCGTCGTCCGAAGGCAGGAACTCGACCGCGCGGTTGAGGCGGCCCGCGCGCTCGAGCGAGCGGATGAACGCGGCCTGCGAATCGAGCAGCTTTTCGCCCCGCACGGCGGATACCGAAAGCGACTGCGGCTGGAAGTAGTTGTCGGCGAGCACCAGGCGGCCCACCTCGTCGGTCATGTCGGCCAGCAGCTTGTTGCGCTGCTTGAGCGTCATCTCGCCGTCGCCCATCACGATCCCGGTGAGGATCTTGATGTTGACCTCGTGGTCGGAGCAATCCACGCCGGCGGAGTTGTCGATGGCGTCCGAATAGATGCGCCCGCCGCGCTGCGCGTATTCCACGCGCCCGAGCTGCGTGAAGCCGAGGTTGCCGCCCTCGCCCACGACCTTGCAGCGAAGGTCCGCGCCGTTCACGCGAATCGCATCGTTGGCGCGATCGCCGACTTCCGCATTGGATTGCGTCGAGGCCTTCACGTAGGTTCCGATGCCGCCGTTGTAGAGCAGGTCCACCGGCGCCTTGAGGATCGCGCGCAGCAGCTCCGGGGGCGCCAGTTCCTTCGCATCGATGCCGAGCACCGCGGCGACTTCCGGGGTGATCGGGATGGTCTTGGCGCTGCGCGGATAGACGCCGCCGCCCTTCGAGAGCTTCGACTTGTCGTAGTCGTCCCAGGACGAGCGCGGCAGGTTGAAGAGGCGCTCGCGCTCAGCGAAGCTCGCAACCGGATCGGGCGCGGGGTCGAAGAAGACGTGGCGATGGTCGAACGCCGCCACCAGCTTGATGTGTTTCGAAAGCAGCATGCCGTTGCCGAACACGTCTCCCGACATGTCGCCGATGCCGGCCACCAGGAAGTCCTGGCTCTGGGTGTCGATGCCCATCTCGCGGAAGTGGCGCTTCACGCTCTCCCACGCACCCTTCGCCGTGATGCCCATCTTCTTGTGGTCGTAGCCCACGCTGCCGCCCGAAGCGAACGCATCCCCGAGCCAGAAGCCGTATTCCTCGGAGACGGCGTTGGCGTAGTCGGAGAACGACGCCGTGCCCTTGTCCGCGGCCACCACCAGATAGGCGTCATCGGGGTCGTGGCGCACGACGCCGGCCGGCGGCTTCACCTTGCCCTGCACCAGGTTGTCGGTGACATCCAGCAGGCCGCGCAGGAAGTTGCGGTAACACTCGACGCCTTCCTTGAGGTAGGCCTCGCGATCGGACATCGGCGGCGCGGCCTTGAGCACGAAGCCGCCCTTGGACCCGACCGGCACGATGACCGCGTTTTTCACCATCTGCGCCTTCATCAGGCCCAGCACCTCGGTGCGGAAATCTTCCGGGCGGTCGGACCAGCGCAGGCCCCCGCGCGCGACCTTGCCGCCGCGCAGGTGGATTGCCTCGAACCGGGTCGAATAGACGAAGATCTCGAAAAGCGGCCTGGGCTCCGGCAGGTCGGGTACTTCCTTCGACACTAACTTGAACGCGAGGTACGGCTTGCGCGCGCCGCCCGCGTCCTTTACCCAGTGGTTGGTGCGGACCGTGGCTTTCATGAGGTACAGGAACCGGCGCAGGATCTTGTCCTCGTCGGCGATCGCCACCAGATTGAGCGCCTCGCGGATGGCGCCTTCGAGCGTCGCCTCCAGCTCGGCACGATTGGACTCGATCGCGGGATCGAAGCGCGCGTGGAAAAAAGCCGCGAGCCGCGCCGTGATGTCGGCGTGGACGGCCAGCGTCTGCTCGATGTAGCTCTGGCTGAAGGTGAAGCCGGTCTGCTTCAGGTACTTGGCATAGGCGCGCAACACAACCACATCTTCGGCCGCCAGCGCGGCGCCCGGGGTAAGGCGGTTGAAGCCGTCGTTTTCGACCTCACCGCGCGCCACCTTGAGCAGCGCCGCCTCGGTGATCGCCTTTACACCCTCCACGTTGGGGATCGGCCGCGCGCTGCGCATGCCGAAGTCGTGGATGTAGACCTGCCCGCCTGCCGACCGCGCGATGGCGTAGGAGACTTCGTCGAGCACCTCGAGCCCCATATTCTCCAGCACCGGCAGGCTGGCCGAAAGAGCCACCGGCTGGCCCAGCCGGTAGACACGCAGGCGAAGGGTGCGCTCGTCGCTTTCCACCGGGCGGTAAAGGCTGGCGCTGAAGGGTGCCGCGGCATCCAGCTTGTCCATGAATGCGATGTCGCGCACCGCGGTGCGCGGCGACACCGTTTCGCGGTACGAGACCGGGAAAGCGCCGGCATGGCCCCGCATCACGGTGGTCGCCCGCTCTTCCCCCAGCGCCTCGATCAGCGCGTTCTTGAGGTCGTCGTCCCAGCGGCGCGTGGCCCTGGCGATCTCGCCCTCGATTGCGTGGATGTCGTAGCCGGGAACCTCCTTGGGCGAGGAGCGCACCAGCATGTGGATGCGCGCGAGGAGCGATTCCGACAACTGCACGGTGAACTCGGTGCTGGTGCCTTTGAGGTGGCGCTTGAGGATGTCCTGGATCTTCACCCGCACGTCGGTGTTGAAGTTCTCGCGCGGCATGTATATGAGGCACGAATAGAACCGGCCGTAGAGGTCGCGGCGGATGAAGACGCGCGTCTTGCGGCGGTCGCCGAGCCTCAGGATGCCAAGCGCCGTCTCGAGCAGCGTGTCCTCGTCGATCTGGAACAGCTCGTCGCGCGGGTACGCCTGCAGGATCGACAGCAGGTTCTTGTACATGTGGCTGTATTGGCGCAAGCCCGCGCGTTCGACCACGCGCGCCACCTTGCGGCGCAGCAGCGGCACCTCGCGCGGATCGGCGTGGTACGCGGACGATGTGTACAGGCCCACGAAGCGGCGCTCTCCCACCACCTTGCCGCCCTCGTCGAAGCGCTTGACCCCGATGTAGTCGAGGTAGCCGGGACGGTGGACGGTGGCGCGCGCGTTGGCCTTGGTGAGCACCAGCAGGCGCGGTTCACCCGCCAGTGCGCGCAGCGCCGCCGGCAGATCCGAGAAGCTGTGCGACACGCCACCGAGCGTGGGTTCGCGCAGGACTCCGAGGCCGGTGCGCGGCACGATCTTCAGCTGGTACTCGCCGTTGACGCTCGCAAGCTCGTAGTCGCGATAACCGAGGAAGGTGAAGTGGTGGTCGACCGCCCAGGCGAGGAAAGCGTGGATTTCCGCCGTCTCCTCGGTGCGCAGGAATGCCGCCGGCGCTTCCAGCTCCTTCACGATGTCCTGCATGCGCGCACGCATGGCGTTCCAGTCCACGTAGGCGGCGCGCACGTCGCCCAGCACGTGCTGGATGCCTTCGCCAAGCGCCTTCAGTTTGGCCGGGTCGATCTCGCGGTCGACCTCGACGTGGATCAGGGATTCCTGGCGGCCGTCGCCGCCCGAGGCGGCGAACTTCTCCAGCTGGCCCTCGTTGTCGCGGCGGGTGGAGAAAAGCGGATGGTTGAGCAGGTGCAGCGTGTAGCCGAGCCGGTTCACCTCCATCATGACCGAGTCGACCAGGAACGGCATGTCGTCGTTCACCAGCTCGATCACGGTGTGCGCGCTCCTCCAGCCGTGTTCGTCGGTGCGCGGGTTGTACACACGCAGCTTCGGGGTGCCGGCGGAAAACCTGCGCGCGAAGCCCAGGTGCGCCATGGCCGCGCCGTAGAGGTCTTCGGGATCGCGGGCGGCCAGGTCTTCGGGATCCAGCTGGTCGTAATAAAGCGCGATGAAGGCGCGCGCCTCGGCGGCGCCGGCGCCCAGGCGCTGGTCGGCGATCTTCAGCAACTGGTCGAGGAGCTGCTGTTTCTGCTCTTGGCTGGGAAAATGCATGGGCGCTTCATACCGGGCAGGAAAGCGTTATTGTCCCCCAAAGCGGGAACGGTTATCCTGCCCCCACAAGCGGCCACCGCGCTCTTGCAGGTCCCCCACGACAGGCCGCGCGCACATTTTCCAACCCAGCGGGAGGTTTTCCAGATGATTCGCCATGCAAAGGCCGCGATCGCGGCGTTGACGGTCGCGTTTGTCGCGATCCCCGCGGTAGCCCAGGACCTCACCGGGACGCTCAAGAAGATCAAGGATTCCGGATCGATCACCATCGGCCACCGCGACACCTCGGTGCCGTTCTCGTACCTCGACGACAAGCAGCAGCCGATCGGCTACTCGATGGACATCTGCGCGGCCATCGTCGAGGAAGTGAAGAAAGAGCTGGCCCTGCCCACGCTCACCGTCAAGTACAACCCGGTGACCTCCCAGACGCGCATCCCGCTGATGGCCAACGGCACCATCGACCTGGAGTGCGGCTCCACCACCAACACGCTCACGCGCCAGAAGCAGGTGGCCTTCGCCCCGATCACCTTCATCACCGGCACCAAGCTGCTGGTGAAGAAGGCGTCGAAGATCAAGTCGTACAAGGACCTCAGGAACAAGACGGTCGTGGTGACGCAGGGCACGACCAACGAGCGGATCATCAAGGCCCTCTCCGACAAGGAGAACCTCAACATCAAGTTCCTCAACGCCAAGGACCACGCGGAGTCGTTCCTCACCGTCGAATCCGGCCGCGCCGCCGCGTTCTCGATGGACGACATCCTGCTCTTCGGCCTGATCGCGAAGGCGAAGAGCGCGAAGGATTACGAGGTCGTGGGCGACTACCTCTCGTATGACCCGTACGGGATGATGTTCCGCAACAACGACGACGCCTTCGGCGTGGTTGTGCGCCGCGCGGTCGCCCGCTTCTTCGGCGAGGCCGGTGTCTGCAACGGCCCGATCAAGACGGTCTACAAGAAGTGGTTCGTCGACAAGCTGCCCTCCGGCGAGAGCATGAACACGCCGATGAACGCGCTGATGGAAAGCGTCTGCCGCACCAACGCCCTGCCCGACTGAGGAGGACCAGGGGAGCGGTCCCGCCGCTCCCCTGACCCGCCATGGACTGGAAGGTATTCCTCGAGCAGGCCCCCTCCGGGGGCATGACCTACCTCGGCTGGCTCGCCTCCGGCACCATGTGGACGGTTCTGGTCTCGGTTTTCGCCTGGATCATCGCCTTCACGCTGGGCTCGGTGCTCGGGGTGATCCGCACCACGCCCCTCAGGATCCCGAAGGCCATCGCCACGGCGTACGTGGAGGTGTTCCGCAACGTCCCGTTGCTGGTGCAGATGTTCCTCTGGTATTTCGTCATGCCGGAGCTGGTGCCCGAAAGGCTCGGCAACTGGCTCAAGCAGGACCTGCCCAACCTGGTCGAGCTGCCGTTCGCGCAGTTCAGCATGTGGGAATTCACCGCGGCGGTCCTGTGCCTCGGCCTCTACACCGCCTCACGCGTGGCCGAACAGGTGCGCGCGGGCATCCTGTCACTGCCGCGCGGCCAGACCGACGCCGGATTGGCGATGGGCTACACGCTGCCGCAGGTGTACGCCTACGTGCTGCTGCCGATGGCGTACCGGCTGATCATCCCGCCGATGACCTCTGAATTCCTCACCATCTTCAAGAACTCCTCGACGGCGCTGACCATCGGCGTCCTGGAACTCACGGCCCAGAGCCGCCAGATTTCCGAATACACGTTCAAGACCTTCGAAGCCTTCACCGCGGCCACGCTGATCTACATCGTGATCACGCTCACGGTGATCTACGCCATGCGTTTCCTCGAGGGGCGCCTGGCGGTCCCCGGCTACATCTCGCAGGCGGGACACTAGGCCCTCATGGACTTCGACTGGAGCGTCATCGCCAAGAACAGGCAGGTCCTGTGGGACGGCATGATGCTGTCGCTCAGGCTTTTCGCCATCGCGCTGGCCGGGGGCATCTTCTTCGGCACGCTGCTCGCCATGGCGCGGCTTTCGAGCCACAAGATCCTCTCGGTGCCCGCCACCGGCTTCGTGAACCTGATCCGCGCCATCCCCTTCATCATGGCGATCTTCTGGTTCTACTTCCTCACCCCGGTGCTGGTGTCCAAATTCACCGGCCAGCAGGGCGAGGCGGTGGGCCCCATGACCTCGGCGATTGTCGCCTTCATCCTGGTGGAGAGCGCCTATTACTCCGAGATCATCCGCGCCGGCATCCAGTCCATACCCCGCGGCCAGCCGTGGGCGGCCTACGCCCTCGGAATGAATTACCGGCAGTCGATGGGCACCGTGGTGCTGCCCCAGGCCTTCCGCAACATGCTGCCGATCATGCTCACGCAGGCGATCATCCTGTTCCAGGACACGTCGCTCGTCTACGTGGTGGGCCTGAGGGACTTCCTCGGCGCCGCCAGCAAGGGCGGCCAGCTCTCCGGGCGCATCGTCGAGCTCTACATCTTCGTAGCCGTCGTCTACTTCGTGATCTGTTTCGGCGCCTCGTTGCTGGTCAAGCGCCTGAACGAAAAGATCGCGGTCATCCGATAGGACCCCACGTGAACACAACCGCGCAAGCCGACGGCCCCATGATCCGCATCGACGCGGTGAGCAAATGGTACGGCGCCTTCCAGGTGCTCACCGACTGCACCACCAACGTGAAGAAGGGCGAGGTCGTTGTGGTCTGCGGGCCCTCGGGATCGGGCAAGTCCACGCTCATCAAGACGGTCAACGCGCTGGAGCCGTTCCAGAAGGGCCGGATCTTCGTCGACGGGGTGCCGGTCCACGACCGCAAGACCAACCTGTCGAAGCTGCGCTCGCGAATCGGCATGGTGTTCCAGAACTTCGAGCTTTTCCCCCACATGCGCATCGTCGACAACCTGACCATCGGCCAGATCAAGGTCCTGGGGCGGCCGAAGGACCAGGCAGTCGAACACGGGCTCAAATACCTCGACCGGGTGGGCCTCATCGCCCAGAAGGACAAGTTTCCCGGCCAGCTTTCCGGCGGCCAGCAGCAGCGGGTGGCCATCGCCCGGGCCCTGTCCATGGACCCGATCGCCATGCTTTTCGACGAACCGACCTCCGCCCTCGACCCGGAAATGATCAACGAAGTGCTCGACGTCATGGTGGAACTGGCCAAGGAAGGCATGACCATGATGTGTGTGACCCACGAGATGGGGTTCGCCAAGACCGTGGCCAGCCGGGTGGTTTTCATGGACCGGGGGCTCATCGTCGAGGACTGCACCAAGGACGAATTCTTCGGCACCACCCGGTCGGAACGCACCCAGCAGTTCCTGTCGAAAATCCTGCATCACTGATGTGACGCAGTTCACGGCGCGGCCAGTGCCGGAGGTGTCCTGCAAGCCCTTCCGGGCGCCATCGGCGGTAACGCAAAAAACATTGACGAAACAACCCTTTTGGGCCGAAACTGGGGGTATATGAATCGCCTTACCGCCATTGGCCTGGCTTCACTCGTAGCTTACGGGCTACTGATTGCAAGCAAGTACACCGGTTTCGTGTCGGCCGCGCATGACGAGCGCGCACCACAAATCGCTACATCCGGTCCGTCCGAAAACGACAGCAGCGGCGTCAACGCCGTCAATGCGGAACCGCGCCAGACCACCCTCGTCTCGTTCCCCTCGCCGATGCCTCGCGCGCAGGTTTCGCGCCTGTCCGGCATCGCCCTCGAATTCCGTAACTCCCGCGACCTGAAGGCCTTCGCCGATTCGCTGGGCGCGCGCGCGGGCAACCTGACGGGGGATGAGCGCTATCATCTCGCCCGTGCGCTCGAAGAGTGCCTCTTCACCACCAACATCAACGAAGACCTGGCCGCCTACAGCGCGAAGCAGAAGCGCCAGTTCCTCACCAGCCTTCCGGTCGGCGACCGCAACAACGAAAAGCGCATCGCCGCCTACGAAGCCGTCGACAACACGCAGCGCTGCCTCGGCTTCCAGAACGCAAAGCTCTCGCAGAAGGACATCGATGCGTTGTACGCCGCCGCCGCGCAACAGGGCGATCCGCGCGCGCAAGCGCGCCTGATCACGGCGGAACTGTCGAAGAACATCGGCAAGGTGGCCTCGCCCACCCAGCCCACCAGCAGCCCGACGGATGAGTTCTCGATGCTCATCGGCCTGCTGGAAAGCCGCGATCCGGAAGCGATGATGTACGTGGGGCAGTTCCTCGCGCAAAGCGCCATCAGCCAGAACCTGCGCATCGGCCCCAACGGCGAGGTGCCGGAACCTTCCGCCTTCCTCGGTGGATTCACGCTCGTGGCGTGTGACGTGGGCCAGGACTGCAGCAATACCGCGCACCGCGACCTGCTGCAGGCGTGCGCCTACGGCGGCTACTGCGACGCGACGAGCTTCGAAGAGCTGTACCAGAACTTCCTCGCCTCGCCCTGGGCGTATTCGCAGGCCAACCGTTATCGCGCGCTCATCCACACCGCGATCGACCAGCGCAACTGGTGGCTCATCGGCCTCACGCCGAAGCTCGCTGCCACCGTCAACAACGGCGCCCCCAAGTAACACCCCCCGCGTTCATGGCATGCCGTCGCCTCGCCGACGGCATGTTTCATTTCGGCCCTTGAATTTGGCGCCCGGCGGCGGGGGAAAGCGCTAGCGCGCGACCAGCACGCCCACGTGTTCGACCACGCAGCGGCCCAGGGCCTGGACGTTGTAGCCGCCTTCCAGGGTCGAGACCACCCGCCCCCCGGCGTGGCGATCGGCCACCTGCACGAGTTTTTCCGTGATCCAGCGGTAGTCTTCGTCCTCCAGCTTGAGGTAGGCCAGCGGATCGTCGCGATGCGCGTCGAAACCCGCGGAGACAAACACCAGCTGCGGCTGGTATAAATCCAGCGCCGGGATCCAGTATTTTTCCACCGCGGCACGGAACCCGGCGCTGCCGGTCATCGCGGGCAACGGCACGTTGATGATGTGGGGATTGCCCGAATCGGCGCCGCTGTAAGGGTAATACGGATGCTGGAAGGTGGAGCACAACATCACGCGCGGATCGTCCTGGAACTGGTCTTCGGTGCCGTTGCCGTGGTGGACATCGAAATCCAGCACCGCCACGCGATCCAGGCCATGAGCCTCCAGCGCATGGGCCGCCCCGACCGCCACGTTATTGAACATGCAGAACCCCATCGGGCGCGCGCGTGTGGCGTGGTGGCCGGGCGGGCGCACCGCGCAGAAGGCGCCATTCACCTCTCCCGCCATCACCATGTCCGTGGCCTTCACCACGGCCCCGGCGGCATGCAGCGCGGCCGAGAGCGATCGGGGGTTCATGGAGGTATCCGGATCCAGGTAGGCGTAGCCCTGCGCGGGCGCGGTTTCGTAGACCCGGCTGACGTGTTCCGGATCGTGCACCCGTTCCAGCTGGTCGCGCAGCGCAACCGGCGCCTCGCGAACCAGCAGCTTGCCCGCGAGCCCGGATTCTTCCAGCGCCTTCAGGACGGAGCGCAGGCGCGCGGGGGATTCCGGGTGGCCTTCCCCCATCTCGTGCAACACGCAATCGGAATGGGTAATCAGCGCGGTCGGCATCTAGAAGCTCTGGCGGACGATGGTCTTGGTACCCGACATCGCGGGCAGGTTGTATGCGGGATCCGACGGCGCGAGGCCGCCCGGCGCAGCGATGTTGTAGGAGAACTGCCCGCTCGCCGCGTTGGTGAACGTGAAGGTGAAGGTGCCGACCGAGGTGGTCTGGGGGTTGGAGCCCGAAAGGTTGTATGGCACGCCGTTGGCCACGAAGGCGGCGCCCGTGATGGTGCTGGGGCTGGTCCACTGCCCACCGGGCATCACGATCCAGATCGGCTTGAACTGGCCGCCGGTGCTGGCCTCGCGCGGGTCATAGGTGTACCAGACGGCAAACACCTGGTTGCTGCCGGTGTGCTGGGCGAAGCTGATGCCCCAGCCCGATTCGGATGGGTTCCACCACATGTCGGTGAAGTTGGCGGCGGGCGTGTTTTGCGCCGCCGCGGAAAACGCGGCGCTCAGCAGGACGGATGCCAGCAGGGGTCGGATCATTGGGGGCCTCTTTTGCAACTATTGTCCTCAATTCGCCTTCCAAGCTCAACGGCGCGGCTGAGGGGTCCGGGAGGGCGCTCGTGTTATTCTCAAACGAGATAACGGATGGACTCGTAACTCGCTGACAAGGTTCCTGTTTTCATGCTTCTCGACACCCGTAACCGCGCCACCTTGAGCCCCACCGAAGCCGTCATTGCGGCGGCCGGCCAGGTCATCCTGGGCAAGGAGCGCCAGATCCGCCTCGCCATGGCCTGCATCCTGGCCCGCGGCCACCTGCTGATCGAAGACGTCCCGGGGGTTGGCAAAACCACGCTGTCGCACGCACTTGCCCGCCTGCTGGGCCTCGACTACCAGCGCATCCAGTTCACTTCCGACCTGCTTCCGGCCGACATCATCGGCGTGTCGATCTTCGATCGCGAGAACTCCGCCTTCCATTTCCACCCGGGGCCGATCTTCGCGCAGATCATCCTGGCCGACGAGATCAACCGCGCGAGCCCGAAGGCGCAAAGCGCGCTGCTCGAAGCGATGGAGGAACACCAGGTCACCGCGGAGGGCGAGACGCGTCCCCTGCCGGAACCCTTCTTTGTCATCGCAACGCAGAACCCGATGCACCAGGTAGGCACTTTCCCGCTGCCCGAATCGCAGCTCGACCGCTTCCTGATGCGCATCAACCTGGGCTACCCCGACGCGAAGGCCGAGCGCGAGCTGCTGCGCGGCGCGGAAAGGCGCGACATGATCCAGCACCTGCAGCCCGCGATGACCGCCGCGCACCTGATGGACCTGCAGAAGGCGGTGCCGCAGATGCAGGTGTCGGACGCCCTGCTCGACTACGTGCAGCAGATCATCAACCACACGCGCCATTCGCCCCGCTTCACCCAGGGCCTGTCGCCGCGCGCGGGTGTGGCGATACTGCGCGCCGCGCAGGCGTGGGCGATGATGGAAGGCCGCCGCCAGGTGCTGCCGGAAGACGTCCAGGCCGTGTTGCCGCCGGTGGTGGGCCACCGCCTGCACGGCAATGCGGATGCGGTGAAGGGCGGCTTCGACGCGGCCAAGGAGCTCATCGGCGCGGTGCCGATCCCCTAGCCCGCGCCCGCCCTGCCGTGACACCGTTCGCCAACGTCCGCCAATCGATCGCCGATTGGATCTTCCGGGCTTCGGTGCCCGAAACGCCCCCGGTCACACTGGTACAGCGGCGCATCTTCATCCTGCCCACGCGCCAGGGCTACCTTTTCGCCTTCACCGTCCTGGTGCTGCTGCTGGCGTCGATCAACTACGCGCTTTCGCTCGGCTTCACCCTCACGTTCCTGCTGGGCAGCATGGCCGGCGTCGCCATGCTGCACACCTGGCGCAACCTGGCGCACCTGAAGCTTCGCCCGGGCCGCTGCGACCCGGTATTCGCGGGCGAGGTCGCGCATTTCAACGTGAGCGTCGAGACACCGTCGCAGACCCGCTTCTCGATCGCGGTTCGCCGGCGTGGGGATGAACCGGTGTACGCCGACATCGTGGCATCGGAGACCGCGTCCATCTGCCTCGGGGTGCACGACACGCGCCGCGGGATCGCCCAATGCGGGCGCCTCGAGATATTCACGCGCTACCCCATCGGCCTGTTTCACGCCTGGTCCTATGTGGACTTCGGCCTCACGGTGCTCGTTTATCCACGCCCCGATCCCTTCGGGGGCGCCCCGCCCGCGCAATCGCGCAGCGCCTCCGAAGAAGGCATCCCGGTCGCGGGCGACGAGGAATTCAACATGCTGCGCGCCTACCGCCCCGGCGACGCGCCCAAGCTCATCGCCTGGAAGGCGCTCGCGCGCGAGCAGGGCCTGCTGACCAAGGAATTCAGCGCCACCGCCTCGAGCGAGCTGTGGCTCGACTGGGAGGACGCCCGGGCCACCGATGTCGAGGCCCGGCTCTCGATCCTGTGCCACTGGGTGATGCAGGCCGAAGGCTTCGGGCAGAGCTACGGGCTGCGCATCCCGGGGCGCGAAATCGCGCCGGCGCGTGGCGAGGCGCACCGCACGCGCTGCCTCGAGGCGCTGGCGCTTTTCGAGGCGGCGCGATGAAGGCAGGCACGCCCCGGCTGGCGGAGGCGCCGCTCGACGTGCGCAACGTGTTGTGGCTGCTGGCATCGATGCTGTTTGTGGTGGGCCCGCACCTCGTGCGCCTTGCGACCTGGGTCGGCATCTTCATGGTGGTGGTGGTGGGCTGGCGCGGCTGGATCTCGTGGGCCGCGCTGCGCGCGCCGCCGCGATGGTTCATGTGGGCGATCACGATCGCCGCGACCTACGCCACCTTCATGACCTACGGGCGCCTCTTCGGCCGCGAAGCGGGCGTCACGCTGCTCACGGTGATGGCGGCGCTCAAGCTGCTGGAGATGCGCAACCAGCGCGACGTGGTGCTTTCGATCTACCTCGGCTTCTTCCTGGTGATGACCAATTTCCTCTTCTCCCAGACGATCCCGATGGGCCTGTACATGCTGGCGTGCGTCTGGATCTTCGTGGCCACGCTGGTGGGCTTCAACCGCGTGGGGCGCTCGCCCACGCTGCGCGAAAGGCTGATGCCCGCCGGCGCCCTGCTGCTGCAGGCGCTGCCGCTGATGGTGGCCTTCTTCATCCTCTTCCCGCGCACCAGCGGGCCGCTGTGGGCGCTGCCGCAGGATTCGCGCTCGGGACAGACCGGGCTATCGGAAAAGATGACCCCGGGCAACATCGCCAACCTGATCAAGTCGGAGGCGCTGGCGTTCCGGGTGCAGTTCGAGGACGGCCTGCCGCCCTACCGCTCGCTCTACTGGCGCGGCCCGGTGCTGGTCGATTTCGATGGCGCGACGTGGTCGATGGCCGCATTCAGTTCCCAGGGACACATGGAATACAGCCGGCGCGAGCGCCCGACGAAATACGCGGTGACGCTCGAGCCACACAACAAGACGTGGATGTTCGCTCTCGACGTGCCGGGTTCGCGCCCCGAAGGCGCGCAGATGCTTTCGGACCTGCAGCTGCGTTATCGCCGGCCGATCAACGAGCGCATGCGCTACGAGATCACCTCGTACCTGGCCTATCGCTTCGGTGAAAACGCCAACCCGCCGCAGCTCGACCGCGCGCTCGCCTTCGACGAGACGCGCAACCCGCGCCTGGTGGCCATGGGGCGCGAATGGGCCAGGGAAAACCCCGATCCGCGCGTCCTGCTGACCCGCGCCGCGCAGTTCTTCGGCAACGGGTTTACCTACACGCTCGAGCCGCCGACCCTCGAACGCCTGAACCCCTACGACGATTTCGCGTTCAACTCGCGCCAGGGCTTCTGCGAACATTTCGCGGGCGCCTTCACGCTGCTCATGCGCGCCGCGGGCGTGCCGGCGCGTGTGGTCACCGGCTACCAGGGCGGCGAGGTCAACCCGCTCAACAACGAACTCATCGTCCGCCAGGCCGACGCACACGCCTGGTCGGAGATCTGGGTGAGGGAAGAAGGCTGGGTGCGCATCGACCCGACCGCCGCGGTTTCGCCCCTGCGCGTCGAAAACGGCGTGAACGCGGCGCTGGGCCCGATCGGCGTGATCCCTTCGCTCATCGACTACGACAAGCTCGGACTGCTGTCCACCGTGCGGTTTGCGTGGCAGATGGCGAACAGCCAATGGGACGCATGGATCGTCGGCTACAACACCGACCGCCAGCGCCAGTTCTTCTCGCAGCTCGGCGTGCCGTCGATCGACTGGCGCACGCTGGGATGGTGGCTCCTGCTCGCGACCCTCGCCGTGGGATCCGCGGTGACCATCGGCCTGCTGCTGCACGACCGGCCGGCACGGCGAGAAGCTTCCGTGGCGGCGTGGGATCGATTCAGCGCCAAGCTGGCGGCGGCGGGCCTGGCGCGCGCGCCGCACGAGGGGCCGCTCGACTACCTGGCGCGGGTGCGTGCCGCGCGGCCGCAGGTTGGCGCCGAAGCGGAGGAGATCACCCGGCGCTATGTGCAGGCCCGCTACGGCGCGGGTGCCAGCCGCGAGGAACTGCGCACGCTCGCGCGGCTGGTCGCGAGCTTTCGCGCTACATAGGCGGCAGCAGCTTTGCCGGATCGACCGGCCGGCCTTCGCGGCGCAGTTCGAAGTGCAGCTTCACCTGGTCTGAGTCGCTCTGCCCCATTTCGGCGATCTTCTGGCCCTTGCGCACCTCCTGGCGATCCTCCACCAGCAGCTTGTCGTTGTGGGCATAGGCCGAGACCCAGGTGTTGTTGTGTTTGATGATCACGAGCTTGCCGTAGCCGCGCACGCCATCACCCGCGTAAATCACCTTGCCGCCCGCGGCGGCCACCACCGGCGCGCCCTTGCGCCCGGCGATGTCGGTGCCCTTGTTGAGCTCGCTGAACGGCGCCAGCACCTTGCCCTTGGCGGGCCACATCCAGTCGATGTCTTCGCGATCGGTGCCGGCGGGTTTTTCGGGTTCCGGAGCCGGCGGCGGAAGGACCACCGGGGGGGCAGGCGCATCCGGCGCGGTAGCCGGGGCCGCGCCCGATTCCGGCGCCGACATCTGGCCGTACGCGCGGTCGCTGTAGGGCACTTTGAGGCCTCGCGGCTCGACCTTGGCGTTGGGGGTGTTGGCCAGCGGGCGCGCCTCGATCGGAGGGCCCGACGAGGCGAGCGGCGTGGCGACGGTTGCCGCCAGGGGCCTGGCGCCGGCGGGCGCGGCCACCACCAGCACCTGTCCCACCGACAGCGCATTGGGATTGGTGATGTTGTTCCAGGCCGCGAGTTCGCGATAATCCTGGCCGTATTGGAGCGCGATGCCCACCAGCGTTTCGCCGCGCTTGACGGTGTGTGTGGGGATCGGCTTTTCCGCCGGCGGGGATGGGGGTTGCGGGGGC
>Ga0163153_10003244_pt1 | contig 22063 bp, 16 predicted proteins | sample OliLakLV19MP6IB1_FD_148629 | JGI IMG/M metagenome (GOLD analysis project Ga0163153, IMG submission 148629) | Freshwater microbial mat bacterial communities from Lake Vanda, McMurdo Dry Valleys, Antarctica - Oligotrophic Lake LV.19.MP6.IB-1 | ecosystem: Environmental > Aquatic > Freshwater >...
GAGCATCCTCCAAAAGACGTTTGGCCCTCTGTCCTTGGGGCTTTCAGCCTTTAGCCGCCTGTCCCCTTTTGCTCCGGCAAGAAATCCCCTTTTGCTCCGGCCCCGACATTGAGTAATTGCCAACTTGACGAAACGCGCGAAAAAGCCCATTTTCACAGGTACTTCTGATGCCTGTCACATGATAGGTCTGTGATTGCGAGAGTTGTGAATCGAATCACCAGCTTGGAAGCCATCAAAAAAGCCAGTAAAACAGGCTCAAACCAGCACGGACTTGTGATGTTTAACACAACTTGTCGTGCTGACTCGTCACGAAGCGTGCGGAGACGGTGATGCAATGAAGGCGGCAGACGCGGAGGCGCAAAGAACGGCAATTCACCGCCAAAGAATCGCAAGCCAACGACAGCGTATGCTTGGCGACCTCGCTAGAGTGGCCGCCGATGAATAGATCAATGTCGGCTTTACAACTCACCGCGCTCATCATCTCGCACGGCCTTGCCACAGCCGCGCACGCCCAATCCACCAGCGCCACTCCCCCGCCCGGCCGGCTGCCGGAAGTGACCCGGCTGCCGGAAGTGATCGTCACCGGCGAGGCGGAATACAGCGAGACTGTCCAAGGGCCGTTCCTCCCGCCCGTGCAGGGAACGAAAATCAACTCCGGCAAGAAAACCGCCGTGCTCGATCTGGACGAATTGCCCAAGATCAACAACAACAATTACCGGCAGGCACTCACCAAAACACCGGGCTTGTTGTTGAGCGAGGAAACCAGCCCGCTGGTCAGCATCGGTTATCGCGGATTGAATCCGCACCGGGCGCAATTCACGCAGGTGCTCAAGGACGGCATTCCCATTCACGCCGACCAGTTCGGTTATCCCGAAGCCTACTACACGCCGCCGCTGGACACGGTGGATCGCATCGAGTTTCTCCACGGCGGCGCGTCGTTGGTGTATGGCCCGCAACCGGGCGGCGCGTTGAACTACGTCACGCATCGCCCGCGCACGGACAAGGAATTTTCCCTGCGCTCGCAACAGATCTTCGGCAGCGACAATCTTTATTCCACGTTCAATTCCGTGGACGGCACGGTGGGCCGGCTGGGCTATTACGCTTATTTCAACCATCGCCAGACCGACGGCTTCCGCGCCGCCAACAGCGATGTCCGCCTCGACGCCGGCAGCGCGAAACTCGTGCTCGACGCGACGACGGACAGCCGGTGGATTTTCACCTTCGATGGCTACGCCGAGGAACACGGCGAACCCGGCGGGCTGACGTTTGCCACCGGAGCGAACGAGGTCAATTACAACGCGGATCGCGAGGCAACGTCGCGCTTCTTTGATCGCTTCGAACTGGAACGCTATTTCGGGTCGCTTGCGTGGGAAAAGGATTTCAGCGAAAGCACCGCGCTGACCGTCACAGGCTGGGGCGGCTACTACTCGCGCTGGAGCAAACGCCAGCGCGGCGGCGGCTTCGGCACGTTGCCCACGGGCGCGACGTCCGACAGCAACACCATCGAGTTGCAGGAATTTTACACGCAAGGAATCGAAACGCGCCTGCGGCATGATTGGACGGCCGGCGATAACACGCACACGCTGGCCGGCGGCGTGCAGCTTTACCACACGGACTCGCCGCGCACGGACAAACGCGGTGCGACGGCCAACGCCAACGACGGCCAGCTTCGCAACGAAAGCGAGCGGGCGACGTTTTACGCGCCGTTCTTCCTGGAAAACCGGTTTGTGTTCGGCGATTTCTCCCTCACGCCCGGCGTGCGGTTGGAAAACATCTGGCAGAGCGTCAAGGAGACGGTGGACGTGGACAAGACCGCCGCCGGCACGGCGCTTGGCGACAAAAGCCAGCATGATTTCGTGCCGCTCTTCGGTGTGGGCGCGGAATACGAATTTCCCCGGCGCGTGATCGCCTACGGCAATTTCTCGCAGGCGTATCGCCCTAAAATTTTCACCGAAGCCGTGCCAACGGGTGGCACGACGTTCATCAACGACGATCTCAAAGAGGGCAAAAGTTGGCAGGCGGATATCGGTGTGCGCGGACAGCCGACTGATTACTTGAACTGGGACGCAAGTTTGTTCTGGATGGAATTCAGCGACCAGATCGGCAGCGTCGCCGTGCCCGGCGGGACTTCGCTGGAAAACGTGGGTGACGCCGTCCACAAAGGCCTGGAAACTTCGGTGGAACTGGAATTGCTCGGACTCGCCGACGCCGTGCGCGGCCAATCCGGCCATGCGCGCCGCCACAACTTAAGTCTCTATGGCAATCTCATGTGGCTGGACGCCGAGTTCGTGGGCGGCCCGCGCAAAGCCAACACGCCGCAATACGCGCCGGACTACATCACCCGCGCCGGTGTCATCTATCGGTGGAAGGACCGCGCCAAGATCGCCTTCACGGGAACGTTGGTGGACAATCATTTTGCCGACGACGCCAACAGCGCCAACTTCCGCGTGCCCGCTTATTCGGTCTGGGATTTGACGGCGGAGTGGAAAGTCTATCGCGACCACGTGAGCATCGTGGCCGGCATCAACAATCTTTTCGACGAGGACTATTACTCGCGCATCCGCGGCGACGGTATTGATCCCGCCTACGGACGCAACTACTACGCGGGCTTGTCCTTTGCGTTTTAGTCCCGGATTCCGGTTGGCCGCCGCGCCGCTGTCGTGAAACGACGGTCAAGCGCGGCGCGCTTTTTTACCGTCGAGCGCGGCAACGGGAGGTTCGCAGAGAAGGATTGTTTTGGATGCTTTAACCGTGTCGGCAACCGGCACAAGCGAAAAATTATAAACGTAAAGGGGTCATAAAGGGGTCAGTTCTGGATACTTCTGCCGGGACTTCCTCCGCCGATACAGCAAGTGGTTCAGATAACTCGCGTGCCCATCTCCACCCGCTCCGCCATCCACTCCGTTGTCATCGTCGTCTCCGCCCGCAAACTTCCCCGCAGCACCCTTGGGCCGCGTCTGGAGATCGCTCGCCGTCCACTTTCGTCGCTTCAATTCCTGCGCGACGATCCATTCCGCCTTCGCCGCTTTCGTCTCCGCCCGTTCCTCGCCGTAATGCTCCCCCCCGGTCGCTCTCCCATCGGCTTCAGCAATGCCCAGACACCAACGACGCCGGAGCGCGCTGAGTTGACCGCATCCTTGCGGCGCGGCATCCTCTCGCTTCTTGGAAATGCTGAACCATGACCATGTCACCCGTTGAACTGCTCGCCACGGTGCTCTTCGCACTCGCCGTGATGCACACCTTTTGCGTGAAGCGCTTCGCCCATTGGGCGCATCATTATCCACCCGGTTCGATCAAGGAAAACGTGCTGCATTTCCTCGCGGAGACCGAAGTGGTGTTCGGGCTGTGGGCGGCGGCGCTGTTTCTCGGCATCGCGGTCTTGAAGGGTTCGGTCCACGACGCGGTCGTTTACATCGAGGGTCTCAACTTCACCGAACCGAAATTTGTCCTCGTGGTCATGATCGTGGCCGCCACGCGCCCGGTGGTGACGCTGGCCGAGAAATTCATCTCACTGTCGGCGCGGCTCATTCCCGCGCGTGAGGGCGTGTCGTTCTACATCGCGGCGCTGTTCCTCGGTCCGTTGCTGGGGTCGTTCATCACGGAACCGGCGGCCATGACGCTGCTGGCCCTCGTGCTCAAGCGCCGCTACTTCGACCGCGGCATCAGCCGCAAACTCGCCTACGCCACGCTGGGGCTGCTGTTTGTCAACGTGTCCATCGGCGGCACGCTCACGCATTTCGCCGCGCCGCCGGTGCTGATGGTTGCGGCCAAGTGGAACTGGGACATGGCGTTCATGTTCCAAAACTTCGGCTGGCGGGCCGCCTCCGCGTGCGCCGTTTCGACCGCGCTGGTCGCCGCAATTTTCTGGAAGGAGCTCAGCGGAGTGAAGGCGGAGCCGAACGAGAACCGGCCGATTCCCGCGTGGCTGACGTTCGCGCACCTGGTGTTCCTCGGACTGGTCGTGGGCTTCGCGCATTACCCGGACGTGTTCTTCGGCATTCTCATGCTGTTTCTCGGCCTGGTGACGGCCACGCGCGAGCATCAGGATGATCTCAAGCTGCGCGAAGGCTTGCTGGTGGGCTTCTTCCTCGCGGGCCTGGTCACGCTCGGTTCGCTTCAGGCCTACTGGCTCAAGCCGCTCATCACGAGCCTCAATGGAAGCGCGCTGTTCTTCGGTGCCACCGGTCTTACCGCCCTCACGGACAACGCGGCGCTGACCTATCTCGGCTCGCTGGTCGAAGGTCTCTCCGACGAACTCAAATATGCGCTCGTGGCCGGCGCGGTCACCGGCGGCGGGTTGACGGTGATCGCCAATGCGCCCAATCCCGCCGGCGTCGGCATCCTGCAAGACGCGAAGGTGTTCGAGGGCGAAGGCATCAGCCCGCTCGGACTGTTCCTCGGCGCGTTGCCGCCCACGGCGGTGGCGATCGTGTTCTTCTGGCTGCTGCACTAATCTCGCCCAGCCCTCGACTCACTGCCACATGGTGCGCTTGCCCGACATTTCTGCATCACCCACGGAACGCCGCCCGCGCGCGCCGGAGCGCGGCGCGCGCCTCATGCTGGTGGCGACGGCGGTCGTCGGCGCTTTTCTCATCGCCCACTTCACCGCTCCGCTGCCCGGCTGGACGCGCGAAGCGGCGTTCATGGCCGCGATCTTTTTCCTCGCGGCGTTTCTCTGGGCCACGGAAGCGTTGCCGCTTTTCGCCACGGCGCTGCTGACCATCGCGCTCGAAATCGTGCTGCTCGCCAATCCCGGCCACTGGCCCGGCTTCGGCTTCGCCACCACACCTTCGCCGAATTATCGCGAGATCATCACCGCCGCCGCTGATCCAATCTTGCTGCTGTTCCTCGGCGGGTTCCTGCTCGCGCGCGCCGCGTCGAAAGAGCGCGTGGACCGCGCCATGTCTTCACTCCTGCTGCGCCCTTTCGGCCAGCGCCCCATGGTCGTGGCGTTTGGCATCATGTGCGTCACCGCGACGTTTTCCATGTGGATGAGCAACACGGCCACGACCGCGATGATGCTCACGCTCGTCACACCGATGCTCGCGCAGGTGCCTGCCGGCGATCCCTTCCGCAAAGTGCTCGTGCTCGGCGTGCCCTTCGCGGCCAACATCGGCGGCATCGGCACGCCCATCGCCTCGCCGCCCAACGCCGTCGCCCTCAGTTTCCTGCAAAAGTCGGGACGCTCGATCCCGTTCCTCGACTGGATGCTCGCCGCGCTGCCGTTGATGATCGCGCTGCTCGTCGTCGCCTGGGCGGTGCTGTGGTTTTTCCACCGGCCGCGCGCCACGGTGCTGCGTCTGCAACCGCCGGTCGAGCGGCTCACGGGCCGCGCATGGTTCGTTGTCGCCGTGTTCGCGATCACCGTCGCCTTGTGGATGACAGATGCGTGGCATGGTTTGCCGGCCGCAGTCGTGGCATTGCTGCCTGCGGTCGCCCTCACCGTCACCGGCGTGCTCGATCATCGCGACGTGAACTCCCTTGAATGGAACATTCTCCTTTTGATTGGCGGCGGGATTGCGCTGGGCGCCGGCATGCAACTCACCGGTCTGGACAAGATTCTCCTGGGCTACCTGCTGGCCGGCGGCGCGACCCCGGCGCTGCTCATCGCCACGCTCGTCGGGGTCACGGTGTTGCTGGGCACGTTCATGTCGAACACGGCGACGGCGAACCTGGTGATCCCCATCGGCATGAGTTCCGCCGCGGCCTTCGGCGGGGACTTCGGCGTGCTCACGGCCTTCAGCATCGCGCTCGCCGCCTCCATGTCGATGTCGCTGCCCATCAGCACGCCGCCGAACACGATGGCCTACGCGACGCGCGAAATCACCACGCGCGACATGGTGATACCGGGAACGTGCGTGGCGGTGATCGGCGCCGTGGCGGTCGCGTTGCTCGCCAAACCGATGCTGCGGCTCTGGGGTATCGTGCCTTGAGCGATACGATATGGGCGCTTGGCTCACGCGCGCTTCGGAGTGGTTGAACTTCCCCGTGAGTTGCATTGCACAGCCGGTTTCCCATTAGCTTTCATCAACCATCAGACGGAATGGAATTGCAATGAACGGCTCTGCGCCAAAAGCCTGGCACCATGTCCACTCCGCTGAAGTCTTGCGGATACTGGGTGTCGATGTCGCGACCGGACTCGCCGCTGATGAAGTGGCGCGCCGACAAAAAACGAATTTGGCCCGAACCGCGTCACCGCCCGGCGCGGCACGCCTGCGTGGCTCAAGTTTCTCAAGCAGTTCAACCAGCCGCTCGTTTAAATCCTGATCGCTGCGATCCGACACCGTACTCGCCGACCGCCGCAATCTGGCGTTCGCCGGCACGCTCGACACCGCCGGCCAGGGCCATGCCGTCGTCTGGGGCACCGGCGACCGCACCGAAACGGGGAACCTCGCGCAGCTCGTGTCCTCGGCCACGGAACTCTCCACGCCGCTCACCAAAAAAATCGCGCAGTTCAGCCGGCCAGTGCTTTGGGTCGTCCTCGGACTGGCGGCGGCCGCGCTTGTCATTGGCGTCGCGTGTGGCGAAAAGGCCGTCGAGAAGTTCATGGCCGCCGTCGCGCTCGCGGTCGGCGCGATTCCCGAGGGGCTGCCCGCCGCCGTGACCGTCGTGCTGGCCATCGGCGTGTCGCGCATGGCGAAACGAAAAGCCATCATCCGCAAACTCCCCGCTGTCGAAACGCTCGGCAGCACGACGGTCATCTGCTCCGACAAGACTGCCACGCTCACGGAAAACCAGATGACTGTGCGCGAGATTTTTGCGGGCGGAAGATTGTTTGAAGTCACCGGCGGCGGTCACGAGCCGAAGGAGGAGATCCAAATCGGTGGCGCGGGGTGAACCTGCCCGATCATCCCGCGCTCGCCGAGTGCCGGCGTGCCGGCGTGCTCTGCAACGATTCGCAACTCGGGCGGGACGAAGACGGTCCACTCAAAGTGCAGGGCGACCCGACGGAGGCCGCGATGCTCGTCGCGGCCGAGAAGGGCGGTTTGCTCCCCTTCACGCGGGCCTCAACCTTCTCCACTTCGCCGGCCTTGAGTTGCGCGCCTTCTTCGAGGCGACGCTTCTCGTCGGCGAGCGCCTTCACCGCGTCAGGGTCGATGCCCTCGCAACGCTTTTTCAAATCGTCCCGCTACTTGAGGAGCGAAACATTCTTGGTGCGGAACTCGTCGAGCTTGGATTTCTCGACCGCGCCATCCACGTCGAGAAGCCACGCGCCCTCACGCTCCGCGTAAAGGGGCAGGTGTTCCGCCGGGATTTCGTCCTTCGTCTTGACTTTGAATTTCAGAGGCATAGTGTGCGGGCACACCGTGCCGGCGCCTCTTTCTTACACCATGGTTTTTGCGCAACGACCTGCAGCCTGTTTACGCGGCACAAAGTTTCCGCAAGGAGACGCAGAGAGGTGTCGTCGTTCGGCAACGACGCGCAGGAAGTTTTCCGAGAAAAAGTTTGACGAGGTTTCAGCCAGCGAAACGACAGCCACAGTATCCATTATCAAGAACCGACCCCTTCGGCGAATGGCCAAAGGCAGCGACGACGGGACTCTGGCGGTCGTGGGAGAAAACGCCGTCCATTGCGTGCTCCTCGATCTGGTCACTGAATCGGTGCGGGTCGCGGAAATGCCCCATGCGAGCGCGGGGCACGTCGCCGTCAGCCCGGATGCGGCGCGGCTGGCCACCAGCGGCTGGCATTCGGATCGGGTGAAAGTTTGGGATGGGCCAAGCGGCAAGTTGATCAAGGAGTTGGAAGCGGGTTTGTGCTCGGCAGTCTTTTTCACTCCGGACAATCGGGAATTGATTGTTGCTCGTGGAGCGGAATTCACCTTTTACGATGTGAACTCACTCGAACTGAGCCGCCGCATGCCGCGCGAGATTGGCCTTTACCCCGGACACGTCGCCTTCTCTGCGGACGGAAAATTGATGTCGCTGGAAATGGCGCCAGGTCTAATCCACCTCAAGGAAATCACTTCGGGCCGAACCCTGGCCAAGCTCGAAGATCCGAATGGCGACCATTCCTCGTGGATGAGTTTCACCCCCGACGGCACGCAACTCGTCGTGGCCGCCCGATACGCCGGCGCAATCCACCGCTGGGACTTGCGCACCTGGTGAAGGGGTTTAAGGGGTCGGTTCTTGATAATGGCATATCAGGCGGCCACTCTCCCCTCAGGCTGCGGCCGCTCCCGGTCCGGCTACGGCCTCACCCTTTGCCGTTCCAATTAACCGCTCCTCTTCCTCATTCGTTCGCCTTTCCGGCAGGACTTCACCACGCCGGAACAAGTCGGTCATCGTGTCACGGCTGATGGCGTTGGCCTGCCACGCGGCCACGATGGATTGAATCTCCAGAGCCGACAGACCCTTGGTGCTGAAATCCGTGTTTAACTCGACGAGGACTTGTTCGTTCGTGACGTCATCGGCGGATTCCTCCGTCGAGTTCCACCAGCCGGCCCAGCGCAGGATTTGCGTCACGGACGCGCTGACGTTGATGGCGATCTTGCCCAGGATGCTGTTCTCGCCACTCTGCCGGAGTTCGATGGCCTGCGCCGTTTTGCCAGCGGACACTGGCGGCTTTCACGGCGTCTTCCCCGGCGATGACATCACGGGCGCGGGACCACGCAACCAGGTTGCGTCGTAATCAGGATGCCTGTGGCTCCGCCTTGCTTCATTTCTCAGACAGGCAGAGGGGGAGTTCTATCGGATGTTCGTCTATGCCGGACACGACAAGCGCGAATACAATCTCACTGGCATTCCGGCGGAGTATCAGCGTCAGTCGAAGAAGCAATTAGACAGCGAGGAAATGAAGCGCCTGTTTGTGCTGGGCGAACAAATGGGACAGGCGGGCAGGTGCTGGATTCACACGCCGTGGGGGAGCTTAAATTGCCCGTTGAAAAACCGTGGCCGAAATTCACTTCGCCGTCAGGACCGGCTTAGGAAGCCTTCTTGCGCCACTGCCGTTCCTGCTCCTCCAGCTCGCGGCGTTCTTCGATGGTGAGCTGGCCGAGATATTCCTCACGTCCGCCTTCCTCACGCCACCAGTGCAACAGTTCGAGCACCGTCGCGTCCCGCATGAATATATCCGGCTCATGCCGTTCCATGTCCTCGAAGGTCAGCAGCAGATGCGAGCTGCGGCGGATGAGGCTGCGCTGCTGCTCGGCGCAATGAGCCATCCAATGCAACTGATGCTGTCCCCATTCCTCGTGAGGAAAATGTCCGGCGTAGAGCGCCTGTTCCACGCCGTCCAGCTGGCGGCGGAGCAATGCCTCATCGCCCACCGGCAGCGCGGCCTGCTTCAGCAGCTCTCCACGGCGTCGTTCGACTTCGGCCAGCATTTCTACGTTCGGATTCATCTTCGTGCAGCGGTTCAAACATCGGATGAACCACGCCCCTTGGGATCGGAAGAAACAGCCGGGACTTGATTAACAATCGGAGTCGCTGAAGAAACTGTGCGGCAGGAAATCATCGGTGAGACGAGACGGCGGGATCTTTAGCCCGAACAGGCTTGCGCAGGTGTCGGTTTCCTCACGAAACTGCGCGCATGGCGTGGACATGTTTGGTCATTGCGGGACTGCTCGAAATCGGATGGGCGGTCGGTCTCAAATACACGGAAGGCTTCTCCAAGCTCTGGCCGAGTGTGGCGACGGGCATCGCGATGATCGCCAGCTTTGCCCTGTTGTCGTACGCGCTCAAAACGATTCCCATCGGCACGGGCTACGCCGTGTGGACGGGCATCGGAGCCGCCGGCACAGCGATCATTGGGATGGTGTATCTGGGCGAACCTCGCGAAACGCTCCGCGTGCTGTGCATCGTGCTCATCATCGCGGGAGTCTTCGGCCTCAAGTTTGCCTCGACCACGGGGCATTGAGAGCGGGCGGGCGATGCGGAGGGGAGGGATCGCGATTGTGTGCGAAGCGCCAGCCGCAGCGCTTTAAAGAACACCGCGACGTCAGGAGCATTTCAGCCAGCAGGCGTGCCGAAGCTGCTGCGGCTGGTCTTCGACACAGCCGCGTTCCGGGGCAGTGTGCGGATGCAGCCAAAGCCTCCCCCCCAATCTAAGGCAGCGTTGACGCTTTGAGCCGCCGCCGTTAATTTCCACGCATGTCCACCGCTGACTGCAGAGCTTCCATCTGTGGCGGACCGATCACGCGCCGCGAGATGCTGCGTGTCGGCGGACTGGGACTGCTCGGCTTATCCCTCCCGCAACTTCTCGCCCTGAAAGCAAAGGCCGCGAGCGCGCCGGCTTCGGGTGGTTTTGGACGCGCGAAGTCTTGCATCCTGCTCTATCTCTCCGGGGGCCCGCCGCAGCACGAGACGTTTGATCCGAAGCCGGAAGCGCCGCTTGAGATCCGCGGTGATTTCAAATCCATCCGGACAAAGATTCCCGGCGTTCATTTCAGCGAACTGCTGCCGAAGTCCGCGCGCCTCGCCGACAGGCTGGCGATCATCCGCTCGATGACGACGGACAACAACAGCCACTCCGCGAGCGGCTACTGGATGCTCACGGGCTACGAGCATCCCTCGAAGATTGAAGTGCCCGCGAGCCCCGAGGACTGGCCGTGCATCGCGTCCGTGGTCGGTGCGTTGAAGCCCAGCGAGCGCACGCCGTTCACCTCGGTGATTCTCCCGGAGATCGTTCACAACGACAACGCGCCGCCGTCGCCCGGCCAGAGCGGCGGCTTCATGGGCCATAAATGGAATCCCTTTCTCCTCCAGTGCGACCCGTCGCTTCCACGCCTGGAGATCGACGGCCTCAAGCTGCCGGAAAGCGTCAGCTTCGCGCGCCTGTCGGAGCGCGCCAATCTGCTGCGCCATCTCGACCGCCAGTTCCTCGGATCGATGCGCAGCGAACCCGTCGCCGCAATGGAACGGATGCACGAGCGCGCCTTCGATGTGATGCAGTCCGCGACCGCGCGCGCGGCGTTCGAGATCGAGCGGGAACGTTCCTCGCTGCGCGATCTCTATGGCCGGCAGAAGTTCGGCCAGAGCGTGCTGCTGGCGCGCCGGCTGGTGGAGGCCGGCGTGCGCCTCGTGCAGGTGAACTGGCCGCGTGAGCCGGGCGATCAGACGACGGGGTTCCCGGTGTGGGACACGCACAAGAACAATTCCCCGCGTCTGCGCGATGTGCTCTGTCCGCAGTTTGACGCCGCCTTCGCCGCACTGGTCGGCGATTTGCAGGAGCGCGGCCTGCTGGATGAAACGCTGGTCGTCGCGATGGGTGAGTTTGGCCGTTCGCCCCGGATTAATGCGGAAGGCGGACGCGATCATTGGGGGAGCTGCTTCTCGCTCGCTGTGGCGGGAGCGGGAATCGCAGGCGGACAAGTCATCGGATCGAGTGATCGCGATGGGGCGTTTCCCGCGAGCCGCGTGCTGCGTCCGCCGGACTTGGCGGCGACCATCTTTCATCTGCTCGGCATCAATCCCGCCGGAGATTTCCCGGATCTGCTGGGCCGCCCGCGTCCCTTGGTGGACGGCGGCGTGGTAATCCGCGAACTGGCTGGAGCGTGAACAGAGATGAGAGGTGGAGGAGGGTTGCAGCAAGGTTGGCGCGAAACGTCTTGGAGCACGCTGGTGCTCCGGCGCCTTTCTGAAGGCCAGGGGGCCAAGGATCGTTCCCAAGGCGGCGCAGCGCGCACGCACTCCAAGACGCCGCCGCGCATCCTCCTCTGTATTTGCCCAGCTCTACGCCGCCCGCTGGACTGGCTGCTCTGAGCGACAACAGTTTCTCCCGGCGTGTTTGGCCTCGTATAGCTTGATGTCGGCGGCCTTGATGAGTTCGGCAGAATTCCGTTCGCAGCCGGGCCAGAGCGCAAAGGCCACTCCAACGCTGGTGGTGACGCGGAGCTTTTGTCCGGCGGCTTCGAACTTGATTTCCTCCACCGCCTCGCGCAGCCGTTCGGCCAGGGCGAAGGCTTTCGCGAGGTTGCACTCCGGCGCGATGACGGCGAACTCCTCGCCTCCGTAACGCCCGACGAAATCCATCTTGCGAATGGCGTCATCCAGCGCCTTCGCTACCGCCTGGAGAACTTGATCGCCGACCTGATGCCCGTACGTGTCGTTGAATTTCTTGAAGTGATCGATGTCGAGCAGGCAGAGAGTGAGCGGGCTTTGCATCCGCCGGGCGCGCTCCAGTTCGCTGAGGAGCCGCTCGTCAAACGCGGCGCGGTTCGACACGCCGGTCAGCGCGTCGGTGCGCGACCGGTGGAGGAGCTGCTGGTTCCGCTCCTTCATCCCGATGTTCTCCATGACCGTGGCCGCACTGAGAGTCGCGATCTTCTCACGCGCCTCCTCCTGGAGATCGCGGAAGGATTTGTCGGTGCCCGCCTTCACGGAGAGCAACTGGCCGTATGCCTTCCAGTCGCGGATGATCTGATCGTAGAAGACGCTCCAGGCGGGCTCGTCCATCTCGAAGTGTTCCTCCACCAGATCGAGAATCTCCTCCACCTTCCCGCTGCGCTCCTCCTTGGAATCGCACAGCAGCGACGCCGTGACATCTCCGATGTGAAGCACGCAGGCGGGCGTGATGCGGCCTTTGACGGAGGCGAGAGACTTCGGGTTCTGCGAACTCGCGATGGTCTCCCAGATGTTTTCCGGCAGCTTCCAGTCCTGGAGGAGCTGGACGCCCGCCTCGATGTGCGTGGCCCCGAGCAGCTCCGTTTCAATGGCGGAAAGTTCCTTCGGACGCGCGAGCGACGCGACGAGCACGGTTTCATACAGCTCCGGCACCGCGCAGGTCGCCGCCATCTGGCCGATGTGAAAGAGCAGGCCATTGATGAAAGCCTCGTTGGGGTCCATGCGGCCGGCCCGCACGGCGAAGGTCTTTGATGCGACCGCGCAGGCCAGCGAACGCGACCAGAAGATGTCGAAGTTGAAGCTCGACGAGGCTTCCACCCGGCCCGAGGAAACGAGCGAGAAGGACAGCGCCATCAACTGCACGCCGCGCAGCCCGATCTGGTTCACCGCTTCATCGAGCGTGCCAATCTGGCGGCCGAAGCCGGCGGAGGGAGAGTTCACAAACTTCAACATGCGGCTGGCCAGGGCCGGGTCGCTGCTGATGGTTCTGGCGAGATCGTCGAGAGAGGTGTCGTCGGAGCGTGCGAGCTCGAGGATCTTTAACGCCACGCCCGGAGGACTGGGGAGGCGGTTGGACGCCTTGAGCCGTTGAAACAAGTCGTTGCCCATAGGTTTCATCTGATCGTGAGCCGCCGGATCTTGTTCTGATTATGAGGACGAGAAGAGATCGTAGTTGCCCAGCGAGCCGGACTCACGCGGAGATAATCGGCAGGTGTCCCCGCAAGTTTAGCGTGAAGATTAAAATTTCATCCGAAGCAGCAAACATGCGGCGCGCACAGGTCACCTGCGCATCGCCTGTCCGCCAGGATTGCTGAAGTGAAAATATTTGTTACTTGGCCGCGCGCCGGGTCTCGGTGCGGATCTCCAGGTCGCTCCAATAGCCGAACTCGTTGTTCCATCCGTTCGCGGCGTTCTCCAGCCGCAGCTTGAGCGTGCGTCCGGCGAAGGGCGTGAGGTCGATGTCGAACTGGCTCCAGAGCTGCGCGCCGGGCTTCACCGTCGCGCGATGCAGCACCGCCGCACCGTCATAGACGCGCAGCTCCCAGTCGCCGCCCTCGTGCGCTGCGGCCTGGAAGCGCAGCGAGACGTGCTCCGCCTTTGGCAGCGTGATGGTGCGCTCGATGGACGCCGGCTTCTCGCGGCTGAAGGGATGCGTCTCCAGCACGTTTCGGCGGCCTGCGTATTGAGTGAGCTTGCGCGGCGTGCCTTCAAATTCCGGCGCGTTGATTTTCCAGTCCGGGTTCCAGAGCGAAACGCTCTCCATGTCCATGGGCGGATACGCGGAGGCGGTCTTCTTCTGGCCGGCATTCGCGTCGCCGAACACCTCCTTGCGCAGCGCCGGAGTCCACGCGCGGTTGTCACCGGGCGGATTTAGCAGATACCAGATCATGTTGCGGAAGTCCGCGTCCGAGACGGCCTCCAGGCCCTCGGGCATCAATGACAGTTCGCTCGTGCGAATCTTCGGCTTGCCGCCTTCCTGCGCGATGTCGCTCTTGGCGAGGATGTGTTCCGTGGGGCCGGAAGCCACGAGTTTCAGGCGTGTCGGCGTTTCCTCGACGATGCGGCCGCTCACGGTGCTGCCGTCCTTCAACTCCACTTCCGTCACGCCATAGCCGTTCCCGACGACTTCGTTCGGATCGATGATGTTGTGCAGAAGCGCGTCCAGCGTGCTGCGTCCGACGCCCGTGAGGTCGGGACCGACATCCGCGCCTTCGCCGTAGAGCTTGTGGCAGACGAAGCAGGTGCGCTTCGCGACCTCGTAGCCGGCCTTGAGGTCCGGCTCGCCTGCGCTCAACACGATCCTCCGCTTGTCCGCGATGAGCTTGAGCTTGTCGTCGCCGGAGGCGCGGTACTTGCCGAGCAGACGATTGGCGTGATCGACCACGGTGGCGTCGGAACTCTTCGCGAGCGCGCGGCGGGCGGTGGCGGAAACATCCTGCGGATCGGCGACCTTGTTCTCCAAAGCCGCCATGAGCGCGCGGCTCCATTTGCTGCGAATCACGAGGACATCGGCCGCCGTACGCCGCGTGGGCAGCGTGAAGTTCTTCCACGCATCCGTCATCGTGTAACCAATCTCGTCGCCGCCGAACGCCGCGAGTGCGCGGACGCCTTCTGCGAGCACGATCTGATTTGATTTCTCGATCTTCAGCAGCTTGATGAGTTCATTCTTCGAAGCCTCGTCCTTGGATTCCTTTGCGGCCTGAATGCCCTTGAGCCGATCCTCATTGCTGGCGCGAGTATCATTGATCTTCGCCACGAGCACGCGGCTGGCACTGGTGTCGCCGAGCAACGTGGCGAGGCGGCGGGCTTTGTCAGCCACCTTGGGGTTCTCGGTCAGTTTCGCGAAAATGGGTTCGAGCGGAATCGTGGGCGGCTGGCCCTTGCTCTTGAAGGAATCAATGAGGCCGTCGAGCGCGGCCTCCGTGAGACCGGGCTTGGCGGTGAGGCTGGCCAGCCATTCCATCGCGGCGTTGAGGTGCCTGAGGCGCGCGGCAGAATCCGTGAGGTCACAGACGCGGCGCATGATGCGGCGGGCCGCGTGGGCGGAAACGGAGTTGTCATTCGCGCCGATGATGGGGAAGAACGGCGTCGGGTCTTGCGCGATGCGCGGCTCCATCGCCATCCAGACGATGTGCGGGTAGTAGAGATCACCTTCGACGCTGGGGCGGGCGAGGAGGGCGCGGAAGTGGGGGAGCAGATCCAGATGCGAAGCTTCAAAAGAGACACGCGTGTTGACAGTCATCGATCCCGAGACGAGGCAACGCAGGGCAACCGCAGTCTCCGCACGCACAGTCGGATCTGGATCGGTGGCAAGCCTCTCCAATGTTTTCAAGCTGTCATCTACTGGCAGATGAGCCTCACCAATCATGCGGGCCGTCCACGCTCGCATCGCGGGATCTTGCTCGTAAGAAAAAGAGCCGATGAGTTTGCTGCTTGTTTGGTGCATCGTCCAAAGTGTTTGCCGACGTCCATCCAGCGTTGTGGGCCGATAGCTAACACTCAGGCCGTCAGAACCGGCGCGTTCGGCCAACAGACGTTGAGCCTGTCTGCGTTGCCAGTTGTTTGGGTGGTTCAACAAAACTGCAAGCTCGTCATTTGTCTGCTTCCGCAAATCCATCCCCTTGCTCGGACGGCTCGGCACCGGCTGGCCCGGCTGGTCACCGGTCCACACCACGCGCCAGATGCGGCCCATCTCGCGATCCACGCCTTCGGGATCGGCCTGCGCGTTTTGGTAGCACGGATAACGATCCGCCCAGTCCATGAGCCACATCGCGCCGTCGGGTCCGGTCTGGTTGCTCACGGGACGAAACCAATGGTCGTCGCACACGAGAAAATTTCCCGCGCCAACTTCCCACGTACCTTTGTCCGGGCCGAGCAGCGTCGATTCCTTCGTCGCCTTGTAGGTCGAGCCGACGGGCGTGAGGCGATCGCAGTTGATGGCGTTCTGGTGAATGTTCCCGAGGTAGGCGTGTCCGCGCCATTCCGCCGGCCATTGGTCGCCTTGATAAATCGTGATGCCCGCGTGTGCCGCGCGGAAATGCCGCCAGTCCGCAATGGCCGGCAATCCCTTGCTCGGCAAGTCGCCCGCATAACCGTAGGGATTCGCCCAGGTGCCGCCCTGGCGATTGTATTGACCGCCGGGCGCGAGGTGAAAGATGTGATGAATCACGCACGCGCTCACGAAGGCGTCGCCGCGCTCGTTCCAGTCCACGCCCCACGGATTGCTCGTGCCGTCGGCGAACACCTCGAACACCTTCGTGCGCGGATGAAAGCGCGCGAGCGCGGCATCCATGACCACGCCGTCGTCGTCGGGATTGTTCGGGTCTTTGACCTTCGAGTGAGTGAAGACGCCGTGCGTCATGTAGAGCCAACCGTCCGGTCCCCACGCGAAGCCGTTCAGCAACTCGTGACGATCTTCGAGACCGAAGCCTGTCATGAGCACCGTGGTCTTGTCCGCCTTGTCATCGCCATCGGTATCTTCGAGGAAATACAAGTTCGGGGCCGCACCGAGATACACGCCGCCGTTGCCGAGCGCGATGCCGGTCGCGAGCGAGAAGCCGTCGGCGAAGACCGTGACCTTGTCCGCCTTGCCGTCGCCATCGACATCTTCGAGAATCTTGATGCGGTCGCGGCCCTTCTCACCTTTCTTCGCGCCCTTGGGATACTCGTAAAGTTCCACAACCCAGAGCCGGCCGCGTTCGTCCCACGTCATCGCGACGGGATTCACGACCTCCGGTTCGCTGGCGAAGAGACGGACCTCGAAGCCTTTTGGCACCTTGAATTTCTTCTGCGTCTCCAGCGGGTGCAGGGCGGGTTCCTTGGCGGCGGCGCGCACCGTGTCATCGACCAGTTGTTTGCCGGGCGGATTGTTCGTGTAGATGGGGAAGCCGAGATTTTTGCCGAGGTCGGGACGGTAATCAGCGGCGTGGAGCGAGACGGAAAGTCCAAAGCCCAGCGAGAGGAGCGCGATGCGTTTCATAGATGAATGGCGAGAGAGTAGGCATTCGGACGGAGACGCGGCAACGGGATTCTACGGATGGAAGAGCGAACGCCGCGTCACGGAACTCGCTCGAATAGACGGTAGAAGCGGCGCGGCTGGGATGCAGCGCCGATGTCCGTGTAAGTCACGATGCCGCCCGTACCGGCAACGGTTCCGGGAAGCACCGTCCAAGAATTCCCGTCAACTTCCGGCCTGTATAAGACGCCGTAGGTTTTGGCGGAGACGGTGGTGAACCGCACCAACACATCATCGCCGGACTTTCGCACTTCGATGCCGGTGAGAATGTGGTTCACCTCGAGCGCGCCGATGTCCGTACCGTCGCCGCCGGATTGTCGATGGTGCGCGGCTGTCCGCGCGCATCGAGAGCCAAGCCGCTGTTGGTTCCAGCGTCAATGGCCGGACTGCCCGCCAGCAGAGCGTGCGTGAAGACAGGGCCGCCGTTGTCTTGCAGGGGCCCAAGCAGTGGTTCGATTGCTGTGGTCGGTGTTCCGATTAAATCGCAACTGCAGCCATTTGTTCGCACGCTGCTAAAAGAACCTCTTGCACCTACTAGGTTATGGCCCTCTGAAACAAAGGAAGAGCGGGAAATATCATAAGGAAAATTGTGTGCGATCATCGTGTTGCGGAGGGTCGCATTCGTAGAACAGCAACTGCCAAATCCGTTATAGATTCCACCGCTTTCACCGTGGAACGCAGTATTATTTGCAATCGTCGAGGATACGACCGAAAGCAATCCCGTGTTGAAAATTCCACCGCCGTTTTCCGAAGAATTACCGCTGAAAGTGCAGGCCGACACTGAAACGATGCTGTTTGACTTATTGAAGAGACCTCCGCCATTTCCTCCGGGGACGATAGAATTAGTATCCGTTCCTCTTACCCCGGCTGAATTGCCGTTGAACGTGGAAGCCGAGATGGTGAGGCCACCATTATTGCCAATGCCGCCGCCACAGCCACCAGCCCCAGGGGCACCTTGAAAGTCCGCTCCTAGAGCACTATCTGCTTTTTCACCTCCCGCGCCTCCTGTCCCACAAGAATTGTTCTCGAACGCACAGGCATTTATCGTAAGGGTGCCTTGTCCGTGCCATATCGCTCCCCCACTGCCGCCTGAGCCTCCTGCACCGGCATAGCCTGCGCCACCATGGCAGTAGACCCAGTAGTACGGGCAGTCGGGACCTCCAAAACCACCGACACCACCGCGTCCGCCGGCACCACCATAACCGGTTGAGTTACTGCTGAACAGGCAGGCATTTATCATGGCTGTGCCCATGTTAAAAATTCCGCCGCCGTAACCGCCATATCCGCCATATCCGCCGTCGCCACCTGCGCCTCCGTTGCCACCGAATGGATTGCCGTGTTCACCATCTTTACCCCTGCTGCCATCGCCGCCGTTTCCGGTCGAATTGGCGGTAATGACGCAGGCATTGAGCGTCAATGTGCCTCTATTGTAGAGACCGCCGCCATGATCGCCTGACCCAGCCGAAATGTTCGGGGATGAGAAAGACGTTCCATTGGTCGTTCGACCATCCCGAATCGTTAGCCCGGAAATGCTGGTGGTAGCACTGCCAGAGATGTTGAACACACGGCTGGCGTTATTGCCGCTGATGGCAAGGAAGAAGGCTCCGGGTCCAATGATGGTCAGGTTGTTGGTGATGGAAAGCTCTCCGCTGGTGAGTGTGATGACCCCATTCGTGCGGAACCGAATCACGTCTCCAGAAAGCGAATCCATTATCGCCTGCCGCAGCGACCCCGGTCCCGAGTCAGCGGTTGCCGTCACGTAGTTGGTGACCGCAGCATTCAGCGGCGCGACCAGACTGAAGATCGCTGCAAAAGTCGCCGCCAGAAACCGAGAGTTGTTCGTTCTCATCAATGTCCTTTTCATTGTCCGATGGCTTTGGGAGATGATGGCATTGGTAGCCTACGAACGGCGCGGTGGCAATCGCATTTGTTCCGCGCAAAGTGGTCCGTGCCCGTTTCAATTCACCACGTTGAACGGCGCTTGGCCGAGCAGGACGCGGCGGCAGTTGTGGCTGCCTTTGACGCGCATGTCGATCAGCCCTTCTTCGGAGTAGAACGCGGCGTGCGGGTTGAGGATGATGCGGTCGTGCGCGGGATGATTCGGATCACGCCACGCTTTGATTAGCGGATGATCGGGCGACGGTGGTTCAGTTTCCAACACGTCGAGGCCCGCGCCGCGCAGATGGCCGGAGGTGATGGCGTCGAGGACGGCGAGCACGTCCACCACGCCGCCGCGCGCGGTGTTCACGAGGAACGAACCGGGCCGTAACCTCGCGATGGTGTCGCGGTTGAGCAGATGTTTCGTCTCCGGCGTGAGCGGACAATGCGCGCTGACGACGTGGGCTTGCGCGAGCAGTTCATCCAGAGTTTCGACGGAGCGGATGCCGAGGGATTTGTCGCGGCCTTGGGGAACGTGCGGATCGTAATAGACGACGTCCATGCCCAGCGCCTTGGCGCGCAGCGCGGCGGCGGTGCCGATGCGGCCGATGCCGATGACGCCGAAGACGCGTCCGCGCAGGCGAAGCACGGGTGCGACCTGCGTGTAGCTCCAGTCGCCCTGGGCGTTTTGCAGGCGGGTGTTCAGCGAGTGAATGCCGCGCGTGAGCGTGAGCATCATGCCGATGGCAGAATCCGCGACGTCCTCGGTTCCGTAGTCCGGAATGTTCGCAACGGTGATGCCGCGCGCGCGGGCCGCCGCACCGTCCACGTTGTCGAAGCCGACGCCGCAGCGGACGATGAGCTTGCAGTTCGTGAGCCGCGCAATGGTGGCGGCGGACAGGCAGAGATAGTGATAGACCATCACGATGTCGGCGTCCTCGATGCGTCCGGCGAGTTCGCTTTCGCTCTTCGCGTCGAGCGCAATGACGTCGGCGAGGTCGCCGAAAATGCGGCGTTCGTGTTCGAGTGGTTCGCTGATGAAATCCGTGATGACGACTTTGGCGCGGTGGCTCATGAGTTTTCAGGAGGAGCGTTCCATTCGCCGTGGAACTGACGCAAGGCGAAAGCCGGTCACGCCGAGAAAACTGTTGTCAGCCGGAGACTCATTTCCTAGCGTCGCGAATCAAGAGCACACCGGCGCGTTGAGCATTTGCGTTCATCGCCCAGGCGCGTGCCGCATCAGGAACACTATGAGATTCAGTCACTGGACGATGGGTTTGGCTGCCGCAGGATGGTTGACACTGCCGGGCATGGCCAGCGCGGAGGAGCAGGGTAACCAGTTGTGGACGGCGGTGTCGTCCACCACGATCAGCGGCTACGTCAACACGTCGATGCACTGGAATCCCGGCACGGGCAACGGGCGTGTTCCAAATTATTTCTACAACACGCCGACGAAGCAGGACGGATTCAATCTCAACGTCGTGGACCTGACCATCGAGCGTGCGCTCGACGATTCGCAATGGTCGGCGGGTTACAAGGCCCAGCTGTGGTTCGGGCCGGATGCGTCGAGTTTCGGTTCCACGATTGATGGAGGAGGAACGGATTCGAGCGCGGCGGCCGTACGGCAGGCTTATGTGGTGCTGCGTGCGCCGGTCGGCAACGGGTTGGATTTCCAGGTCGGCGTTTTCGACGGACTGCTCGGCTACGAAAGCCATGACGCCGGACGGAATCCGAATTACACGAGGGCCTATGGGCTGTCGCTGACGCCACAATCCGTGACGGGCGTTCAGGTTTCGTATGAATTCAGTTCATGGCTGAGCGCCGCCGCCGCCATCGGCAACACGGTCAGCCCCATCATCAACTCCAAGGCCCATCGCCCCTTCGAGCCGAACGCGCCCAAGGCGGAGTCGTTCAAGGCTTACTCTGGGCTGCTGGCATTGAGCGCGCCGGAGGACTGGGGATTCCTCGCCGGCTCCGCTCTCTATGGAGGCGTCGCCTCAGGATATAATAACAACTCGGACTGGGATCAGACGACGTGGTATGCGGGCGTGACGCTGAATACCCCGCTCCCCAGTTTAAGAGTCGGCGGCTCTTACGCTTATCTCGGCACGACGGATTTCAACGCGGGGAATGATGACTACGCGAACGCGCTGGCGCTCTACACGTCATTCCAAGTCACCGAGAAACTGAGCCTGCATGGCCGTGCCGAATACGTCTGGAGCAGCATCTCGGGAATGTTCGTGGGCGCGGCTGACATTGAGAACGGCAACAGCGAGGTCTTCGCGCTCACCGGCACGCTGCAATATGACTTGTGGAGAAACGTGCTGAGCCGGATTGAAGTGCGCTGGGATCACCAGGCGGGTGACGGGCAGATGACGCGTTACGGCGGCGTGCCTGCCGGGGTGGGCGGAGGAGGGTTTGGTGGCACTCCACCGAATGAAGGCTTCCGCAACGCGGTCCTCGTCGCGGCAAACATCATCTATCAGTTCTAGTCTGCGACACTGAATTTCGGGATGACGGCCCGGCTTGAAAGCGATGTTCAACCGCCATTCAAACGGCTGGTTTTGCAAAAGAATCTTCTTGCCAAGAAGCAGCGCAATGCCCCAAAAGTCCCGCGTCACGGGCCAACTCAAGTCGCTCGTGGGCTGGCGCATTCCGCTTCAGCCTGCGGCGGAAACCAACACCCGATGATATTCTTGCAGCCGCTTCGAAGTTCCGTGCTTCAGGCTGCAAAGTACGCTGACCAAACCCGATGAGAATTTCTCATCTGGCAAGGAACGCGCAGGAACCTGAGACAAAAACAAACAAACGGAAGGAACAGAGAGAATGAAAGTAAATAAATGGACGATGGGTCTGGCTGCACTCGGACTCGTCAGCATTCCGGCGACTTCGTCGGCTGAAGAAGGCAAGGCAAACGGCGTTTTGACGGCGTTGTCTTCCACCACCATCAGCGGTTACGTCAACACCTCGATCCACTGGAACACCGGAACGGGCAATGAATCCCTCCCGGCCCATGGTTACAACACCCAGTCCAAGGCGGACGGCTTCAACCTGGACGTGTTCAAGCTCCAGATTGAGAAGCCCCTCGACGAAGCCCAATGGTCGTCCG
>Ga0163153_10003245_pt1 | contig 22062 bp, 18 predicted proteins | sample OliLakLV19MP6IB1_FD_148629 | JGI IMG/M metagenome (GOLD analysis project Ga0163153, IMG submission 148629) | Freshwater microbial mat bacterial communities from Lake Vanda, McMurdo Dry Valleys, Antarctica - Oligotrophic Lake LV.19.MP6.IB-1 | ecosystem: Environmental > Aquatic > Freshwater >...
TCACCACCCCCAGCCCCGTCGGAGGCTTGAAGCGAGGTGACAGGCCAAAGAATCCCAGGTTGCCATCCTTAAACGACACATTCACAAGCAAGCCGAGACGATCAACCGTGACCGTCACAGGCCCTATACTCAGGCTCCCGCTTGTGCTGGCTTCAACATCGAAGCCTTCTTCCTTGATATCAAAAGCAAGATGCAAGGAATCTAGTTGGAATGGCCCTTGGACAAGATGGAGCGGAAGGGTGACGTGTAGCCCTCCGCCGCCATGAAAGTAAATCCCTTTGCTACTGGTCCAGCCCAAACGGAGGTCAACTAGTGCCTCGATTTGATCCTGGGAAACCGCACTTGAAAGAAACCCATCGGACTCCGATAGTGAAAAGGTCATCTGACAACCCGAGAGTCCTAACTCCAAAAAACTTTCGGCGGTTGATCCTGATACTCTGTCTAGCCCTCCCGTCAACGAGAACTGTCGTATACTGAATACGCCTCCACCTGGTAACGTGACGAGCACCTTCGGCGCCGAATCGACTTCGCCGTGGTGTATTCCGAGCGCAACACGCCCCTCGGTGAGATCGGTAAGACTACTTGCTCTCTGAACCTGAAGCGGGTGGTTCGGGCGCAATATCAGCGCAATTCGCTGGAGTAGTTCTGCCTCAGCTGAATACTCAAGAAACGTATCCGTGAACGCATGCAGTGGGATCGCGCCCTTTGCTTGGCCTTGCATAATTGGCAAAAACCCGATGCCACCGTCAGCTGCATCCGCTGTGCTAGGTCGAACGCCAAACACGGAGACGCCGAGCCTCTGTCCTGCGAGCACTCCGAGCTGTTCATAAAGATAGAGATTCAACTGTGGCGACGGCTCTGCCGTCGAAGGCAACGTACGAGCCAGCAGCGCGTGCTCCACTCGAAGGTCCATGGGTTGAAGTCGAATCGAAGCACCCATGGCGCGGAGTACTTGGGCGATTCGTGTCAAGAGGTCCAGAACGGCAAAATTCGTTGTGCCCCACCCATACGACTCCCGCATATGAGCGGAAGGATCGGACAGGAGCGAATGGATGTGATCGTAATGGATAATCGCACGGACATGCTTGACCTGGAACGTCTCCTCGTCCGCGTCAAAATGCTTAAATTCAACGACATTCAGCAAATTGGCGACAGCAAAAATCAGCGGGGAACGATCGGCCATGTAGCCCGCGATAAGTAAATCAAACATGCGTCTGGGCAGTTCTTTGTGAATATTAGTCCGAGCGACGTAATCGCTATGGGCGCTAAGTTGCGTCGGCAGCGTTTCGGCCAATTGCCGAATCGCCTGCACAAGCTTACCGGCGGCGATCGCGAGTTCGGCAATTCGCGGAGCCATGAGAATTTCGTCTTCCCACTCGGTTTCAGAAGATTCTGTAACGATCCGAAGTTTTTCGAGAAATGCGGCGAAGTCCAACCCGGCGAGCCCGATATCATCCAAGCCAGGCGGCAGCTCCCAACCGAGGAAATTGATGTACGCCTTGGTTGAAGCGGAGCGCGCGACAGCTTCTTCCAGCGCCGATAGCACGGTGCCGATCTCGACTGTCAGGGAGTTGAGTGTATTCGCCATGCCGATCCCTATTTTTTCTTCCACTGACCTGTTGTGACGTCGAACTTATCAGCGTCTTCTCGAACAACAAGATCGAGGGGTGCGACGCCAAGTGCTCGCAAGTAATTTTTCGGCTTAACCTCCGGCGTCCATTTCAGAATTTTTGCCGGGTGTTTCTGCCGCGCGCCTATCGCCTTTTGGGAATCGTGTTGCACGTTTTTCAACTTTTCTTCGGCGCGTACATTCCAAACCTCGACCCAACCATTCGTTGGGACTGGCAGGGATGCCACACCGAGATGTTCGCACCACAGTTGCTTCCGGAAATCGAGGACGGCCGTATTCGCAATTGCAGGGCTCGCATCTTTTTCGCAAATTACCACGTTGAGCTCCGTAGAGCGGGTTGGCTGTCGAGATTGTCGCGGGTTAGCATGTTGCGTTGGTCTCGCTAAACCGATCTTGGTGGCCCAGACTGTCAATAAAATTAACGGTGTGGCAATAAAAAGAATGACTCCAAACAAGAGTCGCTTCCATAATTCCTCTTTGTCTAAGAGGCCTGCGAGTGTGCCTTGCACGATGGTGTCGAGTTCGATTTGGTTGAGCGACGCGCCGTCAAGATTCGCGCTCCCGATGGTCGCCCAGACATCATCAACAATCGCCACCTTGGCATGGACATAGATCGGCATAATTTCATACTTAGGTTTCTTTTCGTTACAGCTCCAGAGCGTAAAAATACCCAACTGCTTGGCGACCTGCGCTTCCGCTAACTTTTTTGCAAGGCCCCGCTTTGCCTGAAGTTCCTCGATAAGCTCCGCCTTAAATTGCTTCAAGAGCTGAATCTGCTTTTCGGGATACCCCTTCACATCCGGCTCGTTGTTGATGACAATGATCACTTCCAATTTCTCAACTTGAACCATACGCTTCAGCAGTGCGTGGAAAATCTCGGGTGCGGTCAAGTACTGATCTTCGAGGTAGACAAATTTCGTGGCATTGGCGATCGCCCGTTGGTACGCCTCGAGCGCACCGGTCTCGCCGTGGGGGATCGCATTGCCGCCAGTATGAGACGCTGTGAACGTTCCACCTGGCAGCGTCCGTACGACCTGTATCCCAACCCCCGGATGATCTATTGAGGGTTGCGCAGGGGAAGGAGACAGCGCAGAACTGGACGAGTCGGCTGAGTTCCACAAGGTGGTAAATGATCGGTCGATGTGTTCCACCGCCGGGCCTTCGACCTTGAGACTTACGTCATGAATCAATCCTCCACCATGACGCGCGTCATCAATGAGATGATCGTCGGCGCCAAAATAGGACCGTGAAAACGTCGAGCCCAGAACGAACGCGGTTGTGCCATCGATCACCACCGCCTTCGCATGCATAAACGTCGGAAAATTTGAAAGCGAGAGGACTGATGACAAACGAACCGCGACGCGACTTCCACGAAAAAACTCTTTGACCTCGTCGGCGGTGTCCGGATTGACCCAACGGCGTAGCAGGTAGGAAATCACCGGTATCTGATCGACGAATGGGATGTCTTGAACAAGAACATTGGTAGAAGACAGCGTGCCGGCTTTCGTTTTCAGGATTTCATGGAATCGTTCACCGACCACCGGCTTGCCGAGTTTCGGATTTTGCGGATCGAAAGGATGTACAGGATCATTTTTGGCTGGGAACTTGGTAATCAAGCCGGCGCCGAGCCAAAAGTTCATGTTCATGAAGTGAATGGAGCGATTGGCTTGGCTGATGGCGTCGGTTAACTTTGGAAACACCGTCTCCCCATCCTTTAAGATTTCGACCCGATTCCCTTTCGTCCAGGTAATCGGAGCTCCCGCCGCGTCGAGTTTCGGATGGGCCGGTTCGAGCGTTGCATTCGTCACCAGCCAACCTTCAACATTTGCACGATGTATTTCTATCGTGGCAATTGTCAGGACTGTATCCGCGACATTGCTTTGCTCCGCCGTTTCATGGAGCAGGCGTCCTCCAGCCGTATGTACGCGGACAACGATGTCCGGATTTCTGCCTGGTATCCAGTCGTTATATCGGCTTTGAGAGTATGGGATTTTGAAATCGCCGTTGTGATTCGTCGATGTCGAACCAAGTTGGTCCTCGGAGAAAAATGGATCTAAATCGATAGCAACGATCTCGAGATCTTGGATCCCGTTGTTCGTTCCTGTATAGACTATCCGACCCTCTATTCTTCGTTCTGCCATATCCTGATATGAGGAGACATACTTTTATAAGAAGCTGTTATGGAGGTATCGCCTGCAACTGAATTGGTAGCGAACTTTTCGCTGATCCTTTGGTTTACGTCACCGCATTGAGGAAGAGCGATTGTGGGGGCAGAGATGAAGTTCTTATCGGGAGGCGGCTCTCGTCCATTCTCCCGCTGAGCTTTGGCTTGGTCCATGGCTACCCAACCAGAAGATGACAGTGCGCGGGCTAGAATGCCCTGCCTTGGAACCAACGTCAAGAACCATTTTGTAAGATTTGCGAATATCACGCCCGACAGATCGTCTCCGAGGTCTGGCCTCACAGCACGATCCCGCACAAACCTCCGACGATGGACATTGGTCGATACGGCATGAAACACTGAGCAGGGAAGACGACAACCGCACTGCGTTTTCTGCTTCCATTCCTGGCTCTCCCCTCTTACCATACGTCTTATATACAACTGAGGAGCCCCCTCTTATGTCAGACTTATCACGTGATCAACTCGAACAACTCGTACAGGGTCAACACTGGGACCCTCTCGCTATCCTTGGTGCCCATCCGACAACCCAGGGCGGTTCCCCTGCCGCTGCGATTCGATGTTTTTTACCGGAAGCCACAGATGTAGCCCTACTCCTCAGTGAGCAAGGCCAACTGCCCATTCCTATGACACGTATCCATAAGGCCGGTTTATTCGAAGCCATCGTCCCCGGGCCACTCGGAGGAAGCCCGTATCGTTTCCGCATCACCGACCATGGTGGCCAGGTCCTGGAGCGCCATGATCCCTATGCCTTCCCGCCGCTCCTTACCGACTTTGAACTACATCTCTTCGCCGAGGGCACCTTCTTCAAAGCCTATGAGACGATGGGCACCCATCTCAGAACGGTGCAGGATATCGGCGGAGTCCATTTTGTTGTCTGGGCGCCGAATGCTGCTCGAGTGAGTGTTGTGGGTGACTTCAATGCATGGGATGGACGTCGCCATGCCATGACGAACCGCGGGTCGACCGGCCTGTGGGAGCTCTTCATTCCTGAACTCACAGATGGCACGCTCTATAAATATGAGGTTCGCTCACGCCATCATGATGAACCGCTTCTGAAAGCTGACCCCTATGCCGTCGCATCGGAACTGCGCCCCAAGACCGCTTCGATCGTCCATGACCTTTCTCCCTACCGCTGGAAGGATCAGTCCTGGATGACCGCGAGAGCCAAACAGGATCCGCTCGCGACCCCTCTCTCAGTTTACGAAGCCCATCTTGGCTCCTGGATGCGTATCCCTGAAGAAGGGAATCGCTGGCTGACCTATATCGAGCTCGCTGAAAAGCTCATCCCATACGTGAAAGATATGGGCTATACCCATGTTGAATTATTGCCGGTTACAGAACACCCATTCGATGGATCATGGGGCTACCAGACCACCGGCTATTTCGCCTCTACCAGCCGCCATGGATCGCCTGAAGAATTTATGGCGTTCGTCGATACGGCTCATCAGGCCGGAGTCGGCGTACTGATGGACTGGACCCCCGCGCATTTTCCAGATGATCCACATGGGCTTGCCCAATTCGATGGCACTCATCTCTATGACCATGCCGATCCACGGCTCGGCTACCATCCGGACTGGCATAGCCGTATTTTCAATTACGATCGTGTCGAAGTCCGAAGTTTTTTACTCAACAGCGGGCTCTTTTGGCTGGATCGATACCATATCGATGGCTTACGCGTCGATGCCGTCGCGTCGATGCTCTATCTCGACTATGGGCGCAAAGAAGGAGAATGGATTCCCAATCGGTTCGGCGGACATGAAAACATCGGCGCCGTCACGCTGCTGAAAGACTTGAATATCTTAGTCCACCGTGACTTCCCCGGCGCGATAACCATCGCTGAGGAATCCACGTCCTGGCCGGGAGTCTCACGCCCTACCTATGCCGGAGGGCTAGGCTTCACGTTCAAGTGGAATATGGGCTGGATGCACGACATGCTGGACTACTTCGGCCTTGACCCCATTCACCGCCGATTTCACCAAAATCAACTGACGTTTGGGCTCCTCTATGCCTTCAATGAAAACTTCGTCCTGGTGCTGTCGCACGATGAAGTGGTGCATGGAAAACGGGCGTTGCTCGACAAAATGCCAGGCGATGAGTGGCAACGTTTTGCCAATCTCCGTTCCCTCTATAGCTTCATGTATGGGCATCCCGGCAAGAAAATGCTCTTCATGGGCGGAGAGTTCGGACAGTGGCGTGAGTGGAACCACGACACCAGTCTGGAATGGCACCTCTGCGATTTCGCACAGCACGCAGGGCTCCAGCGGCTTACAAAAGACCTGAACCGCCTCTACCGTCAAGAGCCGGCGTTGCACGAACTCGATCACGACTGGAACGGTTTCCAGTGGATCGACTTTTCCGATGCATCCCACTCCGTGATCGCCTTCCTTCGAAAAGCCAAGGACCAGGATAATCAGATTGTATGCGTATGTAACTTTACCCCTGTTCCTCACGACAACTATCGAGTCGGCGTGCCTTACGAAGGCTACTATCGCGAACTCTTGAACAGCGATGCATCAGCCTATGGGGGCAGTAACATGGGAAATGCCGGAGGCCTTCACACCAACGCGGTCCCCTCCCACGGGCTGCCCCATTCACTTGCAGTCACACTCCCGCCTTTGTCGGTGTTGTTCCTCAAGCGAATCTGATACAGCTGGACACTGAGAGTCCACCGCCTGCTGATGGTTAAGATTAGGGCTCCGGTCAAGGCTGAAGAATAAAGAGTCTGCTCTTCCCTCAAGCTTGACCGTAGCCTCTTGCAGGGTGCTCAAAAAGGCCGGCCAGCAAGGCCGCAGGCGAGTCAAAACCGGAGGCGTGCCCTCAGGGGTACATTGAGGATTATGATGAGCCGAGAACGAAGCTGACGGATTTTTTCAGCATCCTGGGGGAAGGGGATTACCAGGTCCTGAACGGACCGCAATCGAGATGGATAAACTTCGCGCGCGGATAAAACCCTACCCCACCATACTGGAGCTTCACTGCGGCATGCCGAATCTCACGAAGCTTGACTCCGGGAATATAGAAATCGACCGCCTGTCCCTGAACATGCAAACTGTGCTGCGCGACTCGACGACTCCGCTTTAGGAGTAAGGCATTGTGCTCAGGCGAGCGATAGCCGGAAATGACGTGAATCTCTCCGGCGCCAGCGAGCATCTTGTGCACGAGGTTGACGTGTTCCAATAATTGCACATCGATAGCGGCAACCTCTCCTGTGTGATGGCAGCGTAACACATGATTGACCTCATCCAGCGCCGTGAGATCATAGTGCCCTGCTTCATCACGATAGCGAGCTCGCAATCGTTCGTGCGTGTGTACGTTGAAGAACGTGAGTTCGCCATCAGGAAGCTCGATCGCGCGCGCAACAGAGGGCTGCAACAGTCTGCTCCCGAGCAACAGCAGCCCGGCAACAGATGTTTTCAAAAACGTTCGGCGAGTCCAGGCCCAAGAATCGGGATGCTGCAAAGAAACGCTCCAGAAGAATGTGCGATGCGGTTTGTCGTCACAGCGAAGCTGCTTGTATCAAAATCGACATGGTCAGTCAACTCCGTGATCGAGATTTTTATATGCGCTTCACCAACGCGCCACTCCATTCCATAGGATTCGACCTCTTTTGGCTCAGGCTCGATCAATGGACGAAGATTTTATGACCAGACTTCACTCACGCGAGGTTGAGTAACACTGCCAAGAAGCTGCATGAGGTGGCAGGAAGGACCGCGTGACACTGTCTGTAGATCGAGCCGCCGGTGAGTGACCTAGGCCTGCACGTCCAGGTGCGACAGAGCTCCGTATCGAACACTGCAATAGGAATTGTTATACATCTTCGAATATCCACACACACTCACCCCGAAACAGTTCCCACTGTATTCGATGTATGTTATTGCGTACACCTCCTGACTCTCTGACCACGATCTCCACAAGAGGGTTCTTCAATAAATGACGACGCTGCGCAACAAAAACGGTTTATGAAACCTAAGGAACTGGTTACGCCAAGTGCCGTGGCGCCTGTTCCATTGCTACTTGGACAGGGTAGACCCGAACAGTTAAAGGCCTCGGTTCACCCACTCTATCGGTGTGTGAGCGGCGAGTCCGTTGATACATGCTTGTTGCGGCAACGATTGCTTGATGGCAGAAGAAGCGTTCATAAATTCGATGAGCGAAATCCAGGCCTGTATCCTTTCGCATTCTAGTATGTATCTATACTGATACATGTCCTCATGCCTAAAACCCTGCTGGACCTAAAATTAGCAATTTTCACACTCTATTAGCCGTTACTCGTCCGGCATGATAGTTGCTTTTATGCACAGACAACAGCCCGATTCCGCGAAGCAGAGGTATGCATGGAGAATGTGCTTCACACCGCCTTTAAAACCGATAGTTGTGCGCCGCAAAAAGATCCACGGCTGCATAATCGAAGGTCGGTATGTCTCCACGTCGCAGTAGCAGACAAGTCAGGAATGGCCAAGGGCGAAGTCCTTGACCTGTCCCTTCGTGGATGCGGGCTACGCCTGAAAAAACGTCTCGTGCGAGGCCAGTATCTCTGGCTGAAAATATATCATGTGCAGGGGAAATCGACCCCGGTCTGTGACTTGGTGCGGGTGAAGTGGGTTGAAGACGATCGGGCGGGAGTCGAATTCCTGTATATCGCGCCAGAGAACCTCCGGCGACTTCACAGAATCTTTGGCGACCAAATTGCTTTTGCACTGGAGAACTAAATGCGCGCGCCTTGCTCCCCCCACATATCCGTCGAACATATCGAGGCAGGACTCCCCTCCAGTTCGGCTATCGGAATCGATGTCACGAGTGTGCTACTTGAGACTTGGTGCGCTCACGAACTCCAATGGGTCCTGGATGAACCCAATACGCCTCTCGTCTGGACACAAATCATCCAACATCTTCGAGGGTACCTCGGCACCTTATGGGTGTCAGGTGCCCTGCAAGGAAACAAAGCAAGCGAGGCCTTTGTTGTGACATGCGATCAGTCCACCATGACCCCGGAAGACATTCTCCACGGTCGTGTGATTTGCCTTATCGGCGTCGCGCCTGTTACGCCTGGAGAGTTTACCTTTTACCGTATCCACATCCAGCAGAACAAGTCATAGAGACTCTCTGTCTCGCAGCCCCTACCAGTCTCAATACGCCTCCCGTCGTCGGCACGTTTCGATCAGGCCTTCGGCACGAAAGACTTCCACCGCACGCATACAAACTGCTGAATGCTCAAGAGGCGCAGCTTTCATTCACATGGCGTGAAGCGATAAGGGGTAGGTATTGATGCCAACGTCGAGCTTCAAGGGAAATGAAGTCCTTGGCCTTGGGAGCTTGGTGGGTCAGTGCTCGATCTGTCTGTCTGGATCAGAGAATTCGGTGGACCGCCAGTCTCACAGCAACCCTTGACCTCTGTACAACTGCCAGAGTTCCCGCAGAGAGATCTCAGTGCACCAGAAAAGAATCACTGCAACGGAGGACATTGACGGCACCACAGAGAAAAATCTTTTCTAACGCTCTGTTTGACCACCGACAGACGCTGCCACACTCAGCCGAGTCCCAGGCAGCCCACGCTACCGTTGAATGCGCAGAATAGGGCCTGTGGCCAACCATTTTGTTGGACCCATTGCGGCCATATGAGGAAGGTGTGCGACGTACCAGAACACAATATCTTGCTCCTGCACACCCTGATTATCTTCATCATACCCGAGCTGGCCTCGAGCTCCGAAGACCCAGGGAACATCTTCGCTCGAGTTCCCTCGACGAATCGCCACGTCATGGTCGGCAAACCGGTCCCGTTCGCCATCATCGATCAAGGGGGCATACCCCGTGCCGGGCAGAATCAAGACTCCATGTCCATTCAGTTGATCGCGAACAAACCAGGTTCTATGGGTCTCGGGAATTTTCACATCATTCCGCTCGTTCGTGTACTTGCGCCAGCCGGGGCCCCAACCGTTATCAGGTCCTCCGTCATCATGAACGAACACCTGATCCATGCCGTTTCCGTTGATGTCGAAATCAAATCGCCAGTAGGGATGATGCACATGGTCAGTATTACAAGACAACCCTCGACTTTGGACGACCGGCCGGAGTTCACCGTCCTCAGACAGGTGCCACGACTGATAGATATGATATTCACCGATCCGGGCATACGCACCGAGTTCCAGCCACTTCACGTTATTCTGGGTCGTGCTTTCAACACAGACTTTCTGATTGCCGCAGTTCACGATCGGCACAAGATCCTGCGAACGCAACCGATCCTGGAACGGACCACAGCGCCCGCTTTCCGCACGCGACCCAAACCAGGTAAACGGATTCCACCATACCATCTGCTTGACATACTTCACACGAATGACCGGCATGCTGGCCTTCGCGAGGACCGGCTCGTCCGCATAGGTGACATCTCGAAGAGCCAGGCCGGTGTTGTCCCGAACTTCCCAGTCGAAGCTCCAGCGCCCCCAATTGATGTGTTCAGACTGAGTTTCTGCGAACGAGGGCACAGACGATATCAAGGCAATCAGAATGATCAACCCACTCCACGCGAATCGTTTCATCTCTCTTTTCCTCTCACGAGCGAGGCGGTTCCTCTCCGGCATCGAGAACCGTATCCTCAGTCAAATCGACGACCGCCCAGTATTTAGGATCGCCATCCTGTCCTTGCGAGAACGTAATCCAAATAATGCGATGCCCGTATCCCGGATCGTTCCTGAAGAAGCCCCGATCTGGGTGCATCAGCAGACCATGCCCTTCAAGTGGCTGGACCTTCCCGGCAAGACGTGGATCTGCTTTGGCCAATTCGATCCCCCGTCGCACATCCTGGGGACCTTCCGGAGGCAGATAGCCATCGAGGCGGGCCGTGCTGAACACACTCGCCTCTTTCATACGCACGTCCACGGCGACGTTGTTGCTGTAACTGTAGTACATGAGCCGTACAAGATGGACGGTCGTACGACAACAGCCGAACGAGATTTTTCCCTCAGGCGGCAATCGGTCAGCGTCGATGAAACCCCAACGACTGCCCAAGAGCGCGGCAACACGGGCATCGCCTTCGGCTGCCTTCCGTAGAGTGGCGATTTCTGCAGTCGTGAGAATCGCAGAGAAATTTTGAGATCGCCGCACGGACGCGTCGAGAGCAGTGCCGGCCATTTTTGGTTTCATGTGCCCAACCGCGTCATCACCGGTAAACTCAAGGACATGAGGGGTGACGATCTGGCTGGGGAGTGGGGTCTTCGGAATGGCAGTGTGCGAATCCTCCGGCCCAAACGGGCCGCGGGACCTTGCGTCGAGGCTACAGCCACAGGCCAAACCGGCCAGGATCAACACAAGAAGAGTCCGCCAGCTTGCTCGGTGTCTCACAGGCTCACACCGCCAGCTTCCCGGCGATCCCAATGGCGAGTTTAGAGATTTGAACGGCAGCCTTGATGGCGGCAGCCCGTTTTTTTCTTGAAGCCGCATCGAGAATGGCCTGCTTCATGAGGTCTTTATAGGTTGAGATCTCGTCCCTGCTAAAGGGAACAATCTGCGCGATGGTCTCATTGTTAAAGGTGTTGGCCAATTGCATGTAGAGATTGGAGATCTCGGCCGCATAAATGCCGCGTCTGAGAGGATCGTTCTTGTATGTTTCGAACTTTTTTCGCAAGGCCGCCACCGCTTCCAGCAGTGCTTTCTGACGAACCTTTGTCTCATCCTGTTTCCCAACAGCAAATTCTACTGCACCCAATTGGTCGACCAGCACCTTGGCTTCGCCACGAGCACTATCGACGCGGCCGGCCAGCTCGGTAATCTCCTGAGTCGCGCCCTCAGCAGTTTCCATCAACTGTTTGATGAGATTGTCATTGTCCTGCAAAAAACTGACGACTCCTTGGATGCTGAAATTCATGGTGGCCTCCCCTATTGCCCGTCGTCTTTCTTCAGTTTGTCCAGAAGGTCAACCAAGTCGTTCGTGAAGCTGTGGGCTCGTTCCAGGGCTCTCCCGCGTATGATGCGTGCGCCCACCACTTCCTCCAACGCGTCATTGACCGTCCGTGAATGACCCAAGATCTCCATGATGCGACCGGACTGCTCAGGGGCTTGACCGATCAAGGCGGCCACGAACTCCGGGTCAACGGAGCCAAGAGCCGACTTGTTGGCAAAGGTCTTCATCTGAGCATGGAGCGCCCCCGTGTGTTTCCAGGAGTCGTTCAGCGCATTAGCCGTATCGCGTAAGCCGCAGTAGTCTTCTTCGAATTGATTCCACACCGCCTTTTCCATCCCAAAGTCCGCCATGTAGATCTGGCCGACCAAATAGGCGGTCGCATAGGCGGCCTCACCTTTCTTCGTAGTGATATTGCGGAAGGAGGCGAGGACGGATTGATGCTTGGCTTCCTGCATCTGCAGAGACTTGAAGCTTTCCTGCAAGGAGCTGCGCGCCTGTTCCAAAAACTTGATGCGTGCTTCCGTTTCTTTTTGGAACAGATCAATGTTCGTTTGCGCCGCATCGATCTTCGTGCCTTCCACTTGAATAAGATCGCGTACTGCCCCGCTGTGAATCGAGTGGCAGCCCACCGCACTCACCAAGATAAGGCCCAGACACAGTATTGAGATTCGTCGCACGATCATACCGGTCTCCTTACACATGGGGTTAGCCCATATTATCGGCGTATCGTTCGCAAGGCGTCGGCCAGCGACTGCACATCGCCTTGGGGCAGGGTGACATCGATGTCCAAATACTGTTTGATGACCCCATTGATGCGGCGGAGCGCCTCCACATTCGTTCGATATTGGTCGAACACGGTGAGATCGAGTGTGGAAGACGGTTGCGAATCCTTTGCGACGCGTTGCTCGATCCGTGCAATGAGTTCGGGGAGTTTCTGTACGAGATTGGTCATGTCCCCTGTGCCCGCGTGAAACACGGTCTGCCCGGTGTGATCTTTTCGTTCGGGCAGCTGTCTGAGTCGCATGTCATTAACGACAGCGAGGACCTCTGAGCCAAGCACAACGGCATCGTCTTTCGTCATCTCAGCGTCAGGAACGCCGGTCAGTTTGGGGTTGGTGGTGGCCCATTGCAGCGCCAAATTCAGTTTCAAACGGGTCTGAACGTAGCGATACCACAGCTGATGCCGGGCAGTCACATTGCCGACCAGCTCCCGGTATTGCTGCATCAACCGCTCATTCTCAGTATAGGCCTGGTCTTTGGCGACCAACGCCTGCTTGACCTCAGGCGGCGTAGCACAACCGACGGAAACGAGTAGACCGAACGCGATGAAGATAGGGGCAACTTTCATCGGGATTCCTCCCAGTAGTATGGGGCGAGTCTAGCGAGGCACGTAAACCAATTCAAGGGAAAATTTTCGCCTCATCCATTTCTGAGAAACAAGAAAGACAACCAACACGTACCTCATTCGTCCTGGTGTTTGGAGCCGCGTACAACGGACGCTTCGGAGGAGCCGGCAGTTCTGCTCTATTTTGTCTTGGAGTCCATGAACAAGTAAGAGAGAGAGCTCGCGCTGCCGTAATGTGTTTCTCCTTATTCCAACAAGCCCAAGACGTCGGACTCGCGGACGAGAACAAGTTCTTTATCGTCCAGCTCAACTTCCGTCGTGCTGTATTTCTCGTAGAGAACGCGATCGCCGGCTTTGAGGACTGTAGGCCTGAAGATCTTTTTCTCTTTTTCCTGTTTCTTTTTGGGCTTACTACCCGGTTTGTCCTCCGGTGTCTCCCATCTCCCCTTCCCCACAGCCAAGACTTTTCCTTCTACGGGCTTCTCCTTCGCCGTGTCTGGAATAATCAGCCCTCCTGTGGTCTTTCCCTTGGCTTCCGACGGTTCAATCAGTGCCCAATCCTGTAACGGTTGCATTCCCATGGTGTGTTCTCCTTGTATGGTTCAAATGCCGGCGACAGGCTACGTCGTTCTGCAGGTGGCGTCAACTCGCCGAGACACAGGGGATGGCCTGATGACTCCCCTTGCTCACGCAACGCGCGGCCTCAGATTGATGCGAGGGAGCAAGCAGACCGTTCTTCTCGCTCGCAGAGCCCCCACAATAAAGGGGTGGTCGCTCGATACGCGCAGTATGGAATAATCTGTCGACTCCCTCTGGGGAAGTTGAAGAATCAGAACGCCCTCGCCGAGGCTACTGGCACGTCACGAGAAATCGATTGCCCTGCAACCGGAAGGTTGGGTGGGTGAGAAACTTGCGCGCAGTGGAAGGTCAATCAGCCTCCACCCCTAAAATAGAGGCCGAGGAGGTGTGTTGTTCAATGCGCACAGTCAGATCGTGAGGGTACTCAATGCGTGGTGGAAGGGAAATCTATCCGTCGTCTTCCCGGCAGGTTTAACTCGTGGCAATTGACAAAAGCGGTAATGGCCCATGCCCCAGGGGATACAACTCGGAGACGCGACGCGCCCAGTTATAATACAAAGACTCCCAACCCGTTTATTCCCTCGCCTTCCGACTGCCTAGCTTCAACGCGCGTCGCGTAGAGCCCTCCATGGCGCCAACATCTTTTTCTCCCCTTGCCTCCCAGGTACCATCCGGTGAAGGACTTAACTTACAGTGCGAGTCCTACGTAATGACCAACAGAACCTAGTGCGGCTATGGCTAAATGCCCAGGTTTCCCCAAGGTCTCCCCGTGATAGGTTGTATGGTAGTCGGAAGGACGCTCGTGGCAATTATTCGCATGATCGACGATGTGCAAAGCATTTGTGATTGCCTCAACATCGTAATCCATTTGAGCGGATATGATGTGGTCTTGGCTACGGGCGGAAAGACATTATAGTGAATCCTCGCTCCATCCTCCTTATAGACGACAACGATGAGATCCGTGCCTTCCTCCGTCGTATACTGGAAGAAGCTGGGTACTTCGTCATGGATGCGGCCAATGGGCGTGAAGGACTCCGGCAGTTCCGGCACACTCCCGTTGATCTCGTGATCACGGACCTGCTCATGCCGGACAGTGACGGGTTGGAAGTCACCATGACGTTGCGGCATGAATCGCCTCACGTAAAGATCATCGCCCTGACTGGAGGCGCGGGAGAGCCCAACCTCCTCAAGGTGGCAAAGCTCCTGGGTGCGAATCTCACGATGAAGAAACCCCTTGAGATGACTGAATTCCTGAAAGCCGTGCAGCAGGAGTTACAGGAAGGCCCGTTGCAAAAAGAACTTGGCCCACAAGATACTCCGTGATCGATGCAGCCTGATGCAATCGGTGCGTGAGGAAACCAGAAGGTAGCAGTTAGTACCCCTGCATGTTCAAATCGCGGTAATTTCCGAAACCAATAATGGCCCATGCCCCAGGGGATGGAACTCAGACGCCGCGCCCCCGGGCATAAAATAAAGACTGCCGACCCCTTTGTTTCTCTCGCAGACTCAGTCAGTTTCCGCTTTCCTTCCTGGCACAGTCTCGATGGGCGCCCCGTTCCTCCAGCGATTTCCGCTCAGGTCTCTGCCATCCCTGCAAAATACACTGTCATCAACTAAAAATAGAAAGGGGACAGGCCGCTTACAAACCTGTCCCCTTAACGATTCGCCTTGTTCAGTTTCCAGCAACGTGTCGGTGCATCGTACGGTGATCGATGCTTGGTGGGAGAGGAATATATCAGTCAGCTTTCCGGCAGACTCAACTCGCGGAGATTTCAGAAAACGGTTACAGTATCAGCACTGCGCACCCGGTCATAAAACAAAGACTCTCAACCCCGTTGTTTCTGGCGTATTGCGTCTCAGGACCCATGTTCCTAAGATGGGTCACCATGCGAGGCTCTCATGCCCTTCACGATTTATCCCGTTTTCCATTTTAAACATCAATAACGTTTCATGACATCAAACATAACAGTTGCAACACCCCGATGTATTTTTCAAAGCGCAGACTACCGCCTGCAAGATGTGACTACCACGAAAACCTTCGATTTTCAGACGCAAAAACTTGTTCTCATAAACAACTCCAGATGGTCTGCAACAGTCTGTTTTGCAGGTGTTGGACGAACAGATACCGTAGATGTCAGTGAGTGGTTGGCAGAGCGTGTAGCAGCGATAGAATTCGCTGACCCCTTCGAACGTCTCCTTGACGAACTGAAAACAGCAGACGCTTGGCTTTCAAAAGTTCCCTCGCCCTATAACAGGCACTCCTTCAGCATTGGGGCTTTTGTTGGAACCCATCCGGTATTCGCTCTAGTTAGCAATTTCGAGAAGCCTAATGGCCCCCCCTCTCCTACAGCAACGTCTGATTTGTCGGTATTCGACCTTCGACCGACGAAGCCCATAACTTTTATTTCTGGCCAGAAACAAGCAGTAACTAGGGCGGAGCGGAGATGGTTGACGGCCCTAGTAGCAAAAGACCCGGATGCGAATCAGATTTATGCTGCTCTGGCTGAAATAAACCAAACGGCAGCAAAGCGTACACATCTCATTAGCCCTGCCTGTTTCACTGGATACGTTCGCCTAACAGGTGAAGGCGGTGGTCAAGGCCACGATATTGGGAATCGCCCATTTATGCCGAAATTTGCTTCTCGCCTTTTCCAGTTAGAGAAGGCGTTCAGCCCGGGCCGCGCGAAATTCGTTCAGATGGTTTTTGCTCGATCCGAGCCAACCGAGGAGTACCATCAAACACAGTTGCAGGAGAACCCAACCGATCCGAGCACCCATTCAAACTATGGCGCTTTCTTGAAGGACCTCAAAAAAGATGCAAACGGGGCAGAACGAGAATACAGAAGGGCTCTTGAGCTAGATGCAAATCACGTGAATGCCCTAGGAAATCTCGCTAATCTGCTATGGGAAAGCGGGAACCACATTGAGTCAGTCACTCTATATCAAAAGGCCCTTCAGATTGATCCCGGAAACGAGAATGTCACATGGAGATACGCCAGGTTTTTAAAAAATGATGCCACTAATCTCCCTCAGGCTATTAAAGTACTTGAAAAAGGGATACTCACGCATCCAAACAGCGGCAGATTAATCCTACTTAAAGCAGACTTGCGGCTAATGGAAGGCGCCGCATTGGACGCACTCGAGTGTTATAGGAAAGCGAGAGAAACAGGTGCAGATCAGGCGGGAGTAGAAGCCGGATTTGCATGCGCTTGGCACATGAGCGGTGCGCCGGTGGGCGATTGTATTGCTGCGTACCATACGGCAATTGCTTTGAATCCAGAAAATGCTGATCTGAAACTTAACCTGGCTCAGCTATTGTTTGTTAAGGGTGACAATGTGAAAGCAAACTTAGAGCTTCAACAGGCACTCACCCTGGGAATAAATGAATCAGCCCAGCTAGAGGCACAATTCTACCTTCTTTCTCATACCTCGTCTGATCCCGCAGAAATTTTCAAAACGATGAAACAGCTCATTAGTAAGGGCACGCGCTTACGATGGGATGTGGATCAAAATATCGAAACAGTACGGGGCAATAATCCAGAAAAAGTAGAACGGCTTACGTCGATAGCAAAAGTGATGGAGGGAGAAATGGATCAAGACCTTTTGGATCAGCTCCTTTCACAGTGGACTTAGGTCGGCCTCTACTACTCTCCACTGCGCTTTCCACGCTTACGCCTTTCCCTCAACAGGGAGCGGCCAAGGCTGCCCTTTACTGCGCGCATCGAACGAGCACCTTCTGAGCGTGCGCGTTCTGCGAGCAAGAAGGACGGCTGGCTGCTCCCTATCTATAGTTTTCTCCTCTCCCAGGTGTTAAAACATACCTCCCATACCCCATCCGGTGATTCGTATAGAAGAAGGAATATCCATGTCTTTGCCGATTGAGAAGTCGTCGTCCGATGAATTGACGCGGGAAGTCGCGCGGCGGCGCACCTTCGCCATTATTTCGCACCCGGATGCAGGAAAAACCACGCTGACTGAGAAGCTCCTCCTCTACGCCGGCGCAGTGCATCTCGCCGGAGCTGTGCATGCGCGGGCCAATCAGCGTGCGTCGAAGTCGGACTGGATGGAGTTGGAGCAGGCGCGCGGGATTTCGATCACGTCCACCGCGCTTCAATTTGATTATCAGGGAATGCGGGTGAACTTGCTCGACACGCCGGGCCACCAAGACTTCAGCGAAGACACTTACCGTACCCTCATGGCAGTCGATAGCGCGGTTATGGTGCTCGACTGCGCCAAAGGCATCGAGCCCCAGACCAAGAAACTCTTTGCCGTCTGCCGCAAGCGTAATATCCCGATCATGACCTTCATCAATAAGATGGATCTACCCGGGCGCCATCCTTACGAACTCCTCGAAGAGATCGAACAGACCTTGGGCATGACGGCGGTGCCCTTCAATTGGCCCATCGGGGAAGGAGCCGGGTTTCTGGGGCTCTACGACCTTCAAGATCCCCAAGTGCTCTTCTTCCAACGGACCCTCCATAACCAGAATCGGGCGCCGATGCGGGTGGAAACCTTTCCCCATCCGAGCCTAGCCGAAACGCTAGGAGACGCCTACGGCCCGCTGCAGGAAGAGATCGCCTTACTGACTGGCGCCGGCACAAAATTCGATCGCGACCGTTTTCTCGCCGGCCAACTCACGCCGGTCTTCTTCGGGAGCGCGCTGACAAACTTCGGAGTCGAGCCGTTCTTAAACGGGTTTCTCCGCCTTGCACCCCCGCCAGGACCACGCATGAGCTCGGAGGGTCCGGTACAACCGACCGAAGAGAAGTTCTCCGGCTTTGTCTTCAAGATTCAGGCGAACATGGATCCGCAACATCGCGATCGGATGGCATTTTTACGTATTGTCTCCGGTCGATTTGAGAAGGATATGATGGTCCATCACGCACGCCTAGATCGAAAGATCCGGATGACACGACCGCACCGGCTCTTTGGCCGTGACCGCGAAACGATTGAAGAGGCCTACCCAGGTGACGTCGTTGGGTTGGTGAACCCTGGCCTCTTTGCCATCGGCGATACGCTCTCCTCCGGCACTCCCCGTTCCTTCGATGCAATCCCGCAGTTTCCCCCTGAATGCTTTGGCGTGCTTCGCAGCCAAGACCTCACGAAGCAGAAACAGTTTCAGAAAGGACTTCAGCAACTTGAAGAAGAAGGCGTGATGCAGGTGTTCTATTCACCCGATCACGTGCGACGGGAGCCGGTGCTCGCCGCTGTGGGAGAACTCCAATTCGATGTCGTCGCCTCGCGCCTCGACAGCGAATATGGGGTCAAGTCCACAGTCGAACGGATGCCGTTTACCCTGGCCCGCTGGGTGACCGGCGATCCCAACGCGATCGCGCGCATCTATTGGCCTCAGGATACGCGCCGTCTTGTAGACAAGGACGGCAGGATGGTGATGCTGTTCGGCTCAGAACGGCTGCTCGCCTATTGCATGAAGGAATATGCCTCCCTCAAGTTTCAGTTGCGGGAAGAAGTGGCAACCGTAGAAAACTAGCGGCTTTCTCGTCTCTACAGGATGCTCAAAAAGTTCTCCAACAAGGCCGCAGGCGAGTCAAAACCGGAGGCGTACCTTCTGAGGTACGTTGAGGATTTTGACGAACCGAGAACGATGTTGGAGAATTTTTTGAGCGCCCTGTTAGGTTCGACCGCCGTCAAAACCCGTATCCCGCCATTTTTCTAGCAACGCAATGCGTCGTAGCAATTGCGCGACCGTCGCTTGATCGACTCGCCCCCCGGTTCGCTTGATGAGTTCGGCATTGAGGTAGCGATGATCGACTCCGGTCTTTCGCGACACGGCGCCGACGAGCGCCCGATGCTGGTCTCGCAATTCGTTCTTTTTATCATGGAGCGGCACAATAGGCTCTGCGACGCCCGTGCCCTCACCGGCTGACTCCGACTCCTCGCCCCCGATCAGGGTATCCATCCTGGCTACCCCGTGCAGCGGCATGTACTCTTTCAGTGACGTGGCGGCGGTACCGAATAATGTGCGCTGCACTGAAGGCATGATCTCTTCCAACACATGATCGCGTTCAGCCTTAATTCGTTTCGCGTAATGCACGAGGGTCGCGTCCTTCGGCACGTACAGCCAGGCCCGTTGGGGCTTCGGCAACCCCTCCTGCATTCGAACGAATCGCCCAACAACCTGGCGAAAATACATCTCGGTCAGGACATTTGTGGCATACACGCCGACACGAAGCCTTGGAATATCGACGCCTTCGCTCACCATGTTCACTGCGACGAGCCATTGCTGGGTTTTATGCTGCGCAAAGGTCTTGATCGTCTTTGAAGCGGAGGGATCGTCCGATATGGCGACATGTGCAAGGCTGCCCGTAATACGCCCTACGAGTTCGGCGACCTGCCTGGCGTGGTCTTGATTCATCGCGACGATGAGTCCGCCGGCATCCGGCTGTTCCTGCTTGCGGAGCCGGCGCAACTCGGTATGGGCATCCGTGATGACAGGGCCCAGCCAGCTGTCTTGCAAGAGCGCGGTCTTGAGCCGTTCCCGTTGCAGATCGAAGGTGAGTCCGTCCTCGAATGTGGCCCGATGTTCACGGCCATCCGAAAGCCACGACAGCTCCCCTTCATAACTTGGAAAAAGAATGGGACGACAGACGCTCTCACGAATCGCGTCGGCATAGCCGTAGGTAAAATCGGCCTGGCTTTCACCATGCTCATATCGCACGAACGGAATGGGATTGTTATCGGAGCGAAAGGGAGTGCCCGATAAGGCCAGGCGAAAGACCGACGTGTCGAACGCCTCCAGTAGCGCGTTGCCCCAATCCTTGCCCTCCCCTGCATGGTGCAGCTCGTCGAAAATCAGCAGGGTCGGCCGGTTTCGGCAGGCGCGCTGAAATACGGTCGGCGCCAGACAGACCTGTTGATACGTCACAACGGCACCGTGAAAGTCTCGGGCTTCAATCGCCTGTTCGTTTGTCAGCGCCGGATCCAGCTGCACTCCCACCAGGCCGGCAGCGGTCGCCCATTGCGTGCGGAGATGATTCGTCGGACAGATCACCAATACACGGCTGGCCACGCGATCGGCCAAGTACTGATGGGCAATCCGCAGAGCGAAGCGAGTTTTCCCTGCTGCAGGCGTAGCCGTTGCGAGAAAATCAGGACGGGTATGGGTGAGAACAGCGGACACGGCGCGAGCTTGCCAGTCGCGCAGCTTGCCCGTCCAGGGAGACAAGATCACTGCCGCCTCTTCTTCAGAGTCACTGTTGTATGGACATCGGCACGTCGAATGATCGTCTTCTGAGACCGCGAGTGGTGCGAGTACAGGAGATCAACAGACAGACGAATCGGCAGCCTGCCATCTACTTCCACTGCATTTCCAGCTCGGGGTATTTCGCTTTGTAGTCGGCATGGCTCACGCCAATCACTTTAAGCGCTTCCGCGCGATCGTAGATGCTGGTAATTTCGACTTTATGGTGGATAGTGCCCGGCGCGCTCTTATAGGTGAGGAAATAGTGCTGTAAGCGATCGAGGAGCGCCAACGGAACCTGGCTGATATCGGTATAGCCTCCGTAGGTCGCATCGTCTTTCATGACGGCAATGATCTTGTCGTCCGCTTCGCCGCCATCTGCCAGACTGAAGCCACCGATGGGCAGGGCCGTGAGAAGAATGTCGCTGTGCGGAATCGTCTTTTCAGTGAGGACGCAGATATCGAGGGGATCGCCATCCCCGACGATGCCTGTTCGCTTGGTCCGTGCAGCAAACAACGCTGCGACACCGTCACTGCAGTATGTTTGCGGGACCAGCCCGTAATAGACGGGACAATAGTTTGAAAATCGCTGAGGGCGATCGACTTTGAGAAACCCGCTTACCTTATCCACTTCGTACTTCACGGTGTCAGTCGGCACAATTTCAATGTACGCCGTTACCTCCTCCGGGGCCTGGGCTCCGATGGAGACGCCATGCCAGGGGTGGGCTCTGAACATCAAGCTCATCAACCGCAATAGGGAATCAGCCTGGTTGCCGCTCATCACTTCGCCTCCAATGAATGCCACGCACACGCAAGCCAAACTACGCGATGACCGGGCAGGAAAAGGATATCGCTCATCGCTCCAGAGAGACAGGGTCTCTCGTCCCTCATCGGAATCTCAAGAGCGCGTCGCCAGGTTGCCATTAACTGCGCGCGTCCAACGAGGGCCTTCTGAGGCCGCGCGTTGCGCGAGCAAAGGGGAACCGTCAGCTACCTCCCTCCCCTTGGCTGCTCCAGAAACAATCTCACTGCGACCTTCTGCCCTTTGATTCTCGTCCGACTCAGAGTCTGAATAATCTCCCGTGCCAACACTTCCGGCACTTCCACCAGCGAAAATCGATCCATCACCTCGACAGCACCGATGACATTCGAATTGAGCCCGGCCTCATTGGCAATGGCCCCAACGAGGTCGCCAGGCCTGATGCCCTCTTCCCTGCCCGCCCCGATATAC